>Ga0207695_10001157_pt1 | contig 45752 bp, 35 predicted proteins | sample KBSC54metaG_FD_184354 | JGI IMG/M metagenome (GOLD analysis project Ga0207695, IMG submission 184354) | Corn rhizosphere microbial communities from Kellogg Biological Station, Michigan, USA - KBS C5-4 metaG (SPAdes) (version 2) | ecosystem: Host-associated > Plants > Roots > Rhizosphere > Soil...
CTTCAGCGTCGCGGCGAGCGCGGCGTTCAGGCTGGCGTCGTCCTCGACGATCAGGACCGTGGCGGGATCGGCCGCCCCGCTCATGCCGGTTCGGCGACGCGGGCCAGCGGCAGGGTAAGGCGCACCAACGCCCCCTTGCCGCGCGGCAGGTTCTTCGCCTCGATCCGGCCGCCCTGCGCCTGCAGGAAGCCGCGGGCGATGGCCAGGCCGAGGCCGGTGCCCGGCGGGCGGCCGTCGCCTTCCACGCCGCGGGAGAACTTCTCGAACATCGGCTCGATGGCGCCGGCGAAGCCCGGGCCTTCGTCGGTCACCTCGATCCAGCCCACGCCGGCGTCAGCCCCGGCGCGGATGCGCACGGCCGCGCCCTTCGGCGCGTACTTGCCGGCGTTCTGCAGCACATTGGCGAGCGCGGTCTGCACCAGCGCCGCGTCGGCCAGCAGCAGCGGCCCGTCCGCCGCCGCCTCGTTGACGAGCTTGCAGCCCTGCAGGGCGCCGCCGGCGCGCTCCAGCGCGCCCTGCACCAGCTCGGCGGCCGCCACCGGCGCCGGGCGCACCACCACCGCGCCCGCGTCCAGGCGGTTCATGTCCAGCAGGTTGGCCACCATGCCCGAGAGGCGCGCGGTTTCGGTCTCGGCCAGGTCCAGCAGCTCGGCGCGGGTCTTGGCGTCGTGCGCCTTGCCGAACTTCCTCAGGCTCTGCAGCGTGAACAGCACCGTCGACAGCGGCGTCTTCAGGTCGTGGGAGACCGCCGCCACCAGGTCGGCCTTCAGCCGCTCCTTCTCCACCTCCACCCGGCCTTCCAGCACCAGCGCCGCATAGGCCTCGCGGTCCAGGGCCACGGCGAGATAGCCCGAGACGATCTCCACCAGCCGGTCGGGATTGTCCGGCCGCCCGCCCTCGCCCAGCGAGATCGAGACGCCGATCACCGCCTCCTGGCGCTGCGGCGTGACCACCGGCCAGAAATCGTAGACCGCCGCGTCCAGCGGCGCGGCCCCGCCGCGGGTGGGCGTGCGGGTGGCGAGCGCCCAGTTGGCGGCTTCCTCGTCGCTCTCGGTGACGCCCCCAGGGCCGTGCGGGCCGCCACCCGCCCGGGCCACCTCGGCCAGGCCCTCCGGCTCGCGCAGCAGGATCACCGCCGGCGCCCGGAAGAGGCGCGCCAGCGCATCGGCGCTGGCCTGGGCGGCTCCCGTGCGCCCGGCCACCGCCACCAGGGTGCGAGACAGCATCTGCAGGGCCGCGGTCTGGTCGCCGGCGCGAGCCGCCTCCAGGGCGCGCCGCCGCGACTGGGCGGCCACGGCGCTCAGGATGGCGGCGGTGATCAGCAGGAGGGCCAGCGCCCACCAGTTCGCCGGATCGGCCACGTTCAGGGTGTAGCGTGGGGCGATCAGGAAGAAGTTGTAGGCGAAGACGCCCGCCACTGCGGCGGCGAGCGCCGGACCCCAGCCGAAGCTGACCGCGGCCACCACCACCGGCAGCACGAAGATCAGCGAGAGATTCGGGATCGCCTGCAGGTGGTCCACCACCACCGCCAGGATGGCCGCCACCGCCACCAGGACAAGGGACAGGCCATAGGCCGCCCAGCGCGGCAGGCGTTCGGCGCGAAGCTCGATCGGCGTGTCGGCAAGCTCGCTCACGGGGTCTCCATTCGGGCCTCGGAAGGCGTCAGCAAACCCCCCACCGCGGGGCCGGCGCAAGCAAATCCGGTCCCCAACCGGCACAACCACATGGGATCTTTAGGTGGATCGGCGCGAGAAGCCGCCGCGATCGTCATGCCGGACTCGACCGCCATCCTTGCCACCGAGACGGCCGAGCCGGCGCACGCCGCGCCGAAGGGCCTGAAGACCTTCCTGGGCCTCGCCCTGGGGTCCGCGGGCGTGGTCTACGGCGACATCGGCACCAGCCCGCTCTACGCCTTCCAGAAGTCCATCGCCCACCTGACGCGGGCCGGCCATCCGGCGTCCTACGCCGACGTGGTGGGGGTGCTGTCGCTGATGATCTGGTCGCTGATGGTCATCGTCACCATCAAGTACGTCGCGATCCTGATGCGCTTCGACAACCGCGGCGAGGGCGGCACGCTTTCGCTCGTGGCGCTGCTGCGGAAAGCCGGCGGCCGGGGCGCGGCGCTCATCGTCGTCATCGGCATGATCGGCGCCGGCATGTTTTTTGGCGACGCCGTCCTGACCCCCGCCATGTCCGTGCTGTCTGCGGTCGAGGGGCTGGAGGTGGTGAATGGCCTGCATGGACGCATCGAGCCCTTCGTGGTGCCGCTCGCCCTCATTGTGTTGGTGGCGCTGTTCTCCATCCAGCGGCGGGGTCCCGGCGGCGTCGGCCAATGGTTCGGACCGATCTGCGTTGTTTGGTTTTGCGTCATTGCGCTTCTCGGGCTTGCCGCCCTGGTCCGCGCCCCACAGGTGCTCGCCGCCTTCAATCCCCTGCCGGGCCTGGCCCTGCTCGGACGCCATGCGGTCATCGCGCCGGCCATCCTGGGATCGGTCTTCCTGACGGTGACCGGCGCCGAGGCGCTCTACGCGGACATGGGCCATTTCGGCCGCAAACCGATCCAGCTCACCTGGATCGCGGTCGTCTTCCCCTGCCTGCTGCTCAACTACCTGGGCCAGGGCGCCCTGGTGCTGTCCCATCCCGAAGCGGCCGACAATCCGTTCTTCCGGCTCGCCCCGGATTGGTTCCAGATTCCGCTGGTCGTACTCGCGACCGCCGCCACCGTGATCGCCAGCCAGGCGGTGATCTCCGGCGCCTTCTCGATGACCCAGCAGGCCATCCAGCTCGGCCTCCTGCCCCGCATGACCCTCAAGGTCACCTCGGAATCGCACATGGGCCAGATCTACGCGCCGCAGGTGAACTGGATTCTGATGATCGGGGTGGCGGCGCTGGTGCTGGGTTTCGGCTCCTCGGACAATCTGGCGGCCGCCTACGGCGTCTCGGTGGTCGGCGCGATGATCACCTCTTCGATATTGGCGGTGGTGGCGATCCACCGACTGAAGCAACGGCCCATTTGGCAGGCGGTGTTCGCCTTCTCGCCCTTCCTGCTCGTGGAAGGCGGATTCCTGGTGGCCAACCTCACCAAGGTCGCTCACGGCGGCTACGTGCCGTTATTCATCGCCTCGGCCCTGATCGTCCTGATGTGGACCTGGATGCGCGGCATCCGGCGGATCGCGCAAGCCGAACAGAGCGATCTGAAGCTGTCGGACGTGCTGCCCATGCTCACCCAACGCCCGCCGCTGCAGGCGCGCGGCGTCGCGGTGTTCCTCACCGCCGACCCGGGCGCCGTGCCCGCCGCCCTGATGCACAACCTGAAGCACAACCAGGTACTGCACGAGCAGATCGTCCTGCTCACCGTCAAGGTCGCGCCAAGGCCGCGGGTCCCGGACGCCGAGCGCGTGCGGGTGCTGGACCTCGCCCCTGGATTCAAGGCCATGACGCTCGCCTTCGGCTTCATGGAGACGCCCAACGTCGCCAAGGGCATGGCGCTCGCCCGCGCCCAGGGGCTGAAGTTCGACATCATGCGCACGTCCTTCTTCCTCAGCCGCCGCACCCTGCTGCCGCGGCGCAGCGGCGGGGTGGGCCACCTGATGGACCTGCTGTTCGTCTTCCTGACCCGCAACGCCGTGCGCACCGCCGACTTCTTCCAGATCCCGCCCTCGCGGGTGGTGGAGCTGGGCGCGCAAGTGGCGTTCTAGGCGCCAGGCGGCCGCGCGGCGCAGGCGGCTGCGGACTGGCGTTTTCGGCCCGGCTCGGCTCCAATGGCGCGCACGGAGTCGGGGACAAGCATGCTCAGGACAATCACCCTCGCCGCGGCGCTCGCCGCCCTTGCGACCGCCGCCAACGCCCAGCCGGCCGGGTTCAACCCCTACGCCTCCGGCGCCGAGCAGCAGGCGGCCATGCGGGCAGGCACGCTGACCTCGGAGCAGTTGGTGCGCGACGAGCTCGCGCGCATCGAGGCGATGGACCGCAAGGGCCCCCGGCTGAACGCGGTGATCGCACTCAATCCCCACGCGCTGGCCGACGCCCGCAAGCTGGACGCCGAGCGCAAGGCGGGACACGTCCGCGGGCCGCTGCACGGCATCCCGGTGCTGTTGAAGGACAACATCGAGTCCGACGACGGCACGGCCACCACCGCCGGCTCCCTGGCGCTGAAGGACAACGTCACGCACCGCGACGCCCCCATCGTGCGGCGCCTGACCGACGCGGGCGCGGTGATCCTGGGGAAGGCCAACCTCTCGGAATGGGCCAATTTCCGCTCCACCCATTCGATCAGCGGCTGGACCGGCGTCGCGGGCCTGGTGCGCAACCCCTATTCGCTCGACCGCACCGCCTGCGGCTCAAGCGCCGGCTCCGGCGCGGCCGTGGCGGCAGGCCTGACGACACTCGCCATCGGCACCGAGACGGACGGCTCCGTCACCTGCCCGGCGGCCACCAACGGCGTGGTCGGGCTGAAGCCCACCCTGGGCCTCGTCTCGCGCACCTATGTCGTGCCGATCTCCCCGGAGCAGGACACCCCCGGACCGATGACCCGCACGGTGGCGGACGCCGCGGCCCTGCTGGGGGCCATCGCCGGCTCCGACCCCGCCGACCCCTGGACCAGGGACGCCGACGCCCACAAGACCGACTACCTGGCGGGGCTGAAGCCCGACGCGCTCAGGGGCGTGCGGATCGGCGTGCTGCGGATGACCGCTGGGCGCTCGCCACAGACCGACGCGGTGTACGAGGAGGCGCTGGCCGCCCTGCGCCGGGCGGGCGCGGTGCTGGTGGAGGTCAAGGGGCCGGACGACGCGACGCTGGGCGCCATCGCCGGCGCCGAGGGCCAGGCGCTGCGCATCGAGTTCAAGGCCGCGCTGAACACCTATCTGGCCACCCTGCCGCCGGCCGTGAAGGCCCGAACCCTGGACGAGCTGATCGCTTTCGACGCCCACGAGCCCCGGGAGACGCCGATCTTCGGCCAGGAGATCTTCGAGGCCTCGGCGAAGGCGCCGCCGATCACCGACCAGGCCTACCTCGCCACCCGCGAGAAGGCCCGCAGGCTCGCCCGCGAGGCCCTCGACAAGATGCTGAACGAGAACACCGTCGAGGCCCTGGTGGGTCCCTCCACCGGTCCCGCCTTCATCGTCGACCCCATCGACGGCAGCCGCAGCCTCGGCTCCTATTCCACCCTGCCGGCGGTCTCCGGCTATCCGCACCTCACCGTGCCCATGGGCAATGTCTCCGGCCTGCCGGTGAACCTCTCCTTCATCGGCCCCGCCTGGTCCGACGGCCGGCTGCTGGCGCTGGGCTATGCCTTCGAGCAGGCGACGCACGGGCGCATCAACCCGCAGTTCCTGCCCAACATCGGCGCGAGGCCGGAGTTCGCCAAGGCCTACGATCCGCGGTAAAGCCCCTTGCCGATTGGGTGGCCAACCCCAATCTGGGCTAGAAGCTTCAGCATTCATCAAGAAGGCGCGCTTCCCCTGGCCAGACACTGGAAAAAATCCCTGGGCCGTGCGGCGACGGCGAGGTTCAGGCGGGATCGAACCGCCGCGCTGTTCGTTGCCTCGCCTACGGGGGCCTCGTACATTGGGGCCGAGGTGAAAAGGGCCGACCGCTTGTTCGACGTCTCCACGCCAAGGGTGGACCGCCCGCCTGCGCTCGACGCAATCGGCGCGGCCGAGCAGCCCGAGGGGCCACAGGCCTACCACCTGATCGACACCACCATGATGTACGCGCCACGCTCCGGCGGGGTGAAGCGCTACCTCACCGCCAAGCGTACCTGGCTGCAGAAGCGCCGCACCGACATCCGCCACACCCTGGTGGTCCCGGGCAGGGCTACCCGTCTGGAGGAGCCGGGCCTCTATACGGTGGCCGCCACCCGCCTGCCGTTCGGCGACGGCTACCGCATGCCCGCCAGCCCCAACAAGTGGGCCGCGGTGCTGAACCTGCTCGACCCGGACATCATCGAGGCCGGCGACGTCTTCGTGCCCGGCCACGCCGCCCAGATCGCCGGCCAGGCGCTGGGCGTGCCGGTGGTGGGCGTCTGCCATACCGACGCCCCGACGCTGGCGGCCCTGCACCTGGGCGAATGGGCCGAGCAACCCACCTTCAACTTCTGGGCCCAGTCCTACCAGCGCTTCGACCACGTCGTGGCGCCCTCGCGCCACACAGCCGCGCGGCTGGCCGAAGCCGGCGTCCAGCGGGTCAGTGTCCAGCCTCTGGGCGTCGACCTGGAGCTCTTCCACCCCGCCAGGCGCGACCGCACGGCCCTGCTGAAGCGCCTGGACTTCCCCGGCGACGCCCGCCTCCTGGTCTTCGCCGGCCGCCCGGCGCGGGAGAAGAACATCGATTCCATGGTGGCCGCGGTGGAGAAGCTGGGCGACCCCTACCGCCTGGTGCTGATCGGCGCCGGCAAGGACGCCAAATATCCCGGCCGCGTCGCCTGCATCGATTTCGAGCGCGAGCCGGAGAAGCTGGCCGGCGTCATCGCCAGCTGCGACGCCTTCCTGCACGCCAACGAAAACGAGATCTTCGGCCTGGTGGTGCTGGAAGCGATGGCCGCCGGCCTGCCGGTGGTGGGGCCCAACAAGGGCGGCGTCGGCGAACTGCTGGACGAGTCCGTGGGCCAGCTCGCCGACGGCGTCGATCCCGCGAGCCTGGCCGAGGCCGTCGAGGCGCTCTTCGCCCGCGACGTGGACGCCCTGAAGCTCGCCGCGCGCCGCCGCGCCGAGACCCGCCACAGCTGGGATCACACCTTCGAGGGCCTGACCCGCCTCTACGCCCAGCTCCTGGCCCGCGCGCCCGGCCGTACGCCACTCCGGCTCAGCGCCTAAAGCACGATGGGGTCAGGTGGAATCACCTGACGGCTGAAACGTGCTTTGGAATCAAGAGTAGCGACCCTGATTCAGGGTTGAGGTCACTTCGACCTCAACCCATCAGCGCCTAGGTCCCGGCGCGGCCTCCTCGTCCGCCGAGCCGAGCCAGCGGGTGCGGAAGGCCAGCTGCGCCTCGGTGGGCTTCAGCCCGACGGCCTCGTAGCGGACGACCTCGAGGGTCGGGTCGGCAGCCACCGTCAGCTCGGCCTCGGCGGGACGGCCGCGCTGGACGAAGCGCACCGTCACCGTCTCCCCGGGCGTCAGCCGGTTCAGCGCGTCCTGCCAGTCCCCCTCGTTGGCCAACTGGAACCGCCCGAGGCTGACGATCCGGTCGCCCTTCTCCACCCCGGCCACATAGAGCGGCGCGCCGGGCCATGGCGCCTGGTCGAGGACGAGCTCCGGCCCCTCGGCCTTCACCCGGGTCGCCCCGAGCCAGGCTTTCGCCGGCGCCTTGGGCCGCAGCTTGAGCCCCGCCTGGGCCAGGAGGGGCGCGAAGTCCGGCAGGTCCGCGCCCTCGACGTCCGCCTTGAAGAACCCAGCGGCGAACTTCGCGTCGCCCGTCAGGCCGGCCAGCGCGTCGCGAAGGTCGCTCGGTTTGTAGGGGAGTTCCGGCACGCCGTGGGTCCGCCATAGCCGGCGCATGTAGTCATCCAGGGTCAGGCCCTTGAACCGGGACCGAAGCTCCAGGTCCAACGCCAGGGCGAGTATGTGGCCGTACGAATAGTAGGAGGTCACGGTGTTCGGATTGGTCGGGTCGATGGAGGTCGCCGCGTCGAGGAACGGCGCGCGCAGGCTCATCTCCTGCGGCGAGCCATAGGTGCGGCCGGGCCCAGTCACCAGGTAGCTGAGTTCGCCGCTCAGCCCGGCCAGGAATTCGTCGATCGTCGACTGGCCCGACCGACGCATCATCAGCGGGCCGTAGTAGTTGGTGAAGCCCTCGGCCATCCAGAGCGAAGGGGTGGGGTCGGCGCGCGTGAAGTCGAACGGCTCGAGCTCGGCGGGTCGAAAGCGCTTCACGTTCCAGGCGTGCAGGAACTCGTGGCTGGCCGCGCCGACCTGGCCGTAGTTGCTGCGCAGCAGCGAGCGTGGGCCGGAAAGGAAGGTGGAGTTGCGGTGCTCCATGCCGTCGAAGGCGTCCTGCGGCATGTAGTCGGCGATGAAGGTGTAGGTCCCGAAGTCGAACTTCGGCAGCTCTCCGAACAGCGCGATATGCTGGGGGATCAGGCGCTTCAACCTGGCGGCGAACTCGTCGGCGTCCGCGGCCGAGCCCGGCTCGTGCAGCGCCAGGCGGAAGGTCACGGTCCGCCCGCCGTCCGCCACCTGCCATTCGCGCCAGGTGAAGTCGCTGAGCTCGGTCGGGCTGTCCATGAAGTACTGCAGGTTCGGCGCCCAGAAGGTGTCGGGCTCCGACGCCGCCGGCGGCAGCTGGGTGGCGATCTTCCAGCTCGGGTCGAGGCGGTGGAACCGCACCCGGATCGGCCGGTCGTCATAGCCCACGGCCCACAGGAAGGTCGCCGGCATGTTCAGGTGGGCGTGGGTGACGTCGATCTGGGCGTAGGTGCCGTCGCCGCGATCGCCGAAGAGGGTGTAGCTCACCTTCACCGTCCCGTCGTGGCGCGGCACGGTCCAGCTGTAGGGCTCGGTCCGCTCGATGGCCAGCGGGTGGCCCGCGCCGTCCACGGCGCTCACGCTGTAGACGTTCTTGGCGAACTCATGCAGCGCGTAGCGGCCCGGCGACGAGCGCGCCATGCGCAGCGTCAGCGGCCCGGTCACATGGCGGTAGGTGACGCTGATCCGCGCCTCGTGATGGCGGGCGTTGTCGAACGCCGCGTCGTACTGCACGGGCGCCTCGGGGCCCGGATCGCGCGCCAGCGGGCTGACCGCGACCAGCACATTGGCCGCCGCACCGATGAGGAACGCCAGCATCGAGAAACCCCCAACTCAGTCCGGCGGGCTCAGCGCCCCGTCGGCATATCCTTGAACGGCACGTCCTTGTCGACCCGGATGTCGCCCGGCAGGCCCAGCACCCGCTCGGCGATGATGTTCTTCAGGATCTCGTCGGTGCCGCCGGCGATGCGCAGGCCCGGCGCGAACATCACCGAGCTGTGGAAGCCGCCGTGCAGGGGCGCGAGCTCCGGGTCGCTGACGATGCCGTACTGGTCCAGCATCTCGATCGCCGCGTTGCCCAGCTCCTGCATCTGCATCGCCGAGACGATCTTGCCGATCGAGCTCTCCGGCCCCGGCGTCTGCCCCCGCGAGAGCGCCGTCATGGTGCGGTTGCGGGTGTGCTTCAGCCCCTCCGCCTGCACGTACCAGTCCGCCAGCTTCTCGCGCAGCGCCTGGTCCTTGATGGCCGGCTGGCCCTCGAAGCCCGCCACCCCGCGCGCCGCCTCCAGGAACTCCCGCCAGCCCGCGCCCGACGCCCCGCCCACCGCCAGCCGCTCGTTCATCAGGGTGACCAGGCTCACCTTCCAGCCGTCGTCGACCGCGCCCACCCGCTGGCTGTCCTTCACCCGCACGTCGGTGAAGAACACCTCGTTGAACCCTGAGCCGCCGGACATCTGGTGGATCGGCTTCACCTCCACACCGGGATCGTGCATGTCGAGCCAGAACATGGTCAGGCCCTTGTGCTTGGGTGCGTCCGGGTTGGTCCGGCAGACCACGATGCCGTAGTCCGAGAACTGGGCCCCGGTGGTCCACACCTTCTGGCCCGAGATGATCCAGTCGCCGGAGCCGTCGGGCGCGCGCACCGCCTTGGTCCTGGCCGCCGCGACGTCCGAGCCGCCGGAGGGTTCGGAGAACAGCTGGCACCAGATCTCCTCGCCGCGCAGGGCTGGGCCCACGAAGCGGTCCTTGGTCTCCTGGTCGGCGAAGGTCGCCACCGTCGGCACACACATGCCCAGGCCGATCTGGAACGGGTTCGGCGGGATCGGGAACTTCGCCTCCTCCTGGTTGAAGATCACCTGCTGGATCGGCGTGCCGCCCTGCCCGCCCCATTCCTTGGGCCAGGTGATCTGGGCGTAGCCGGCGGCGGCCTTCCTGGCCTGCCAGGCCTTGGAGGCAGCCATGGAGCCACCGCCTTCGCCGTCGTCGCTGACCGGGCGCCTGGGCGCGTTCGCCTCCAGCCAGGCGCGCACCTGGGCGCGATAGGCGGCTTCGTCGGGGGTGTCGTTGAAGTCCATCGCTCGTCGCTCCCTCTAGGCCGCGTTGCGCCGTTCGAGCTGGCTCACCAGCCGCTCCTTCCAGACCCGGGGCGCGCCGGCCACCAGGCTGAGCTGCCGCGAGCGGCGGTAGTAGAGGTGGCAGTCCATCTCCCAGGTGAAGCCGATGCCGCCGTGGGTCTGGATGTTCTCCTTCGAGGCGAACCAGAACGCCTCCGAGGCCGCGATCCGCGCCGCGCTGGCCGCCACCGGGATCTCCGGCGCGCCGGTGTTGAGCGCCCAGGCGCCGTAGTAGGCGTTGGAGCGGGCGAGCTCGTTCTTGACGTACATGTCGGCGAGCTTGTGCTTGATCGCCTGGTAGGAGGCGATGACCCGGCCGAAGGCGTAGCGCTCCAGGGCGTAGGCCCTGGCCATCTCCAGGCACCGGTCGGCCCCGCCGCACTGCTCGAAGGCCAAGAGGATCGCCGCCCGGTCGAGCACCTGTTCCACCAGCGCGAAGCCGTCGCCGGCGCCGCCCAGCCGCTGGGCCGGCGCGCCGTCGAAGCTGAGCCTCGCGGAGTCGCGGGTCGGGTCCAGGGTCTTGACCGCCTCGCGGCTCACGCCGGCGCCCTTGAGGTCCACCAGGAAGAGGCCTGGCTGGCCGTTCTCCTTGGCCAGCACCAGGGCGAGGTCGGCGATGTCGCCGTCGGTGACCGGGATCTTCACGCCCGAGAGCTTGCCGCCCGAGACGCTGGCCTTCAGGGTCGCTGCGGACAACAGGCCGGGCCCTTCCGAGGTGGCCAGCGCCCCGATCACCTCGCCCGCGGCGATCTTCGGCAGGATCTCCGCCTTCTGGCTTTCGTCGCCGGCCAGCATCACCGCCTCGGCCAGCATGTAGACCGTGGAGGCGAAGGGGATCGGCGCCACGGCGCGGCCCAGTTCCTCGGCGATCACGCAGAGCTCCAGGTGGCCCAGGCCCAAGCCGCCGTGCGCCTCCGGGATCGCCGCGCCCAGCCAGCCCTGCGCGGCCACCGCCTTCCACAGGGCTTCGTCAAAGCCCCGGGCGTCATCGTCCAGCACCTTGCGCACGCGGTCCGCGCCGCAATTGGCGTCGAGGAACTTCCGGGCCTCGGCCTTGAGGAATTTCTGGTCGTCGGAAAAATCGAAGTTCATGCGCTGCCGATCCCGCCGGGCAAGTTTCCTTGCACGTCAACATACGCCCCGCGCCGAAGGTGAAAAGCGTGACCTCGCGTCAGGCGCCGCCGCTAGCTCGCGCCCGACCGGAAGACGCCATCCAGCCCGACCCGGCCCACCATCCGGCCGCCTTCCCAAAGCTCCGCGGTCTGGCCCTTGGACGCGGCGCCCTCTGCGCGGGCGACCGCGGCGCGGTCGTCCACGGCCTCGAAGGCCTGGCCCAGCTGCAGGCGGCCATCGGTCCCGACGATGTAGATGCGGTAGGCTTTCACTTCGAACCCCCCCGGGCGCATTCTTCTTAGGGGGTTTCGGCGACGCGTCTGTCGTCTACCTGACGCCGTACGGAAAAAGCTTCCGGAACAAGGCGCTGCGCTTGCTTGTTCGCCCCGCCATGAACGTCGGCAAGCCGACCGCAGTCCAGATCCTCGTCGCCTGGCGGGAGACCAAGTGGCTGGTCCAGCGCGACACCGAGGACATAGGCGCCTACGCCTACCGGGCCCACGCCATGGAGATGGCGCGGACCCTCGCCGCGGAGGCCGGCGCCCGGGGCTTCGACTGCTACCTGCTGGTGCGCGAGCGCGACGGGACCTGGAGCGAGCATCCTTGCCCGAAATCGGTGCGCTGCGGGTAAGGCTTTGCCCGCTCCGCCTTGGCGCCGTCACACCCAAAGGACTAGATGCCAGCCATGCGCACAGAAACGCCTCAGGCCATCCGCCTCGCCGATTACCGCCCCCCCGCCTTCCTCGTCGACGAGGTCCGCCTCACCTTCGACCTGCAGCCCAACGCCACCCGCGTGAAGGCGAAGCTGCAGGTGCGCCGCAACGGCGACCACGGCGAGCCGCTGAAGTTCAACGGCGAGCGGCTGAAGGCGATCTCCGTCGCCATCGACGGCCGCGCGCTCGCCGAGGCGGAGCGCACCATCGACGCGGAATTCCTGACCATCCCGAACGCGCCCGACGCCTTCACCCTGGAGACCGAGGTGGAGATCGATCCGGAGGCCAACAAGGCGCTGGACGGCCTCTACATGTCCGCCGGCCGGTTCTGCACCCAGTGCGAGGCCGAGGGCTTCCGCAAGATAACCTTCTGGCCGGACCGGCCCGACGTGCTGTCGCGCTTCACCGTGCGCATCGAAGGCGACAAGGCCTACCCGCGCCTGCTCTCCAACGGCAACCTGGTGGAGAACGGCGACCTGCCGGGCGGACGCCACTACGCGGTCTGGAACGATCCCTTCCCCAAGCCCTGCTACCTCTTCGCCCTGGTGGCCGGCGAACTGGACGTGCTGGAGGACAAGCTCGTCACCATGAGCGGCCGCACGGTGGACCTGCGGATCTACGTCGACCCGGGCATGGCGCCGCGCGCCGCCTACGCCATGGACGCCCTGAAGCGGGCCATGAAATGGGACGAGGAGACCTTCGGCCGCGAGTACGACCTCGACCTGTTCATGATCGTCGCGGTGCGCGACTTCAACTTCGGGGCCATGGAGAACAAGGGGCTGAACATCTTCAACTCCTCGCTGCTGCTGGCCGACCCGGCCACCGCCACCGACATGGACTTCGAGCGCATCGAGAGCGTGGTGGCGCACGAATATTTCCACAACTGGACCGGCGACCGGATCACCTGCCGCGACTGGTTCCAGCTATGCCTGAAGGAAGGCCTGACGGTCTTCCGCGACCAGAGCTTCTCGGCGGACATGCGCGGCCAGGCGGTGCAGCGGATCAAGGACGTCAAGGCCTTGCGCGCCCGGCAGTTCTCCGAGGACCAGGGGCCGCTGGCCCACCCGGTGCGGCCGTCGAGCTACATGAAGATCGACAACTTCTACACCGCGACCATCTACGAGAAGGGCGCGGAGGTGATCCGCATGCTGAAGACCCTGATCGGGGCGGAGGCCTTCCGGGCCGGCATGGACCTCTACTTCGACCGCTGGGACGGCCACGCCACCACCGTCGAGGAATTCATCAAGTGCTTCGCCGAGGCCAGCGGCCGCGACCTTGCGCCCTTCTTCGCCTGGTACGAGCAGGCCGGCACGCCCGCGGTCACGCTCACCAGCCGCTATGACGAAGCCCGCCGCGAGCTCGAGCTGGAGCTCGCCCAGGAGACGGCGCCGACGCCTGGCCAGTCCTCCAAGCGGCCCCTGCCGATCCCGGTCACGGTGGGCCTGCTGGACGCCGACGGCCGCACCCAGGCCTTCGTCCGCGACGGCGAGGCGGTGGACGAGACCGTGGTCGTCCTGGACGGCGCGCGCACCAAGGTGACGCTCATCGGCGTCGACCAGCGCCCGGTGGTCTCGGCGCTGCGCGGCTTCTCCGCCCCGGTGAAGCTCTCAAGCAATGCCGACGCCCGCGACCGTTACGTCCTGTTGGCCGGCGACCCGGACCTCTTCAACCGCTGGGAGGCTGGCCAGGAGCTGGCCCGGGCGCTGATCCTGGGCCGCGCCACCGGCCAGGCCGACGAGGTCGGCGAGGAGCGCTACGCCGAGGCGGTGGGCCGCGGACTGGCCGACCAGGCGGCGGACCCCGCCTTCAAGGCCCTGCTGCTGATGCTGCCGTCGGAGGGTGATCTGGCGCTCGCCATGGCGCCGGCCGATCCGGCGGAGATTCACGCGGCCCGCGAGACCCTGCGCGTGCGGCTCGCCCTGCATCTGGCGGACGACCTGAAGCGGCTGCACTCCGGCCTGCAGGAGCCGGGCGAATTCTCCCCCGACGCCGCCGGAGCCGGCCGCCGCGCCCTGCGCAACGCCGCGCTGGACCTGTTGGCCGCCAATCCGCGGTCCGAGGTCGGAGAGCTCGCCTTTGGGCACTACGAGGCCGCGGCCAACATGACCGACGCCATCGGCGGCCTGGGCGCGCTGACCCTGATCGGCGGGGAGCTCTATGAGCGGGCGCTCCGCGACTTCTACGAGCGCTGGAAGGGCGAGCCCCTGGTGATCGACAAATGGTTCGCCGTGCAGGCCCGCGACCCTGACGAAGCGGCGCTTGGCCGGGTCATGGGCCTGACCGCCCATCCCGCGTTCGACGGCAAGAATCCCAACCGCCTGCGGGCCCTGGTGCAGACCTTCGCCAGCGGCAACCCGGTGCGGTTCCACGATCCCAGCGGGGCCGGCTACCGGTTCCTCGCCGACCAGATCCTGGCCACCGACGGCTTCAACCCGATGACCGCCGCGCGCCTGGTGGAGCCGCTGGGCGGCTGGCGGCGCTACCGGCCGGAGCTGGGCGCCCTGATGAAGGCCGAGCTGGAGCGGATCCTGAAGGCGCCCGGGCTCTCGAAGAACGTCTTCGAACTGGTCAGCCGGGCGCTGGGCGAGGACCCGGCCGGCTGACGCCCAAGCGGGACAATTCGTCGCTGAATGGCGGTGACGCTGTTTACTCTTCGCGCGTAGACTCCCGCATCGGGTGATTTGCCTTGTAAGCGAGGGGAGCGGCGAGCCTTGGGGGCACGCGAGAGCAAGAGCGTGGCCAAGGCGCGGGATCGGACCGCCGATCTGGCGCTGGCCAAGCCGCCGACGCAGCGCTTCGCGCGCCTGGCGATCGGCGCCTCGCTCCTGCTGCTCAGCCTCTATACCGCCGCGGCCATCGCGCGCCTGCTGCGCGGGCCGCAGGGGCCAGTCGAGGAGCTCGCGTCCCTGCTGGTTCCCCTCGCGGTGGCCGGGGCGCTGGGCGTGCTGCTGCTCCTTGAGTCCCGCCGGGTCGAGCGGGCGCATGCGGCCTCCAGCGACAGCGAACGGCGATTCCGCCTGGCGGTGGAAGCCGCCCGCTGCGGCATCTGGGAATGGGACCTTTCCGAGGACAGGATCTTCATGTCCGACGTCACCGCCGCCCTGTTCGGCTGGCGCGGCGGCGTGGTGGAGGGCCAGCAGGTGCTGGAGCGGGTCTCCGAAGGCCACCGCGACGGCCTGCGCGAAGCGCTCTCCACCGCCGCGGTCTACGGCGGCTTCGACGTCTCCTTCCGGGTGCCCAGCCTGACCGGCGGGCGGCCGGTATGGATCGACGCCCGCGGCCAGGGCTTCGGCAAGAGCCCCGAGGGCGGCTACGCCCGGATCATCGGCGTCGCCCTCGACGTCACCGAGGAGCGCCTGGCCCAGGCCCGCGCCCAGGCCGCGGAGACCCGCCTGCGCGACGCCATCGAGAGCGTCTCCGAGGCCTTCGTGCTCTGGGACCGGCAGGGCCGGCTCCTGATGTGCAACAAGAACTACCGCAGCTTCTTCCGCCTGGAGCCGCAGGTGCTGAAGCCCGGCGTCGCCCGCGAGGAGCTGGAGGCCCAGGCCAAGCTCGCCATCCGCCAGGCGTTCCCGGCGCTGGGCGGGCGCAAGGGCGTGCGCGAGGCCGAGCTGGTGGACGGCCGCTGGGTGCAGATCTCCGAGCGCACCACCGCCGAGGGCGGCCTGGTGGTCACCGCCGCCGACATCACCGCCCTGAAAGCCCAGGAGGAGGCGCGCCGCGTCAACGAGGACGAGTTGCGCCGCGTCGTCACCAACCTGGAGCGCAGCCAGGAGCAGCTTTCGGAACTGGCCCGCAAGTACGAGAACGAGAAGCTCCGCGCCGAGGGCGCCAACCAGGCCAAGAGCGAGTTCCTGGCCAACATGAGCCATGAGCTGCGCACGCCGCTGAACGCCATCAACGGCTTCTCGGAGATCATGGTGGCCGAGATGTACGGGCCGCTGGGCGACAGCCGCTACCGCGACTATTCCCGCGACATCCTGAATTCCGGCCAGCACCTCTTGGCCCTGATCAACGACATCCTCGACATGTCGAAGATCGAGGCCGGGAAGATGAACCTGCGCTTCGAGCCGATTTCCATCGGCGACGTGGCGGAGGATGCGCTCAGGCTGGTGCGCAACCGCGCCGAGGCCGCCGGCCTGGCGCTGCGCCTCGACTTCAACGACCTGCCGGAGGTGGAGGCCGACTACCGCGCGGTCAAGCAGGTGCTGCTGAACCTGCTCTCCAACGCCATCAAGTTCACGCCGCGCGGCGGGGTGGTCACCATCCACGCCGAGCGCCGCGAGGACCCGCTGGGCGAGCGGGTGCGGATCAGCGTGCAGGACACCGGCATCGGCATCCCGCCCGACGACCTGGCCCGCCTCGCCAAGCCCTTCGAGCAGATCGAGAGCCAGCACGCCAAGACCCAACAGGGCACGGGCCTCGGCCTGGCGCTGACCAAGGCCCTGGTGGAGATGCACGGTGGCCTGCTCGACCTGCGCAGCGCCCCCGGCCAGGGCACCAGCGCCATCTTCTCCCTCCCGGTCAGCCAGGCCACCGTCGCGCTCGCCGCGGCCGCCGCGCGCTAGGCCTCCGCCCAAACCGCTCATCCCGGCGAAGGCCGGGACCCAGATGGAAGAGCGCAGACGTGGGTCCCTCCGGCTGCGAGCCTGTCCAACCCGCCGTAGAGCCATCGGATCTGGATCCCGGCCTTCGCCGGGACGAGCGGTGGAGTTGGGTCTAACGACCGACGATCGCCTCGTAGGCGGCGCGCGCGGCGGCCTGCGCCTTCGCCAGCGCCGATTGCAGGCCGCGGAAGTCGCGGGCGCCGCCGGCCCGCGCCAGGAGCGCCCGGAAGGCGGCCGGTTCGCGCGCGGGGTCGGCGCCGTCGCTCAGCGCCACCTTCAGCAGCTGGGTCAGGTCCTGCTGCAGCCGCCAGGCGCGCTCCAGGTCGGCCATGGCCCTGGCGGGACCGAGGCCCGCCTCCCGCAGCGCCGCCAGAGCCGCCGCGGTGTTGGGTTCCAGGGGCCCGCCGTCGCCGGCATTGGCCAGTTGCAGGAACTGGGCGGCGAACTCGATGTCCACCAGGCCGCCCGCGCCCAGCTTCAGGTCCCAGGCGCCCTTCGGCGGCCGCTCGCGGGCCATCAGCTCGCGCATCTCGCGCACGTCGGCGGCGACGATGACGCGGTCGCGGGGCCGGCGCAACGCGGCGTCGATGGCGCCCTGCGCGGCCTCCGCGAAAGCCGGCGTGGTGGCCCAGACCACTCGTGCGCGGGTGAGCGCCAGCAGCTCCCAGGTCTCGGCTTCCGCCGCGTAATAGCCCTCGAAGGCCGCGAAGCTCACCGCCACCGGGCCCTTGGTGCCGGAGGGCCGCAGCTGCATGTCCACCTCGTAGAGGCCGCCCTGGGCGGTCTGGCTGGAAAGCGCCGCGATCAGCCGCTGGGTGAACCGGCCGTAGAAGGTCGCCGCGTCCCAGCCCTTCACCGCCGACACCGCGTGCGGGTCGCCGGCGCGGTAGAGGGTCATCAGGTCGAGGTCGGAGCCGGCGCTCATTTCACGGCTGCCGCACTTGCCCAGCGCCACCACGGCGACGTCGCCCGCGAAGCCGCCGCCCAGCCGCTCGGCCTCGGCTAGCGCCGCGGCGGCGAGCGCGTCGACGCAGAGGTCGGCGAGGTCGGCGAAGGCCTGGCCGGCCACCGCGGCGCTGGCCGCCCCGCTCATCACCTGCACGCCCACCCGGAAGGCCTGCTCGCGGTGGACGATGCGCACGGCGTCCATGTCGGCTTCGAAGCCATCCGCGCGCGCCACCGCCGCCTGCATGAAGGCGCGGTCTTCGGCCAGGTCGATGGGCTCGAAGAAGCCGCCGTCCAGCATGGCGTCGATGGCCGCCGGGCGCTTGGCCAGCGTCGCCGCCAGCCGGGGCGCGAACGCCATCACCTGGACGATCAGCTCGAAGAGGCTGGGCTGGGCCAGGAACAGCGACTGCAGCTGCACGCCGGACGACAGGTGGGCGAAGAAGTCCCTGAAGCGGTGGAAGGCGGTGTCCGGCGCGCCGGTGGCCTGGGCGGCGTCCAGCAGGCGCGGCGCCAGGCGCGTGAAGAGCTCGCGGCCGCGTTCGGTGGCGGTGGCCGGGATATGGCCGTGGTGCCAGCTGCGGATGGTCGCCGCCACCCGGGCCGGGTTCGCAAACCCCATGCGCTTCAGCGTGGCCAGCGTCGCCGGGTCGTCCTCCACGCCGGTGAACACCAGGCTGCCGAACCGCGAGGAGAGCGGCTCCTCGGAGGGAAAGAGCTCGCCATAGCGCTGGTTCACCCCTTTCAGCGTGCGGGTGATCGCCGCGTCGAAGGCGCGGAGCTGGGCGTAGCCCCAGAGCGCCGCGACTCGCCGGCGCTCGGCGTCGGACTCCGGCAGCTTGTGGGTCTGCTCGTCGGCCAGCATCTGGATGCGGTGCTCGACCGCGCGAAGGCGCCGGTAGGCCTCGGTCAGTTCCGCGCAGGTTTCGGGCGTCACCTGCCCGGCCTCGGCGAGGGCGGCCAGCGCATCCAGGGTGCGGCGGCTGCGCAGCTCCGGATTGCGGCCGCCGAGGATCAGCTGCTGGGTCTGGACGTAGAACTCGATCTCGCGGATGCCGCCGGCGCCCAGCTTCACGTCGAAGCCCTTGGCGGTCATCCGCTCGTCCACCTTGTGGGCGTGGATCTGGCGCTTGATGGAATGGATGTCGGCGATGGCCGCGAAGTCGAGGTTCTTGCGCCAGACGAAGGCCTGCAGTTCGTGCAGGAACGCCTCCGCGGCGGGAATGTCGCCGGCGCAGGGCCGCGCCTTGATGAAGGCCGCCCGCTCCCAGTTCTGGCCGACGCTCTCGTAGTAGTCCAGCGCCGCCGGGATCGGCACGGCGGCCTGGGTCGACGACGGGTCGGGGCGCAGGCGCAGGTCCATGCGGAAGACGTAGCCGTCGGCGGTGCGCGCCTGCATCAGGTCGGACAGCCGCTGGGTCAGCCGGACCGCGAAAGCCTGCGGCTCGATTCCCGCCGCCAGCGGCATGGTGTCGGGGTCGAAGAACACCGAGACGTCGATGTCGCTGGAGTAGTTGAGCTCGAAGGCGCCCTGCTTGCCCATGGCGATGCAGAACCAGCCCGGGACCGGCCCGTGTGCCCCCTCGCCCAGGCGCGTCAGGCGCCCGGCCTCCACTTCGCCGCGAGCCGCCACCGTCAGGGCGGAGGCTACGGCCGCGTCGGCGAAGCGGGTGAGCGCGCCGGTCACCGCGTCGAGGTCCCAGGCGCCGCCGAGGTCGGCGAGCGCGGTCAGGAGGTGCAGCTCGGCCTTCAGGGTGCGCAGGGCGATCGTGGCGGCGGCCAGGTCCAGGGCGGCGGCCTCGCGGGTGCGCCCCAGGATGGTCTCCAGCCGCGCCTGCGGATCGTCGGCCAGCAGGGCGTCGAGCCGCGCCGGATCGCGCCGCACGAGGCTCGCCAGGTAGGGCGAGGCGGCGAACATGGGCGCCAGCGCCGGCCAGGCCTGGTCGAGGCGCGGCGTCCAGGCGTCGGCAAGCACCGTGCGCAGCCGCGCGGCGGCCTTCTCGTCGACGACGGGGCCGCAGGGTCGAAGAGAGTCGGCCAGCGCCATGGGCGAGGATTAGCAGCCCTTCTCCGCTTGCGGGAGAAGGTGGCCTCCGAAGGAGGTAGCCTGACGCCGACACATTGACGATCAGGACAGCCCGGCAAGCAGCGGCGCGCGTGCGTTCAGTCTTTGGGACACGAACTGGGTGAAGAGCCGCACGCGCTTGGTCTTCCGTGTTTCCCCCTGGGTGAGCAGCCAGAGCACGCCATACATGTGCAGCTCCCCGCCCGGGACCCTCGCCAGCGAAGGGTCAGCGTCCCCCATGAAGCACGGCAGGGTGACGATCCCGATCCCCTGCCGCAGCGCCGCTATCTGCGCCTCGGCGTCGGTGACCCTGAACGGCGGCTCCGCCGTCTGCAGGTCGCCCCCGCTGGCCCAGGCTGGCACGCCATGGGCGCTGATCACGATCCACCGCAAGGGCTCTCGTCGGCCCGCGCGCCATGCGGCCAGCCGATCGCGGGAGATGTAGACGGCGCCGAACACCTCCGGCCCCTTCAGCGCATGGAGATTGAGCGGCAGGGTCTTGCGGTCGTAGACGACGCGGATCGCCACGTCGGCCTCCCGGTTGGTCAGGTTGGCCAGCTCGCCCGAGGAGACGACCTCCATCTCGATCTCCGGATGCAGGCGCGCGAATTCGGCGAAGTCGGGCATCAGAAGGTGCGTCGCGAGCGGTGGCGCCAGCGACACCCGCAGACGACCGCGCAGGCCCTGGTCGCGCCCCAGGACGCGCGTCTCCAGCTCGTGCGACGACGCTTCCATCTGCTCGGCGAACCCGAGCACCTCCTCGCCCGCGTCCGTCAGGCGATAGCCTGCGGGGAGTTTCTCGAACAGGCGCGCCCCGAGGCGTTCCTCGAGCTGGGCTATGCGCCGCAGCACGGTGGCGTGGTTGACCTCCAGGCGCACGGCGGCCGCCCGCACCGACCCGCTCCGCGCCACGGCCAGGAAATAGCGAACGTCATCCCAGTCGGTCATGGTGCGATCCTGCACCGAGCGGATGCGTCAAGACAGCCGGATCGCGCGAGACAGCAGGAAATTCCAGGGCAGCGCTGGCCGCTCGGTCCGCGTCGATGGTCCAGGCGGTGCAATTCCGCACCTCGGCTGTGCAGGTTTCCACACTGAACGCCAGACGCAGCCTTGCCCATCTTGACGGTCTCGGAGGCTCGAGAGTCGAGCCAAGGACGGAGCCGAAGGAAAAGTCATGGGAAAGCTCGAGGGCAAGGTCGCCGTGGTCACGGGCGGGTCGAGCGGCCTGGCGCTGGAGAGCGCCAAGCGGTTCGTCGAAGAAGGGGCGTATGTGTTCATCACCGGCCGCCGTCAGGAGGTGCTCGACGAGGCCGTCAGGCTGATCGGGCGCAACGTGACCGGCGTGCGGGCCGACTCCGCCAATCTCGACGACCTCGACCGGCTGTTCGATATCGTCAAACGAGAAAAGGGCAGGATCGACATCCTCTATGCCAGCGCCGGCTGGGGCGAGGGCGCCATGCTGGGGGACATCACCGAGGATCATTTCGACGCCACCTTCGGCCTCAATACGCGCGGCACGCTGTTCACGGTGCAGAAGGCGTTGCCGCTGATCAGCGACGGCGGCTCGATCTTCATGACCGGATCGACGGCCTCGATAAAGGGTTTCCCCAGCTTCAGCGTCTATGCGGCAAGCAAGGCGGCGCTGCACGCCTTCGCCCGCGCCTGGCTCAACGAACTGAAGGGCAGGAACATCCGGGTGAACGTGCTGAGCCCGGGGCCGACGGCCACGCCGATGCAGCAGCAGGTCCTCACCGATGAGGGAAGGCGGATGTTCGAGTCCGTGATCCCGCGCGGAACGATGGGTCGGCCCGAAGAGATCGCGGCGGCCGCGCTGTTCCTGGCTTCGGACGACTCCAGCTTCGTGAACGGGGTGGATCTGGCCGTCGACGGCGGTCTCTCGGCCGTCTGAACCCACGCGCTGACGTCATTCCGGGAGGGCGCCAATCCAAGATACCCGAACTGATCCGGTTCGCGCGGCGGACCAGCTCCAACGCCCCTTACACGCCTTCTCGCCCTCGCCAGGCGCCGGCGTCGTGACGCCCGTTCCGGACCTTCGCTCCCCACGTCAGATCGAGACGTTCGCCACGCACGCGGACGAGAGCCGTTGCGACTCCGCGGGGACCCGCAGCTCCCTAGTTTGGCCTTGCCTCAAACAGATCGCGAATGCCGTGCTCCAACAATCCGACGGCCCTCTCCAAGGCTCCGAGGCGCCCAGCCCGCACGATCGCGACGGACATGCGCAGGTCAAATGATGGGGGGCGCAACACCTCAACCGTGTCGCCAGAGTTGTTCCTCGCTATGACGCTGGCCGGGAGCAAGCCCACTCCGTACCCTGACTGAACGAAGGCGAGCTGCAGGTGCACGTTGTGGATTTCAGCCGCGATCGTCGGGGTGAAACCGGCGCGCTCCAGATGATCCATGAGGCTCGCCCGAAGGAAGCACCCAAGCGGATTGAGCACCCAGGGCGCCTGGCCCAGGCTTTTCCAACTGCCCTCGACGTTGCCTGCCGCGCCCTGAACGATCTCGACGCGGTCCGTCGCGACGATATTGGTCAGAAGCGGTGGAGGCGCGGTTCTTCCGACCGGTAGGGCCACGACCGCCACGTCGAGCTCTCCGGCGAGCAACCGGCTAAACAGCGTACTTGTGCCTTCGCTCAATATCCGCAGCCTGACCTGGGGGAATTTTTCCGTCAGCGCCCGGGTCGGCTCGGTAAGCGGCCCCACCGCCAGGGGATGCGCGAGCCCAATGCGCAAGACACCGTTGGGTTCGGTGTCGCTCGAGGTAAGAGATTTCAGCGCCTCGCCCCGCTGCAGCAGGTCTCGCGCCTGTTCGAGCACCCGGGCTCCCAGCGGGTTCAGGCGCGGCGGCTTAACCGAGCGGTCAAGCAACTCCGCGCCCAGTGCATCCTCCAGCCTCTGCAGCTGCCGGGTGATCGCCGACGGCGTCCGGCATAGACGATCGGCCGCCCCGGCTATGGAGCCGGCTCTGGCAAACTCCACGAGGGCGGGCAAGTCATCGAACATGGAAACTCCTCAAGCACCTCCGATGGTGTCGTCCCCCACGACGGGCATCGTGCCTATGTCGCATGATTATAATGAGAATAATGAACTTGAGGAAGGTTCTATTTCGTCACAGAAAGCGGCCTGACCACTTCATCCCGCGGCGGGTTTGAGCCGTGCCGGGCGTCTTGGCCCGTAACGACATTCGCTCTCCGAAATGGATCTGTAGCGATGAGCACCTTCGAAGGACGTTGCCACTGCGGTCGCCTGAAGCTGGAATTCTCCACCGACCGAGATCCCCGCAGCATCGTGCCGCGAGAAGACGGCTGCGGCTTTTGCCAGCGCCATCGCGCGATGGCGATTACCGACCCGGATGGAAGCCTGTCGGTCTTTCTTCCGGCCGACCCGCCGAAGCCATATCGCTTTGGGCTGAACATCACCGATTTCCATGTCTGCGACCGCTGCGGTGTCTGGGTCGCGGCGACCTGGCGTGACGGTGAGAACCTGCGCGGCGTGATCAACCTGCCCGCGCTTGACGATCGCAGCCTTTTCGATGCCGCGCCGGTGGCCGTGAATTTCGATGGTGAGGACGTTCAAGCGCGCGAAGCTCGACGTCGCGTCGCATGGACACCCGCCCGGATCGTGACGGCGGAAGACCAATGATGGCGCGCCCAAGCAACGCCCGACCGAGTGGGCCCGGCGGCGGATGCGGCGCCGATCACCTGAAGCTGCGGCTTGGCGCAGGTGCCCGGCCTGCGGCGCCGGCCCTGCAGCCCTGGACGGCGTTTCCTCGGCGGCCTCCTGCGGGATGACGTCAGATCGTGCCTAATGGGCAATATATTCCTGATAATAATGAAATTGCGTAAATTTCTGCCTGGATACAGGCTTGGCCGTGGCCTGGGACGTCAAGATAAATCCGAGTGTTTGCAAGTCTATACAGGTCAAACACCGGCCAATTGGAGAACGACATGCGGGTTGGCCTGGTTTCGAAGTTTCTGTTGATGTCGATCGCTTGTAGCGCGGCCTCCCTGATACTGACCGCCGGATCTGCGCACGCCGCCGACGCTCCACAGGCGACGCCGTGCCCGAAGACCGATCTGGTGGAATTCGAGAAGATGACCTGGGTGGAAGTTAAGTGCGCGATCGCGGCCGGGAAGACGACGGCGCTCATCTACACCGGCGGCGTCGAGGACCGGGGCCCTCAGAACGCCAACGGCGGCCACAACGTGATCGCGCATGCGACGGTCGAGGCGATCGCGAAGAAGCTCGGCAATGCGATCTTCCTGCCCGTGCTGCCCTACACGCCGAACGACGTGGAATCGATTCCCGGCACCCTCGGGATCACAGACGAACTGCTCGCCGGCATGCTCGAGCGCATCGCGGGACAGGCGGCCCTCAACGGCTTCCAAAACATCATCATCATGGGCGATCACGGCGGCGGTCAGCCCAAGGTCTACCAGGACGTCGCCAAGAAGCTCGATGGCCAGCTGAGCGGAAGCGCGCGAGTGTTCTACTGTGATCAGGTCTACCGGCCCGCGAACGACGCGTTCGATCATTACCTGACGCAGCACGGCTACCCGATCGGCCTCCACGGTTACCTCTTTGATACGTCGGAGTTGATGTATCTGGACCCGGGCAGCACCTGGGTGCGCAGGGATCTGATCCCTTCCGCAGTGGGCGACCCCGTCGTCGGCCACACCGCCGGGGACGGCAAGGCCCAGTTCGGGCCGCACAGCCCACAGAACGGAATCCTCGGCGACGCGCGCCGCTCGACGGCGGAACTGGGGAAGATCGCGATCGACATGAAGGTCGATTTCGCGGTGAAGCAGATTCGCAGCTTCCTGCCGTCTTCCTGACCCGCCCCCCAGCACCTGGCCACGTCTTCCATCGGAGCGAGCGTCCATGCATCGCACTCTCTTGCCCGCCCTCGCTGCGGCGAGCGCCCTGGCTTCCGGCGTCTCGGCCCACGCCGGGCAGCACCCCTCGGCCAACGTCAGCCCTCGAATGGCGCAGGCGCGCGCGACAGGGCCGGACGCCGGCTGTGCGGCGCCGTCCGAGCCCTGGGGCATACCGGCCGCACTCGATGCGGCGATCTCAGGCCCCGCGGACAAGGACAGGGCCTGCATGAGGGCCCTTCTGGTCCCCGACGCACGCTTGATGTTTGCTTCGGTCGGCGCGGATGGATCGCCGAGCTACAGGGTCCAGACCCTGGAGGACTGGATCGCCGGCGCCAAATCCCGCGGCCCCGGCGTACTGGAAGAAAAGCAGCTGAATTTTCGCGTCGATCGCTACGGCGCCATCGCGCACCTGTGGAGCCTCTATGCGCTGCGCAGCGACGGCAAGGCGGTCGCGCGAGGCGTCAACAGCATTGAGGCGATCGAGGAAGCGGGCGGCTGGCGCGTTGTGGCCATCATGGTGCAGGCCGAGTCGGCTGCTGCGCCCTTGCCCGAGGAATACCTGCCGTAAGCGCCGCAGGTGTTGGAGAAAGTCATGCAGCGTTCTCTGCTCATTGCTGGGGCCGCCTTCGCCGCTCTCGGCCTCTCGGGCCGCGCCGCCCTGGCCGACGAGGGCCTGTGGACCTTCGACAACTTCCCCGCCGCCGCGGTGAAGGCGAAGTATGGCGTCACCATCGACAAGGCCTGGCTCGACCGCGTGCAGCACGCGACGGTGCGCCTCTCGACGGGCTGCTCGGCCTCTGTGGTGTCGCCGGACGGCCTGGTGCTGACCAACCACCACTGCATCCTGGACTGCGCCCAGGCGCTCTCGACGCCGGAGCAGGACTACATCAAGTCGGGCTTCATCGCCGCCAACCGGCGCGAGGAGCGGCTGTGCCCCGGCGTGCAGGCCGAGATCCTGACCTCGATCTTAGACGTCACCGACCGCATTGGCGCAGCCGTGGCCGGCAAGACGGGTCCCGACTTCGTCAAGGCCCGCGACGCGGCGATCGCGGCGATCGAGCAGGAAGGCTGCGCCGGCAAGACCGCGATCCTGCGCTGCCAGGTGGTGACGCTCTACCAGGGCGCCCAGTACAAGCTCTACGCCTACCGCAAGTACGCCGACGTGCGCCTGGTGTTCGCCCCGGAGCTGGCGACGGCCTTCTTCGGGGGCGATCCCGACAACTTCAACTTCCCGCGTTACGACCTCGAATGTTCGTTCGTGCGCCTCTACGAGAACGGCCAGCCGGTGAAGACGCCGGACCACCTGCGCTGGAGCGCGGCCCCGCCCACCGACGGCGAGCCGGCGTTCATCGCCGGCGACCCGGTTCCGACCCAACGGGCCGACACCGCCGACCAGCTCTCGTTCATACGCAGCATCCAGCTGCCGCAGACCCTGCTGCGCTATTCCGAGCTGCGTGGGCGGCTGACCCGCTTCAAGGAGGAGGGACCGGAGCAGGCGCGCGTCGCGACCGACAAGCTGTTCAACATCGAGAACCGCTACAAGGCCCGCTATGACCAGCTGCTGGCCTTGAACGAGCCGGGCTTCATCGAGGCCAAGCGCGAGGCCGACCTGGCGCTGAAGGCCAAGGTCGAGGCCGATCTCGGGCTGAAGGCCGCGGTGGGGGATCCCTGGTCGGAAATCGCCCAGGCGCAGAATGTCTATGCCGGCCTCTATGCGGCCTACGACCTGCTGGAAGACGCCCCGGCGACCGGATCGGACCTGTACAGCTGGGCCCGGGCGCTGGTGCGCGCCGCGGCCGAGCGGCAGAAGCCCAACGGCGAGCGCCTGGCGGACTTCACAGACAGCCGCCTGCCGCTGGTTGAAAAGGAGGTCGTGGACGCCAAGCCGGTCGATCTCACGCTCGAACAGCTCGAACTGGAGTTCTGGCTGACCAAGGTGCGCGAGTATCTGACCGCCGACGCGCCCGAGACCAAGCTGATGCTCGGCAAGGACTCGCCGGAAGAGTTGTCGAAGCGCCTGGCGTCGTCGCGCCTGATCGATCCGGCCTACCGCAAGCAGCTGTGGGACGGCGGCCAGGCGGCGATCGAGGCCTGCGACGATCCGCTGATCCGCTATGTGTTCACGACCGATCCCGCGGCGCGCGCCCTGCGCAGAGCCTACGAGGCGCGGGTGGCCGGACCCGTCGAACAGGCGCAGGCGCGCCTCGCCAAGGCGCGCTTCGCCATCTACGGGACCAGCGTCGCACCGGACGCGACCACCACGCCCAGACTGAGCTACGGCAAGATCGCCGGCTGGACCGCGCACGGCCAGACCGTGCCGTCCTTCACCTATTTCAAGGGCCTCTACGCGCGGGCGACCGGCCAGCCGCCGTTCCAGCTGACCCAGAGGTGGATCGACGCCCAGCCGAAGCTGAACCCCACCACCGTCTTCGACATATCGTCGAGCACCGACCTCTTCCCCGGCAATTCCGGCTCGCCCCTGATAAACGCCCGGGGCGAGGTGATCGGCGCCGTGTTCGACGGCAACCCCTACATGCTGGGCGGCGCCTTCGCCTACGACGCCCGCCTGATCCGCGCCGTCAGTGTCTCCACCGCCGCCATCACCGAGGCGTTGGAGAAGGTCTACGACGATCGCGGGTTGGTGAAGGAGCTCACCGCCCGGTGATGACGTGGGGGCGTTCCGAATGTCTCGGATGGGCCAACGGCTCACCGACCTGCCGCCCCTCGCCCCTTACCCCCTCCACCGGCCGCCGTTTTGCGGGGAGGTAGGCGTTCAGGTCGCCCGCGGCAGAACCAGGGCGACGCGGAGGCCGGGGCCCATGTCGCCGACCTTGCCGGGGCCTTCGGCGAGTTCCAGGCGCCCACCGTGGGCTTCGGCGACGGCGGCGACGAGGGAGAGGCCCAGGCCAGCGCCGGGCTCGTTGCGGCTGTTCTCCAGCCGCACGAAGCGTTCGACGACGCGCTCGCGGTCGGCGTCGGGGACGCCGGGACCGGTGTCGGTGACCGAGAACTCGATCTCGCCGGAGGAGCGGCGGCGCACCCGGAGCATGATCGCCCCACCCGTGGGGGTGTACTTCACGGCGTTGTCGAGGATGTTGGCCAGCGCCTGGGCCAGGAACTCGCGGTTGCCCCTGGCTTGCAGGTCCTTGGCGAACTCGGCGGCGAAGTCGATGCCCTTGTCCTCGCAGAGCGGTTCGTAGAGCTCGGAGATGTTGGCGGCGAGCTCCGAGGGGTCGAAGAGCACCGGGTCCGGCGCCGTGCCGGCCGCCTGCAGGCGGGCGATGGAGAGCACGGCGCTGAAGGTCTTCAGGACGCCGTCGGTGTCCTCCAGCGCCTGGGCCAGCGCCTGGGTCGCGTCGCCCTTGCCGGCCTCAACGTCGAGGTAGGCCACCTCCAGGCGGGCGCGCAGGCGCGTGAGCGGCGAGCGCAGGTCGTGGGCGATGGCGTCGCCCGCATGCCTGTGGCCGGCCATGGAACGCTCCAGCCGGTCGAGCATCTCGTTGACGCCGGCGGCCAGTTCGTCGAACTCGTCACGCGTTCCGCGGACCTGGGCGCGGGCGCCCAGGTCGCCGTTGCGCACGGCGTCCACCACGTCGGTGAGGCTGACCATGGAGCGGGTGACGTTGCGGCTCACCAGCACGCCCCCCGCCAAACCGAGCAGGATGACCAGCGCCCCGGCGCCCTGCAGCGCGCGGATGATCTTGTCGACATAGGCCTCGTCGGCCCCCACGTCGGCGCCCACGAACAGGATCTGGCCGCCGCGCAGGCGCTGTTGCAGGCCGCGCGCCGGGTGCTTCACCGTGCGCCCCTGCACCTGGTCGGTGACCGAGAAGCTGGTCCAGGTGGCGGGGCCTGCGAAATTGTCCACCGGGCTCTCGGCGATGGAGCCGGAAATGCGCTTCTGGTCCTTGGTCATCAGGAGGTAGAGGAACGGCCGCTCGCTGGCCGCCCGCTCGATCAGCGACTGGTTCACCGCATCGACGCCCGCCCGGTCGTAGGCGGCCACGAGGCTGTGCATCTCGCGGGTGATCTCCTGGTCGGTGCGCCGGGTCGCCTCGCCGGCGGTCGCCACATAGATGTAGGCCAGAAAGGCGCTGGCGGCCGAGAGGAACAGCGCCAGGAACTGCAGCGTCAGCCGAAACGGCGTGGTGCGGAAGATGCGCGGCAGGCGCATGTCAGGCGCCCCGCAAGCTCAATGCCCGCCGCAGGCGCCCCATGGGATGTCCACGAACCACACGAACCACACGAACCGCACGGACCGCGCTCAGCCGGCCAGGCCCGCGCAGCGGGCGCCCTGGCAAAGCAAGGGCCACGGAAAACACGGACAGATCACGGAAAGGGCCGCCGCGTTTCCGTGCGCTTTCCGTGTTTTCCGTGGCTCCAAGTCGCTGAGCTTCCGCTCCGCGGAATCTCCGGGAGCGCGCCGGTTCGTGTCGTTCGTGTGGTTCGTGGACCGGCATGGTGCGGCTTCGCCGCCGGCTCAGGCGTCGAGCCGATAGCCGGCGCCGCGGACGGTCTGGAGCATGGGGCGGTCGAAGCCCTTGTCGATCTTCGAGCGCAGGCGCGAGATGTGCACGTCGATGACGTTGGTCTGCGGGTCGAAGTGGTATTCCCAGACCTTCTCCAGCAGCATGGTGCGGGTCACCGACTGGCCCGCGTGGCGCATCATGAACTCGAGGAGCTGGAACTCGCGCGGCTGCAGGTCGATCTCCTTGCCCTGGCGGCAAACGGTGCGGCCGATCAGGTCCATCTCCAGCTCGCCGACCTTGAGCAGGGTCTGCACCGAGCCGGTCTCGCGGCGGCGCGACAGGGCCTCCACCCGGGCGATCAGCTCGGCGAAGGCATAGGGCTTGACCAGGTAGTCGTCGCCGCCCGCCTGCAGGCCCGCCACCCGGTCGCCCACCTCGCCCAGGGCGGAGAGGAACAGCACCGGGGTCTGGTCGCCCTCGCGGCGCAGGGTCTCGATGAGCTGCACGCCGTTCATCTTCGGCATCATGCGGTCGACGATCATCACGTCGAACTCGCCGTCGCGGGCGGCGGCCAGGCCCTCCTCGCCGTCGGCGGCGCGGGTGCAGGCGTTGCCGGCCTCGGTGAGGCCGCGCTCCATGGCTTCGGCCGCCTCGAGGTCGTCTTCGACGATCAGGATACGCATGTCGTTCCGCCCCCGCGAAATGCCCTACCTAGCCCGCCGCCTTCAACGCCAGGAAGGTCGTGCGGCCCTGCCGGAAGACGCCCACCAGCACGCCGGTGTGGCCTGACTTCTTGGCCACGTCCACCGCCGCGGCGACTTCCGCCGCGCTGGTCACCGAGCGGCCACCAGCCTGGACGATGACGTCGCCGCGATGCAGGCCCTTCTGGCCGGCGTCGGAATTGGCGTCGACGCTTTCCACCACCACGCCGTGCAGCTCGGCCGGCGCGTTCAGCCGCCGCCGGGTCGCCTCATCCAGCGGGCCCAGCGCCATGCCCAGCACCGATGGACGCGGCGCGACGGGCGGCGCGGTCGGATTGCTGCGGTCGACGCCGCCGGGGGTGTTGTCGTTGGACGCCAAGTCCTTCTCCGAGGGACGGATGCCCGAGCGGACGTCGACGGTGCGGTGCTTGCCCTCGCGGATCACGTCGAGCCGCAGCACGTCGCCGGGCTTGCCCTTGGCCACTTCGCGGGTGAGTTCGGTGGAGGTCTTCACCGGCACCCCGTTGATCGCCACCACGATGTCGCCGGAGGTCAGCCCGCCGCGCGCGGACGGCCCGCCGGGCACCAGGTCGGAGACGATGGCGCCCTTCTGTCCGCCCAGGCCCTGCGCCTCGGCCATGTCCGGCGTGAAGTTCTGGATCGTGGCGCCGATGTAGCCGCGCTGGATCTTGCCGCCGGAGATCAGCTGCTTGGTGACGTTGTCGGCCACCTCCGCCGGGATGGCGAAGCCGATGCCGACGGAGCCGCCGGAGGGCGAGAAGATCGCCGTGTTCACCCCGATCACCCGGCCATAGATGTCGAAGGTCGGGCCGCCGGAATTGCCGCGGTTGATGGGGGCGTCGATCTGGATGTAGTCGACGAAGGTCTCGCCGATGTCGCGGCCGTAGGCGGAGATGATGCCGGCCGTGGCGGTGCCGCCCAGGCCGAAGGGGTTGCCCACCGCGATCACCCAGTCGCCCACCCGCGGCTTGCCGGCGTTCTCGAAATTCACGAACGGGAAGTTGCCGTGCCCGCCCTTCACCTTGATCACCGCCAGGTCCGAGCCCTCGTCGCGGCCCACGACCACCGCGTCGAGCTCGGTCTCGTCCTTCAGCACCACCTTGATGGTCTCGGCGTTCTCCACCACGTGGTTGTTGGTGACGATGTAGCCGTCCGGCGAGATGAAGAAGCCGGAGCCCGCCGACTGCTGGGTCGGCAGCTTGGGCTGGCCCTTGTCGGTGCGCCCGCCCTGGGGCGGCGTCACGCCGTCCTCGTCGTCGTCACCGCCGCCCTGGCCGCCGCGCGGCTGCAGGTTGAACGGGAAGTTCTCGAAGCCGGGGATCTTGCGAAGCGCGCTGGCGTCCACGCGGCTGGTCACATTGACCGAGACCACCGCCGGCGAGACGCGGTCGAAGATGTCGGCGAAGGACATCGGCGCGCCCGGCGGCGGGGCGAAGATCGGCGCCGTCGAGGCTTTGATCAGGTGGCCCTGACGCTCGGGATGACCGGCCGGCGGCTGGAAGGCCGCGCCCGCCACCGCCGCGGCCAGGACGCCGGCGCCCGCGACGGCGCCCAGGAGATAGCCGGTCTTCTTGGAGGTCATAGGCCTTCTGTTTCCCTCTGCGCGCCGCGATGGATGCCGACGCACCTCGTAAACCTAGGTTCGATGCACGAGAGCGCAATGGCGCTCAAGTTACGTTTAGGACAGCCTTACGTCCGTCAATCAGACGGTTGTAGGGCGCAATCATGTCAGGCGGCATCGCTTTCTGACAGCCGCTTCACACGCTCGGCCTCCTCGGGAGAGAGTTCGGCTTCGGCGGATCGGTTCCGCAGCGTGGCGGCGAGCAGGCCCGCCCCGACCACCACCACCCCGAAAGGGCCGGCCCAGAGCGCCAGGTTGGTCCAGGAGAAGGCCGGCCGCATCAGCACGAACTCGCCGTAGCGGTCGGTGAGGAAGCGCTTGATTTCCGCGTCGCTCTTGCCGGCCTTGATCTGCTCGCGGACCACCCGGCGCAGGTCGCCCGCGAGCTCGGCCTCGGAATCGTCGATAGACTCGTTCTGGCACACCAGGCAGCGGACGTCGGCGAAGATCGCCCGCGCGCGGGCCTCCTGGGCCGGGTCCGGCAGCCGGTCGGCCGGATCGGAGGCCGCGGCCATGCAGAGCAGGCCGGCGATGGCCGCGGCGAGGACGCGAAGCCTCACGCCGCCTGCTCCCGCCGCCGCGCCACGCCCAGCCGCATCCGCCGGTCGGAGAGCGAGGTAAGCCCGCCCAACGCCATGATCACGGGACCCAGGAAGATCAGGCTGGCCCAGGGGTTCCAGTAGGCGCGGATCAGCCAGACCGGCGTTCCGTCCGGGGCCTTCCGCCGCTCGCCCAGCACCATGTAGAGATGCGAGGCGCCGCGGTAGCAGAGCGCGATGCCCGACACCGTCTGGCCGCCCGCCGGATAGAACCGCCGGTCGGGCTCGCCGGTGCAGATCGGCTTGCCGGCCTTGCTGACCTGGATCAGCGCGCGCTCGGACTCGTAGTTGGGCCCCTCGCGCGGCCCGACGGTCTCCAGCACCAGGTGGTAGCCGGCCACGTCGAGCGACCCGCCGAGCGGCAGGGCCTCGGCGGCCTCGCCCCGCCAGCCCAGCTCGAAACAGGCGCCCAGCACGAAGATCCCCAGGCCCAGGTGGGCCAGCGTCATGCCCCAGGCGCCGCGGGGCAGGCCCACGAGCCGGCGCCAGCTATCCGCCGCCGGGACCCGGAAGGCCCGGGTGCGCTCGGCGAGCTCCACCGCCGCCCCGGCCACCAGCCAGGCGCCGAGCGTGATCCCCAGCGCGCCCAGCGCCTTGCGCGGGCTGACCAGGGCGAGCGTCAGCAGGCCGCAGCCGAGCGCCGCCAGGGCCGCCACCCACAGGCGCTGGGTGACGCCGCGTACGTCGCCGCGCTTCCAGGCGAGCAGCGGGCCAGCCGGCAGCAGCACCGCCAGCGCCGCCATCAGGGGCGCGAAGGTCAGGTTGAAGTAGGGCGGCCCCACCGAGATCGCCTCGCCGGTGAGCGCCTCGCGGATCAGCGGATAGAGGGTGCCCAGCAGCACCGTCGCCGTGGCCGCCGCCAGCAGGATGTTGTTGAGGACGAGCGCGCTCTCGCGGCTGACCGGCGCGAACATGCCGCCGGGGCTGAGCTTCGGCGCGCGCCAGGCGAAGAGGGCGAAGGCCGAGCCCGAGGTCACCGCCAGGATGATCAAGAGCAGCACGCCGCGCTTCGGATCGACCGCGAAGGCGTGGACGCTGGTGAGCACGCCGGAGCGCACCAGGAAGGCGCCCAGCATGGAGAAGGTGAAGGCCCCCAGCGCCAGGAACAGGCTCCAGCCGGCCAGCGCGCCGCGCTTCTCGGTGACGATGGCCGAGTGCAACAGCGCCGTGGCCATCAGCCAGGGCATGAACGACGCGTTCTCCACCGGGTCCCAGAACCACCATCCGCCCCAGCCCAGCTCGTAGTAGGCCCAGAAGGACCCCAGCATGATGCCGACCGTGAGGAAGCTCCAGGCGGCCAGCGCCCAGGGCCGGACCCAGCGCGCCCAGGCCGCGTCCACCCGGCCCTCGATCAGCGCCGCCACCGCCAGGGAGAAGACCACCGACATGCCGACGTAGCCCGAGTAAAGGAACGGCGGATGGATCGCCAAGGCCGGGTCCTGCAGCAGCGGATTGAGCGAGCGGCCCTCCACCGGCGGGTTGGCGATCCTCAGGAGCGGGTTCGAGGCGAAGACCGTATAGGCCAGGAAGACGCTGCCCAGCGCGCCCTGCACGGCCACCATCAGCGCCTTCAGCCCCTGTGGCAGGCCGCGGCCCAGGGTGGCGGCCGCCGCGCCGTAGCCGGTCAGGATGAAGCACCAGAGCAGGATCGAGCCCTCGTGGCTGCCCCAGGCGCCGGCCACCTTGTAGAGCATCGGCTTTTCGGTGTGCGAGTTGGCCGCCACGTTGGCCACCGAGAAGTCGGAGGTGACGAAGGCGTGGATCAGGCAGGCGAAGGCCACCGCAACGCCGGCGAAGGAGGCGAGCGCCGCGCCTTCGCCGGCGGCCGCCAATACGCTGGAGCGGCGCAGGCGCGCGGCCGCCGACAAGCCCGCCTGGGCGATGGCGAACGCCAGGCCGAGCAGCAGGGCGAAGGAGCCGATCTCGGAAATCATGTGACGGGCTTGGCCTTGGCGTAGTCCGGCGTCGAGCCGTCGCCGCGCCATTCGCCTTGCGCCTTCAGCGCCTTGGCGAGGTCCGGCGGCATGTACTTCTCGTCGTGCTTGGCCAGCACCTGCTTGGCCTCGAAGACGCCGTCGCCGCGGAAGGCGCCCACCGCCACCACGCCCTGGCCCTCGCGGAACAGGTCCGGCAAGTCGCCCTGGAAGCTCACCTTGTCTTCGGCCGTGCGGTCGGCGACCACGAAGTCGACGCGGCCGTCCGGGTGCTTGGCGACGCTGCCCATCCGCACCAGGCCGCCGAGCTGCACGGACCGGCCGGGCGGCGGATGCGCCGCGGCGGCCTGCGAGGGGGTGTAGAAGAAGGAGATCGAGTCCCGCAGGCCCCAGAGCGTCAGCCCGACCGCCAGCGCCAGCACCGGCGCGATGGCCGCCACCAGGGTCAGGCGCCGCCGCGCCTTGGGGGACTTGGGCAACCAGCTCATTTCATGCGTTCCGTCGAGGCGGCCTTGGCCAGATCGGCCAGCACGTCGGGCTTGCCGGCGTAGCGGGCCCTGGCCGTCTTAAGGGCCGCATCGCGCTTTTCTGTGTCCCCCAGCACGGCGTAGGCCTTGACCAGCTGCACCCAGCCGGCGGGGTCGTCCGGATTGGCCGCCAGCCGCTGGGCCAGCCGGCCTACCATGCCCTGCACCATGGCCATCTGGTCGCCGGAGAGGCCCGGCTGGGCCGCGGGCGGCGCGGCGGGCGTCCCCTCGGCCTCGGCGATGGCGGCGGTCAGGTCGGCGCGGCGCGGGTCGCTCGCCGGCAGGTCGGCCAGGAGCGCCTTCCACGCCGCGATGCCCCCGGCCTTGTCGCCGTCGCGGATGCGCGCGCGGGCCAGGTGGAAGCGGGCCGCCACATTGGCCGGATCGAGCCGAATGGTGCGGGCGAAGGCCTGCTGGGCGTCGTCGGTGAGCGCGCCGTTGGCCTGGAAGACCTCGGCCTCCCCCAGCATCTCCCACAGGTCGGCCCGCTGCGGCGCGATCTTGACCGCCCGCTTCAGCGCCCGCACCGCGCCGGCGGGGTTGTTCGAGGCGCCCTCGGCCAGCGCCAGGAAGCGGAAGCCCTCGGGGTCGTTGGGCCGCTCCTTGGTGAGCTTGTTCAGGACCGCGGCCATCTCCGGCGGCTGCAGGCTGGCGGGATTGGCGGTCAGCCAGTGGGCGAGGCGCCCAGAGAACGGCTGGTCGGCCATGCCCGGCGCGCCGAGCACCAGGTAGAGCCCCAGCGCCACGGCGGGCGCCGCGATCGCCGCCGCCAGGACCGGCCCGCGGCGGGGGGTGTTGGACCAGGCTTGCGCGGGCGCGTCCGCGGCGGCCAGCATGCGGCGCCCGGCCTCGGCCTCGGCGCTCCGGCGCTCCTCGGCGCCGATCAGACCGCGGTCGGCCAGGTCGCCGATCTCGGCCAGCTGGCGGCGATAGAAGACGGCGGTGGTGTCCGCGGGCGCGGCGTGGGCGGCGGCCTGGGCGGCGCGGTGCAAAATCAGGACGGCCGCGGCGGCTGCGAGCAGGCCGGCCGCGACCCAGAAGGCGATCATGCGGCGCGTGTAGCCGAAACCGCTTCGAAGCGCGAGTACGGGATCGACCGTCGCGACGCTGGGACGCTGGGCGTGGCATTCCTCCGCTCGTCCCGGCGAAAGCCGGGATCCAGATCCGATATCTGGGATGTGGGTTGGACGGGCTCAGCGCATCTGGAACCCGCATCTGAGCCCTTCCATCTGGGTCCCGGCCTTCGCCGGGATGAGCGGCTCGCGCCCTCAGGCGTCCAGCACCACGGCGTTCTCCACCGACGAACAGGCGGTGGCGGCGCGGCGGCGGACCAGTTCGCCGGCCTTTTCGTCGTGCACCAGGCTGGCCACGTCGGCGGCGACCCGCAGGTGGGCATGCGCGATGGCCAGGTCCGGCGCGTCGCCGTTGCGCACGTCGGCCAGCACGTCCTCGGCGTAGTGGTCGACGATGTCCCAGAGCTTCTCCATCACCTTGGTGTGCATGGCCGCGAAGCCGCCGTAGTTGGCGCAGTGGCGGATCTCGTGGGCGAAGGTGAGCAGGGCCACGGCGCGGACCGCGGCCTTCGGGTCTGGCGGGGTGTCGAGCTTGGGTCCGCTGCGCCGCGAACGGCCGAAGCCGGTGGAGACGGTGGGAAGCGCGGCGCCGATCACCTTCTCGGAATCCCGCAGCCGGCCCTCGACGATGCTGGCCAGAGACTTCTTCTGCCCGACGATCCGGTGTCCCCAGCCATGATCGCGGGTGAGCTCGATGCAGCCCTCCAGCTCGAAGTGCTGCTGGGTGATCAACTCCACGAGCGCCCCGGCGGCGCGGGCGGCGCCGGGACCGGCGTCAAGGTCGAGCTTGGCGATGGTCTTCAGCGCCGCATCGATCTCGTCCATCACCCGCTCGGGGAAGCCGCCGAGCTCGGACTCGCTGAGATAGCGTTCGGTGGGCTTGTCCATGATCGCCGAGATGATGCGCAGCACCATCCAGGGCGGGCTCAGCTGCGCGGCCAGCATCTCGAAGAACCGCGGACCGGCGTCCTCGGCGATCGCCACCGCGTCCTTGTAGGCGATCCGCGCGGCGGCCCCGGTTTCCTCGCCGCCGCGGGACACCCATTCCGGCAGGCGGCCCAGGGTGCGGCGCACGATGGGGGAAATCTCCAGACAGGCCAGCAAGGTGTCGCCGCCGCCCGGGCGGGCGCGCTCGCAGAGTTCCATGGCGGTGGTGAAGTCCCGATGCTCAGCGGCGCGCAGGGCCTCGGCCGCGGTGGCCACCAGGGCGTCGAAGGCCTTGGTGGCGTCGGGTGCGCGCTGCTCGTTGGCGACGGCCTTGGCGATCGCCGCCGCGGCGTCGACGGCCGCGGCCATCTCCTTGGGAGCCAAGGTCTTCAGCCCGCGCCAGATGTTGGCGAAGGCCCGGGCCGGGAACACCAGGCTGCGCCGGTCGGAGCCGTCGCCGACGAACAGCGGCGCCACCGGATGGAAGACGGCGTTGCGCAGCAGGCGGTCGCGGGCTTCGGTCTCCACCAGCTGACGCACGCTGGCCAGCACGGTGTCGCCGCCGGTCTCCGCCAGCGCCCGTTGCAGGCCGCCGACGATCTTGTCGGGCGCGGATTCCACCAGCGTGCGGACGATCTCGATCTTGCGGTCGGAAAGGGCGACCATCAAACGCGCTCCGGCAGGGAACACGGTCCCACGAAGGCGCGACTATGGCGGACGCGGGTTAAGGTTGTCCGAAGGTGAGCTTAATCAAGCTTCTGCGCGCGGCAGGTCGGCGTCGACCCGCAATCCGCCCATGGGGGAGTCCGACAGGCTGAGCGATCCGCCATAGGCCCGGGCCAGTTCGTCGACGATGGAGAGGCCCAGGCCGGAGCCCGGGGCGTTCTCGTCCAGCCGGGCCCCGCGCCGCACGACCTCCTCACGCCGCTCGGGCGGCAGGCCGGGGCCGTCATCCTCCACCACCAGGGTGAAGCGGGCGGGCCCGGCCGCGTCGGCGCGCACCTTGACCCGCGCGCGCCCCCACTTGCAGGCGTTCTCCACGGCGTTGCCGGCGATCTCCAAGAGGTCCTGCCGCTCGCCAAGGAAATAGAGGTCCTCGTCGGCGTCCCAGTCGATGACGATCCCCTTGTCGCGGAAGATGCGGCCCAGCGTGCGGGTGAGCTCGTCCAGCACCTCGGCCACCGAGGTGCGCTCGCCCTGCCCCTGGGTGCGGGCCGCCGCGCGGGCGCGGCGCAGGTGGTGGTCCACCTGCTTCTGCATGGCGTCGGCCTGGCGCGCCACTACCTCGGCCAGCGGCCCCGGACGCTGGCCGGCCTCGGCCATCATCACCGAGATCGGGGTCTTGAGCGCGTGCGCCAGGTTGCCGACGTGGGTCCGCTGGCGCTCCACCACCTGCTGGTTGTGCTCCACCAGGGCGTTGAGCTCCTGGGCCAGCGGCATGAGCTCGCTGGGATAGGTCTCGGCCAGGCGCAGCGCCTTGCCGCGGCGCACCGCCGCCACTTCGCTGCGCAGATCGAAGAGGGGCCGCAGGCCCACGCGCACCTGAACGACGATCGCCAGCACCAGGCCCGCGCCCAGCACCAGGAACACCGCGGCGGTGGCGACCACGAAGTAGGAGACCTCGCGATTGACGGAACTGCGGTCCTCCGCCGCCAGGAAGATCACCGGGGTCTTGCGGTCCGGCAGGGTGTTCTGCTGCGCCCGCACCCTCAGCGGCTCGCCCTGCGGCCCGCGGGCGTCGTAGGCGATGCGCTTGCCGGGATTGGCCTTCAGCCGGGCCGCCAGGTCCGGCGGGGTGGGGATCACGCTGTCGAACAGCGAGTGCGAGAGGTTGCGGTTGATGGGAACGACCTTGCCGTCCCGCGTGGGCTCGGCGATCTCCCAGTAGCGGCCGGAATAGGTGCGCAGCGCCCGCTCATCGGTGAACGGCGGGGCGTAGACCTCGCCGTCGGAGACCGTCGAATAGGTGGCGAGGTTGGTGTTCAGGTCGTTCAGCGTCTCGTCCAGCCGCCGCACGGCCGCCTGCTGGAAGAGGAAGGCGAGCAGGATCGCGGTGACCAGGAGGGCCCCGAAGCTCCAGACCAGGGCGAGCAGCACCAGCCGTCGCGCCAGCGACGTGCGGCGCAGCCCCCGCGGGAGCTTCACGGCGCGCGCCCCGGGCGCATCGGGGGGCGCATCAGGAGGCTTGCGCCTCGCCGCCGCCGCCCCGCTCCTCGTCGGGGCAGGTCAGGCGATAGCCAAGGCCCCGAACGGTCTCGATGCGGTCCGAGCCGATCTTCTTGCGCACCCGGCCGATGAACACCTCGATGGTGTTGGAATCCCGGTCGAAGTCCTGGTCGTAGAGGTGCTCCACCAGCTCGGTGCGGCTGATCACCCGGCCCTGGTGCATCATCATGTAGTGCAGCAGGCGGTACTCCAGCGAGGTGAGCCTGAGCGGCTCGCCGTTGACGCTGGCCCGCGCGGCGCGGGGGTCGAGCCGCAAGCCCCCGCAGGAGAGGTTCGGCGCGGCATGGCCCGCCGAGCGGCGCAACAGCGCCCGCAGGCGCGCCAGCAGCTCCTCGGTATGGAAGGGCTTGGTCAGGTAGTCGTCGGCGCCGGCGTCGAAGCCCGCCACCTTCTCGCTCCAGGCGCCTCGGGCGGTGAGGATCAGCACCGGCGTCGCCATGTTCTCGCGCCGCCAGCGTTCCAGCACCGAGACCCCGTCCACTTTCGGCAGCCCAAGATCAAGGATGACGGCATCGTAGGGCTCGGTCTCGCCCAGGAACTGGGCCTCCTCGCCGTCCGGGGCGTGGTCTACCGCATAGCCGGCGTCGGCCAGCGCCATCTTGAGCTGCCGGCTCAAGTCCGGATCGTCTTCAACAAGCAGGATGCGCATGGTGGCGTCCTCTGAAATCTGGGGCGGATCGCCGCCCTACTGGCCGATCACCTGGCCGGTCTGCGCGTCCACCGTGAGGACGACGATCCGGCCGTTGGAGAGCTGCCATTGGACGAGGTAGACCGCGCGTCCGCCGGCCTGCCCCATGGTGGTGTTCAACTGCTTGCCCGGATAGCGCTGGGCGAGCTCCTTCAGAACGCGCGAAAGCGGCACCTGGCCTCCGGCCTGGACGTCGCCGCGCTCCTGCGCCGCGAGCGCGGCGGCGGGCGCGAGCGTCGGGGCCGCGGCGGCGAGCAGCAGGGCGACGAGGAGGGCTGGGCGTTTCATGGGACCCCTCTAGGCGCCCGGGACTGAACCGGGCCTGAACGCAGAGCTTATGCGGCGGCAGGGCATGGCTGTCACGCCCGGCCAAGCGCGCGGCGGCGATCAGGGTTTGCGTTTCGGCGAATAGGCCCGCTCCCGCCGCCAGGTCTCGGCCAGCTTCTCGAGCTCGGCGTCGGGCTTGTCGGGCAAGGTCACCACCAGGCGGGCGAAGAGGTCGCCGCGGTGGCCCTTGGCGTCGGCGAGGCCGCGGCCCTTGAGCCGCAACCGGGTTCCGGTGTTGGCGCCCTTGGGCACGGTCAGGGTGACCGGGCCGTCGGGAGTCGGCGCCTCGGCCTTGCCCCCCAGCACCGCGTCATAGACCGTCACCGGCACGTCCATCACCAGCACCGCGCCCTCGCGGCGGAAGGTCGGGTGCGGGGCGATGGCCAGCTCGATGAAGGCGTCGCCGGGGCCGGCGCGGCCGGGCGAGCCCTGCCCCTTTAGCCGCAGGGTCTGACCCTCCTGCGCGCCCTTGGGGATGGTCACGTCGATGGTGCGGCCGTCGGAGAACGAGATTCGGCGCTTGGCCCCCTTGATGGCGTCCTCCAGGTCGATCTCCAGCCGGGCGCGGACGTCGGCCCCGCGCTGCGAGAAGCCGCCGAAGCCGCCGCCCTGGCCGCCGCCGCGCTGGCCGCGCTGCCCGCCGAACATCTCGCCCAGGATGTCCCCCAGGTCGACGCCCTCGAAGCTCTCGCGGTGGCCGTGCGGACCGCCCCCGAAGCCGCCGCCGGGGGGGGGTCCCCAGGGCCCCTGTGGCCCCGCGCCGCCGCCGAAGCCGCGGAAGGTCTCGCGCCCGTCGGCGTCGATCTCGCCGGCGTCGAACTTCTTCTTCTTGGCCGCGTCGCCCAGGATGTCGAAGGCGCCGGAGACCTGCTTGAAGCGTTCCTCGGCGGCCTTGTTGTTCGGGTTGGTGTCGGGGTGGTTGGCCTTGGCGAGCTTGCGGAACGCCTTGCGGATCTCGTCCGCGCTCGCCGTGCGGGGGACGCCCAGGACCTGATAGGGGTCGCTCGCCAAGTCGGTTCAGCCCTTCGGAACAATGGTGGTCGGTTTAGGTCTAGATTGGTCGGTTCGGTTCCCCGCGCAAGGGCCGATGTTGCAGAAATATCACATAAGGCGTCAGCGCCCTCGCTCGGGGACCAGGTCCTGGGCGGCGAAGTCCAGGGCGTCCTCGGGTTGGGCGAGCGCCGTCTCGCTGATGGTCTGGCCGCGCACCGAGACGCCGGCCCGGTGCACGCTCTCCGGGTCGCCGGACACCAGCGGGTGCCAGTCGGCCAGGCCACGACCCTCGTGGATGCGGCGGTAGGCGCAGGAGAGCGGCATCCAGGCCAGCTTCTCGATGTTGTGCGGCGTCAGCTTCACGCAGTCGGGCACGTAGCGCTGGCGGTTCGCATAGTCCGTGCAGGCGCAGGCCTGGGCGTCGAACAGCTTGCAGTGCACGCGGGTCGGCACGACGTCGCCGGTGTCCTCCTCCTCGAAGCGCACCAGGCAGCACAGGCCGCAGCCGTCGCAGAGGCTTTCCCACTCGGCGACGGTCATCTGCGCCAGGGTCTTGGTGCGCCAGAAGGGTTCGCGGGCCATCGGCGATGGGTCTAGGCGCGTCAGGCGGCCAGGTCGAGCGGCGCGCCTGCCTTACCGCGAGTTCACTGGACTTGACCCTGGCGAGGTCGGAGATTCCAGCCACCAACAGTCAAGGAAGCCGCCGACCCATGCGCAAAGCCCTGCCCCTGGCCGCCGTCGCCGTCGCCGTCGCCGCCGCTGCGACCGCGAGCCTCGCCCATCCCGCGGTGAAGCCCGACGGCCCGCCGCTGCGCGCGCCCGCGAAGCTGGACTGTCCGGCAGACACCGGCGACCTGACCCGCAAGGCGCAATCGCCGGACGGCCAGTGGTGCGACTACGCCGGTCCGCGCGGCGAGCAGGTGCGGCTGCGGCTCGCGCCGCTCAACGGCCTGAGCCCGTCGGCGGCGCTGGCCCCCACCCGCGCCCAGCTGCACGCCCTGGCGCCGGTCTATCGCCACGCCATGCCGGTCAACTATTCGGACCAGCCCGGCGACAGCGCCGACGTCAATGTGCCGTTCGTGCACGTGCACAAGGATGGCGACCGCTCCGACGTGCGGCTGTTCGGCATCTTCCATATCGTCGGCCACGACCACGACACCGACGTCTCAAGAGACGGCGGGCACGAGCACGCCTCCGTCCACGCGGGCCTGCACGGCGCCGAGGTGGTCGCCGACAAGGTCGGACGCACCAATGCCTCCCTGGTCTATGTGCTGGCCGGCAGCCACCGCTACGCGTCCGGCTACCGCGCCGTGGGCTACGTCGCCAGGGGCCCGGTGACCGGCCCCCTGGTGGTCGCGGAGTTCCGGAGCCCGGTGAACACGCATCGCGACAACGACGACGGCCACCTCGACCTCGACCGCCTGATCGACCGCCAGTTCGACCGCTAGAGGGGCGCTCCCGGCCAACCGGCCCTTGCGCTCTTCGCCCGGGCCTATATGTCCCGCGCCCGATGAAAGCGCCCATCCTCGCCCTGAAGAACGTCCGCCTGGCGGACGGGCCGCTGATGCTGTTCGACGGCGTCGACCTGGCGCTGGACGCCCGCGTCCGCGCCTGCCTGGTGGGCCGCAACGGGGCCGGCAAGTCGACGCTGCTGCGCATCCTGGCCGGCCAGGTCGAGCCGGACGGCGGCGAGCGCAACATCGCCACCGGGATCCGCATCGCCTTCGTGCCGCAGGAGCCGCAGATCACCGGCGCCACCTTGCTCGACTACGCTGTCGCCGGCGGCGCGGCGGCCTATCTGGCGCAGGCCAGGCTGGCCGATTTCGGCCTCGACCCCGCCAAGCCGGCGCAGGGCCTCTCCGGCGGCGAGATCCGCCGCGCGGCGCTGGCCCGCGCCTTCGCCGAGGACGCCGACGTCGTCCTGCTGGACGAGCCCACCAACCACCTGGACATCCTGGCCATCGAGACCCTGGAGGCCGAGCTCGCCGCGTCGCGCGCCGCGGCCCTGATCGTCAGCCACGACCGCGCCTTCCTGGAGCGGATGACCAAACGCTGCTTCTGGCTCGAATACCGGCAGGTGAAGCGCCTTGACGAAGGCTTCGGCGCCTTCGACGCCTGGTCGGAGAAGATCGTCGCCCAGGAGGCCGAGGAGGCGCGCCGCCTCGACCGATACATCGAACGCGAGCAGCACTGGATGGCCCGCGGCGTCACCGCCCGGCGCGCCCGCAACGAGGGCCGCCGCCGACGGCTGGAGGCTCTGCGCCAGGACCGCCGCGATCGCCTGAAGGACAGCCGCAGCGAGCTCAACATGGGCCTCGCCTCCTCCGGGCTCTCGGGCAAGCGGGTGGTGGAGGCCAAGGGGGTCTCCAAGGCGTTCGGCGCGCGGGTGCTGCTGAAAGGCTTCTCCACCCGCATCCTGCGGGGCGACCGCGTGGCGGTGGTGGGCCCCAACGGGGCGGGCAAGACCACGCTGGTCAAGGTGCTGTTGGGGGAAATCCCCGCCGACGCCGGCGAGGTGAAGCTCGGCGCCAACCTGGAGATCCGCTACATCGACCAGGCCCGCGCCACCCTTTCGCCGGAGCTGACCCTGCGCGAGGTGCTGCTGCCCAAGGGCGGCGACCAGATCCTGGTCCGCGGCGAGCCGCGCCATGTGATCTCCTACGCCAAGGACTTCCTGTTCACCGAGGCGCAACTGCGCCAGCCGGTGCGCAGCCTTTCCGGCGGCGAGCGCAACCGCCTGCTGCTCGCCAAGGCGCTGGCCAGCCCGGCCAACGTCCTGGTGCTGGACGAGCCCACCAACGACCTCGACATGGACACCCTGGACCTCCTGGAAGATCTGCTGGCGGACTATGAGGGCACGCTGATCCTGGTGAGCCACGACCGCGACTTCATCGACCGGCTGGCCACCTCCACCATCGGCCTCGACGGCCAGGGCCGCGCGGTGGAGACGCCTGGCGGCTGGCAGGATTTCGTCGCCCAGAACCCGGGCTTCTTCGCCCCGGTCCAGCTGGCGGCGCCCGCCCCGGCCAGGGCCGCCCCGGCGCCTTCGCCGAGGGCCGACCCGCCCCGAGCCGCGAAGCTCAGCTACAAGGACCAGCGTCGGCTGGAGGAGCTCGACGCCCTCATCGCCGGGGCCCCGGCCAGGATCGGCGACATCGAGGCCCGCCTCGCCGACCCCGGGTTCTACGGCCGCGACCCGGCGGGATTCCAGCGCCTCAGCCAGGACCTGGAAACCCTCCGCACACAGCTGATCGCCGCCGAGGAGGAATGGCTCACCATCGCGGAGCGGCGCGAAGCCCTGGAAGCTGGGCGCTAGCCAATTCCGCGCTTTCCTGTGGATAGAAATTCCCGTTGAAAAGACTGGGAAATCTTCGATCGATACCCAGGTTATTAACCACTTATTCACAGCTTCTCGACGGCTGGGCCACAGCCCCCGCGAATCAGGCGCTTGCCGGATTTCCGGTTCGGGAGCACCGTTCTCTTGCCGAGAGGGACTGCGGCGCGGGCGGACGGAGATGCCGGAAACGGCGGACCTGGAAGCCGAGCGGGCAGGAGGTTTCAAGAAGCGAGGACCGGGGCGACCCGGAACGGACTTCCCAGAGACACCGGCAGCGATGGAAAACCAGAGAGCTTGCTCTCGAACCGAAGTCGCGGTCGACCTTGGAGGTACAGATCCCCCAACGGATCTGGATGAGAGGGCGGGGCTCCGGGCAACTGGAGCGCCGCCCTCTTGCTATGGGCGTTTCCGCTCCTCCCCAGAAGCGAAGACTTCGGGGAGGTGGATCGCCGCCAAGGGCGAGACGGAGGGGGCGCGCGGGCGACCGGGCTCCGACCCTTCCAACCCGCGCCGGACCGCCCTAACGTCCCCGCCCTCAAGCCGGGGATCGCCGTCCATGAAAGCCTTGCGTCTCATCGCCATCGCGCTCGCCGCCGCGCTCGCGGCCTGCTCGCCGGGCCAGAAGGACGCGGCGCCGGCGGGCGGGCTTACCCCGATCCGCTTCGCCACCGACTGGCGCGCCGAGGCCGAGCACGGCGGCTTCTACGAGGCCCTGGCCAACGGCGAATACAAGAAGCGCGGCCTCGACGTGAAGATCGTCCAGGGCGGCCCGGGCGTGAACGTGCCGCAGCTGCTGGCCGCCGGCTCCATCGACATGGGCGTCGGCTCCAACGGCTTCATCGTGATGAACCTGGCCCAGGAGGGCGTGCCGGTGAAGGCCGTCGCCGCGATCTTCCAGAAGGACCCGCAGGTGATCATCGCCCACCCGGACACAGGCGTGAAATCGCTGGCCGACCTGAAGGGCCATCCGATCCTGCTGGGGGACGCCTCGGTGACCACCTTCTGGGTCTGGCTGAAGGCCAAGTACGGCTTCACCGACGACCAGGTGCGCAAGTACACCTTCAACAACGGCCCGTTCCTGGCCGACAAGCGCGCGGCCCAGCAGGGCTACGTCACCAGCGAGCCCTACACGATCGAGAAGCAGGCGGGGATCAAGCCGGTGGTCTTCCTCCTGGCCGACAACGGCTACCCCGGCTACGCCACCATGATCCTCGCCCCCGACAGCCTGATCGCGAAGAACCCCGCGGCGGTGAAGGCCTTCGTCGAGGCCTCCGCCAAGGGCTGGGACGAATTCCTGAACGGCGACCCGAAGCCCGCCTTCGACCTGATCCGCAAGGACAATCCGGAGATGACCCCGGACATCCTCGACCAGGCCCGCGCCAAGCTGAAGGCCAACGGCATCGCCGACGGCGGCGACGCGAAAGCCGGGGGCATCGGCGTCATGACCGACGCGCGCTGGAAGACCTTCTTCGACATGGCCTCGGCCACCGGCGTCTATCCCAAGACGCTGGACTACAAGAAGGCCTACACCCTCCAGTTCCTGGGCAAGTGACTTCCTCGCCTCCCCCGTTTACGGCGGGCGGTCCCCCTCCCCCATCGTCTTCGCGACGTGGGAGGCAAAGATGATCGCCGCCCTGTCAGAGGTCGAGATCGACTACCCGCGCGGCCGGGCGCTGGGGCCGTTCAGCCTGGCCATCGCGGCGGGCGAGATCGTGGCGCTGGTGGGGCCGTCGGGCTGCGGGAAGTCCACCGCCATGCGCCTCCTGGCCGGGCTGGAGGCGCCGAGCCGCGGCGAGGTCGCCCGCACGCCCGGCCGCGGCGAGACCGCGGTGGTCTTCCAGGCCCCGACGCTGGCGCCCTGGCTCTCGGCCCGCGCCAACGCGGCCCTGCC
>Ga0207695_10001162_pt1 | contig 45655 bp, 46 predicted proteins | sample KBSC54metaG_FD_184354 | JGI IMG/M metagenome (GOLD analysis project Ga0207695, IMG submission 184354) | Corn rhizosphere microbial communities from Kellogg Biological Station, Michigan, USA - KBS C5-4 metaG (SPAdes) (version 2) | ecosystem: Host-associated > Plants > Roots > Rhizosphere > Soil...
CCCCTGCCGCTCGGCATACTCCACCAGCACGCGGTGCAACGCCGCCCGCGTGATGGAGATGCCGGTCTGCCCGTACCGCCTCGCATCGACAGCCGGAGCCACGGCGAGCACGCCTCCGCTCTGGTTTTCGAACCGCAGCTCTCCCGTGCTGACGCTCACATCGCGCAGCAGCTCGGCCACGCCTGCATCGGCCAGCACAGCCATGCCATTGGCGGCGATCCCGAGTGCGCCGCCGCTGTCGCTGATCGCAGGCAGCGCCTCGAAGATCTGGCAGTCGATGCCCACACGCTTCAGAAACACCGCGAGCACAGGACCCGCCACGCCCGCTCCGATAATCAGTGCCTGCCGCTGTTGACCCATCTTCGATTACCTCATCGCGTAATTATCTTAATAATTGAGATAATTTACCATACAGCGAAATGGCTCGTCAGAACAAGCGCAAGCAGCTGGAGCACCAGGTCGGCTTTGAGGTGGGCCGCGAGCTCGGCGCGCGCAGCATCCTCTTTCACCAGGCCATCGCCAATGTGGCCGGCGTTTCAGTTACCGATCTCAAGTGCCTCGACTACATCGATCGCTACAAGCAGGTCACCGCCGGCGACCTCGCGCGCTTCACCGGCCTCACCACCGGAGCCATCACCGCTGCCATCGATCGCCTGGAACGCGCAGGCCTCGCACAGCGCGAGCGCAGCGACTCCGATCGCCGCAAAGTCTTCCTCAAGCTCTGCCACTCCGACGCAGCGGCAAAGATCGCGCCCTTTTATGAAGCGCTCGGCCGCGAGACCTCCACGATGGTCAGCCGTTATTCCACCACCCAGCTCGAAACCATCAAGGACTTCTGCGAGGCCTGCACCGAAATCATGCGCCGCCAGACCGAGGCGGTGCTGCAGAGCTCGAAGCCCGCGGCCGCCCGCAAGCCAGGCAGCCGCAAACCCTGATCCGCCCTACACCTGCGCAAAATCGCACCTCAGACGCTCTCGCGCCGCATGCCACATCCTTGCCCCTGCGCAGCCAGTCCTTTAAGCTGGAAGCATGTATGAGGCTTTCACGGTAACGGACCGCTGGACCGGCCAGGAGCTCCACTGCCAATGGCGCGCCACCATGGTCGCCATCGCCACCCGCCACGCGGACGCCACCGACGTCCGCTTTGCCGTCAACGGGCAGCCGGTGTGGATCGCTTTGCCGAACATCGCCTGGGTGGAGCAGAAGCGCCGCAACGGCAAGGTCATCACCGACTACCTCGCCGCTCAGATCGCCGGCCGATACCTCAAGCAGGCCATCGAATCCGGATACGACAACGGACGCGAAATGTACACCATGACCGTCGACGAAGTCCTCGAACAGGCCGAGGCCATCGTGCAGGAGGCAGGCGGCACCGTGCTGCTGCCCACGCTTCCGGTCATCAATGACGATGAGCAGCCGGAGCACGCGCTCGGCATCGCCCTGCCCGGCGAGCCGCTCGAACCCGGCATTGAGTCCCGCGCCATGCCCGCGCCGGAAGAGCCCCGCACCGTTCGCCCTTAGCGGAGGCGGGTTCCGGCAACGAAGCTCTATCTAATCGGATCGTCCCGCAACACTGCCGGACGTCCCGCAGCTCCATCTTTTCACCGCTCACGGAGGCCACGCACGATGTTCACCCGCCGCCGATTTCTGCTGACGCTCCCTGCTCTCGCTGCGCTGCCGCGCGTCGTTCCTGAGGCGCAGGCCCAGAACTCCGGGGCCTTCACCGGCCGTTTCCGTCGAGCACCGCAGCCGCCGCCTCAGCCCACCTTCGTCTACTTCGGCACCGACACCGCCAAGGGCGCTGCCCGTGGCATCTATGTCTCGCGATTCGATCCCGCCACCGGAGGCCTCTCCCACCCGCAGCTCGCCGCCGAAACCTCCCGCCCCTCCTTTCTCGCCATCTCGCAGCAATCGGAAGGCCAGCGCTTTCTCTATGCCGTCAACGAGCTCGACAACGCCGGTGGAGTCACCAGTCTGCGCATGGATCCGGCCACCGGTGCGCTCGTCAAAATCAATCAGGTCAGCTCCGGCGGCGGCGGCCCCTGCTATATCTCGCTCGATGCCAGCTTTCGCACCGCCTTCGTCGCCAACTATCTCGGCGCCTCCATCAGCACCTCCTCCATCCTGCCCGGCGGAGCGCTGAAAGGTCCCGTCGAGCATCTGGATTACAGAGAGCCTCCCTTTGGACCACACGGCCCCAACTCCGTCCGGCAGGACTCTCCCCACCCGCACTCCGTGCATCTCTCGCCGGACAACCGCTTCCTCCTGGTCAGCGATCTCGGCACCGACAAGATCTCCATCTTCAGCGTCGATGCGGCGGACGCGAAGCTTGGGCCGCCCACGATGTTCTCCGTCGGGCATCCAGGCTCCGGGCCGCGCCATATCGCCTTCCATCCGAACGGCCGCTGGGTCTACTCCATTAACGAGCTCGACTCCACCATCGACCGCTTTCTTTGGACCACCACCAGCTCCCGCACCGCCCCGCACGCATTGCTGATCAATACCGACGAGGTGGTCAAAACCATCGCCCATGATTTTCCCGTCGCAAAAAATACCGCGGCCGAGCTGGCCATCTCCGCGGACGGCAACTTCCTCTACGCCTCCAACCGCGGCGAGGACACACTGGTCGTCTACGCCATCGCCGACGAGGGCCCGCTCACCCTCATCCAGCGCATTCCCTGTGGAGGACGCACGCCACGCCAGTTCACGCTCGACCGCACCGGCCGCTGGCTGCTCTGCGGCAATCAGGACTCAGGCACCGTCACCGTCTTCCGCCGTGACGGAGCCACCGGAAAACTCTTCGGGCCCGTCCTTTCCATCCCGCTCGAGTCCGTCATGTTTACCCTCTTCGCCTGAGCCCGAACCCGCTCCTCGCATGTCCTCTGCATCTCACTAACGTTGGAGGGGACTTCTTTGAGTGACACGCACGGCAACACAGGTCAGGAGAGAAACGATACCCCGCAAAGCGCTTCGCGCCGTGCGATGGTCCGCCCCTGTTTCATCGTCATGGATCCGGAGCACTCCGGCAGCATCTCCACCCGCAAGCTGGTCATTGAGTCGGCCAAGCTCAATGTCATCACCGCGTACAGCGGTGCCGAAGCTCTCGAGACCGTGAAGAGATATCCCGCCGTTGACGGCTTGGTCTGCAACGTCGAGGTCAAGGACATGCCGATCAACGAGGTGGTGCAGGCGGTCAAGAAGATCAACCCGCGGCTGCCCGTCATCGTCGTCTGTCCCTGGATGAACAAAATCCCCGAGGCCGATTTTCACGTGCCCTCCTTCGATCCCCGGCAGCTGCTCGATGTCCTGCAAAGTATCTTGCCGGCAAAGATCTCCGCCATCCTGGATCACGAAGACGAGATGCGTGACGCGGAGTCGGATCGAAACGGCGGCTGAGCAGACCTTACAATTCGGCGGGTCAGGTGTCGCCAATCTGAGGGCCGCTCGACTCCAGGCGATTAGCTTCCAGCGAAATACTTTCGGGCAAGAAAGAAGATTGCGGTGGCGAGGATCGCCGTTCCCAACAGCAGCCAGCCGAGTACCCGTGCTGCTTTACGCGCCCCGTCCGGCGTGGGCTGCGTGATCCCGAACGTATTGATAAACGCGTAGACCAGGGTCACGAGTACTTTCATCTCACCTCAGATGCCGCTACTGCACCGTAATCGGAATCACGCGAACAGGACGCTCGGGAGGTAGGCAGCACGAAAATGGGCCCAGGTGCCGCCAAATACACCCCCGGCCCGACTCCTATTGAGCTTCCACAACAGGCTCATAATCGGGCACTTAGGTAGCCATTATAATGAATTCTTGCACTTACAAAACACGTCTCGCGACCTCCTTGCATTTACGTCACTTACGGCACACAGCCGCCTCGCCTTGGTCGAATATCGCTCCCATTTTCAGAATCCTTCTTACCTTCAATTACAAAAAAAAGTATTGACTCGACCTGCCTGAGGCTTTATGGTGCTGCATGTACCAAGTTGTTGAGTGACTTAGCTTTTTGCACTAATTCTGGTTCGCATTCCGGCGGCAAACGAGCAGTTTCAGAGGTCCGCCCTGACTCCAGGAGATGCAAATTCCGATATGCGGTTCCGGAGCGTCTTTTTGGCGCGAACGCACCCATATCGTCCGCACGTGGCACCACCCTCAGTTGAAAGTATTGGCAAAAAGAAAAACAGAATGGAGCCTTTCCGGAGTTTTCGGCATCCTAAGTTGGGGGCATTCCAAGCCTCTCTTACTGGGCCACGAGCAGTTTCGAAAGAGCCCGCGATTCCGAACAAACTGGATCGGATTCTCCCCTGCAACCTTGAAAGGAAAACTATGCGCTCAGACCTTATCTTCGGAGCTCTGACTCACGTTCAAAACCGCTACGAGCTGTGCCAGCTCGCCGCCAAGGCGACCCGCAAGCTGCACAAGCCGAACACCCGCCTGCAGGACACGACCAATGAGGTCCTGGATCGGTTCAAGGACACTGTGCCCATGGACGCGACCTCCGCGCCCGGCGCTGCGTCCATCGAGTTTGAGGAGCGCCGCGCGGCTTAGTCTCCGCGCGGCCCCTCGCTCGGGGCCTTCCCTTGGGCCCCGCAAACAAAAACAATTCCCCCGAACTCCCTCCCTGCATCCTATAATCTGTTACATCCCATAGCTGATCCCGGAGTCAGGGCCCTGTCCTCCCGACATTCGCTCCCGGCGTAAGCTCCTTCCTGCAGCAGATGAAGTTCCCCGCAACACATATCCCCCCACAATCCAGGATTTTCGCGAATTTATGACAATCGCCGAACTGAAAGAACACAGCATCGCCGAACTGGGCAAGCTCGCCCGCGGCCTCGATATCTCCGGCACCTCCGGCCTGCGCAAACAGGACCTCATCTTCAAGATCCTCCAGGCCCAGAGCGAGAAAGAGGGCCATATCTTTGCCGAGGGCGTGCTGGAAATCCTCCCCGACGGCTACGGCTTCCTCCGCTCCCCCGACTACAACTACCTGCCCGGCCCGGACGACATCTACGTCTCCCCCTCGCAGATCCGCAAGTTCGACCTCAAGACCGGCGACACCATCAGCGGCAACGTCCGCCCGCCCCATGAGGGCGAGAAGTACTTCGCCCTGGTCAAGATCGAGGCCATCAACTTTGAGTCCCCCGAAGAAACCCGCAACAAGATCCTCTTCGACAACCTCACGCCGCTCTATCCGCAGGAGCGCATCCGGATGGAGACGGTGCGTGAGTCGATCTCCGGTCGCGTGATGGACCTGCTCACGCCCATCGGCAAGGGCCAGCGCGGACTCATCGTGGCTCCGCCGCGCACCGGCAAGACCATGCTGATGCAGGCCATCGCCAACTCCGTCACGGCGAACCACCCTGAGGTCGTCCTCATCGTCCTGCTCATCGACGAGCGCCCGGAAGAAGTCACCGACATGCAGCGCTCCGTCAAGGGCGAAGTCATCAGCTCCACCTTCGACGAGCCCGCCGCGCGCCACGTGCAGGTCGCCGAGATGGTCATCGAAAAGGCCAAGCGCCTGGTCGAGCACAAGCGCGACGTCGTCATCCTGCTCGACTCCATCACCCGCCTCGCCCGCGCCTACAACACCATCGTTCCGCCGTCGGGCAAAGTCCTCTCCGGCGGTGTCGACTCCAACGCGCTGCAGCGCCCCAAGCGCTTCTTCGGCGCGGCCCGCAACATCGAAGAGGGTGGCAGCCTCACCATCATCGCCTCCGCGCTCGTCGATACCGGCTCGCGCATGGACGAGGTCATCTTCGAAGAGTTCAAGGGCACCGGCAACATGGAAATCATCCTCGAGCGCAAGCTGGTCGACAAGCGTGTCTTCCCGGCCATCGACATCCAGCGCTCCGGCACCCGCAAGGAAGAGCTGCTCATCCCCAAGGAAGATCTGCAGCGCACCTGGATCCTGCGCAAGGTCCTCAACCCTCTCTCGCCGGTCGAGGCCATGGAGCTTCTCTCCGACAAGCTGGCCAAGACCCGTAACAATCAGGAGTTCCTGCACAACATGAGCTCGATCTAACTCAAAGCTTGCGCCGGAGTGCGGCAGGCGACCCAGGACATCTTCTCCTGCACTCCGCGCAACACCAAGGGACTCGCGCTAACCGCCGAGTCCCTTTTGCTTTTTCGAGACAGAAGCGCCCCTTGCGCGGGAAGTGCAGCCCTCACACGACTTGCGTGAGGAAGAGGCGCTCATATCGGGTGAAGCATCCGGTTTCGCGCACCAGCGCCGTAGCCATCTCGCATTCAGGCTCCGATGCCACCGCCTCGCGATAGCGGCGATAGCTCTCTTCATCCGGAAAAGTGAACATCGCCACCGCAACATTGTCCGGACCGGCGTAACCAAGCTGCGGAAAGCTCATCCTCACCCCATCCGGGGCCGCTCTCGGGATGAAGTAACCATGATGGATTCCGCCGTGGCGTTCAATCAAAGAAACCCAGGTGCGAGCGTAGATGCGAAAGGCGTCCAGCTGGTTCAGGTCAAGCGTGTATCGAATCTGGCAGGTCACTGGCTGCTGGCTTGGCATGGTCGAATTCCTTAGCGTCGCGAAAACTCAGGATACAGAGAGGAAAGGCAGGAGCCGTTCCGGCATGCCCGGAACCACGTGCTTGGGCGGGTCATCCTTGCGGAGCAACTGATAAAGCTCAGTGGCTTTGCGGAGTGCGCGGGAGATCGACTCAGCATCGTGCCCCGCGGTAACCGTCTGCAACCATGCGGTGGCGGCAGCGTCTCCCTCAATCCGACGAAGTCCTCGCTGCGGCCGGCCACTCTGCCGGTGAAGCATCGGCCCAAGAACCTGATCGCGAAAGAAGGCGAGCATACCCATCGCTTCAAACAGTTCTCCGCGCTGAAGTTTTGTTCCTGCATAGTGCAGCCATATCCAGGCACGTTCCTCAAACCAGTCCGGCGATCGATCCGGCCACTCTACGTTGAGTCCTGCAATCAGCCGGTCAACTTTTTCCGGCACTCTTGCCCACTGCACCAGCGGCCGCTCAACCGCGTGGACAAAATCGCTTACGCTTACGAATTTGAGGTCGACGTGAAGTATTGGCTCATACAGGCAGATGAGGAGGCGTGGTTCCCCCACATGCTCGCCGGTGAAGCATGCCAGAAGTTGTCCCCAATCCGATGCAAGGGAATGCCGGCAGGAAAGGACGGCGGCGTAATCCTCGTCTCGAACCAGCAGAATGAGGTCGAGATCGGAGTACTCGTCGAAGCCGCCATGGACCATGGATCCGCCCGCGAGCAACGCTTCGAATCGCTGGTCGGCCTGTATATGTTGGATCAGCCGCTGCAGAAAGTTGGCGTGAATCAGAGGTAGCATGCTGGTTTTCTGGCTCCAACCCAGCAGGTCAGTATAACCAGCGCCCTTTCCCTCTTCAATCGTCTTTCACATGACATTCGATGACGCCGGGTGCCCCACATCTCGCAGAGATGTGGGTTCCTGATCACGCAGACGAGCAGCGCCGCTAGGACTGCGCTCTGGCCACGCTAGCGTGCCGGAACAGCATGCCCGAAGCGGCGAACAACACCACGTAGATCCCATGCCCGATCGCCATGTTTCGCGCGAGATAGGGCGGCGCGCCCGAAGGAAGCATCACCGCAATCACTGCGAGCGTTGCGGCCATTGCAAACAACGTCAGAGCCAGGCCTCGCGCCCGCAGCCGCGCCACGCATGCTCCAATCAGTCCCAACACGAGCACGCTGTAATACGCCAGGTTCTCCGGATGTCCCGAATCTGCGACCTGCACCATGTTCGACCATCCCAGCGCGAAGCCGGCCAGTAGCGCCACACCCACACCGACCTTGTACGACCATGCGCCCATCCTCCTCGCGATCAGCGCATACGCCATTCCCGTCGCGAAGAACAGAAGATACACGATCACGAAACCACTCGGGCGCCAGTTCCAATCCGGCACCATCCGCGATGCCACCAGGGGCACCATCAACGCAGCCAGCGACCCAAGTGCGACGCGGAATATCGTCTGCCCCATCCGACTCATTTGCATCACGTTCTCCTTGGCAATTCCCGCCAACGTCTCGCAAAAGATCCACAGCGCGAGCCCGAACAAGCTGCGGTTCGCTCTTCGGCGCTCCACGCACAAGTCGCGGAACGACTGCGCCATGCCCTCGCCAAACCGTTGCCGGAAAGACGCCGGGTACAGCCGCAACAGCAACCGGTACCACCCTGTGTAGCGCCGCACTCCGCGATCAACGGCCATGGGCTAACCGACCTTCCGCGACCGCGACCACATCCCGATACCGCCGCAGCTCTGCCTCCAGCGCCGCCCGCCCTGCGCCTGTCAGCTCGTAATAGATCCGGCGTTCGTCATCCATCTCCGGATCCGCCCGCTTGCCGCTTTCCCGGATCAAGCCGGCCTCCATCATCCGGCCCATGGATCCATACAACGTCCCCGGCCCCATCTTCACCTTGCCCTCCGAGTCCGCTTCCACCTGCTTCATAATCCCGTACCCGTGCCGCCCTCCCGTCGAAAGCGCCAGCAGAATATGCAGCACTGCGGGACTCAGCGGAGTCCGCGCTGTATCCTTCATTACCATGCAGCACACACTATATCCACAACGGATATAGTGTCAACAAGAATGTCGCTTTTGCTTGCTCCTCAAGTCTTGGCGCTGCAGAACTCGATCACGTCGAGCGGCTGACGGCCAACTCAGCAATCCGTAAATTGGCCAACGCCATCCGTGCGCGCTTACGCCTCCTCGCGTAAAGCCGCGACCGGTCTCTCGCGAAAGGTAAACTCCAGCACACCGAAGATGAGGACAGCAGCGAGCCCGATCAGCATCGTGAACACCCAGTCCGCCGGCCCGCTGTGTCCCAGCGATTCAATGCCTGTCCTCTCCTCGAACCATCCCCAGAACGGCGAGGTCACCACCGCGCTCACACAACCCACAACGAATCCGCCGATCAGCGCCACCACCGCGATCACCGCATGCTTCTTCGTCCGCCCCAGCATAGCTGGGAGTATAAGCGCGAAGCCTGACTACCAGAGCCCGTCCCGCGCATACGCCCGGCACCACAGCGTCACGTGCAGATGCACGGCCTTCGTCCAGGCTCGCTGCACCGCTTCCAGCTCAGCAGCATCGACAATTCCGGCGCTCAGAAATGGCCGTACGTCCGTCACCACCGGCACAAACGCAAGCAGGTAGCGCATCGGAACCAGCGAGGGCGTATGGCCGCCATCCGTCCTGTTCTTCTTCGCCGGAGTATGCCGCAGGCCGATCTCTTCCTGGTAATCCAGCCAGGCGCGGTCATGTGGCCGCGTCGCCACATCTACCACCCATTGCACAAACCGCGGCTTCACGCGAGCCTTGTACTCCTCGTCTGGCCTCCCATCCGGCCCGACGAACCCCTGCGACAGATGCGGCTGCGCCCCGATCACCGCGCGCCACGCGCCGACCATCTCCTCCGCCTGCGAGCGAAACAGCCCCGCATGTTTACGCAGCAGTTGTTCGTCTTCCCGCGTCCATCCCACCGTCTGCTCCACCTGCGAGAGCTCTTCGAACGTCAGCGGCGACAGTGCGCTCGCGCTGGTTCCGAAATCGTATCCCGCAATGCGCACATCCGCAGAACCCGTAGCATCCATCCTTCCGGCAGATCCTCCTTCACTTCCACGCGCTGAACCAGCGATCGCTGGATCGAAAGCAGCGCGCCCGTCCGCTCCAGCGCCTCTACATACTGCTTGTGCAGCGGATGCGCCGCAAGCTTGGCCCGCTAGATGTCGTACTCCGTCAGCGACGGAAAGTCGATAACCCCGAACACCTCATTGGTCGCTCCGGCAAAGTCAGTCGGAAGAAAATACCCCACCACGTCGCCTCCGGACTCCCGTATCGGCTTCAGCTCCGATTCCACGTAGGTCCGCACGTCAGCCAGTTTGTTGGGATCGATCGTATAACGCAGATGAAGTGTAATCATCGTTTCCTCCAGCGCTCATCCTAGCGGTCGCAAGGCGCCGTATAGTTCGGCGTAGACCGAACTATTCCACTTTTGCGCCGTGACACAATATTTCGTATGAGGGACGAGTTATCCGTCGTGGCCAGTCTTTTCGGCGATCCAGGAAGGGCAGCCATCCTGCTCAGCCTCATGAGCGGCGCCGCGCTGCCTGCCGGAGAGCTCGCCGCCATCGCCAACGTCGCACCGCAGACCGCGAGCGGCCATCTCGCCCGCCTGGTGGAGGGTGGCCTGCTCCAGTCCGAGCACCAGGGGCGGCATCGCTACTACCGGCTCTCCAGTGCCGAAGTCGCCGACGCCATCGAGGCGCTCCTCGTCTTAACCGCCCGGCCGCAGTCCAGCCGCGATGCTTTTAACGCGCAGAAGCGGGCGACCGGCAGTCTCGCCTACGCACGCACCTGCTACGCGCATCTCGCCGGCTGGCTCGGCGTGCACATCACCCGCGAACTCGAGCTCCGCGGCCTGCTCGTCTCCTCCGGCCGGAAGGCCTATGCCGTTCCCCCCTCCGGGCAGGACTGGTTTGAATCCCTCGGCGTTCAGGTCCCGTCTTGGGAAGGCAGCCCGGAGAAGCTCGCCCGCCGCTGCCTCGACTGGACCGAACGCCGCCACCACCTCGCCGGAACCCTGGGCGTCGCTCTCTTCAAACGCCTCCACGAGCTCCATTGGGTCGCACCCATCCCCGGCAGCCGCGCCGTCCGCGTCACCATCGAAGGCAAGCGCCGCCTCTGGGAACTGCTCCGTCTTCCCATCGGCTGAGCCCGGACGCTCGCTGACCTCCGCGCCGCAGATCGCCGCTTTTTGCCCGGAATTATCGTGTCAAGCCCCCGCAGCCCTTGGAATCCCCACAAGAAGCTTGTTCTCAGCGACTTAGATCAAAAATTTTGATGTGACACGAGTTATGTGCCGCCTGCTATCCTTAAATTAAGGATGAGAAAGGCCCGGCTCTCGAGCCGGGCCTTTCTGTTGCAGCAGGGAGGGTATAGGGTAAGTCCTTATTCTGGAAGATTTTGCAGGTAGGCCGTGTGTCTGGAATACTTTACAGCCATACCCCACCCACAACCAGGTGAAAACAAAAGCTTTGTAGCCAAAAATAGGGGGCAGGGGGGAGGCTCCCCCTGCCCCTCCCCCCACCGCCTAGAACGAGCGCGAGAGGCTGGCCATAACTGTGTAATCGGAGAAGGCCGCGTCGCCATGGGTGTGGTTCGCATAGTCCGTGACGGAAGTCTTCCGGTTGCGCTCCATCGCCCACGGACCGCTGACGTTGACCATGTATCGGCCCCGCGCATACATCAGCCCGGGCTCAATCGAGATCACGTAGCCGGGCCGCCGGAAGCCGTTGCTCTTGCCGAACGCGTCGCGCACCGGAACGCCTTCCATGCGTCCACCGAAGCTCAGCGCCACTCCACGCGTGTAGCGGTTGCCCGGAACAGGATGCGAGAATCCGCCGCGCCACAGGTACTCATCCGCAGCCGAGTTCACACCCTCGCCCGGCGCCGATCGAAACGTCTTCACCCCGGTCGTATCCTGCGGGCTGAACATCCACGAGCCGGTGAAATATCCGGTGGTGTGCCACACCAGCTCGCGGTAGGCCTGCGTCGCCAGCGAGAAGCCCCAGGTTCCATCGCCCGGCTGAATCGACTCGTCGAACGGCTGAATCTGCCTTGTGCCGTTGGAAGCGATCTTGGTGCCCTTCGCGTCGTTGATCCCCGTCGGCAGCTTGAGTGCCGCCGAAAACGCCACGTTGCCGTGGCTCTCCGTCGGAGGACGCCACACCCAGCTCTCCACGCCGACCGTTACATCGCCGATGCCGCCCGAGCGATACACGTTCACGTTCCCCTGCTGGCGTCGTGTCGCGGTCAGCGCCGGAACCGACGCGATCAGACTCACGCGCGGCGTCAGCCGATAGTTGATATCCAGGTCATATAGATCCACATGGTTCAGCAGCGCATTCTGCTTGATGGCGCGCTGCACCTGATACACCGTGCCGATGTAGTGCCGGAACGAGCTGTACGTCCGGAAGCCGGTCGTCACCGTCAGCCCGTGCAACAAGCCACCGGCGGAAAAGCTGCGGCTGCTGTACTCCGACGTCGGATCCAGCCCGGCGATCACCGGCTGCGGCGAGTGAGCGGCCACGCATCCCTGCGCATGAACCGCAGTGGGCGTGCAGGTCAGCGCAAGCGCGGCCAGCGCCGGCAGCATTGCGGAATAAGTCAGCGTCTTCATCGTCTGGTCTCCTCAAAAAGGTCGGACATGCAGGCGTCTTCGCGCATGCAGCAAAACTGAATATCCCGGAAGCGAGTCTGACAGTAGCACCCGGTGCGCATCCTGCACATCGGCTGTTGGATAGGGGCGCATCTCCACCTTTCGGTTGGGGTGGAGAGCGCCGTCCGCTGTGTATAGTGAGGAGCCATGCGAAACCGTCTGCTCCGCGCCACTGTTCTCGCGCTATCCTGCTGGATCGCCGCTCCGGCGCTGGCTCGCTCCGCACCCGATCCTTCGTACAAAACGCTCGACGGCCAGACCCGCAAGCTCTCCTCGCTGCGCGGCAAGATCGTCGTCGTCAACTTCTGGGCGACCTGGTGTGTGCCCTGCCAGGACGAGCTTCCCCGGCTCTCCAAGCTGGCCGCCAGCTACGCCGACAAGCCGGTCGCGTTCGTGCTCATCTCGATCGACGAGCCGAAGGACCGCGCCAAGGTTCCGGCCGCGCTCGAACGACTCCACGTCACCCAGGAGAGCTGGGTCGGCGGCAACACCGACATCACGGGCGAGTTCGGCCTGGGAGACATTGTGCCCGGCACCGTCATCCTCGATGACCACGGCCAGGTGGTCGCTCGCGTCATGGGCGAGGCCCGCGAGGAGGACGTCCGCACTCCAGTGGACTGGCTACTCGGTGGCAAAACGGGAACAGCGCCCTCTGCAATGACCAAGCGTTACTAGGCCGCGCACAGTCGCAAGTCGTGCGCGCCCTATCATGAATGCATGCGCTACCCGCCGGAGCACAAGTCGAAAGTCCATCAGAAGATCATCCAGGATGCCTCGCGTAGGGTGCGCAAGGAGGGGTTGAACGGCGCAGCCGTCGCCACGGTCATGCGTGACACCGGGCTGACGCATGGAGGCTTCTACAAGCACTTCGCCAGCAAGCAGGAGCTGCTGCTCGAATCGCTGCATGAGGCCTTTCGCGAGATCGGCGACACGCTGGTGGCTGCTGCGCAGCAGGCGCCAGCGGGCGAGGGATGGCGCGCGATCGTAAAGACCTACCTCAGCCTGGAGTACTGCGATCACGCCGATCGCGGCTGCCCACTTCCGGCTCTTGCGCCCGAACTGGCGCGCGTGGATCGCAGCATGCGCGGCCCAGTCGTGAATGAGCTGGTGAATTACCGCGACCGCCTGCTTCCCTTTATGCCCGGCGCACGGCCCGCAGAACGCGAGCGCAACTTCTACGCCATCATCTCCACCATGATGGGAGCCGTAGAGCTTGCGCGCATCCTGCCTCATCCCGAAGCGCAGGAGAAAGTGCTGGCAAGCGCGCGTGACTTCCTGCTGCAGAGCTTCTGATCGCGGACAACGACTGCGCCTGCGCTTCCGACCCTTCAGCTCCGCACGATTGGCTTGCCTTTGTCGTTCAGCGCCAGCCGAGCCATCGGCGTGTCGTGGTCATGCGTGAACAGCACCAGCCAGTCTTCCGGTATGGCGCGAGCGTAGAACCGCTTGCGCTCCTCGATGCAGCGCAGCGGGTCGAGATCGTAGCCCATCACCCAGGTGACGTCGAGATGGTGTGCGGTGGGCAGCAGGTCGGCGATGTAGCAGGCGTGCGGGCTGCGGCTGGTCACGCCACCAGGGCTTGTGGATCCCGCGGGACGCGATTCATCCGCACGCGGCGGTTCGATGTGGACGCCGATCATCTGTGCCGTGTGTCCGGGAAACAGCTCCACCGCGATGCCCGGGCAGATGGGCACTCGGCCCTCAGACGCGGCGGCAAAGTCCGCATCATCGAGCAGCGTCATCTGTCCGGAGTCCACCAGCGGATCGTAATTCTCCGAGATGTAGCTGACGCGATCGCGCTCCAGTTGCAGGTGGCCGTGCTCCACCTCGCCGCGATGCGCGAAGTAGCGCGCGTTGGGAAAGGTCGGCGTCACGCGGCCATCCGCCTCGAGCGTGGTGTTCCAGCCGCAGTGATCGAAGTGCAGATGGGTATTGATGACGAAGTCGATCTCTTCCGGCCGAACGCCCGCGGCCGCAAGCGACTGCGGCAGCAGCTCCTGGTTCTCGAAGATCTGGCGCATCTTCGGCGGCTGCTTGTTGCCGATGCCGGTCTCAATCGCCACGGTGTGATGTCCCGTGCGGACGATGACGGTATTCAGGCCAAGCCGAATGCGGTTTTGCTCATCCGCCGGAATGCGCCGGGACCACATTGTCTTGGGCACCACGCCGAACATCGCTCCGCCATCGAGCAGGTAGGTGCCATCGCTGCAGACGGTAAGGTCAAATTCGCCGAGAGAGGTGTGGGCGCGCACCAGCGCATCCGCAGAGCCCGCGAGGGTTAATTCCTGCATGCCTGGTTCGGATGCTCAGGCAGCCGAGGACGGGTGCGTCACCCGCTCAACCTCTGCGGTTTCGGCTACCGTGACCACGGTCTGCACCAGCGTCGGGGTACCCGGTACGGCAGGTGCAGCAGAGGGAATCGTCTTCGCGACCGAGTCCGTCGCCGCATCAGGCTGGGTTCGTTTGGCCTTGAAGCATTGGCGACAGAGCACGGGGCGTCCCTGCGTCGGCCGGAACGGGACAGTGGTGCTGACGCCGCACTCGGAGCACTCCGTGCGGGTTTCAGTTCGCGAGATGCCCGCGGCTGCCGGTCCGCTGACCGCCTGCGCGCCGGCCGCCGCAGCGCTGCGGCGCGACTTGCACGGCTTGCAGCGCTTAGGGTCGTTCTTGAACTGCTTGTCCATGAAGAAGAGCTGTTCGCCGGCGGTGAAAACGAACTCGCCGCCACAATCAACACAGGTTAAGAGCCGGTCCACAAATTCCATACCGCTTCTCCCATAAGTCAGAAACTTCGTCCGGCAGCCTCGTACGCGCGCGAACGATATTTCGGTGAAGCATGCAGCAGATGATGCGGGGCCCATGCCGTCGGAAGACGGCAAATCCTAACGGCGGAACTCGAAGCGTTCCGCTCGCCTGCATGACCTTAGGGGAGGAGGGTTGGTCGGGCGGGCTTGGTGAAGGAGAGTGGGCCGCCTGCCCACGATAGCTCTGTTCCAGGCGGCCCTGCTTCCGTTTACGGTTTCAAGAAACCGGGTTAGTCCTGTTCCTTGCGAATCTTCTTGCGATTGCGCTTGCGTGCGAGAGCTTCCTTCACGCGCTTCTTCTCACCGGGCTTCAAATAAAAGGAGTGACGCTTGACTTCCTTGATGATGTCTTCGGTCTGAACCTTGCGCTTGAAACGCCGTAGCGCGTTTTCGAGAGGCTCGCCTTCCTGCACTCGAATCTCTGCCATCGGGTGAAATACACCTCCCAACTTCCCAACAGGGCAGCTCTCAGAATAGCGCAGAACCGGAGCGGCGGAAGGGAATTTTAAGGGATTCCGGCTAGATTTTGCTCTGCAAGTTGTTGCACGGACTGGGAAATTGTTTGCCTGAAAATGCGGGCCTAGGTCGAAAAACAACGTGCCTGAAACTGCCAGGAAAAGATGGAACGCGACACCCGGCTCGGGCGCTCCAAGGCAATTCCAAGAAGATCCGGAATTCATGAGAGTTCCATCACGACGGCACGGGGCGGCGTGAGGCACTGTAGCAGGTGGGAACGAACCGGGCGGTAAACCGGTTCCCAGCATTTGCTCAGGTCGCGACCCAGCCGGAGCACGCCTTCGCCGCCATGTCTCCGGGGCGAAGGCGTTTTTTTCGGCCGCCAGATTCCGACGCGGATCCTAAGGCGTCGCCGGCAGCGAGCTGAGGTACTGCACCAAAGCGTTCAGGTCCTCAGGCGAAAGCTTCTTCGCGTACGAAGGCATCGGATTGGGCGCGCCCGCGGCGGTCTTCGCCGGAGGGCTCACGAGGATCGCGCGGATCTGATCCGGCGTGCGCCGCTTGCCGACACCGTTGAGTGCCGGGCCAATGTCCCCGCCATCACTCCCAACACGATGGCAGAGCAGGCAGTTATTGCTCGCAATCAGGCTCTTCGCATGGTCCGCGCCCGAGCCGCCGCTCGTCGTGTCCGCCGCTGCAGCCCCGGAAGAAGGAGACTGTGCCTTCGGCGCGGAAACCGCCATGCCCACCGGCGTAATGCGGAACACGCCGCCGGGCGACGCGTCCTCCACCGCCCAGAGCGCTCCATCCGGCGCTTCCTCTATGTCGCGGATGCGGTGCCCCATATCCCAGCGGTCCACCGCCTGCGCTCCTCCCTTGCCGTCGAAGGTAATGCGCACCAGCGCCATCGTGGACATACCGCTCACAAAGCCCGAGCCATTCCACTTCGGGAACATCGCGCCCTTGTAGAACATCAGGTTGCCCGGAGCGATCACCGGCACCCAGTAAAGAACCGGCTTCACCAGATCCGGCCGCGTATCCGGGCTGGGAATAGGAACGCCGTTGTAATTGTGTCCGTAGGAGACCAGCGGCCAGCCATAATTCTTGCCCGGCTCAATCAGGTTCAGCTCATCGCCGCCGCGCGGACCATGCTCCACCTCCCACAGCTTTCCATCGGGCGCGAATGCGAGGCCGTACGGCGTGCGGAAGCCCATGGCCCAGGTCTCAGAGGGCGTCAGATTCGGCCCGGGAAACGTGTAGGTCCGCACCACCGGCGCGTCCTTGGCCTTCTCGGTATCGGCTGGCGGATCGATCACCGGCACTGTGGCCGAGCCAACTTTGCCTGCCATCGGATTGCCCGGAGCCGGCTTGCCATCCAGTGTGAGCCTCAAAATTTTGCCCAGCGGCTGGTTGGGATCCTGCGCCGGCGTGAAGCGCTGCCGCTCACCGACCGAGAGGAACAGATATCTGCCGTCCGGAGAGAACGCGATCGCGGCTCCAAACTGTCCGCCCAGGCCGCCCTCGCCGTCGCGCCAGATCACCTTCAGCCCTTCCAGGCTCGCCGTACCGCTTCCGAGCTTCAGCTGCGCCCGCGCCAGCGCGAGACTCGATCCGCCCACCTCCTGCGGCTCCGAGTACGTCAGGTACACATTGTGATCGGTGGCGTAGTGCGGCGAAAGATAGACGCCGAGCATTCCGCCCTGGCCGCGCCACACCACGGCAGGAACGTTGGTCACCTCCGTCTTCTCTCCTTGCTGCGTCACCAGCCACAGAGCGCCCACCTTCTCGGTGATCAGCATCCGTCCATCGGGCAGGAAAGCGATCCTCCAGGGAAGCTTCAGCGTCGTCACCTGAGTCATGTTGAACGGCTTGGTGGTGTCTGGCGTCTGTTCGCCTATATTCACCTGCCCTGCCGCATGCACCGCAACACCGTACCTGCCGCCGTACACCACCGCTGCAAGCGAAGCTGCGGCCACACACAGCCCCGCCATTCTCAGGTGCTTCATCCTTTTTCTTCCCCCTTGATTCGACTGCGCCAAACCGTCTGTCCAGATGCCCGCGGCTGTGCACCGTAATCTTAGCGTTAAGAGCAGCATCCATGTAGATAGCGGAGGATGCCTTCGCCGATTTCCTCAGCTCAGGCCCGCTTTCGTGAGCCCGTACAGCTTGTCCAGCGATCCCGGCGCCGTCTGGAACCCGATCGAGGCGCGATTCCAGCCATTGATCAGCATGACGGCAAGCGTCAGGTCGCTGATCTCTTTCTCGTTCAGTTGCTCGCGCACCCGGTTGTACAGCTCGTCCGGCACGCCATGCTCCGGAAGCTTGGTCAGCACCTCAGCCCATTCCAGAGCCGCGCGTTCCCGCGCGCTGAACAGTTTCGAGTCGCGCCACACCGACAGGTGATAGAGCCGCAGTTCACGCTCGCCCTGGATCTTCGCTTCTTTCACGTGCATGTCCACGCAGAACGCGCATCCGTTCATCTGCGATACGCGGATATCCACCAGGTGCACGATGCTCTTCTCGATGGAGCTGTTCTTGATCGCGACGCTCAGCTCCGAATATTTCCGGAACAGGTCTGCGGATTGCTTTGCGTATTCCACGCGCATAAGTCTTGTTTCCTCCCAGCAAAAAAGATGTGCCTGGAGAGCATCCGGATTCACAGGAGGGAAATTCCTGAGCCGGAATTCTTCTTGCCTAGACGATGGAGTTGGGCCGAAACGACAGCGCGGCGAGAACCAATGCGCTGTCCACATCAGCGCTCTCACGCAAACTGCGGCCATACTCTTCCGGTCGAATGTACGAAGGGTTGAGCCGAGCAAGCGTGGCGTTGACATAGATTGCCGGATGACTGATCAGCGCCTGACGCAACACCATGTGGGGCAGCGTCTCGGCATGATATTGGCAGATGCCGCTCAGCTGCGGATATTTGCCAAAGAGCTCTTCCAGTTGCCGCTCGTATGCCAGCAGACCTCCGAAGTCGCGCTGCGGACCCATCTCCCAGCTCATATCTCCGGTCGCCCACAGGCCCGCATGTCCATCCTGCAGCGCTTGCTCAATCGCCTGCTCCAGCGTGCGAATCATCCGGTCTCCGTCGAATCTGCCCTCAAGCAGGTGATCGAGCTTCGACGAGAGCAGCAGTCGTCCCTCCGTCTGCATCTTTTCCACATCCACTCCGGCTGCCGCCAGATAGGAGCGCATGCCTGCCACCATCGGAGGACTGTTCAGATAGACGCAGCGGAAGTTCTGGGACAGCTTATCCCGCGTCACCGCCGCCATCTGCGGAAGCAGTCGCGAGGGAGCACCCTCGTAGATCAGGCACTGATGGCGGGGAATGGATTCCATACGATGCAATCTGCCCGGGCGTTCGTGGGTCTATTATGACATTCCACGTTCGCCCGAGCAGTATGGATTATGCGCTTGTCGGAACGCGCGGATCGACCTTCCATGTGCTCTTCGCACCCGGATCGGCAATCGGCCCCGGTACCCGGGTCCCGCCTGCAACCTTGCCGAAGATGTCGTCGGTGATCTGCTTCACCGCGCCCACCTTGGGCAGTTGCTTGGCGCCGTTGATCGTCAGCTCCAGCGTGTCCGGATTGAAGTCGATCTGCATGTCGGCCTGGGTGCTGTTCTTGTCCCAGCCGTGCGTCTGGCGCCACGCAGCAAGATCCACGTACTGCTTGTTGTCTCCGGTAAAGAACCCGAGGAAGTCCGCAGGCATGCCGGCAAACACATTGCCGTCCGCCTCGTTCTTCTGGTTCAGGAACACGATCGCCGTCTTGCCGCACTTGGTAAAGATGTTGTTGCTGATCACGTTTTCTGAGGCCAGCCCGCTGCCCCCGCGATCCGGACGAACGATGGCGTAGATGCCGGAGTTGTCGACGCGGCCAATTAGGTTCTGCGCAATCGTGATCTGGTCGCTGGCATTGATGAAGATGCCCGAACCGGCGCAACCGCGCTGTCCCGGCGTGCCCGGCTCCGCATTGCGCACGTCCCACACGATGTTGTTGTCAATCTGATTCGGCTGCCGGTTCATCTCCATGTGGATGGCGGCGCTCACACTCAGCGTATCGGCGAACACATTGCTGCTGATGCGGCAGTTGCGGTTGCTGCTGTCCATCCAGATTCCGTTGGCGTGCCGCATGTGACGCACGACATTGTTGCGGAACAGCATGTTCTGCGCGGTGTGGAACTTCGCTCCGGCCGACTCCCATTCGCGTTCTGCATCAGCCCAGCCGCACCACTCGATCAGATTGTTCTCGATCAGAACGTCGCGCGTTCCCATGCCCGCAACGCCCTCCACGCCGCAGTAGCGCATGGTATTGTTGCGCACCACATGCCCCGACTGAGGCTGCTGCGGCGCTGCTCCGGCTCCTGCGCCAAACCCGCCACCAAATCCACCGCCGCCGATCTCGAGCCCGATCGCATTCGCCCACTCGAAGGTGTTGTCTTCGATAATCCAGCGAGCGCCGCCCTGCGTATCGACCATGGCTCCGCGCTGCGGCAGCGGGAAGCCGTTGCCTGCATGCTGGAAGGTAATCCCCTTCAGCCGGATGTAGTTCACACCGCGGTTCGCGGGCGCAAACACCTGCTCGCGCATGGTGACTTCAATGGTGTGCTCGGCCGGAGTGCCGTTCGGCAGCCGGATGTGGATCGACTGGCCGTTGGCATCGGTCCAGAACCGCGCATCCTCCATACCGCCGATCTCCTGCATCAGCGGTCCTCCGCGCGCACGCGGCGGCAGGCCGGACATCGAAGGCGGCGCGCCCGGGGCTGGCGGCCTGAAGAGTTGCGGGCTGTTCAGCTCGCGCTGCAGCTCCACCGGCTCCAGCGGCTTGCCATCCATAAACACCAGTCCACGCCGACGGAAGTACGGTCCCATGTCCACGACCTTGGTATCCAGCCAGGCACGGTCGCCGGCCACGCTGGCCAGCGCAAAAGGATTGTAGGCATCCGGGAACATCGCGCCCGTGAACTTGAATCCCCACGTGCGCACCGGTGCGGCAGGAGGAGCCGCGGCAGCAGCCGGAGCCGCTCCGTTTGCGCCTGCCGGCGGACGGCGGAACGTCTGTGCCGGATCCTCCGTCCATCCTTCCTTAATCACATCGGAGCCCTTGATGTAGACCTTCGCGCCGGGCGCAGCCTCATAGCTGATCATCTGCGTAGGGCTGGTGCCGCCGCGCTCCGGACGAACGAACTCGCGATAGGTGCCCGAGGCGATGACGACGCGCTCGCCGGGCTGCAGCACCTTGGCTGCCTGGCTGATGGTGCGGAAGGGCCGCTGTTGCGTTCCAGGACCATTGTCGTCTGCTCTCGCCGACTGGTTATCGACGTAGTACGTCTTGGAAAACGTCGGCGTCTGCACCCACGTGGGCAGCTCGCTGCCGTCCGGCAGCCGCATACTCGCAGCATCCGCAGCGCCGCCCTGGGCAAACGCATGTCCGCCGAAGCCGGCCACGGCGCCTGCTGCGGCCATGAACTGCAGAAAGCGGCGACGGTCCAGACCGCCTGGTAAGGAGTCGCCCGGAATTTCATCCTGCGACGAGTGCGTATGCGAGAGGAGGTTCTTCTGCCCAGATTTCATGACCATCACCTTAAATAGACGAGCTTTGGGGGATCCGTATTGAGATACGGCCTCTGGCGGCTGAAAGTCGCACGGCACAGAACCGTGCTGCCCCCCGAATCACCGCCCACCTATCATAAAGATTCGTGGACATTCCCGCTGTACACTACATCGGAAGGCTGGCGCCCTCGCCCACCGGGCTGCTGCATCTCGGCCACGCAGCCACCTTCTGGACGGCCTACCAGCGCGCCTGCGCCGCCGGAGGCAAGCTGCTGCTGCGCAACGAGGACCTCGACCCCCAGCGCTCGCAGCCGCAATTCGTCGAAGCCATGCTCGAAGACCTCGCCTGGCTCGGCATCGAGTGGCAGCCGCCCATGCTCTCCCAGTCCACGCGCCTCGACGCCTACCGCGAAGCCTTCGATCGCCTGCTCGCCGCCGGGGCTGTCTATCCCTGCACCTGCAGCCGCCGCGAGCTCGCGCAGATGACTCAGGCCCCGCATGAGGACGACGATGAGCCCGTCTACAGCGGCCGCTGCCGCTCGGCTCCCGGCACGCGGAGCAGCTTCGATCCCAATGCCAGCTACCGCTTTCGCGTGCCCGCCGGCGAGCCGATCCAGTTCGACGACGCCAACTTCGGGCCGCAGTCCTATACCGCCGACCGCGACTTCGGCGACTTTCTGGTCTGGCGCAGGCCCCTCGGCCCTCGCGAGCCCGGCACACCCAGCTACCAGCTTGCCTGCGTGGTGGACGACGCCTTCATGTCTATCACCGAGGTGGTGCGCGGAGCCGACCTGCTGCGCTCGACCGCCCGCCAGATCCTGCTGCAGCGCGCCCTCGGCCTGCCCACCGTGACCTACTTCCATACGCCGCTGCTGCGCGACCCGAGCGGCGTTCGACTGGCCAAGCGCCACGACGCGCTCGCACTCCGCACCCTGCGTCAGCGCGGACTCTCGCCCGCCGACGTGCGCAGCAGGTTTACGCAGGAGTGATCCCGGCAACCCCGACGCCGCTCACTCGCACCAGCTTCAGCCCGCGAGCTTAGCGATTCGGTTCGGGCGGCCACACCGACACGGTAGGCCGATGCGCCGCCGGGCGCGGCGTTCGCGACTTCCGCAACGGTTTCGCCGCGGTCTTTCCTGCAGGCTGCGCAGGCGGCGGCTGTGGTGCGGGCGTGGGCGTCGCTGCGGGTTGATAAATGTACATCGGGTGCATGTAGCGATACGCAAGAACCCCCGTGACCGGCGTCGCCACCAGCGCAATTCCGGCCAGCACCGCGAGCGCCAAGTAGGTCTTCAGCCGCTGCCGCTCCGATGAGCCCGGCGGCGGAACGGCCACAATCTCTGTCAGGCGTGCAGGCTTCTCCACTGGCGCGCGCTCGTCCAGGGGTGCCGACTTCCGCGGAACCAGCAGCAGTTCGGCCACCGGCTCCCGCACCACCGGAGCTGCCGCCGCAATCTCCTGCGGCTCGCTCTGCTTCGGTTCAGCCTCCTTGATCGGCCGTTGCAGCACAGGCTCAAGGACGTGGTCCACGGCCTTCCATGTCGGCCGGACCCGGTCCTGCCGCAGATACGGATGACGCTCCAGGAATGCGGCCTCCCGCTCCTCAGGGCTGAGCGGCCGCAACCCAGAGGTCTCTTCCTTAGTTGCAGGAGAACTCACCGCCTGCTTTGCTGCTGCCTGCACCACCGACACCGGCTGCGCTTCACTCTCCACCAGCTGCGGGCGAAGGCGCTTCATCCGCTCTTCAATCTGAGCCAGCAGCGTATTCAGTTCTTCAATCGTGGCCGAGTTCGTATCCTGCACGGCAACTGGAACAGCCTCCGGCACCACCGGCTCAGGCCGCAGCGGGCCGTCGCCGCCGCGCACCTTCGCGAGCTCCAGCGCCTCCTGCAGCGTGCGCACACCCGCCGGGCGGACCAAGGCAGGCACAGGCGAAGGTTCCGTCATCGTCACCGGCTCAGGCAGCGAAGAAACCAGCGACGGCCACGGCTCCGAAGGAATGACGGTCTCGGATACGCTCGCCTTTTTGCGCGGCGGCCACTCGTCCATCGCCGCCAGCCCCCGGTTGTTCCACGCCTCCATCCCCGCCAGAAAACGGCTGCGCAGACTTTCGGGCATCTCGCCCGAGGGCGACCGCAGCGCGCAGACGACCAGGCTCAGCAGCTCCTCCCCACTCAGATCCGCGTCCGACATGTGGCTGATCGCCGTGCACAGCGTGAACAACTGGCCACGGAATGCTTCGCTGGTGGTGAACAGGATCTCGAACTGCTCGCAGACGTGCGCATCGCCCAGCGCAATGCGGCGCCGCTCGAACAGGTTGGCGAGGTCGGCGATGTACTGGCCGTCCTGCCTTCGTCTTGCCGTATCGCTGCGGGGTACAACTAGGCCCAAGGACATGGGATCGCCTCCCGTACCTTCTGAATTAATGAAGAACTGGATTCTACCCCATCTGGTTACCGTTGTAACTGGTTACTGTCTCCCAACCAGTAACTCTGGAGTAATCGCCTGATTCGGCGACCGCTTAGGCGCGGCCCATGCCCCGGTCCATGGCGTCATTGGCCAGCCGGTCGGCGTCCTTGTTCTTATGCCGGAGCGCGTGGGTAATCTCAAACCGCTCCAGCTTTGCAATCTGCTTGCGCGCCTGCTCATACAGCGGCCGCAGCCCGGGGCTCTTCACCTGGTACTTGCCTTGGATCTGCTTCACCATCAGCTCGGAGTCCGACACCACCCGCACCCGCCTGTGTCCGTTCGCCAGCGCATACTCCAGCACCGCCAGCAGCCCTGAGTACTCCGCCACATTGTTGGTCTGGATGCCGAGAAATTCCGACAGCTCCGCCAGCACTTTGCCGCTCGCGTCCTGCACCACCGCGCCAAAGCCTGCCGGCCCGGGATTGCCCCGCGCTCCTCCATCGCAGTGTGCCGTCACCCAGCCGGATTCGACAGTAGGCTCCGGAGCGAACAGCGAAGGCGGTTTGGAAGGGCTGCGCATCTGGACAAGTGTATCTCGCGCCGGGAGCGGGAATCCTCATGCCAAGCGCCGGCAACCGAAGAACCGCGGCCACCCGCGGGTAGACTGAAGATATGAACTTTCCTGTGACACGCATGCGCCGGATGCGGCGCACCGAGTCCCTGCGCGCGCTGGTTCGCGAGACGCGGCTTCATCCCGGTGCACTGATCTATCCGCTCTTCCTCTGCCCTGGCGAGGGCGTGCGCAAGGAGATCGGCTCCATGCCCGGCGTCTTCAATCTCTCGGTCGACGAAGCTGTGAAGGAAGCGGAAGTCTGTGCAGAGCTCGGCATCGGCGGCCTGTTGCTCTTCGGCCTGCCTTCCGAAAAGGACGAACAGGCGACCGGCGCATGGTACGAGGACGGCATCGTGCAGCAGGGCCTGCGCGCCCTCAAATCCAACCGCAAGCTCGAGTCCCTGGTCACCATCGCCGATGTCTGTCTCTGCGAGTACACCTCGCACGGCCACTGCGGCATTGTCGCCCGCGACGCCGCCCATCCCTCGCAATTCCACGTCGAGAACGACGCATCGCTGGAACTGCTGGCGAAGACCGCGGTCTCGCTCGCGAAAGCCGGAGCCGACGTGGTCGCGCCCAGCGACATGATGGACGGCCGCGTTCAGGCCATCCGCACCGCGCTCGATGACGCTCGCCTCGAGGACAGGCCCATCCTCAGCTACGCAGCCAAGTTTGCCAGCGCCTTCTATGGTCCCTTCCGCGAGGCTGCCGATTCCGCCCCGCAGTTCGGCGACCGCCGCAGCTACCAGATGGATGGCGCCAACCTGCGCGAGGCCATGCGCGAGATCGACCTCGACCTCGCCGAAGGGGCTGACATGATCCTCATGAAGCCCGCGCTGCCCTACCTCGACATCATTCGCGCCGCGCGCGATGAGTTCGGCGTGCCCCTCGGCGCCTATCAGGTCTCCGGCGAGTACTGCATGCTCCAGGCGGCCTTCGCACGCGGCTGGCTGGAGTCGGAGCGCGCCATGCTGGAGTCGCTGCTCTCCATCCGCCGCGCCGGCGCAGACTTCATCGTCACCTACTTCGCGAAAGAAGCGGCCAGGCTGCTCTAGGCCACATGCGCTATCTCTGCGGCTGTGACTGGGGCTGCTGCGGCTGCGCCTCCGGCTGAAGCTGCGGCTGCGGCTCTCTGCCGCTGGCCGGATCGACACGAAGATTGGTGGGCGTCTCCTTGCCGTGCTCCGGGTCGTAGTCGTGCTTCACCATCCACGCCTTGAACTGATCCACCGGCTCCTCAATCATGCGGCCATTTCCGGACGCATACGCGATGGTCTTCACGTCCGTCTTGAACTCACAGGTGAAGTAGCTGTTGCTCTTGCCGAAGACCGGCATCAGCACCACCAGCTCGCGCCCCGGCTTCTTCCACTTCGCCCGATACGTCTCGTACCCGAACGACGGGCTGATCTTCTCATCGCAGTCGTAGCTGAAGTCCACCGCGTGCGGCACACCGCCCTCAAACAGGTTGGCGCGGCCATCGCCTTTGGCTTCGTCCTGTACCCGGTTGTGGTAGAAGGTCGTCTGGCTGCGGCCGAAGATGTGAATTCGCAGCGGGTAATCGGCAGGGTTTTTGCTCTCGGCAGAAGCAGCGATAGACGTTGCCAGCAAAACAGCGGACAAAAGGACGGGAATGCGCATAGAACGAGAACTCTCCTCGAACGGCATCGAAGCAGAATCTTGGTGCGGCGAGAGAATCTTAGCTTAACCGTGCCGCAGAAACGCACACTTTGTTTTCCGTCCCCCGGCGACCCGGATCCCACCCATCAACGCCGCCCACCGCCCCGGTACGCATCCACCGACAGCGGAGTCGGCCCAGCCAGCGCCAGCGCAAACAGCCCGGCCATATACAGCAGGTCCAGCTCATATCCCGGAGGCCCGAACTTCGCCCCTGCCGCAGTCACGCTGAGCAGCTTGATCGACGAGAAGCCGTAGCGTAGATGCACCGTCAGCATCGCAGTCAACAGCGTCACTGCCAGCGGAACGCTCACCAGCGCCACGAAAGCTCCAACAAAAATCGCCGTACCGCCCAGCAGCTCAAGCAGCGTTGTGATCCACGCCATGATGTGTGGAGCGGGCACGCGCAGCGCGCTCAGTGCGGCGGCGAAATTATCCGGGCCGCGCATCAGCTTCGCATAGCCGTGCGCTGCAAAGCCGAAACCGATGAGGAGCCGGAGCGGGACAAGAAACCAACGTTGAGAGCTGCCGGACCGCTGCGCTGCTGCCATTCTTCTCCTGATGTCTTGCAGGCCTCGTGCTGGATTCGCCTGCTCGGCACACGAAGCCCTGGAGATTGGAGTCCCCGCATCAGCAAAAGTTGCAGCGCCACAGAGCCGCGGCTCCGACCCATCTAGCTGTGGTCGGCCATCAACTCGTACTCCGCGCGCGATTGCGCCGGCATCAGCACCCACAGCGTGTAAATCCCCAGGCCGGTGCCGAACGGAATCTTAATCAGCGCGAGCACTCCGGCCACAATCGCCAGCGTTCGCCCCCAGCTCTTGCGCTGCAGAAGCGAGAAGCCGGTAAAGAACGCGAGCGACGCGCTGAAGATTACTAGCACCAGCACCACTGCCGCCAGGCTACCCATCATCGGCGCCATGAAAGGAAATGGAAAAGATCCGTCGCTGCCGAACTGGTCGAAAAAGTGATTGCGAGCCATGCCCATCAGAAACACCGACGCGGCAACGCCCGCCAGCATAAGGTAGCCGCCGTAAACACACCACAGGATGCCGAGCGTCTTCAGGTGATTCTGCACCCGCGGCACATACGGAACCGGGGGATAGGCATACGGTTGCGGCTGCGCGTATCCCGACGGCGGCTGCGTTGCCGGCGGCTGATACTGGTAGCCGACCGGAGGCTGCACACGCGCCCCGCAACGGGAGCAGAACTGTCCTTCAACCGGAGCCGAACAGGTGGGGCACGTCATCGTTTCACCTCTGGAGCGCACACGGCGCACCAACAACCTACACCCGTACCTACGCACGGCAGCCCGGCCCGGTTCCCGCAGCCCTGCGCTTTTCCGCACGGCCCGTCTTTGAGGAACGAGTCGAGCGAATGCGCGTAGCATTTCCAGAGGACCATGCCTGAAGAAATTCCAGAAGAGATCGCACCGCACCACACCGAAATTCCCGGCGCATTATCCGAGTCCAGCGCCGCCGCACTCGAGTGGCCGCGCCTCCGCGAGCACATCGCCGGGCTGACCCACTCGCCCCTCGGCCGCACGTGGACGCTCCAGTTGGAGCCCAGCGCTGACCCCGCGTGGATCGAGCAGCAGCAGCAGCGCACCGCGGAGATCCGCGGCCTGCTCACCGGCGGCGGCAGCTTCGAGTTCCACGGCCTCTTCGATCCCGCCGAGCTGCTGCGTGAAACCCGCGTCGAAGGCTTCGCGCTCGAAGGCGTGCAGATCAACCGGCTGCTGCACGTGGCCGAGCGGCTCGCCGCCTGGCGTGTGCTGCTGCAGGGCGACAATGCCCGCGCCTCCCGCACTAGCGACCTGCCCGCCATCGCCGCGCTCTCCGCGCCCGTCCTCGAGCACGAGTTCGCGCCGCTGCTCTCCGCATTGCGCGGCAAAATCCTGCCCGATGGCACCCTCTCCGACGACGCCAGCCACGAGCTCCGCCGCATCCGCCGCGCCATGGAGCGCCAGCACAAAACCATCGAGGAGGGCCTGCGCCGCTCCCTGCGCGCGCTCACGGCCGAAGGCTCCGCGCAGGATGAGCTGATCACCGTCCGCGGCGAGCGCTTCGTCATCCCCGTCAAGGCCGAGCTCCGCCGTCGCGTTCCCGGCGTCATCCACGGCTCCTCCTCCTCCGGCCAGACCGTCTTCATTGAGCCGCTCGAAACCATCGAGCAGAACAACGAGCTCCAGCGCCTGCTCGATGAAGAGCAGCGCGAGGTGCGCCGCATCCTGATCGCGATGACCCGCACCCTCGGCGAGCACGCCGATGCCATCGAGGCTGGCGCGCAGGTGCTGGCCGAAGTCGAATCCCACTTCGCGCGCGCGTCCTTCTCCAACCAGCTCCGCTGCGTGCGCCCCGTCTTCGCCGATCGTCTCGACCTCCGCGCGGCCCGCCATCCGCTGCTGGAACTGCGCCTGCGCCGCAGCGGCGGAACTCCCGTGCCCATCTCGCTCGCGCTCGAGCAGAACGCGCGCCAGCTCGTCATCAGCGGCCCCAACACCGGCGGCAAAACCGTCTCGCTGAAGACCACCGGCCTGCTGGCGCTGATGGCCCAAGCAGGCTTGCCCGTCCCGGCCGAATCCGCCACGCTGCCGCTGCTCGATGCCATCTACGCCGACATCGGCGACGCGCAGTCCATCGAGTCCAACCTCTCCAGCTTCTCTGCGCACGTCGTCAACGTGAACCGCATCGCGCAGCGCGCCACCCGCGACTCCCTGGTGCTGCTGGACGAGCTCGGCTCCGCCACCGATCCCGACGAGGGCGCGGCGCTCGCCGTCGCCATCGCCGCATACTTCCTCCATCTCGGCGCGTGGACCTGCATCACCACCCACCTCACCGCCATGAAGGTGTACGCCGCCTCGCCTCCGCATGAGGACGCCACCGTGCTCAACGCCGCCGTGGGCTTCGATCAGGCGACGCTCTCACCCACCTACGAGCTGCGCCTCGGCGTGCCCGGCGCGTCCGCGGGACTCAACATTGCCGAGCGCCTCGGGCTTCAGCCTCAGATCGTCGCCGCCGCCCGCGCGCAGCTGACCACACAAACGCAGGAGATCGGCGAGCTGCTCGATCAGCTCCACGCCCAGCTCGCCGCAGCCTCTGACGAGCGGGCGCGCATGCAGATTCGCGAAGGCGAGCTCCAGCGCGAACGCGAGCGGCTTGAAAAAGAAGGCCGCGCCGAGCAGAAGGCACGCACCCGCGAGCTCGAAACCAAGCTGAACGCGCTGCTCGAAGACTTCGCCGAGCAGCTTCGCGAGACCGAGCGCGCCATCGAGGACAAAGCCGCCTCACGCAAATTCGCCCGCGACTCAGCCACCCGCATGGCCCGCATGCGCCGCGAGTTCTCCGAGCAGTTCAACCAGACCGTCGTCGCCCACACCACCCGCGCCGACAAGCCCGAACCCGCACAACCGGCCAAAGCGCAGCCGCCCCAGCCTCAGGAAGTAAAGCCCGGCAACACCGTCCGCCTCAAAAGCCTCGGCCGCGAGGCCCGCGTGGAGCGCGTCCTCGACCCCACCAACTTCGAGGTCTCCATGGGCGCCATGAAGATGCGCGTTCCCCTCGCCGACATCGCCGAGGTCACATCTGCTTCATCCGCACCCACGCCGCTCGAAGCCGCACGCCGTCGCGGAGGCGTCACCATCCAGACCGTCTCCGAAAACGACGCCATCCCCATGGAGTTGAATGTCATCGGCCGCACCGCCGACGAGGCGCATGACGAAGTCGCACGCTACCTCGATCGCGCCTTCCTCGCCGGTCTGCCCCGCGTACGCATCGTGCATGGCACCGGCATGGGCGTGCTGCGCCGCACCTTGCGCGAGTACCTGCGCAACCATCCTCACGTCGTCGCAGTCACCGAGCCGCCCCACAACCAGGGCGGCCAAGGCGCCACCGAGGTCGAGCTGCGCCAATAGCGCCTACGCCGCCGGCGTTGTCCCGAACCGCTCCGCCGACCGGGCGCGCGCCTTCGCCGCCTCTTCTTCGCGGTTCTTCGGCAGAGCCGAGGTCTCCAGCGACTCCAGCAGCCGCATCGAAGCCGCCGCCACCTCGGCAATCGCGGCATCGAACGCCGCCTGGTTCGCCTGTGACGGCTTGTTGAAGCCGGAGATTTTGCGTACAAACTGCAGCGCGGCGTCCTGCACCTCGCGCTCAGTCGCCGGCGGATCGAAGTTAAAGAGCGTTCTAATATTGCGGCACATGCGACAGGGTCCTCCGCGCCGGTTCTCCGCCTCTCCGCTCGAGTTTAACCACCGCCGGCCACGATGTACATCCGGCGCTCTCCCCCGGCAGCTCTTTCTTCCGAATCCTGCTCCCGGCTGGACTAGAATGCGGAAAGCGAACTCCTTGTGCTTAGAAGCTTAAGATTCCATTCCCGGGCATCCAGCGCCACGCGCCTGACTCTTCACCCGCTTCTGCTCGCCCGCAAACCATTAGCGCGTGAATCTCGATCCCATCCCGGAGTCGCCGGGTGAGCGCGAACGGCGTCGGCATCCCAGCTCCTGAAGTTTCGCCCGCCCTCCAGCCGGAGCACAAGCGTCAGCTCGCGCGTGCCCTCGCATCGGTTCCCGCCAAAGCTCTGCTCAGCGTGCTCGCCGCCGTCGCCGCATTCCTGCTGCGGACGTACATCGCGCGGCTCACCGGTCCGCTGCCTCCGTTCGTCATATTCAATCCCACGGTGCTCGGCATCGCGCTCTGGGCCGGCGTCTGGTACGGACTCACCACCAGCGCTGTCTCCACGTTGCTCATCTGGTACTGGATGCTTCCTCCCGTCGGCTCTCTGCGCATCCTGCATTCGGCGGACGCATTTTCTCTCATCCAATACTGCATCGGAGGCATCGTCATCTCCGTGCTGGCGGAGTTCTACCGCCGCGGCCAGCGCAGGTCCACCCGTCAGGCCGTCGCCGAGCAGCGCAAGATCGCCGAGAACCAGACCCGCATTGCCGAGGCCCTCGGCGAGCAGGCCACCCGCCTGCGCAGCACCGAAGAGTTCCTCACCATGATGGTCGACTTCGTTCCCCAGATCGTCTGGATGTGTACGCCCGACGGGGACAACGTCTACTTCAACAAGCGCTGGACCGACTTCACCGGGCTCACCTCCGCAGAAACTGCGGGGCAGAACTGGAGCAAGCCCTTCCATCCCGAAGACGTGGCCGGCGCGTGGAGAACCTGGGTCGCCGCCTCGCGCAGCGGAGACATCTTCGAAGTGGAAGTGCGTATCCGCTCCGCCGACGGCAGCTACCGCTGGCATCTATGGCGCGGCGCGCCCGTCCGCGATGACGACGGCGTCATCTTCCGCTGGTTCGGCACCGGTACGGATATCGACGACCTCAAGCGCACCGACGAGGAGCTGCAGCTCACCAAACAGCGGTTTGAGCTCGCCCTTCGGCCCACCCCGGTCACCGTCTTCAATCAGGACATCGACCTCAAGATCACCTGGGTCTACAACCCCGCGCCCGAATTCGACGCCGCACAAATCCTGGGCAAGCGCGAGCGAGACTTTCTGGAAGATCGCGCCGAAGCTGAGGCCATTGAGGAAATCAAGCGCCGTGCCCTCTCCACCGGCGCCTCCCAGCGCGAAGTCGTCACCGTGCATGTGGGTGGCAATGCGTGCGTCTACGATCTCGTCGTCGAGCCGCTGCGCGATGCCTCCGGAAAAATATCCGGGATCACCTGCGCCACCATCGAGATCACCGAGCGAACCCACCAGCAGCACCTGCTGCAGGAGACCCTCGCGCGCTTCCGCGCCATCTACAGCGCCACCCTCGAGTACATCGGCATCCTCAGCGCCGACGGCCGCCTGCTGGACTGCAACGACGCCGCGCTCCGCTTCGCCCGCAGCACCCGCGAGGAGGTCGTCGGAAAACCGTTCTGGGAGGGCCCCTGGTTCGCCTACACCCCGGGCATGCCCCAGCGGGTCCGCGCCGCCGTGCAACAGGCCGCCGCCGGAGAATTCGTGCGCACCGAAGCGATGCTTACCACTCCCTCCGGCCAGCCCCTCAGCTTCGATTTCTCCCTCACTCCGGTCCGCGATTCCGAAGGCAAAGTCGCCTTCATCGTGCCCGAAGCCCGCGAAGTCACCGACCTCAAGCGTGCGCAGGAGGCGCTCATCCGCAGCGAGAAGCTCGCCGCCGTCGGCCGCCTGGCAAGCTCCATCGCGCACGAGATCAACAACCCGCTCGAGGCCGTGATGAACGTCCTCTACCTCGCGCGCAGCGAAAAGAGCTGCTCCGATATTCTGCTTGGCTATCTCGACGTCGCAGACGAAGAGCTCCAGCGCGTCGCGCACGTCACCCGCCAGACCCTCGGCTTCTACCGCGAGGCGGTCGCGCCCATCACCGTTCCCCTCATCCGCATCATCGACTCGGCCGTCGACCTGCACCGCCGCAAGATCCTCGAGCGCAACGCAACCGTCTCCAAGCAGTACCGCGGCGACCTCCACGTCACCGCCATCCCCGGCGAGCTCCGCCAGGTCATCTCCAACCTGCTCGCCAACAGCCTCGACGCCGTCGAGCCCGGCGGACACGTCACCATCCGCACCTCGCGCGGCAGCTCCCGCCGCAACGGCAAGCCGCTGCTCCGCATCATCGTCGCCGACAACGGCACCGGCATCGGCCCGGAAAACCTCGCCCGCATCTTCGAGCCGCTGTTCACCACCAAGGTCCTCACCGGCTCCGGCCTCGGACTCTGGGTCGTCCGCCAGCTCGTCGAAAAACACGGCGGCACCATCGGCGTCCGCACCTGCACCACCGCCCCCCACCAGGGCACCTCCTTCACCATCACCCTGCCCGGGAATTAAGCTGCGATTAGCCCACAGCCCTCCACCACACAACTTCCTTCCTTCATCACCCTCCTCGGCAATCAAACCCCGCCCGCACCACCGGCTCCCATCGCGGAACCGTATCTGACCTGACGTTCCAAAAGGGAGGACTATTCGTCAGTCTGACCGGGCAGTCTTGTCGAATACACGAAGGTCCCACTCATCTCGCCAGGTAATTGTGAAGTTGTCGGAGGTTAGCTCGATGGGCAGCCAAACGTATCGTCCATCGATGGCATTCTGTGGTCTCCACTGATCGGCGATGAAGATGAATGCTCCCGGCTTACCAGCGACGGGCAGGATATAGGTGCTTTGTGCACCGAAGGTCAATTCCGCGTTTTCGCCGCGGCAGGGATTGCCCAGTTCCTTCCATGGGCCCGTGATTGCATCTGCAACGGCGGCGAATGCCGGATTCGGTTTCCAACCCGTGGTATGCGACCCAATATAGAAATAGTGTCCGTTCGCCTTAAAGACCGCCTCGCCCTCAAGCGCCTTGCCAATGAGGATGCGAGTGTAATGACCCGTCGTATCGAGATAATCATCGGTCAGTTGCGATACATGCTGCGTCTGGTTTTCCTCAGAAGTTGTAATAAGGTAAGCCTTGCCGTCATCATCCTGGAAGAGCGTCATGTCGCGAGACATCTGACCATCTGGACGAAAGCTTCGATGGAAGGTGTACGGCCCCAGGGGTGTTTTGCTGGTGGCGACACCAACTCGTGCAGATCTGTATCCCTGTCCCTTCAACTCCAGATGAAACCACATTACGTAGAGGCCGGTCTTAGCGTTAAATAAAACCTTGGGCCGCTCGATGATCGAGCCCTTCGCGATATCGCTTTCAGGATCATCGCTGACGCGAAGCGCGATGCCGCCGTTTTTCCAGTGATAAAGGTCGTCCGAGCTATAGACGGAGATACCTACATTCGCAACATTGCCACCCTCTCCCGCTGTCTTGAACTCACCGAACCAGTAATAAACTCCGCGATCGGATAAAAAACCGGCTCCGTGGGCGTTCACCGGGGTGCCAGAGGTGTCCGGCCAAAGTTGGCCGGGACGAAACGGAGGAGGCGAGGTCAGATCCGACTGAGCCATCATCGGGGCGGCGGCGCTGGCTCCCCCGAGCTTCGCCCCGGATTTCTGCGCCGCAATCCAGGCATTCGTCCGCGCATCCAGCAGGTCCAGCGGCATCGGACCTGCCGACAGCATCTCGTCGTGGAACGTCCGCAGGTCGAACTTTGGCCCCAGCTCGTTCTGCGCCCGCGCGCGCAGCTCCCGAAACTTGAGCTGACCGATCTTGTACGACAGGCATTGCCCGGGCCACGCAATGTAGCGGTCGGTCTCCGCCTGGATGTTGGGCTCGTCTTCGTTCGAGTTCTCGCGGAAGAACTGGATCACCTGGTCCCGCGTCCAGCCCTGCGAGTGGATGCCCGTATCCACCACCAGGCGCACCGCGCGGAACAGCTCGCTCGAAAGCCGGCCGTAGTCGTACCCGGGGTCCTGATAGAAGACGATGGATTTACCCAGTTCCTCCGCGTACAGGCCCCAACCCTCCGTGTAAGCGTTCACGCTCAGGCCATCCGCGCCGTGCAGCCGGAACTTGGGCAGACCCTTGAGCTGCTGCTGGATGGAGCGCTGCATGTGGTGGCCGGGGATGCCCTCGTGATACGCAAGCGCCTCATCGTCAATCAGCGTACGGTGGGCGAAATCCGAAGTCGCCACCGAGACCCGGCCCGGGCGGCTGCAATCGGGCGTGCTGGCTTGGTAGTGGGTCGAGGCGCCGGTCTGGTAGGACGGAATCGCTTCTACCGTCACCGCGCAGTCGGGCAACATCGTAAACAGCTCAGGCAGCTTCGGCCGCATACCGTCAATGAAGTGACGCACCACCTCGACGATCTGTTCGGAGGAAGTTGGAAGGAACTTTGGGTCTTTGCGCAGCGCCTCCTGAAAGCTGACCAGATCCTTGTAGCCCGCGCGATGCGCAACGTCTGCCATCTCCGCGCGGATGCGCTTGATCTCGTCGAGCCCTAGCTGGTGAATCTCAGCCGGGGTCATGTTCGTCGTCGTCATCTCGCGCACCGCAACCTCATAGCGATGCTTGCCGTCGGGCAGCGAGTCGACGCCGATCCTCAGCCGTCCATGCGGCGCATATTCCTTGCTCATGAACGCGGCAAACTGAACATACGCAGGAGACACCTCGGTCTCGACCGCCTGCTGAATCTCGTGCGTAATGCGCTGGCGATCTGCCTCGGAGAACGATGCCGGCACCTTCGCGATCACACGCAGGAAGGGCTTCGAGTTGGCGACATCGTTCGCCTGCACCGCGACCTTCTCCGCGATATACCCGGGCTCTGTCAGTTGATCGCGAATGCCGAGCCGCAGCAGGTCCTCGTTTTCCCGCAGCACGCGCGGAATCTGGTGCAGCCGCGCGATGTAATCGTCGTAGTGCTTCACCGTGTCCAGCGGGACGGCGTTCGGGAGATCCGCAAGCCCGGTATGGATGCCGTTCTGCTGATTGACGCTCATCTCCCAATCCTTCAGGCCGTAGTCTTCGATCTGCTGGCGCAGCCCGCGCTCCATCAACGTATGTGAGAGCAGGTCCTGATCGGAGAACCCCGTGGTATCGATCGCAGTAAGGCGGGCGAGAAACGCCTTCTGTTCCTCGCTGACCGCGGCCAGGTGAGCCACCGTGTAGTCGCCCAGCCGGTCGTTATAGCGATAGTCGCCCAGGGCGGTGGCGCGCTGCGGATTGTTGCGCAGGACGGTCTGGTAAATCTCCTCAAACAACGAGTTCTGCGTCGCCAGACGCGTGTCGAGCGAAGACTGCGCAGACATGGGAACAGCCGCGCACACGGCGAGAGCGCAGAACACAATGGCTTTTCGCATGGCGCAGTCTAAGCCTGCCCGCCCGATTCAGCAAATCCACGCGGCAACTCCTTCACCGGCAGCTGAACCGGAGTCAGCGGGAATACTGCTGCTCTTTTAAGAACAGCAGCTCGGTGTCGTGTTTCCGTGGCCGCCAAACGGTAAGGTTGCGATCTATTCCGCCGGCTTCTTCGCGACTTCGAACGGATTCCACATCGCGTCTCGGAGTCTTTTGCTAGTTTTGCCTGAGATGAGCCCGGTGGGAGGATACTCGCCCCGCTTCGGGGCGCAATAGGTTCCGAAAATCACGTCCCAGATCGGCCACACTGCCGCGAAATTCTTGTCGATGTGTTCAGGCAATTTCGAATGGTGGATGCGGTGATTCGCGGGGCTTGTAATCACTCGGCTGAATGGGCCCAGGTGGATAGGGACCGCAAGGTGTTCAAAGGTAGTGCGCGCATATCCGAGCAAATAGAGCAGTGGAATTGTGATGAGAGGGTTGGGCAAAAAAGCTGCCGGTATAAGCCACGCAGCGCGCTCCAAACATGACTCCAGCCAGTGAATTCTGAGCGCGGTGGTCACGTTCATATGTTCGTCGTCGTGGTGCAATTCGTGAATCGGCCACAACCATCGGCATGAATGCTGAAGCCGATGCGTCCAGTAATAGATGAAGTCCCCGATCAGACTCGAAAGCAAAGCGACGAACAGCGCAAAGGGGATCCCAGGGCGCGGTGCAAGGAATGGACCATGCGATAGCGCCACGATGTCCGATGCCAGCCACAATGCCGGCAGAAAAAAGATCAATTCAATGGAGCCTTGGAAGATGATGATGAGCGCGATGCACCTGCAGTTGAAAATCCTGTCTGAATGCAAAGGGGAAGGAGTGTCAGGAGAATAAATCCTGCGAAAAGCGATCTCTGCGAGGATACCGAGCGCGACGAACACAAAGAAGATCGCTAGCCTATTTATGATCGGGTTCCCGATTCCAAGTAGTAACTTTCCCATCACGGCGATCTCTTCTTTGGGAGGATGGTCGGTGATCGCTGTCCGCGATCAGCTATATGAATCTAGCAATGCACGTATCGATCCACAAGACGATTAGATTCGGAATCAGGCGTTTAGCAGGTCCAAATGTCTACCGCAGTACACACCTTTGGCAGAATCACGGCGACTTCCGTTTACCTTTCGCCAGGCCTCACAGAGAAGGCGGCTTAAGAACCTCCGCACTCGGCACCCTGAATTCCCGTGTCAAGCCCCTCAAAGCAACGAATTTCATGTAACTTGCTGAATCAGCTTAGCTTTCACCAGACATTTCCATGCGACACGAGTTATGTGCCACCTGATATCCTTAAATTAAGCATGAAAGAGAAGGCCCGGCTCCCACAGCCGGGCCTTCTTCTCTTAACGCGCGCCAAGAATCGAGGAACCACGGATACCAGCGAGCATCGATGGTGCATGAGTTAACTAGAAAGGGACTCCCACACCAGGAAAACCGGCTTGTCTCTACTGAATCAAAGACATACCCGCGTTTACCAGCTTACTACTCCCCGGGGGGACCCCACCTCACCGGATGCCGATGAGCTTATGCGTCTGCAGGCTCAACCGCCAGCGCGGGTGCAGCCCGCAGTATCGGATGGCCGCCTCGAGCGATTCGGCCGCATCCGGACCGTCCTTGGGCTGCAGGAACCAGTGTTCGAAGTCGAGCCCCGCATACACCTCCGGCTCCACCTCCTGCGGGTACACGACCTTGATCTCGTCGCCGCCGCCGACGACCAGCTTCGCATTCGCCTTCGGGCTCACGCACACCCAGTCGACGCCCTCCGGCACCGCAAGCGTGCCGTTGGTTTCAATCGCAATCGTGAAGCGCTCGCGGTGCAGCGCATCGATGAGTTCGCAGTCCAGTTGCAGCAGCGGCTCGCCGCCGGTGCAGACCACGAATCGGCGCTCCGGATCGGCCGCGCCCCACTTGGCCGCAACCGCGCGCGCCAGCTCCTCCGCGTTCGCGAACTTGCCCCCGCCGTCGCCATCGGTGCCAACGAAGTCGGTATCGCAGAACTGGCAGGTCGCCGCCGCGCGGTCTTCTTCGCGGCCGCTCCACAGATTGCATCCCGCAAAGCGGCAGAACACGGCAGCGCGTCCGGTGTGCACACCTTCGCCCTGCAGCGTGTAGAAGATTTCTTTCACCGCGTACGGCATGGTTCCGCTTCCCTCGCCCGGCAAATCGCCCGGCACTGTCTCTATTGTCGCCTGTCGAAGGGGCTGCTGGAAGCTACTGCCGGTACACCGCAGGGTCGCGCACGCCCGCCTCGGCGAAGCCTTTCAACCGCAGCAGGCAGGCATCGCATCCGCCGCAGGCCTCGCCCGTCGGCGCCGGATCGTAGCAGGTCGTCGTCATGCTGTAATCCACGCCCAGCGAGAGGCCGGTCTGCACGATCTCTTTCTTCGTCATGGAGATCAGCGGCGCGTGCAGCCGGATGCGCCGCCCGCCTTCCGCGCCCATCTTGGTGCCGAGGTTGGCGACCCGCTCGAACGCCGCGATAAACTCCGGCCGGCAATCGGGATAGCCGCTGTAATCCAGCGCATTTACGCCGAGAAAGATGTCAACAGCATCCAGCGTCTCCGCCCAGGCCAGCGCCAGCGACAGAAAGACCGTGTTGCGGGCCGGCACATAGGTCACCGGAATACCCAGTCCAATCTCCGCCGCGGACCGGTGCTTCGGAATCGGCTGATCCGTAGTCAGCGCCGAGCCGCCAAACGAGCGCAGGTCCACCTTCACCACCGCATGCCGCGCCGCGCCCAACACCTTCGCCACCCGCGCCGCCGAGTCGAGCTCCTGACGGTGGTTCTGGCCATAGTCGAAGCTAAGCGCATAAACGGCAAATCCCCGCTCCCTGGCAATCGCCACCACGGTCGTCGAGTCCAGCCCGCCGCTCAGCAGGACCACCGCCTTCTGCTCGTCCATACTCCCAGTCTAGCTCGCACGGCAGCGAGGGTTCGGTTGGCAGTAACTGTACACCGTATAGCCTCTATGGTATACAGCGTATAGATGAACGAGAAGAATGGCACGTCACAGCGGATTTACGAGTGTGCCCTCGGCATCCTGGAGACCGAGGGGCCGCAAGCCGTCGCCATGCGCCGGGTAGCCCGCGAGACCGGCATCACCCCCATGGCGATCTACCACCACTTCCCCAACCGCGAGGCGCTGTTGGGCTGCGTGGTGGATTCGGAGTTCCAGAAGCTCGCCGGATTCTTCCGCCGGATGGACCGCGAGCAGAGCTTTGAATCGGAGATGGTTCACATCATGGACGGCTATCTCGACTACGCGCTGGCCCACCCGCGAATCTTCGACTACGTCTTCGCAGCTCCCCGGCCCGGCGCGCGCCGCTTCCCGGCCGACTTCCGCGCTCGCAAGTCGCCCACGCTGAACCTCACCGCGGATGCGGTCTCTTCATGGATCGAAACCGGCAAGCTGAAGCCGGACGATCCCTGGGAGATCGCCATGGAGCTCTGGGCCCATGTTCACGGCTACCTCGCGCTCTGGCGCGGAGGCCGCTTCGAACTCTCGGAAAAGGAATTTCGTAATCTGGTGCACCGCTCATTTCGGAGGCTTCTCAATGGACTTGCCCGCTGACTCCTCGCGCCGCGCGCTTGCAATCTTCACCGCCATTGCGCTGACCGCCGGAGCGTACTTTGTTTCGTTCGGACTGCATCGCGTCTGGTGGCCGGTATGGCTGGCGCCGCTTCCTCTGCTGCTGCTGGCGCCCAGATTGCGCACCTGGCAGGTGGCCGCTGCGGCTCTGGTTGCGCGCGCCATCGGCGGACTTGGGCTCTGGAACTACGGCTTGCACGTCGGAGACTTTTCGCTCCTGTTCTGTCTGGGTGGGGTGCTGATTCCGGCGGCCTCGTTTGCGGTGGCCGTGGTGCTCTATGGCGAATTTGTCCGCCGCGGCAGACCGTGGCTGGGGGTGCTTGCCTTTCCCGTGACCCTGGTGGCAACGGAATATCTTTTGAGCCTCTGGCAAGGCAGTTATCTCAGCACCGGCTATACCCAGGTAGCGAACCTGCCGGTGCTGCAGCTTGCCGCTCTGGCGGGGCTTTGGGGGATCGGCTTCGCCGTGAACCTGTTCCCCGCTGCACTGGCCTCACTCTTCTCCGAGCCGAACCCGTTCCGAGTCCGCATGGCAGTGGCGCTGCTTGGGTTCTACGCGTGCGTTGTGGGGTACGGCATGATGCGGCTGCACGTGACGATGCAGGGCTCGAACGAAGTCCGCGTGGGCATGGTGGAGATGCACGGCGCGAAGACCGAACTGACTCCGGATGAGGCGCCCACCATGGCCGTGCTCCAGAAGTATGCGGCGCAGGTGCAACCGCTGGCGGCGCAGGGGACCGACTTCGTGGTGCTCCCGGAGATGTCCGCGCTGATTCTGGATTCTGAATCTGCAAAGGTGGACGCACTGTTTCAGAAGACTGCGCGCGAGGCCCACGTGCAGGTGCTCCTGGGGATTCTCCACGTCACCGCGCATGGCAACTTCAACGAAGCCCGGCTGTACTCCGCGACCGGCGAGATCGAGACCATGTATCGCAAGCATCATCCTGTGCCGACCTGGGAGTCCAAAACCACTCCAGGCACCGAGATATCGATTCTTCCGCAGCCGGTCGGCACTATCGGCGTGGAGATCTGCCGCGATATGGATTATCCCGACCCCGCCCGCTACTACGGCCAGCAGCAGGTAGGACTGGTGCTGGTCCCGGCGTGGGACCAGGGCCTTAACGTCGATGCCGACTGGCATGGGCACCTGTCGCTGGTGCGCGGTGTGGAAGACGGCTTCAACATGGTTCGCAACGCCAGGAACGGATTTCTGACGGTGAGCGATGATCGCGGGCGCATTCTCGCGGAGCAGCCGACCCACACGGACGGGGCCATGATCACCATGCTCTCGACGGTTCCCGTCCACCACGTTGCGACGCTCTATCAACAGTGGGGCGACTGGTTCGCCTGGGTCAGCCTGGCGGCGCTGGCCGGGTTGCTCGCGGCGTTCTGGAGCCTCGCCCGGGCCTAAATGGACGTGCGCTTCTGCTCGGATGACGGCACGCATTGAGATCAGTCCTCGTTTTGAGTTAGGGTCTCCATGCGGACCGCACGGCCGGGAACACGCACCGGAGCGGGAGCGGAAATCGAGGGAGAGATGGACGACCGAGTGAAAGCGTTCTTCGTGGAGTACGAGAGGGCAAACTCCACATCGGATCTAAGCGCAATGGGCCGCTTGTACGCCGATACGTTTATGTTTGCCGGAACCCAGGGCGTCCAGGCCGTGAAGAGGGAGGAATTCCTCGCCATCCTTCCCACCATGAAGCAGCGCTTCGCTGCAATGGGCGTCTCCGGAACCGAACTTCACACCGTTGACGCGAAGCCTCTCGATCCCCGCTACTTCCTGGCGACCGTGGACTGGAGGGTCAACCTTCTTGCCGGGAAGCACGTGGACGCGACCGCAACCTACATTCTCGCGGGGGTCCAGGGCGACACGCTCACCATCGTGTTCCAGATGGATCACCAGGACCTGGCAAGCGTGATTCAGGATCGGCTGTCCTTGCCGCGATAGGGCGAGCTCGCATCGCAGAGGACGCTCGAACGACGCCGATGCGACGCCCTAGCGGGCGGAGGCGGTGAGTTTGCGGCGCTCGGTTTCCAGGTAGGTGAAGCGGATGCGATGGACGACGGTAATGGTGGAGAAGACCGCCAGCACCCAGAGCGCCGGCGCCATGACGCCCCAGCGATTGCAGAGCGCGCCCAGGATGACGCAGACGATGCGCTCCGGACGCTCCATGAAGCCGACCTTGCAGGAGCCGATGAGGGCTTCGGCGCGAGCGCGCGTGTAGCTGACCATCACACAGGCGGTCATCACAAAGGCGACCAGCCCGACATAGAACAGCCGGTTGCCGCGCGCGTAGAAGACCAGCAGCCCGAAAAAGATGGCCACGTCGGAGTAGCGGTCCAGCACCGAATCGAAGAACGCACCGAAGACGGAGACCTGGTTGGTCTGGCGGGCAACGCGGCCATCCACCATATCGAAGATGCCGGCGCCGATGATGACCAGCCCGGCGATGAGGAACATTCTGTTGACGTTGTGCGCGCGGGCGAAGCCGAAAAAGCAGGCCGCCACAATATTGATCACCAGGCCAATGAAGGTGAGGGCGTTGGGCGAGATCCTGGTGAGAGCCAGTCCGTTGACGATCTTCTGCAGCAGCCAGCCGCTGCCTCTCCCAAATGCGCTAGTCCAGGTCATCTGAAATTCTTCGTTCTGCTTCGCGTCTATTTACCGGCCTTCACGCTTTCGTCGGTCAGGTCGCCCGCCACCTCGTCGTGGATGGTGGTGAGTTTCAGGATTTCGAGCTCGCGCTTGCCGTTGGGCGTCACCACTGTAGCGGAATCGCCCACCTTTTTGCCCAGCAGCGCGCGGCCGATCGGAGATGTTGTAGAGATGAGGCCCTGGGTGACGTCGGATTCCTCGCTGGTGACCAGCTTGTAGGAGATCTCCTCGTCCTTGCTGGCGTCGTAGACCACGACCGTCGCGCCGAAGCCGACCTTGTCGGCGGGAATGTTCGCCAGGTTCACCATCGCGAGCTCGCCCATGCGCTTCTTCAACTGGCCGAGGCGCGCGTTTACGAAGACCTGGCGCTGCTTGGCCATGTGATATTCGGCGTTTTCGCTCAGGTCTCCCATGGCGACAGCCTTTTTGATCTCGGCGGGAAGCTCCTGGGTCAGCTCGCGCTCCAGCGCTTTAATCTCTTCTTCCAGCCGCTTTTTGATGTGATCTGGCATTGAACCTTTCCCGGGATGAGTCTATTCCGGTTCGTCCGGCGTGCGCAGCCGCGGCTCGGCGGCTGGAGACGAACAGCAAAAGCGATTCGCACCTGCGTGCCGCGCCCCGATGGTCAGCGCCAACGTGCAGCCGCGGGCCGGACGTGCAGCCGCGATGCAGCAAGCAACTGAGGCTGAATATCCAACTATTATACGGTCTGGATTCGGCGGGAGTCGCAGGGGTTGCCGCAGAGGCCGCTCAGAGCGTCTTGCGCCGGCGGTGAAGAATGAGTGTTGTACCCTGTAGCTCAAGGGAATGAGGTCTCCCCTCGGGGTGGGACGCCGGGCAGCTCCAGCGCTCCGCGTCAGGCCCCGCAACCGCCAGGGACGCTCCGGCTGATGACCTCTGCCATTTCAAGCGATGACAGGGGAACTCGGCAGATGATGCCTTACATCTGGGTGACTCTCGGCAGCGGTCTGGGCGGACTGCTGCGCTATGCACTGACGCGCCTGACCATTGGGATCAGCGGTGGCTTCCCGGTCGGCACCGTGCTGATCAACATTGTGGGCAGCTTTATCATCGGCTACTTCGGCACGCTCACGCTGCAGACCGGCAGGTATCCGGCCTCGGACAATCTGCGGCTGTTTGTGATGGTCGGGGTCTGCGGAGGCTTCACCACGTTTTCTTCCTTCAGCCTGCAGACTCTCGACCTGATGCGCAGCGGGCACTGGGGACGCGCGCTGGCCAATGTGGTCTTGTCGGTAGTGCTCTGCATCTCCGCCGTGGCTGCAGGCCATGCGCTGGCGCACCGCGTCACTCCTGAGCAGGCCATTGCCGAGACGGCCGAGGAAGAGTTTACCGGCTGATCTAGCTGTACAGCACCTTGCGGTCGCCGCGAACAATGCGCCCGATGATGCAGTGGCGCTCGTTGGCGCGGTTCAGGATCGCCTTCGCCTTCTTCACCATCTCGCCCGGCACCACGACGATAAGCCCGATGCCCATGTTAAAGGTCCGCAGCATCTCTTCCTGCTCCACATTGCCCAGCTGCTGCAGATGCGCGAACAGCGGCGGCACCGTCCAGGAGGAGAGGTCGACCGCAGCACCTGTGCCGCGCGGCAGAATCCGAGGCAGATTCTCGGTGATGCCTCCGCCGGTGATGTGCGCCATGCCGCGCACCAGTCCAGCGCCGGTCAGCTTCTTGATGATGGCCAGATAGCTGCGGTGGGTGCGCATCAGCGCCGCGCCGGTCTTATCCTTCAGCTCGTTCACGTATTGGTCCGGGCCATACTTCGCGACGTCAAAGAGCAGCTTGCGCGCGAGCGAGTAGCCATTGGTATGCAGCCCGTTCGAAGGAATGCCAATCAGTACATCGCCAATCTGGATGCCCTCGCCGGTAATGATGTCGGGCCGGTTCACGCAGCCGATGATGGTGCCGGCAAGGTCGTACTCGCCATCGGCGTAGAAGCCGGGCATCTGGGCAGTCTCGCCGCCGATCAACGCGCAGCCATTGGCGCGGCAGGCTTCGGAGAGTCCGCTGACCACGGTTTCCACCATCTGGCCATCCTGCTCGCGCAATTTCCCGGTGGCCAGATAGTCAAGGAAGAACAGTGGCGTGGCGCCCTGCACGGCGATGTCGTTCACGCAGTGGTTGACCAGGTCCGCGCCCACGGTGTGGTGCACGCCCAACTCAAACGCCACCTTCAGCTTGGTGCCCACGCCGTCGGCGGAAGAGACCAGCACAGGCTGCGGGTATTTTTCGAGATCGAGTGCGAACAAGCCGCCGAAGCCGCCGATCTCCGAGAGCACCTGCTTGTTGAAGGTCTTGCGCGCCAGCATCTTGATGCGCTGCTTGGCGCGGTCGCCGGAGGAGATATCCACGCCGGCATCGGCATAGGTGACCGCGGGCTTGCCGCGCTTTTTCTCGGGGGCTGGCTCTGCGGCAGGCTTTTCTGCGATGGGTTCTGGCAAGCCCGGTGTGTCGAGCGAATCGTCAGGCACTCGAAACTCTCTCCATGGTTCCTGTGCAGGACGAACGCACAGTGCTGGCGCGGTTGTCGGATGCTGCGGAGCCCGGGCTGAGAATCTGCCGGAAGGCCGCAGAGGGGGTCGGCGAAGCATCAGTCTACCAGCGGACGATGAGGATAACGGTCGGGAGGCGGTCCAATCCCGCGCACGGAAGTCTTCATCCCCTTGGTTCGGAAGAGCAAAAGCCAAACAGCGCGGGAGCTAACGCGTGCGGCTCCTATACTTGAAGCATGGCAGACTCCTCCGCAACCAACTTCGCGCAGTCGCGCGCACTGGAGCGCCGCGCGCTCGAGCTGTTCCCCGGCGGAGTCAACTCGCCCGTGCGTGCCTTCCGCGCCGTGGGCGGGCATCCGCCATTCGTCTCCCGGGCCGAGGGCGCCTACCTGATCGATGCGGACAACAACCGCTACGTCGACCTGTTCGGCTCCTGGGGACCGATGATTCTCGGCCACGCCTTCCCGCCGGTGGTCGAAGCGATCCGCGAGGCCGCGGGACGCAGCGCGAGCTTCGGCGCCTCCCATGCCGGAGAGGCCGCGCTCGCTGGCCTGGTGCAACGCTGCTTTCCTTCGGTGGAGAAGCTTCGCTTCGTCAGCTCCGGAACGGAGGCCTGCATGTCCGCCATTCGGCTGGCGCGCGGATTCACCGGCCGCAACTTCGTCATCAAGTTCGAGGGCTGCTATCACGGGCACGCCGACGCGCTGCTGGTGAAGGCCGGGTCGGGCGTCGCGACGCTCGGCATCCCCGGTTCGGCCGGCGTGCCCGCGGAGACCGCGCAGTTCACGCTGGCGCTTCCCTTCAACGATCTTGGAGCGGTCGAAGCCGCCTTCGCCGGCCGCCCGCGCGAGATCGCCTGCGTCATGGTGGAACCGGTGGTCGGCAACGCCGGTGTGATCCCTCCCGCGCCCGGCTTTCTTGAGGGACTGCGCCGGTTGTGTTCCGATCACGGAGCTCTGCTGATCTTCGACGAGGTGATGACCGGCTTCCGGCTCGCGCTCGGCGGCGCGCAGGAGCTGTACGGCATCGTGCCCGATCTGACCACGCTGGGCAAGATCCTGGGCGGCGGCCTGCCCTGCGGAGCCCTGGGCGGACGCGCGGACATTGTCGACACGCTGGCGCCGCTCGGCCCGGTGTACCAGGCGGGCACGCTGAGCGGCAATCCGCTGGCGATGGCCGCAGGAGCCGCGACGCTCAGCTATCTCGTCGAGCACGAGGAGGAGGTCTATCCAGCGCTCGAGCGCAGGACGGCCGAGATCGCGGACGGGGTTGCGCAGATTGCCGACCAAGCCGGAGTGAAGCTGACCACCAACCGCATCGGCTCCATGTTCACCTGGTTCTTTACCGCCGGGCCGGTGACGGACTTTGCCTCAGCCAGCAACAGCGACACCGAAGCCTTTGGCCGCTTCCACCGCCGCATG
>Ga0207695_10001163_pt1 | contig 45550 bp, 33 predicted proteins | sample KBSC54metaG_FD_184354 | JGI IMG/M metagenome (GOLD analysis project Ga0207695, IMG submission 184354) | Corn rhizosphere microbial communities from Kellogg Biological Station, Michigan, USA - KBS C5-4 metaG (SPAdes) (version 2) | ecosystem: Host-associated > Plants > Roots > Rhizosphere > Soil...
CGGGTAAACTGTGCGGCATGACATCCGGATCAGCCAGGGACAAGGCGCATAAACTGCGCGAGCGGATCGCCGACGCCAATTATCGTTATTACGCGCTCGACGAGCCGACGATCACCGACGCCGAATATGACCGGCTCATGCGCGAACTGGAAGCGCTCGAAGCCGAACACCCCGGACTTCGGACAGCGGATTCGCCAACGCAACGCGTCGGTGCGGCACCGTCGCGCGAATTCGCCGAAGTGCGCCATTCGATTCCGATGCTGTCGCTGGCGAATGCCTTTACCGACGAGGAAGTGCAGGACTTCATGCGACGCATCCGCGATCGCATCGGTCGCGAGCAGCTGGAATTCGCGGTCGAACCGAAATTCGATGGCCTCGCCATCAGCCTGCATTACGAAGACGGCGTATTCGTGCGTGGCGCCACGCGCGGCGACGGTGAAACCGGCGAGGACGTCACCGCGAATCTGCGCACGATCAAAAGCATCCCGTTGCGCTTGCGCGGCGGCGATTTTGCGAAAGTACTCGAAGTGCGCGGCGAGGTGTACATGCCACGTGCCGGCTTCGAGAAATACAACGAAAAGGCACGCGCGTCGGATGGGCGCATCAAGCCGCTGATCAATCCGCGCAACGCCGCGGCCGGATCGTTGCGCCAGCTCGATCCGCGCGTTACCGCGTCGCGGCCGTTGGCGTTCTATGCATATGCGGTCGGTGTCGTGGAAGGTGGAACGTTGCCGTCACGGCATTCCGAGACGATGCGCAAGCTGCGCGAGTGGGGGTTTCCGGTCAGCAATCTGGTCGATACCGCAACCGGCGCCGAAGGTTGCCTGGCCTATTACGGCCGCATTGGCGAGCAGCGCGACCGGTTGCCGTTCGATATCGACGGCGTCGTCTACAAGCTCGACGAACTGGCCGCGCAACGCGAACTCGGCTTCGTCGGCCGCACGCCGCGCTGGGCCATCGCACACAAGTTCCCGGCGCAGGAGCAGACCACGATCGTCGAGGACATCATCGTCAATATCGGGCGCACCGGCGCCGCGACTCCGGCGGCGAAACTCAAACCTGTTTTCGTCGGCGGCGTTACCGTCACCAACGCGACGCTCCACAACGCCGATCAGGTCGCGCGCCTGGACGTGCGCGTCGGCGACACCGTGATCGTGCGCCGTGCCGGCGACGTGATTCCGGAAGTCGTCAGCGTCGTGCCCGGACTGCGCCCGCCGCATGCGCGTGCATGGCGGATGCCGGCGCATTGTCCGGTGTGCGGCTCGGCGATCGTGCGCGAGGACGGCGAGTCGGTCGCGCGCTGCTCGGGCGGACTCACCTGCGCGGCGCAACGCGTGCAGTCGCTGTTTCATTTCGCCAGTCGCCGCGCGATGGACATCGAAGGCCTCGGCGAGCGTTACATCGAGCAGCTGTGCGATTTCGACTATGTGCATTCCGTCGCCGACCTCTACAAGCTGTCGCTCGACGACTTGCTCGAAATGAAACGTCGAGCCGACGCACGCGACGGCACAACGCCGGAAACCGTGAAATCCGGCAAGGTCGCGACGAAATGGGCGGAAAACCTGATCGGCGCGATTGCGCACAGCAAGCAGACGACGCTCGACCGTTTTTTGTACGCGCTCGGCATTCCCGACGTCGGGGACGCCACCGCGAAAGCGCTTGCACGTTACTTCGGCTCGCTCGATCCGCTACTGCAGGCGAGCGAAACGGATCTGATCGAAGTACCCGACGTGGGTCCGATCATGGCCGCACACATCGCCACGTTCTTCGCCGAGCCGCACAACCGCGAGGCGATCACGCAGTTGCGAGCAGCGGGTGTCACCTGGAAGGAGTCGCCGCCGCAGCGCAAAGCCGAAGGACCGCTTAGCGGCAAGACCGTCGTATTGACCGGTACGCTCGCCGCGCTCACGCGTGACGAAGCCAAGGACCGGCTCGAAGCGCTCGGCGCGAAAGTGTCCGGTAGCGTGTCGAAAAAGACGAGTTTCGTTGTCGCCGGCAGCGAGGCCGGTTCCAAGCTGGACAAGGCGCAGGAACTCGGCGTGGAAATCTGGGACGAGGCGCAGCTGCTCAAGTTCCTGCGCGGGCATGCCTGAGCTGCGCTCCGCGCTTGCGTTGCGTGCGCGCCTGTACGCGCGCATCCGCGAGTTCTTCGCCGAACGCGGCGTGCTCGAAGTCGAAACGCCGATTCTCTCTCGCGCCGCCAACACCGATCCGAACATCGAGAGTTTCTCCGCATCGTTTTCCGGACACGCCGACGCCGGCCCGCGCGAGCGCTGGTTGCGCACGTCGTCGGAATTCGCGCAGAAGCGTTTGCTTGCCGCCGGCGTCGGTGACAATTACGAACTCGGTCGCGTGTTCCGCAATGGCGAAGCCGGGCGCCGGCACAATCCCGAATTCACGATGCTGGAGTGGTATCGCGTCGGCTGGGATCATCGGCGTCTGATCGATGAGGCCATCGAACTCGTCCAGTCCGCATTGGCGGTCGTCGGGAAAAGTGCGGAAATACACAAATCCACTTACCACGAACTGTTCATCGGCGCGCTCGCGCTCGATCCATTCACGGCGAATGAATCCGATCTGCGCGCCGCGCTCGGCGACGTGCGTGTCGATGCGCAAGGGTTGTCGCGCGACGATTGGCTGGACCTCCTGTTGAGCCATCGAATCCAGCCGGAGTTTCCGCCGAATCGCATGACCTTAATCTACGATTATCCGGCTACGCAATGCGCACTGGCGAAAATTCGCGCTGGGGATCCGCCGATCGCCGAGCGCTTCGAGTTGTATGTCGGCACGCAGGAACTGGCCAACGGTTATCACGAACTGACCGACGCGGTCGAACAGCGCGCGCGTTTCGTGCGCGATAATGCGCGCCGGCGCGCGCGCGGGCTGCAGGCTCTGCCAGTCGACGAGGGCCTGCTTGCCGCAATCGAAACGGGCTTGCCGGATTGTGCCGGCGTGGCGCTTGGCATCGAGCGCCTGCTGATGGCGATGACCGGAACCGACGACATCCGCGAAGTACTCGCGTTTGCGTTCGCCCGGGCCTAGATCGGTCTCCGCCGTCCGTGATTCATGCCAGACCACGGACGGCGAAGGGCCTCATTTTCAGTCAATGACGAGTCCGCGTTCACGGCGTTCGATCAGGTTCATCGTTGCCTGATCCACCAGCCGCAAATCGCGCAGTTCGAACGGCGCATGCAAGCCGCTCGCAGCGACGACGTCCGCATCGAAAGTCAAACCAAGGCGACCGTTGCCCGGTTCGATCCATGCCGCGGATTGTCCCAGCGCGACCGCGCGCAACGCGCCATCGCTGCGCGTGCCGTACAGTATGCCGCTGACCTGGAATCGGCTCGCCGCGCCGACTTCGACGCCGAACGTGGCGTGCACGCCGGAAGCGTCGCTGTGGCTTTCCGCCGCACCGACGAAGCGCGCGGTCGGTGCGCTCACGGCGAACGCGGTCTTCGCGTCGCGCAGCACGCCGAGCTTGCCTTCGATCGCGGCCGTGAACACATGCGCTTCCCACAATTGCGGGCCAAGCGCATGCGCGGCATCGGGAGTGAAGTGGGCGCTGAAGCTGCCGTCGGCGTTGCGCGAGAACTTCAGGTCCGCGCTGTAGCCATCGGGCGCGGTGACGAGCCCGGAGGCGTGTTTGAGATCGCGTCCATCGATGGCGGCATGGAACGTGATCGTCGAGCCGACGAGGACGGTATCGTGATCGGCGCTGAAACCGAGGACGACGGCGCTGTTCGGATCGAACACGTGCGCGAGATAGCGGCCCTGTGCGTGCGGTGCGGCGATTTCGAGTTGTCCGTGGCCGACTACCGGCGCCAGTCGCATCGCCAACGTGCCGTCGCTGACATCCATGCCGGCGGCGCGCAACGCCCGGGTGTCCGCGATTGCACCGGCATCGACGGCACGCAGGGTCTTGCCGCTGCTGCGGATCAGCACGCCGGCCGGATCGAGCGCCGCGCCGGCACCGCCTTGCGGGCTCAGCCGAATCAGCGCGCCCGGTGCGGTCGTCGTGAACTTCACGCCGGCGCGCAATTCGCTTTCGCCGACCTCGCTCCAGAACTCGCGGCTCTGCGCGAGGTAAGGCTGCGGTGCCGCATCGATCGCCGCGGACGCATCGAGCGCGTGCGACACGCGCACCGGTGCGCGCTCGAGCGCGGACGCGCCGGGCGCCTGCGTGTGCGCGAGCGTCGCGGGTACCTGGTCGCGCGCGCCCGGCGCGAGCAGCGCTGCGGCCTGCGCCAGCGTGGTCAGGCTGCAGAGGGCGAGTACAGAAATATACTTGTTCATGTCTGGTCTCCGCTCACAAGTCGTTGCGCAGCACGACGTCGAGGCCGAAGCACTGGCGCCGGCTCTGGTTGTGCGACAGGAATTTTCCGCCCAGGGTGTTGTGGTCGTAGAACCACACGCGCCCGGCGGCCGCAGCGCTCGTGCATTCGATGAAACCGTCGGAGCAGCTGGCCAGCCACGCCTGCGTGATTTCCAGGCCGACATTGAGCGTATAGCCGCCGCAGTACGAGTCGGAATTGAACGGCGAGGAGATCACGTCGGTGCCGATCACATCCCAGAAGCCTTTCGGCAATGCCGGACGCCCGCTGGTGCCGTACAAATTGTTGGCGTTGTAATACGCCATCCAGCTCGTCTGCTGCTGGCGCACCGCGTCACTCTGGTAGCCGAGCAGCCAGCCGAGCGAAGTGTCGAACACGTTGCCGGCGATCACCGCGTTCGCGAGCGGCGTGCCCGCACTCGAGGGCGCCAGCGCATTGACCCAGCGGATCGCCTTGATGATCGTCGGATAGCGGCTGTCGTAGGTCGGATTCGACAGGATCCAGCGCATCACGTTGCCGCCGTTGCTGTGCGTGATGACGACGAGATCGTCGATGTGCCTGGTCGTGATGAATCCGTACAGCTGCGAAGCGAGGCAGCCGGCAGCGGCACTCGTCCACATGTACTGGTTGAAATCGCAATTGGTGACGACGTAGTTGGACGGATCCGGCAAACCCTGCCGGATCGAGTTCACCATTCCGGCTTGCCAGTAGTCGTTGTAGGCGTCGGTTTGCTTGCCGGTGCCGTGCACGAGCGCGACGCCGGTCGTGGCGAATGCGCTGCCGCAAACGGCAGCCAAAAAAATGCTTGCGAGCATGCGAAGCATGGGTTTCTCCCGCGGCCAAGATGGCCGCAAATTCGCCCGTTTCGGTTCGACGCGAAGCGTCCATGCCGTTCGCCGATTTCCTGCGCGGACTGATTGTGGGAGCCGTGCGTACGGAAAATGCAACTTTGTATATTTATCGGCACGAATCCCGATCGTTGTTGCCGGCCCTCCCTCCCTGGGCGGGTTCCAGCGACGGTGCCGAACTTAAACGATCGTTTGAGAGAAAGTCAAACGGCCGTTTGAATTGTCCGGACAACTACCACCGCTCAGAACTCGAGGTCGAGCGCCGCGCAGAGATAATCGATCGTCGGTGCCAGTTGTTTGAACGTGGCGACGATCGTTGGCAGCAATTGGTCGGAGCAGGCGAGTGCGTCGTCGAACCCTTTGCCGGCGGCAAAGTTCTTGCGCTTCAGATCCTCGATCAGCTCATGTTGTGAATCGTAGCCGCGCGGCGGGCGGCTCAAGGATTCGCCCCAAAATTCGAAGCGCTCGCGAAACGCCTTGGCATGCGTCGCGCGTTTCCACGCGGCCGGGTTGTCGACGAGGAAGTCGCGGATGCGCTTGAGTGTAGGCGGTTCCGGATGCCAGATGCCGCCGCCGACAAAACAATCGCCCGGCTGGATGTGCAGATAGAACGATGGCGACTCGATTTCGCGGCGGCGTTCGTGGAAAAAGCGCGCGCCGGCCCAGGTTTTGTACGGCGTCTTGTCGTTGGCGAAGCGCGTGTCGCGATAAATGCGGAAGAGTGAACCGCCACTCTTGCGTGGATCGGCACACAGATGCGGGCTGATCCTAGCCAGTGGGGCCTGCAAATCGGCGATCAGCGCCAGGAACGGATCGCGTACGTCGTGATCGTATGCGCTTTGGTGCGCTTTGAACCATTCGCGATTGTTGTTACGCGCGAGCGCGCGCAGGAAAGTGAAGGTCGCCTTGCCAAAATAGGCCATAGCCGCGGTGATGAGGGGAAACTGTCAATATTGTCAGGGGCTAGGAGCTTTGTCAGCTCACTTCGTAGTGCTATGATCTTTTCGTTCCAACAAGGGGTAAGGCCATGAAAATTTCGTTCATTCGTTGCGTGTTCGCTGCATTTGTCCTCTGTGCATTCAGCTCTGCGGCTTTTGCCCAAGCGTCGAGAACCTGGGTTTCCGGGGTGGGCGATGATGCTAACCCGTGCTCGCGCACGGCGCCGTGCAAAACCTTCGCGGGCGCAATCTCCAAGACCGCAGCGGGCGGCGAGATCGATGCCCTGGATCCTGCTGGATTCGGTGCCCTTACGATCACCAAAGCCATTACGCTCGACGGCGGCGGCGGCCAAGTGGCTTCCGTTTTGGTATCCGGCACAAACGGCATCGTCGTCCAGGCCGGCTTGAGTGACGTGGTCATTCTGCGCAATCTGCGGATCAATGGCATTGGCTCTGGCATCAACGGAATCCGGTTCCTTTCCGGCAAGGGACTCGTCGTTGAGAACTGCGACATCTTCGACTTCACGACGAATGGATTGGATGTAGCGCTGAACCAGGGAACCCAAGCCAGCGTGTCGGTGCTCGGTACCACATTCAGCAATAATGGTGGCGTTGGCGTGCGTATGACGAATGCGATCCTTCCAGCCGTGCAGGGGAGGCTGGTGCACGTACAGATTCATGGGGGTACCAATGGAGTGGAGGCCGCTGATGCTGCCGCGATTGACGTCAGCAACTCCGATATCAGCTTCTTCAGCAGCAATGGGTTGGCTGCGACCGGCAATAGCCGGCTGAGCGTAGTGAACGCCGAGAGCAGCATGATTCACAACGGCGCCACGGGTGCCAACGTGAGCGGCGTCGCGTCAGGAAATGTCATTCGCTTGTCCAACAGCGACTTTTTCAGCAACTCCGGCGCGCCCACAGTCGGTGTGACGCAGAGTGCAGGCAACAACCGTCGTGCTGGCAACGGTGGAGTGCTCGGCTCCGGTTCGGTAATGACTACGTTCTGAGTTCTTCCCGGTACGCTGGCGCGCCGTCGCCGCCAGCGTGCTTCCAGGTCGCCAATGAGCCGCGGATCTGGCCGCCCCAGTCCTGAAGCAGATCGAGGATCTGCTGCTGATCGGCGCGTGTCACTGCAGACCGCAAGACTTCAGTTGCCGCGAAGTATTCATCGAAGCTAGTTCCGGTCACGTCCGTTTTCGTCGTCAGTCGATTCAAGACGAACGCTTGCCAACGCTCGTGCTCGGCTGCGCTCAACGTTTCCGGCCAGTTGCGCGCGCGATAGCGGAACAGCAATTCCGGATAACGCGCGTCGCGGAAGCCGAAATCGCGGCTGCCGAGTTGCTCTGGCGGTGTGCGCCGCACCTCGCGCAGACGGCGTTTGTCGGCGTCGTCCACGAAACCGCGGTAGATCGCGAGCTCTGGATCGATTGGCGCCTCGTCACGCGCACTCGCGAACACGCGCCGCACTTTCTCGCCGAGATCCGGGACGCGACGCAGCAGGTCCAGGTGCTTTTCACAACGCGCGACGTCGAGCTTGATGCGCACGGTGTCGACGCCTGCGAGCACCGACAATGGCGCGAGTGCCGGCGAGCGGTTGGCGTGCACGGCCTTGAGCGGGATCCGCACGCAACCTTCCGGCAAATCGGACCGCGGCGTGAATACGCGTTCGGCAATCGCTTCCGCATCGAGCTCGAGCAGCGGAGCCGGGTCGGCATCGAGATCGTAGACGATCACGCAGGTGGCCTGATCCGGATGCGCCGCGAGTGGCACGACCATGGCGAGATTGCCGCGCTCGGCGGGAAACTTCGAGGAGACGTGCAGCACGGGCGTGCGATGTGCGTAATCCAGGAACGTGAACGCCTGGCGCTTGTGTCGCAATGCAAAATGGAAATTCCACAGGCGCGGCTGCGCATGCTTGAGCGCACGCGCGAGCGCGATCGTCGCGTGCACGTCCGAAAGCGCGTCGTGTGCCTGCGTATGAGCGAGATGGTTCGCGGTCGTCAAATCCTCAAGCCGGAAACTCGGCTTGTTGTCCTCCCGCAGCGGCCACTGCATGCCATCCGGGCGCAATGCGTAGGCGAGGCGCGCGAGGTCGATGATGTCCCAGCGTGAATTTTCGTTGTCCCATTCGCGCGAATAGGGCTCATAGAAGTTGCGGTAGAACAGGTTGCGCGTGAACTCGTCGTCGAAACGGATCGAGTTGTAACCGACGCCACAGGTGCCGGGCGTGGCGAGTTCCTCGTGAATGCGCGCGGCGAACTGCGCTTCGATCACACCATCGCGCTGCGCCCGTTGCGGCGTGATGCCGGTGAGCAGGCAGCTTTCGGGGTTCGGCAAGACATCCGGCGCCGGTTTGCAGAAGATCGCCAGCGGCTCGCCGACCGGTTCGAGGTCGAGCGTCGTTCGCAATCCCGCGAACTGCGCGGGACGATCACGCTTGGAATCAATGCCGAAGGTTTCGTAGTCGTGCCAATAGAAGGACGAGGGCTGGGGTGAGGGCATTGCGTGAGGATACTATGCGGACCAAATCTCACCCGATGAGAATGGAGTCAGGCTTCCGCTCGTTTCTCGCCTGCGCTGTCGGCTCCTGCGACGACCTCGAGCTGTCCGTTCGCCGCACGCAAGCTCGGCTGCGGGCGCGCGATGTAGAAGCCTTGCGCCTGATCGACGCCGCACTGATGCAAAGCGCGCAGGATCTCGGGACGATCGACTTGTTCGGCGATCGTGACCTTGCCAATCGAATGCGCGATGTTGGTGATCGAGCTGATGACGGCCAGGTCCACCGGATCATTGAGCAATTCGCGCACGAACGAACCATCGATCTTGAGGAAATCGACGTCGAGGTGCTTCAGATGCGCGAATGAGGAGAAGCCGATGCCGAAATCGTCGAGTCCGAAGCGGCAGCCGAACGGCTTGAGTTCGCCGATCAGCTTGCGCACGTCTTCCAGATGGTTCAGCGCTCCGGCTTCGGTGATTTCGAAGATCACGGCGCGCGGATCGATATCGAACTCGACGAGGCGATCGGTGATGTAGGCGCCGATTTCGCCCTGCGCGACCGATTGCGCGGACAGGTTGATCGACAAACCCATCGGCGCGTCGGCGCGGTTCTGCTCGCGCAATGCGGCGAACGCGTGGCGGATCACCCAACGGTCGATGTCGGCCATCAGGCTGAACCGTTCGGCGGCGGGCAGGAACGCGTTCGGCGCAACGAGGCTGCCGTCAGGCGCGCGCAGACGGATCAGGATTTCATAAAACATTCGCTGCGCGGCGCCGTTCTGGCGCAGGTGCCGCGTCCACAGCGCCCCGGTCTGCTCGGGCAGACGCTCGTAATCGAGACTTGCCAGCGGCAGGATCGGCTGGTAGCACAGCACGAAGCCATTGTTCTTCAGCGCCGCTTCGAGGCGCGCCGACCAGCCCAGTTCCATATCCATCACCGCGCGCTCATCGCTGTCGGCGGTGAATATGTGGATCTGGTTGCGGCCATTGGCCTTGGCCACGTGCAATGCGACATCCGCCGCCGCCATCGCCTCACCGCGCGACGGTGTGCTCTGGTCCAGACGCGCCACGCCGATCGAAGTGCCGACGCGATAACTCTTGCCACCATAGGCGAACGGCAGCGCACCGAGGGATTTGCGGAATTCGTCGGCGACTTGGGCAATGTCCGCCTTGTTGACGTTGCGCAGGATCACCGCATATTCGTCGCCGCCCATGCGCGCAATGTGATCGCTCGCGCGCAGGCGCGAAGACAAACGGCGGCTGATCTCGACGAGCAACTGATCGCCGGCGGTGTGGCCGGCCGTGTCGTTGATGTATTTGAAGCGGTCCAGATCCATGAACAGCAGCAACGAGACCTGATCGGTGCGCTTCAGACGAGCGATTTCCTGCTCGAGCTGGGTCTCGAACCAGGCGCGGTTGTGCAGCTTGGTCAGCGCGTCGTGGCTGGCCTGCCAGCGCAGTTCTTCTTCGAGCATGCGGCGCGCGGAAATGTCGCGGAACGCGACGACGGAACCTTCGCGCCGTCCTTCGACCTGCATCGGAAAAACGGTGCACTCCACCGGCACCGGGCGCTTGGCTTTGCTCCAGAACACGGTCTGCCAGCCCGGCACCTGGCTGCCCTGCGCATAACATTGCGAAAGAAAACACGCGTTTGCCGGGACCACGGTGCCGTCTTCGTAGCTATGGTGGAAGCGCTCGAACGCGCCGGCGCCGATCAGCTCGCGTTCGTCCTCGTAGCCGAGCATGTCGAGCGCGGCCGGATTGATGAACTGGATCGTGCCGCGGCCGTCGACGCCGTATACTCCGTCGCCGACCGAAGAAAGTATACTTTGCAGCCGCCGCCGCTCGGCGTCGACCGACTTGCGGTCCTGCACCGCGCGCGCGAGCGAACCCAGGCGCGCCAGGAACAATTCGCGCGCTTCGCTCTTGAACAGGCACTCCAGCGCGCCGGCGGCAAGCGATTCGTTGATCACGCGGTCCGAATACGTGCCGGTAATGATGGCCGAGAGAACGCTGCTCGTGCGCGGGTCGTCTTTCATGCGCCGCACGAGGAACGTACCCGGATCGCCCGGCATGAAGTAATCGATGATGGCCAGATCGAACTGCGTGGCCTGCGCCTTGCGCCAGCCGTCTTCGACGTCTTCGGCAGTTTCGACGAGATAGCCGTGTTTCATCAGCAGACGGCGAAAGGCCACGCGCACGGTCGCCGAGTCATCGACGAACAGCACGCGCAAATGCGACTGTCCGCCGCTGTCCAGATCCGGCAGCGCCGGAGAGGGCGGGTTGAGCAGTTTCGCCATCGCATCGGCGCATTCGCTGTAGTCGCTCCACAGCAGCAGCCCGGTGTTCGCGCGACGCATCATCCAGTTCACGGCCGCGCCGTCGTTGGTATCGGCAAGCAGCAGCACGGCGATGTGTTCGTGTTCGTCCTGGCGCAATACCGCGAATACGGCCTCGGCCTGCGCTTCGCGATGTTCGGGCCAACCGATGACGATGCCGCGAAAGCCTGCGGTGGAACGGCCGAGGCTCTGCAGCAGCGGCAATAGCTGCGCATAGTCGACCAGGTCGGTAACCTGGAATCCCTTGGCCGCAAGCAAGGTGTGCATCGCGCGCCGGCGCGTCGCCGAAGACTCGAGCAACAGGATTCTTTCCGACACGGAGCCTCCCCCTCTGGAAGCCACGCACAAGCACTCAAGTCTAGTTCTACACACCAAGCTGTGCAATGTGGACTGGCCGTCGGCGCCGCGCGAGTGGTATGTTCCAGCCGATGGGCCAGCCGACCGCACACGATGACAACCTGATCTGGATCGACCTGGAGATGACCGGACTTGATCCCGGGCAGGATTCCATCCTCGAAATAGCTACAGTAGTTACCGACAAGTCATTGAATATACTGGCTGAGGGCCCAGAGTTCGCGATCCGACATGAACTATCGAGGCTGGAAGCGATGGATGACTGGAATCGCAACCAGCACCGCAAATCCGGCTTGTGGCAACGGGTGCTCGATTCGACCGCGGATATTGCCACCGCCGAGGCGCTGACGATGGATTTCCTCGTGCGCTGGGTAGCGCCGGGCAAGTCGCCTATGTGCGGCAATTCGATCTGCCAGGACCGGCGTTTCCTGCATCGGCTGATGCCGCGGCTGGAACGATTCTTCCATTACCGCAATCTCGATGTATCGACGCTCAAGGAACTTGCGCGGCGTTGGGCGCCGGAAATCAGCAAGGGTTTCAACAAGGATTCTGCGCATACCGCACTGAGCGACGTGCGCGATTCAATTGCCGAACTGGGTTATTACCGACAGTTCATGGGCGCGCTCGGCGGCACGGTCACACAACAGCCCCCCTCGCCCTGAGCGCAGCGCCGCAAGGCGCGAAGTCGAAGGATCGCTGGTGTTTCGATTTCACTCGCCGCGCCCGACGCGAACGGCGTCGATCAATCTTCAATCCGTACGAGCTTCATCCGTCCACCGGCACCCGCCTTGATTGTCACTTGCGCTTTGCGCCAGCCGAATTTTTCCGCGATCAGCGCGATCAGTTCCGCGTTCGCCTTGCCATCGACAGGCGGTGATTTGAGTTGCGCCAACCACACACCGCCGGCTTCGTCGAGCGAGCTCGCGCGCGCGTTGGGTTTGACTTTGACCTGCAGCGTCTTCACGAGCCTGCTAGGCGTGAATCAGCCGTCCGCCGCCGAACGACCAGTTTTCCCAGGTCGTTTCCTTGAAGCAGACCATCACGTTTTCGGGATTCAATCCCGAGTGCGAGAGATTGCCCATCAGCTCGTCGAGCAATTTTTTCTTCACCTTCACGCTGCGTCCGACGGACCAGAGTATTTCGACGAGCACGAAATCCGGCGTGCGTTCGGATTTGAGGTCGGGATAGGTCGGGTCGAAACGGAAGTCTTCGGCATCCAATTCGATGACGCGCTGGAATTTGTCCGCCGGTGGCACGCCGGACGAGACGAGTGCCGCGTGCACGGCATCGAGCACCCCGGCTTTGAATTCGCGCGATTTGGGTTTGCGTACAGTGACGGTGATCAGCGGCATCGTCGAACTCCCGTATCTACTGGATCGTACGTCCGCTCAGCGCGCGCAGCAACATCTGCGCGGCGCCGAGGCGTTCGGCTGCGCCGGGCAGCTCCAGGCGGATGCGCAACTTGTCCTGGCCATCGAGCGAATACGTTTTTGGCTGCGACTGGATCAGTTTGATCACGGTCAGCGGATCGATATTCGGGTTCGGCTTGAACAGGATGCGGCCGCCTTTCTCGCCGAGTTCGAGCTTTTTCATGCCGATCGCATTGGCGCCGAGCTTGATCGCGGCAACCGCGAACAGGTTCTTCACCGGCTCGGGCAGCAGGCCGAACCGATCGATCATTTCGACCTGCAGCTCGCGCAGCGCGTCGGCGTCGCGTGCGCTCGCGATGCGCTTGTACAAGGTCAGGCGCGCGTGCACGTCGGGCAGGTAGTCGTCCGGAATCAGCGCCGGCAGGTGCAGTTCGATTTCGGCATCGTGTTCGTCGACGAGATCGAAGTCCGGCACCTTGCAGGATTTCAGAGCGCGCACGGCACGTTCGAGCAACTCGTTGTACAGCGCGAAACCGATTGCCTCGATCTGGCCGCTCTGCTCCTCGCCGAGCAATTCGCCGGCGCCGCGGATTTCCAGATCGTGCGTGGCGAGCGTGAAGCCGGCGCCGAGTTCCTCGAGTGACGCAATCGCTTCGAGCCGCTTCTCCGCGTCGGCAGTCATCGCGCGGCGATCCGGCACGATCAGGTACGCGTAGGCGCGATGATGCGAGCGGCCGACGCGGCCGCGCAGCTGGTGCAATTGCGCGAGGCCGAAGCGATCGGCGCGATTGATCAGGATCGTGTTCGCGCTCGGCACGTCGATGCCGGACTCGATGATCGTCGTGCACACGAGCACATTGAAGCGTTGTCGGTAGAAATCGAGCATGACCTGTTCGAGTTCGCGCTCGGGCATTTGCCCGTGCGCAATGCGCAGGCGCGCGTCGGGAATGAGCTCGCCCAGTTCACGCGCGGTGCGCTCGATCGATTCGACCTCGTTGTGCAGAAAATACACCTGCCCGCCGCGGCTGAGTTCGCGCTGGAACGCTTCGCGGACCAGCGCCGGATCGTAGGGAGCGACGAACGTCTTCACGGCCAGCCGGTGCGCCGGCGGCGTGGCGATGATCGACAGATCGCGCAGACCGGACATCGACATGTTCAGCGTGCGCGGAATCGGCGTCGCGGTCAGCGTCAGCAGGTCGACTTCGGCGCGCAGTTTTTTCAGCGCTTCTTTCTGGCGCACGCCGAAGCGGTGTTCCTCATCGACGATGACGAGGCCGAGTTCCTTGAACCTGACGTCGGGTTGCAGCAGGCGATGCGTGCCGATCATCACGTCGATCTGGCCGTCGCGCAGTTTGGCGAGCTCCGAGTCGATCTCCTTTTTCGACTTGAAACGCGAAATCACTTCCACGCGCACCGGCCAGTCGGCCAAACGGTCGCGGAAATTCTGATAGTGCTGTTGCGCGAGCAGTGTCGTCGGCACGAGCACGGCGACCTGCTTGCCGGCCGTCGCGGCGACGAATGCGGCGCGCAGGGCGACTTCGGTCTTGCCGAATCCGACGTCGCCGCAGACGACGCGGTCCATCGCCTTGCCCGAGGCGAGATCGGCGATGACGGCTTCGATCGCCTGCAGCTGGTCGGGCGTTTCCTCGAATGGAAACGCCGCGGCGAATTGCTCGTATAGGTTGCGATCGTAGACGAACGCGTGTCCCGGCCGCGCTTCGCGCTGTGCATACAAGGCAAGCAATTCCGCGGCCGCGTCGCGCACCTTTTGCGCGGCTTTGCGCTTGGCGCGCTCCCAGGCATCGCCGCCGAGCGCGTGCAACGGCGCCATTTCCGGCGCGGTACCCGAATAGCGCGAGACAAGATGCAGCTGCGCGACTGGCACGTACAGCTTGTCGCCCTTGGCATATTCGATCGACAGAAACTCGCCGCCGCCGCCGACATCGAGCTTGATCAAACCCTGATAGCGGCCGACGCCATGATCGGTGTGCACGATCGGCGCGCCGATCGAGAGCTCGGAAAGATCGCGCAGGATCGTTTCCGGATCGCGCGCGGCGGTCTTGCGCCGGCGTGTCTGCTGCGCGCGTTCGCCGAACAGTTGGCGATCGGTGAGGACCGTGATCGCCGGTTCGGTCAGCGCGAAGCCGTCGTCGAGTTGGGCGACGGTAATGCAAAGGCGGGGATCCAGCGACTCTTCTTTCGCGGGAAACGAGGAAGGCACTGGAGTCCCGCTTTCGCGGGAATGACGAGCAAAGGCGAACTCCTGCCATGTCGTCACGACTTGCGGGTGCACGTTTGCCTGCTCGAGTTGCTCGATCAGCGCTTCGCGCCGTCCCGCCGAATCCGCCGCAATCAATACACGACCCGCATAACCGGCGACAAAATCCTTGAGCTCCTGCGCCGGCGCTTCACCGCGACGATTGATCGGCAGCATGGGCGCCGGTTGCGTGCCGATATCGACCGCGTGTTCATTCGTACCTTTGGCGACGAGTTCCACGCGCAGGCGCTGGTTCAAATGCTCGCGCAGGCGCTCGGGCGGCAGGTAGAGTTCTGCAACCGGCAGGATCGGCCGTTCGATGTCGTGCGCGCGGCTGTCGTAGCGTTGTTGCGCCTGGTTCCAGAATGCCGTGGCGGCCTCGAGTGCGTTTTCGGCGAGCACGAACAGCGAAGCCTCGCCGAGATAATCGAACAGGGTTTCGGTGTGGTCGAAAAACAGCGGCAGGTAATATTCGATGCCGGCCGGCGTCGTGCCTTCCTTGAGGTCCTGGTAGATTGGGCAATGGCGTAGGTCGATCGGGAATCGCTCGCGCAGCGTGTTGCGGAACGCCTTGGTCGATTCCTCGGTGAGCGGAAACTCGCGTGCCGGCAGCAGATTGACTTTTTCGACTTTGTGCAGCGAGCGCTGCGTTTCCGGGTCGAACGTGCGGATCGAGTCGATCTCGCGGTCGAACAGTTCGATGCGGTACGGCTCGGTGCTGCCCATCGGAAAGACGTCGAGCAGCGCACCGCGCACGGCGAAATCTCCGGGTTCCTGCACTTGCGGAACATTGCGGTAGCCCGCCGCTTGCAGGCGCTGTTGTTCGCCGGCGAGATCGAGCGTCTGTTTGAGTTCGAGCACGAGGCTCGAACCGCCGATGAAGCTGCGCGGCGCGAGCCGCTGCATCAAGGTGGCGATCGGCACGACGAGCACGCCGCGGCGCGTCGCCGGCAGTCGATACAGTGCGGCGATGCGCTGCGAGACGATTTCCGGATGCGGCGGGAACAGGTCGTAGGGCAGGGTTTCCCAGTCGGGAAAATGCAGTACGTCGACGTCGCTGCCGGCGAACACACGCAAGTCGGCTTCGAGCGCATGCGCGGCGTGCGTGTCGCGCGCGACCGCGACCACGACGCCCGTGTGCGCGCGCGCACACTCGCCGAGTGCCAGCGCGAGCGAACTGCCGTGCGGCGTGTTCCAGTAGCGGCGCCGCTTCGGATCGTCCGGTAGTGGCGGGTTGAGCAAACGATTCACGATGCTGGATGTCCAAATGAAAGCAGCGCCGGAGACACGTTCGTGGCCAGCGCGGAAGGTGCCGAGTTTAAACGAAAGTCGCGCCTTGCCACCGGCATGACTTTCGACACACGCAATGATCTTGCGTGAATTCACAAGACTTTACGCCGGCGCGCATGCCGCGGCGCGATAATCGGCGCAAATAAAATGTGGTACAACGCATGACCCGATTGCTGCGCTTTCTTCCATTCGTTCTTGCGCTTGCCGCGTGTTCCAGACACGCACCGCCGCCGGACGCACCCGCGCCCGTGGACGTTGCACGCGTCGTGCAGAAGGCGATGCCCGACCGCGTCGATGCGGTCGGCACGGTCGAAGCGATCAACAGCGCCATGGTGAAGTCACGCGTCGACGGCCAGTTGCTCGAGAGCCTCATCAAGGACGGCGACGAAGTGCGCAAGGACCAGTTGCTGTTCAGGATCGATCCGCGTCCGGCGCAGGCAACGCTGGCACAAGCGCAAGCGGCGCTGGCCAAGGACGTCGCCGCTCGCGACCTGGCGCTCGCGCAGGTCAATCGCTACGAGCCCGTCGCCCGGAAAGGCTTCATCTCCGCCGATCAGATGCAGCAATATCGCACCGCGTACAGCGCGGCAGCGGCGAGCGTCAAGGTCGACCAGGCCAATGTCGACGCGGCAAAGCTGACGGTCGGCTTCACCGACATCTACGCACCGTTCGCCGGCCGTGCCGGGCGCATTCTCGTGCAGCCCGGCAATCTGGTGAAGGCGAACGACACCACGCTGCTGACGATCAACCAGCTCAAACCGATCTTCGTCAATTTCGCGCTGCCCGGGCAATACGTCGAGCGTGTGCGTGCCGCGCAAGCGCGTGGCCCGCTCGACGTGAGCGCACACGGAGAATCGACGGATGCGCAGAGTGGAAAAGTGGCATTTGTGGATAACGCAGTCGATCCGGCGACGAATACCGTCAAGTTGCGCGCAAGTTTCGCCAATGACGCCGAAGCGTTGTGGCCCGGTCAGTTCGTCAATGTCGCCGTGACGCTCGGCAGCGATGCGAATGCCTTGGTCGTGCCGGCAAAGGCAGTCAAGGACGGTCCGAACGGCGCCTACGTATTCGTGGTCGGTACCGACGGTCGCGCCGAGCAGCGCAACGTGACCGTGGCGCGCACGCTCGAGGGCGAGTCGATGATCGCGACCGGGCTTCGCGTCGACGAGACCGTGGTCACCGACGGTCAATCGCGCCTGGTCGACGGCGCCAAGGTCAAGGTGGCGACGACGACGAACGCTGCGACGCAATGACTTCGGTTTCGGAAATTTTCGTGCGCCGCCCGGTCATGACGATTCTCGTCATGATCGGCATACTCGTTTTCGGCATCGCCGGTTACCGTTTGTTGCCGGTATCGGACTTGCCGAACGTGGATTTTCCGACAATCCAGGTCACCGCGAGCCTGCCGGGCGCCTCGCCGGAAACGATGGCATCGGCCGTGGCGACTCCGCTGGAGAAGCAGTTTTCGTCGATTCCGGCGCTCGATTCGATGACGTCGCTCAGCGGCACGGGCCAGACCCAGATCACGCTGCAGTTCACGCTCGAGCGCAATATCGACGCCGCCGCGCTCGACGTGCAGTCGGCGATTTCGGCGGCGTTGAAGCAGCTGCCGCCGACGATGACCACGCCGCCGACGTTCCGCAAGAACAACCCGGCCGACGCGGCGATCTTTCTGGTCGAAGCCAGTTCGCGCACGCTGCCGCTCGCGACCGTCGATGAATATGCCGAATCGCTGCTCGCGCAGCGCCTGTCGATGATCGACGGCGTCGCGCTCGTCAATGTCTACGGTTCGGCCAAGCACGCGGTGCGCATCGACCTTGATCCCGGCGCGATGGCCGCGCGCGGACTTGGCATCGATCAGGTGCAGGCCGCGGTCGGCAACGGCAACGTCAATCTGCCGACCGGCACGTTGTACGGCAGCGACCGCACGTACAACGTCATGGTCAACGGCCAGTTCGAAGCGGCCAAGTCGTTCGCCGATCTGATCGTGAGTTACCAGAACGGCGCGCCGGTGCGGCTGCGCGACATCGGCCGCATCTACGACGGCGTGCAGAATGACAAGGTGGCGGCGTGGGTCAACGGCCAGCGCGGCGTGCTGCTGGCCGTGCAGCGCCAACCCGGTGCGAACACGATCGCCGTGGTCGAGCGCGTGCGCGCGGTGTTGCCGGAATTTCGCAAGCAGCTGCCGGCCGGGCTGGATCTGAAGGTCTTCTACGATCGCACGACGAGCATCCGCGCCTCGGTCGACGAGGTGCAGTTCAGCCTGATGCTCGCGTTGTTCCTCGTCGTCATGGTGATTTTCGTTTTCCTGCGCAATCTGCCGGCGACGCTGATTCCGTCGCTGGCGCTGCCGATGTCGATCGTCGGCACATTCGCGATCATGTATCCGTTCGGCTACAGCATCGACAACCTCTCGCTGATGGCATTGACGTTGTGCGTCGGCTTCGTCGTCGACGATGCGATCGTCATGCTCGAGAACATCTCGCGGCACATGGAAATGGGCAAATCGGCACTGCAGGCGACGTTCGACGGCGCGCGCGAGATCGGTTTCACGATCGTGTCGATGACGCTGTCGCTGGCCGCGGTGTTCATCCCGATCCTGTTCATGGGCGGCATCGTCGGGCGCCTGCTGCACGAGTTCGCCGTGACGATCGTCAGCGCGGTGCTCGTATCGGGCTTCGTTTCGCTGTCGCTCACGCCGATGTTGTGCAGCCGCATGCTCAAGCCGAACCACAGCGCCAAGCACGGCCGCTTGTACCAGTGGTTCGAACACGCTTTCGACGCCATGCAGAATTTCTACCGGCGCACGCTGCACGCAGCGCTCGAACATCAGCGCGTGGTGCTGCTCGGGTTCTTCGTCATTCTCGCCGCGACCGTCGCGCTGTTCTATTTTGCGCCGAAGGGTTTTTTGCCGAGCGACGACACCGGCCAGCTGTTCGTGTTCACCGAAGCCGATCAGGACATCGGTTTCGACGAGATGGCGCGCAAGCACAACGAGGCGGCGAAGATCATCCGCGAGGATCCGAATGTCGCCGGCGTGATGGCGTTCATGGGGGTTTCCTACAGCAGCGTCACGCTGAACCTCGGCCGCATGATCGTCGCGCTCAAGCCGCGCAGCGAACGCGGCACGCCCGAGCAGGTGATCCAGGAATTGCGGCCGAAGCTTGCCGGAATTCCGGGCTTCAAGGTGTACTTGCAGAACATTCCGATCATCCGCATCGGCGGCCAGCTGACCAAGACGCAATATCAGTACACGTTGCAGGATATCGACACCAAGGAACTGTTTGCATTCGTGCCCAAGCTCGTCGACGCCGTCGGCAAGCTGGAGGGCTTTCAGGACGTCACGAGCGATCTGCTGATCGCGACGCCGGAGCTCGATGTGAAGATCGATCGTGATGCGGCGGCTGCGACCGGCGTCAGCGCTGCGCAGATCGAAAATGCGCTGTACACGGCGTTCGGACCGCAGCAGGTATCGACGATCTACACCTCGATCGATCAGTACTGGGTGCTGATGCAGGTCGATCCGAAACGGCAGAACGATCCGGCCGTGCTCGGCCAGCTTTACGTGCGTTCGAGCGGCGGCCAGCTCGTGCCGTTGTCGGCCGTGGCGCGCTTCGAGAAATCGGTCGGGCCGGCCACCATCAGTCATCTCGGCCAGGTGCCGTCGGTCACGCTGTCGTTCAATCTCGCGCCCGGTGTGTCGTTGAGTCAGGCCGTGGAGCGCATCAACGGCGCGGTCGCGAAACTGAAAATGCCCGGATCGATCACGGGTTCGTTCCAGGGTGCCGCGCAGGCGTTCCAGTCCTCGCTTTCCGGCATGGGCGTGCTGCTGCTGTTCGCGATCTTCGTGATCTACCTCGTGCTCGGGATCCTGTACGAAAGTTTCATCCATCCGCTGACGATACTTTCGGGCCTGCCGACCGCCGCGTTCGGCGCGCTGCTGACGCTCATGCTGTTCCGCGTCGATCTGAATCTCTATGCCGGCGTCGGATTGATCATGCTGATCGGCATCGTCAAGAAGAACGCGATCATGATGATCGACTTCGCCGTCGAGAAACAGCGCGCCGGCGAAACGCCGCATGAGGCGATTTTCGACGCCTGTCTCGTGCGTTTCCGCCCGATCATGATGACGAGCTTCGCCGCGCTGTTCGGCACGTTGCCGATTGCGCTCGGCGTCGGCGCGGGTGCGGATGCGCGCCGGCCACTCGGCCTGGCCGTCGTTGGCGGCCTGCTGACCTCGCAGATACTGACGCTGTATCTGACGCCGGTGATTTATCTGTATTTCGAACGGTTGCAGGAGCGCCTGCGTCGCAGGCGCACTCCGGCGCCCGCGACGGGCTGATTGCAGGTTATTTTTTCTTCGCCTTGGCGTTCGCTTTTTCTTCCTGTTCGCCGGCGAACTTCATCGCCGCATCGTATTCGCGCTTGAAGCCTTCCATGTCGATCTGGGCGCCGTTGAGGAAGGTGCTCCAGTGACGCGTAAGCGCCGACATCGCGATCGCTTCCTTGATCTCCTGGTCGCTCGCGCCATTGGCCTTCGCCGATTCGGTATGCGCATAAATGCAGTAAGGGCACGGAATCTGGGCGGCTACGGCCAGGCCGATCAATTCCTTCTCCTTGCCCGACAGAGCGGTGCGCGGGCTCATCTGCAACGATTTCATCTCGGACCAAGCGCCGGCGATGCTTTCCGCCGGGAATGCCTTGAGGAAAGTCGGCACGCTGCCGAACGTGGCCTGGATGTCGGCATAGGTGGCTTTGCTGGTATCGGCCGGATCAGCAGCATTCGCGGCGATCGCAAAGCAACTGGTGATTGCAAGAGTGATGATGCGTTTCATGGTCCCTCCCAGGGTAGTTGAGGCCGCACGGCGTGCGGGGTCGAAGAATCGGAAACCGTTTTGTGCATGAGCCAGAACTCCGGCGCGAACGTTCCCGCCTCCACGGATTCGACGCCGTGGAGTGTCGTTCCTTACGAAGGCGATCAGTTTTTGAGTCCGGCTTTGGCGTGGAACTGCACAACGGGCTGGTCCGGCCGCAGCCAGTCGGCCGTGGCCTCCAGACGATCGCCCAGGATGGAGCCTTTCCAGTGCATGTGCACGCCACTGTCGGTTTCATTGACGGCATCGAACAGCAGGCGCTTGCCGTCCTGCCTGGTCGTGTAGGCGGCCGGCTTGAATCCGAAACCGGCGCAGGCCGTCGAAATGAAGGTGCCGTCCCTGAATACGAAATCGTCTGGATCGCCCTGGGTTTCGCCGGCCTTGGTGATCGTGCCGGTGAATGTCTTGCCGTCGATCGGCTTGGGTTCGGCGGATTCGGCCATCGCCAATAACGGCCCGGCAAGCAGGGCGGCGATCAGGGCATTGCGCAACAGCAGGCTCATGACAGTTCCTCGTGGACGGATGTGCGGTTATCTATCAAGGCGCAGTGGCGGGTGCCTGGAGGACATCCGTGCTCAAATTATTTTTGCGGCGACGCTCCGGGCGCAAGCGTGTCGCGGAACGACAATGCGGCGACGACGAGCGGATGCTGCGTCGGCAGGCAGTGCTGTAGCGTCGGCAGCGCGCTGGCGAGCAGGTCGCGCGCATGTGCCGTCTCCCCGCGCGCCTGGGCGAAACGCGCCTGATCGAGCAGCGCGCGGGCACGCAGCGGATGCTGGTCGGGCAGCATCGTGAGGCAGCGGAATTCGCCGCGGCGAAACAGATAGCCGGCGTCGTCCGACTTGCCGGCGGCCAGCAGCACTTCGCCGGCGCCGAGTTCCAGCGCAATATGTTCCTGTGGCTCGAGTGCGCCAGAAGGCCGCGCCGCCTCGAGTGCTTCGCGCGCGAGCTGTGCGGCATGATCGAAGTCGTTGACGGCGGCGTCGTCGCGCGCGAGTCCGATCAGCGCGAGCGCGCGCAAGCGCAAGCGGCCGGCGCCGGGCATCGAAGCCGCTTCGATCACGTCCTGATACAGCTGGCGCGCGGCAGACACCTCGGCGCGCGCCAGCAGCACGTCCGCCAGCGCAATGCGCTTGTCGGCAACTTCCGGCGATTGCGCGTCGTAGCCGCGCTCGGTGTGCGCGAGCGCCGAGCGCAGCACGCTTTCGGCTTCGGCTTCGCGGCCAAGCGCGTGCAGTGCGAGTCCGAGTTCCTTCTGGTAATTGCCGACCGCCGGATGCTCGGCGCCCAACTCGGCGATCTGCGCGGCGAGCGCATCGCGCAGGTTCTGCTCGGCGCCGGCGTAATCGCCGAGATCGAGCAAAGCGACGCCGAGATTTTGCAGATGCGCGGGCACCGGCTGGTGATAGACGTCCAGGTCGATTGCGACGGTCTCGCGCAGCGATTTTGCCGCGTCGGCGAGGCGGCCGGAATGACGCTGCACCGAGCCGAGCACGCTGAGCGCACCGGCTTCCTCGCGCGTGCGTGCACCGAAATTCTTGCGTGCGTCAGCGACGGCCTGTTCGGCGACCGCGATGGCATTGTCGGGCCGATCGGCGCGGCGCAGCGCAACGGCAAGCGTGCCGAGCACACGCTGGCGCAATTCCGGAGCCGCGTCGGCTGCATTGTCGAGCCGATCGAGCGCGCTGTGCAGCGAGGCGATCGCCGCGTCGTGTTCGCCGGCATAACTTTGCGCTTCGCCCAAGCCGCTCAACGTCGCGGCCTCGGTCGCCGCCGTTGCGTGGGCGGCCCGGCGCAAAGTCATTGCTTCGCCGAATTCCGCGATCGCAGCGTTGTACTGGACCGAGTCGGTCAGCGCATGCGCATGCGCTTCGAGTGCGTCGGCCAGTGCCGTCGCATCGCCGGAGTTGCGTAATGTCGCGACGGCGTCGGCGAGCAGCGGCAGCGCCTGCTCGAGCAAGCCCATCTTGCGATAGACGCGGCCGAGTGCCAGGCGCAATGGCGCATCGGTCTGCGGCTCGCGCGCCATCTGCGTCTGCAGTTGCTGTGCCGAACGTTCGACGAGTTCGCGGTTCGTCAGCAGCGAGTCGGCGCGGGGTCCAGGCCGTGCGGTCTCGAAAATACTGAGCAGGAAATTCTGCACGGCATTCGCGTGCTCGGCGGCGCGCCGCGCCTCGCGTGCCTGCCAGAGTGCAACGCCACTGCCAATCAGCAAGGCAAGTGCCACGGCCGCGCCAGCGCCGACCGCTGCCCAGTGTCGCGCCAGGTATTTGCGCACGCGATAGGCGCGACTGGCGCGGCGCGCCAGCAACGGACGATGCTGCAGATAGCGTTCGAGGTCGGCATCGAACGCGGCGATCGTTGCATAGCGCCGCACCGGATCTGGCGCGACCGCCATCAGCACAATGGCATCGAGATCGCCGTGAATCGCCTGTGCGAGCGCGCCGGCATCGGCGTAGTCACGGCAGCGCGCGGCGAGATCGGCCGGATGCGCGCTCGCGTCACCGGGTTTGCGCCGCCACTGCTGCAGGAACTGCGACGGTGGCGCCAGCTCTTGAGCGGGATCGTCGCGCGTGGGTCGGACGCCGCTGAGCAGTTCGAACAGCACGATGCCGAGGGCATACACGTCGGTCGCCGTCGTGATCGCGTCGCCGCTGAACTGTTCCGGTGCGGCGTAGCCGGGCGTCAGCGCGAGAGCCTGTGTTTGTGTGGCTTCCTCGCTGCCGTCGAGCAACTTGGCGATGCCGAAATCGAGCAGCTTCGGCGCGCCATCGGCGCCGATGAGAATGTTGCCGGGCTTGAGATCGCGATGCACGATCAGGTTCTGGTGCGCATAGGCCACGGCGTGCAGCACGTTGCGGAACAGCTCGAGTCGTTCGCGCAACCCGATCGCGCGCGCGTCGCACCAGCGCGTGAACGGCTGGCCGTCGATGCGTTCCATGACGATGTACGCCACGCCATCGGCGTTGATGCCGACGTCGAACAGCCGCGCGATGTTCGGATGCGCGAGCCGCGCGAGTATTTGCTGCTCGCGCACGAAACGCGCGCGCTGCTCGGGGGTGGCCAAGCCGCTCTTCAGGCATTTGACGGCGACTTCATGCGTGATCGCACCGTCATCGCGCGTGCCGAGCCAGACCGTGGCACTGCCGCCTTCGCCGAGCAGGCTGACGATGCGATAAGCGCCCATGCGCGCGCCATGCCGGGCTTCCGCGCTGCGCAGATCGCCGCTATGCAGTACCGTGCGCGCGAGTGTTTGTGGAGTCTCGTCGAGCGGTCCGGAACGTGAATCCGCAGCGAGCAGCGTGCACAGGCGGTCGCGTAGCGTGGTGTCGGCACAGGCAGCAAGAATCTGCGTGCGCTCCGCCGCCGGCGCATCGAGCAGAAGGTCGAGCCAGCGGTCGACTTCGGCGAAATCCGCTTGTGGCTCGCGGGCCATGCCGATCAACTCGCGGCGAGCGCTTCGTGCAGGAACAGTCGCGCTTTCTGCCAGTCGCGCACGACGCTGCGCGGGTCCAGGTCCAGTGCGGCGGCGGTGTCTTCGACCGACATGCCGGCGAAGAAACGCATTTCGATGATCTGCACGAGACGCGGCGCGTGCCTCGCGAGCGTCGCCAGCGCCTGATCGATGGAGACGACGCTGTGCGCTTCCGCATCGAGCGCGAATGCGGCCGCTTCGCCATCGAGCCGATTCAACGTGGTGTGTTCGCAGCCGCTGCCGCGTTTTTCGGCAAGCCGCCGCCGCGCTTCGTCAACGAGAATATGCCGCATCGCCGTTGCCGCGTAACCGAAAAAGCGTGCACGATCGGGGCCGGGCAATTGCGCTTGGTTGTGCAGGTCCAGATACAACTCGTGCACGAGCGCCGTGGTGTCGATCGTGCGCGAGGCGCTCTCGCCGGCGAGTTGACGATGCGCCAGTTCGCGCAGACGTTGATACACGAGCGGCATCAACGTTTGCACCGCAGAGGCGTCGCCGGCGCGGGCGCGCACGAGCAGGTCGGTGATCTCCGCCATGGCTGGATCAGTATACGCGCATGACTTAGGGCAGGGGCGCGCGCGGGCAAAACCGCTAAAATTACCCACCCCCTTTTTCGGATTTACCGCGATGAAAAACCTGCTTCGCGTTGCGCGCCTGTCCGCCGGAGTCGCCGTCATCGTCGCCGCTGCTGGCTGCAGTCAGGCGCCGACTCACGCCACGGTTGCGGCCAAACCCGAGTCCGCGGCGCCCGCACCGGCCAAGCCCGATGTCGTGGCTGCCAATGTCGATGCATCGATCAATCCGGGTGACGATTTCTTCAGCTACGCCAACGGCACGTGGCTCAAGAACCATCCGATTCCGGCATCGGAGTCGAACTGGGGCATCGGCAAAGCCGTCAACGAGGAGCTGTATGCCACGTTGCGCACGATCAGCGAACAGGCGGCGGCCAAGGCCGAGCCGGCGGGCAGCGATGAACAGAAGATCGGCGACTTCTGGACGACGGCGACGGACGAAGCCAAGAGCGAGCGCCTCAATCTGCAACCGCTCAAGGACGATCTGGCGCGCATCGATGCGACGAAGAATCTGCAACAGGTGCTGGACGTGGCTTTCGCGCTGAAGCCGCTCGGCGTGGACGTGTTCTTCGATGCCAGCGTCTATCAGGATCTGAAGCACAGCGACACGATGGCGTTTTACCTGACTCAAGGCGGACTTGGCCTGCCGGAGCGCGATTACTATTTCAACAGCGAAGCCGGGGTGATCAAGGCGCGCACGGCTTACGTGACTCACCTGCACAACCTGCTACGCCTGCTCGGCGAGGACGAAGCCACGGCGGCGGCTAGTGCACAAAACGTGATGGTATTCGAGACCGCGCTGGCAAAGGTTTCGCGCAAACTCGCCGATCTGCGCGATCCGCAACGCAACTACAACAAGATGACACCGGCGGAACTGGCGAAAAAGTATACCCCCGCCATTGCCTGGCCGGCGCGTTTGCAGTCATTGGATGTGCATACGCCGTACGTGATCGTCGGTCAACCCGAATTTTTCGGCGGCTTGCAGGCGCAGCTGAAGAAAACGCCTTTGCCGGTGCTGCGCGATTATCTGCGCACGCATCTCGTCGACACCTATGCCGATTATCTGGGCAAGGAAGTCGACGCTGAGCATTTCGATTTCTATGGCCGTGTGCTGTCCGGGCAGAAGGAACAGCGCCCGCGCTGGAAGCGCGCGCTGGATGCCGAAAACCAGGCGCTCGGCATGATCCTCGGCCGCATCTTCGTCAACGGATATTTCCCGGAAAGCGCGAAGCAGCGCTACAACGCGCTGGTCGAAGCAATTCGCACCACCTACGGCGAACGACTCGATCAACTCGACTGGATGAGCGCCGAAACCAAGGCCAAGGCACACGAGAAACTCGCGGCGGTGACGAAGAAAGTCGGCTATCCGGACAAGTGGAAAGATTATTCGACGCTGACGATCGGCCGCGATTCGTATGCGCAGAACATGATGCAGGCGACACGTTGGCACTTCAACGACCGCATCGCCAAGGTCGGCAAGCCGGTCGATCGCAGCGAATGGGGCATGACGCCACAGACGTATAACGCTTACTACAATCCGACCAGCAACGAGATCGTGCTGCCGGCGGCGGCGTTCGCGATCCCGGGCATGAAGGACGGCGAGATCGACGATGCCGTGGTTTACGGCTATGCGGCCGGTTCCACGATCGGGCATGAGCTGACGCACGGCTTCGACGACCAGGGCCGCCAGTTCGATGCATCCGGCAACCTCGTCGACTGGTGGACGAAGAGCGACGCCGACAAGTTCACGGCGCGCGCCGATGTCATGGTCAAGCAGTTCGATGCCTATGAACCACTGCCGGGGCTGCACATCAACGGGCACGCGAGCCTCGGAGAGAATATCGCCGACTATGGCGGCACGCTGATCGCGATCGATGCGTTCAAGAAGACCGAGCAATACAAGAAAGGCGAGAAGATCGCCGGCTACACGCCGATGCAGCGCTTCTTCCTAGGTTACGCGCTGTCGTGGCTGTTCGAGCAACAGGACGAATCGCTGCGCCAGCACTTGCTCAGCGATGTGCACGCGCCGCCGAAATGGCGCGTCAACGGGCCGCTCTCGAACATTCCGGATTTCTACGAGGCGTTCGGCGTGAAACCGGGTCAGGCGATGTGGCGGCCGGAGTCCGATCGGGTGCGGATCTGGTAGCAGCCGAACGTCAATTCGGCGTGATATCGAGCTTCACGCGCACGACCCCGGGCTCATGCTCGAGTGAGCGCCGCGTGAAGCCGAGTTGCTCGCACATAGCGAGCATCGCGCCGTTGTCGAGGAACACGTCGCCCCACAGTTCGGTTGCGCCGCGTTCGCGGCAGGCTTCGATCACGCGGCGCATCAGGAAGCGGCCGAAGCCTTGACCGCCGAAGCGCTGCTGCACGACCACGGCGAACTCGGCGGCGAGCGTGACCGGGTCGACGTAGGCGCGTGCGACGGCGTGAATTTCCGGCGCCGCCGCCGCTGGCGGATCGATCAGTACGAAAGCGACTGCGGTAGCGGGGTCCAGATCGCACAAGCGCTCGGCAAGCGGCGTGCTCAGCTCGGTGATGGGATGCAGGAAGCGCATGCGCACTTCGTCGGGCGACAGTCGGCGAAAGCCACGTTGCAGGGCGGCGGTGTCGCTGCGTTCGATCGGGCGCAGCAGCAGCGGGGTACCATCGCGGGCAATGAGAAACTGCCCTTGCGCGGTGGCCGCAGCGGGCGCTTGCATGCGCTCTTCGCGCGAGGGCGGGCGTCGGCGTACCTGAGGAAAATTTGTGAGTATGGACATTGACTTGCAATGTGCTGCTCTGCGGTAGAGCAGGCAATCTAGAATACACTGCCCCTATTCAGTTTCCTGAAGTGTTGCGATGAACCAAACCGAACTCGAAAACCTGTGCGGCGCCTGGGCGGGCGTGACGAGCGACGTGAAATGGGAAGACGATCTCGTCTTCAGTGTCGCCGGCAAGATGTTCACGGTGTTCTGCCTGCGCGGGCCGGACCGGGAGCGCGTTTCGTTCAAGGTCGATCCGGAACGATTCCTCGAACTGACCGACCAGGCCGGCATCGTGCCGGCGCACTACATGGCGCGCGCATTCTGGGTAACGATTACCGAGCCCGAACGCTTCGCGAAAAAACAGATGGAGGCCTTCGTCCGGCATTCGTATGAGCTCGTGCGTGCGAATCTGACCAAGAAGATGCAAGCGGCGCTCGCTGCACAGGAAGGCCCGGCCGGCGCTGCGCCAACAAGCAAGACGACGGCACGGAAGCGCGCGCATGTCCGCAAAGGCTGATTCACGCAAGACGATTTTCCTGGCGCTCGGCGCGAATTTCGCGATCTTCGCTACCAAACTCGCCGCGGCATTCGTGACCGGTTCCGGTTCGATGGCGGCGGAAGCGGTGCATTCGCTCGCCGACTGCGGCAATCAGGGCCTGCTGCTGATCGGCATGAAACGTGTGAAAAAGAAGGCCGACGCGCAGCATCCGCTCGGCCGCGGCATGGAAATCTATTTCTGGTCGTTCCTCGTGGCGCTGCTGCTGTTCCTCGTCGGCGGCGTTTTCTCGGTGTACGAAGGCGTGCACAAGCTGCAGACGCACGAACCCCTGCACATGCCGTGGCTCGCGGTCGGCGTGCTCGGGTTCGGCTTCGTCGCCGAATCGTTCTCGATGTGGGGCTGTCTGCGCGAGGTGAACAAGGCGCGCGGCGGCCAGAGCCTGTGGCGCTGGTTCATCGAGAGCCGGCAGAGCGAGCTGATCGTCGTGTTCGGCGAGGACCTGGCCGCTCTGCTCGGCCTCGCGTTTGCGCTGCTCGCCGTGCTCTCGACGATGGCGACCGGCAACCCTCTGTTCGATGCCGCCGGTTCGATTGCGATCGGTGTGCTGCTGTGTCTGATCGCCATCTTCGTCGCGCGCAAATGCGCGGCACTGCTGATCGGTCAGAGTGTCGAGCCACGCGTGCACGACGCGATCGTCGATTTCCTCAACGCGCAACCGGAAGTCGATCGCGTGTTCAACCTGATCGCGATGCAGCTCGGGCCCGATGTGATGGTCGCGGTGAAGGCGCAGATGGCCGCGGAGCGTTCGCGCGAACTCATCGATGCGGTCAATCGGGTCGAAGCGGCGATGAAAGCGCAGTTTCCGGATATTCGCTGGAGTTTCTTCGAACCGGATATCGCCGACTGACCGCGTCTATTCGGTCGTCAGCCACTCGATTCTGTGCTGGCCGAATCGTCCTTCGGCCAGATGGCTGCGCAGCACCGGCAGCAGCTCCTCAAGCGCGCGCTCGAATTTCCACGGCGGATTGACGATGATCATGCCGCAGCCGTTCAGGCGCAGCGCGGAGTTGTCCGGGTGCAGCAGCAGTTCCGCGCACAGGACTTTCGGGATTTTCTTCGTCGCGAACCAGCGCTGGAATCGTGCTGTCTGCTGGCGCAGCTTGATTGGATACCAGATCGCGTACGTGCCGGTCGGCCAGCGCGCCAGCGCGGCGGCGAGCGCCTGTTCGACTGCGCGGAATTCGTCTTCCTGCGCTTCGAATGGGGGATCGATCAGCACGAGACCGCGTCGTTCCGTGGGCGGCAGCAAGGCGCCGAGCGCGGCATAGCCGTCGCGCTGGTGTACGCCCACGCGTGCGTCGCTGGCGAACAGGGCCTTGAGTTTCTCCGCTTCGTCCGGCTGCATTTCGCACAGCACGGCGCGGTCCTGCTCGCGCAGCAGCAGGCTGGCGATCAGCGGCGACCCCGGATAGACCGACAGATCGTGGCCGCCGTTGTTCAGCGCACGCACGAGGTTCAGATAAATGTGCAGCGGCGTCGGCAGGCGCGTAGCGTGCAGCAGCCGCAACACGCCGGCCTCGTGCTCGCGCGTCTTGCGCGCCTGCTCGCCGCGCAGGTCGTATCGACCGGCGCCCGCATGCGTGTCGAAGTAGCAGTATGGCGTCTGCTTGGTCTTCAACGCTTCGAGCAGTCCGACCAGAATGGCGTGCTTGAAGACGTCGGCAAAATTGCCGGCATGGAACGCATGGCGATAGTTCATGTCGTTTTTCGAGCGCCGCGTGATTCGCCGATCTGTACGCTGGTCATCGAAATCGAGCCGATGACGCTGTCATTGAAGAATCGAACCGGTTCATCGGCCTGGCGCTGCGCCAGCACGTAGATCAGCGGCAGGAAATGCTCCGGTCCGGCGATGCCGTGCAGCACATCGGCGCCGAGATTCGGCCAATCCGCGAGTGCGGCGTCATTGCCGGATTCGATCAGCCCACGCACCGTGGCGTCGGCTCGCACGGCCCAATCCAGCGGTTTCGGATCGCGGAATGAAAACTCGAGCAGGTTGTGCACGATGTTGCCGCTGCCGAGGATCAGCACGCCTTCGTCGCGCAGCGGCGTGAGCTCCTGGGCGAGCCGGTGATGGAACGTACCGGGCTGGCTCATGTCCAGGCTCAGCTGCAGCGTCGGCACATCGGCGTCGGGGTACATCACGCGCAGGACGCTCCAGGCGCCGTGATCGAGGCCCCATTCGGCATCCTCGTGTACTTTTGCGCTTTTTATCATTTGCGTAATCCTGCGCGCGAGCGCCGGATCGCCCGGAGCCGGGTAGCGCACGTCGAACAGCGCCTGCGGAAAACCGCCGAAATCGTGGATCGTTCGCGGCCGCGGCGCCGTACAGATCGCGACGCCGCGTGTCGTCCAGTGCGCGGAGATGCACACGATCGACCGGGGCCGGCCAATCCGCCGCGCTGCATCGCGCCAGCCGCGCGTGAACGCGTTGTCCTCGAGCGCGTTCATCGGCGAGCCGTGGCCGATGAAGAGGGCTGGCGTCATGTGCCGCCGAACGGATTACGCAGACGCGAGAGGATCGCGCCGCGCCCGGTGTCACGCTGCGGCGATGCAACCGGTGCGCCTTCGATCTCGATGTAACCGGCGGCGTAGTAGGCGTTGGTGAAATCGATCACGTCGGCCAGCGTCGCACCGCTTTGTTCGGCGACTTCGCTCAAGCCGGCCGCCTGTTTCATCATCACCGTGGCGATGCGGAAATGCTTCGGGAACTCGCGCTCGATCTGCGGCCATTTCGAAAGTTTGTAGCGGCCGGCGCCGGGCAGGCCCGGCGCGAGCTGGCCGTTCGAACCCAGCGCGTGCGCGAGCCAGAGCAGGCGCGCATACGGCTGGCCCTTGCCGCCGGCCTGCAATTGGGCGAGCTCCGCAGGATCGACTTCATGCCAATCCTCGCGCGCGAGCACGCGTGCGCAATGCGCCGCAAGCGCGCGCACGGAGCCTTCGGCGTAGTACATCTTGTTGTGCGGGTCGAGTACGAGATCCGGTGCGCCGGTACTGCGCAGGCGCACCGGGGCGAGCATCGCGCCTTCGCTGAGCCAATCGGCAAGGTGGCGCTCTCGCGGCGGCGGCGGCGGTGGCGGCGGTTCCGGTGCCACAGGCGCGGGGGGTGCGGCGGCGGGCGCCGGCCTGGCTGGCGCGCGCGCAGGCGGCGGCGCGGCGGCCTGCGCAGTCCATGCCGGACCATCCGGCGTGATCTCGGCGGCGCGGTCGAGCACTTCGACGACCTTCACTACCGACAACGGTTTTTGCAGCACCAGGTCGTATTCCGCGGACGGCGGATGTTCGGTGAGCACGGCCACGACGCGGCCCATGCCATGCGCGCGCAACCAGTCCATGTGGCCGTAGACGGAATCGACGTCGATGACGAGCAATTCGGCGTCGTCGCCGTTGTGCAATCGCCACGGGGACTTGAGCGCCGGCGCGGCCTGGTCGACCAGATCGCGCAGCAATGCCACGTCTTGTTCATCGACGCCCTGTGGCGCCAAACGCCTCGTCATTGGTGTCCCCCGTCAGATCGGCAGCGCGATCTATGCCGCGCTCTGTGAGAATCAGCCGATTGTCGCCGTTTCTGCGGTCTGGTCAAGCGCAGGAAGGCCTATTTACCAAAGGGCTTGCGCAGGCGAGCCAGCAAACCGGTCGGTTCCGGCTCCGCATGACGCGGCAGGCGTTTTTCCATATCGATCAAGCCGATTGCGTCGTAGGCATTGATTACATCGAATACGTCCGCCATTGCTGCGCCGCTGGCAGCGGTGATTTCGTTGACTTTGGCGGGAGCGGCCAGCGCGGCGATGATGCGCGCGTGGCTCGGGAAATCCCCTTCCGCCTGCTGCGAGCGCTTGAGCTTGTAGCGGCCGCCGGGGTCCAGATGCGAGGCGAGGCGACCGCCGGAACGCAGCAGCGCATCAAGCCAGACCAGGCGCGAGTACGGCTGGGCAGGCTGTTCGCTGCGCGTCTGCGCCAATTCATTGGTGGTCAGTCGTCGCCAGCCCGCAGCCGGCAACTCGGCCGTGCAATACGGCGCGAGACTGGGCAGTTTCCCCGGTGTGTGGAAAGTCTGTGTCTTCGGGTCGAGCGTAAGCGGCGGCGCGTCGGCGAGCGTCAAGATCGCCGGACCGCCGAGCAGGTCGCTGCGCAGATAATCGCGCAGCATGCTCGGCTTGAGCGCGGGCGGCGGCTGGCCGCGCTTTATCGGCGCCGACGTATTGAGCGCGTGTGCGTCTTCGCGCGCGAGGCGGCCGAAGCCGCGCACCGAATCGGCCACGCGCTGGTCGCCGCGTGCAGAGATACCGGGCGTGGCTTCGAACGTGGTTTCCTTGGCCAGCTGACCGGGTACCGAGAACTGCGGTTTGAAGGCCTGGGAGTCGGGCTTGAACAGTTCGTCCAGTCCCGGCGCCGGCGCTTCGCGGTGAGTTCGCGTTTCGGCCGCCTGCTCGTCTTCGATTTCGAATTCCGGATTCAACATGTCCAGGTCGTAGAAATCATCGCCGTGCTGCAGCACTTGCGCGCCGAGGCCGGCGCCTACTTCCGTGTTGCCGTTGAGCACGGCGATCAGATTTTCGTCCTTGAGCGGCCGCGCCAGCCGGGTTTCGCCGTTGCGCAACGCTTCGCTTTCGTCGTAGATGGCGCAGCGTCGACCGCCGCTGAACGCGCGGTTGCGCGCGATTTGCCCGGCCAGATCGTGCGGGCTGACGATGATGAGGTCGGCGTTTTCCTCGGTGCCCCAGCGCCAGTGATGGTCCAGGTGTCCGTATACCTTGCGCAGCAAAAGGCGCAGGTGCGCGGTGTCCTCGTCGCTCAAGCCGATGACGGAGAGGTATTTCTCGCTGGCCACGCCACTAACTCCAACCCACGCTGACACTCTCCGAGTATAGTGGAAAAAAACTAGGAAAGGACCGTCTCGGCGCGGCTCTCCGCGCTGCGCGCGTCTGCCCGCGATTGTTGCTGCATCGTCCATAGCGCGGCGTAGCGGCCGTGCTGTGCAAGCAGTTGCGCGTGCGTGCCGCGCTCGACGATGTGGCCATGATCGAGCACGAGGATTTCGTCGGCATCGACGATTGTTGACAGCCGGTGGGCAATGATCAGCGTCGTGCGTTCGCGCGCGATTTCGGACAACTCGCCCTGGATGATCTTTTCGGTGCGTGTATCGAGAGCGCTGGTGGCCTCATCGAATACGAGGATTGCGGGATTTTTCAGCACGGTGCGTGCGATCGCCACGCGCTGCTTCTCGCCGCCGGACAATTTCAATCCGCGTTCGCCCACGCGCGTGTCGTAGCCGAGCGGCAGGCTGACGATGAAATCGTGGATGTGCGCGGCGCGCGCGGCGGCGATGATCTCATCGCGCGTAGCGTCGGGCTTTCCATACGAAATGTTGTAGTAAATGGTGTCGTTGAACAGCACGGTGTCTTGCGGCACGATGCCGACGGCCGCGCGCAGCGAATCCTGCGTTACCTCACGCACATCCTGGCCGTCGATCAGAATGCGTCCGGCGCTGATGTCGTAAAAGCGATAGAGCAGGCGCGACAGCGTCGACTTGCCGGCGCCGGTAGTGCCGACGACCGCGACGGTCTGGCCCGGCGCGATTTTGAAATCCACGTCATGCAGGATCTGGCGTTCCGGGTCGTAATGAAACGAGACATGCTCGAAGCGCACTTCGCCGCGCGTGACGGCGAGTGGCGCCGCGCCGGCCGCATCGCGGATCTCCAGCGGCTCATCGAGCAGGCCGAACATGCGCTCGATGTTGATCATCGCCTGCTTCACTTCTCGATAGACCATGCCGAGATAATTCAGCGGGATCGCCAGCTGCAAGAGGAACGCATTGACCAGCACGAGGTCGCCGAGCGTCAGCGTGCCGGCGACGACGCCTGCGGCGGCGCGCCACAACAGCAGCGTCAAGCCGACAGACACGATGCCGGCCTGGCCGACGTTGAGCACGGCGAGCGTCTTCTGGCTCTTGATCGTGGCTTCCTCGTACGCGCGCAGCGCGACGTCGAAGCGCGCCAGTTCGTGGCGTTCGTTGTTGAAGTATTTGACGGTTTCGTAGTTGAGCAACGAATCGACGGCACGTGCGTTCGCTTCGGTATCGGCTTCGTTTTTCGCACGGTAATAACGCAGCCGCCATTCGGTGACCGAGAACGTGAATGCGACGTAGCCGGCGACCGTCGACAGCGTGATCGCGGCAAAAGTCCAATCGAAATGCAGGATCAGGATCGTGCTGATCAGCGCGATTTCGAACAGCGTCGGCAGAATCGTGTAAATGGTCCAGTCGAGCAGGTCGGCCACCGAGACCATGCCGCGCTCGACTTCGCGCGCGACGCCGCCCGTGCGCCGGTCCAGATGAAAGCGCATGCTCAGGTCGTGCAGATGCGCAAACACCTTCAGCGTGATCTCGCGCGAGGTACGCGCGAGCACGCGTGCAAACACGACTTGGCGCAACTCCTGAAACAGCGACCCGGAAAGACGCAAGGCGCCATAGGCGATCAGCAGCAGTGCCGGAATCACCAGCGTGCCGAGTTTCAGGTTCAGCCCGTCCACGAGCTGCTTGAGCAGCCACGGCACCCCGATCGTGGCGAGCTTGGATGCCACGAGCAGCACCAGCGCAATCAGTACGCGCCAGCGGTAGTGCCACACGTACGGGAACAGCCGGCGCAACGTCGATAAGATCGTGGCGCTCGGCTTCGTTGCAGGAGTGTCGGACATCATTTGCAGATTGGGGCGATCGCCCCGCGGCACAAGCGGCGGCGCGACGCCGCGTGCATCTAGTCGAGTCGCGATCAGATCCCGGTCATGCCGAGGATGTTGTAACCCGCGTCGACGAACGTCACCTCGCCGGTGATGCCCGAAGCCAGATCCGAGCACAGGAACGCGGCGGTATTGCCGACCTCGTCGATCGTCACGCTGCGGCGCAACGGCGCGTTGTGTTCGACGTGGTCGAGCATCTTGCGGAAGTTCTGGATTCCGGCGGCGGCCAGCGTCTTGATCGGTCCGGCGGAAATCGCATTGACGCGTGTCCCGTCGGGGCCGAGATTGTAGGCGAGGTAACGCACATTCGCTTCGAGACTGGCTTTGGCGAGGCCCATCACGTTGTAGTTGGCCAGCGCGCGATCGGCGCCAAGATAGGTCAGCGTGAGCAGCGAACCGCCGCGGCCTTTCATCAGCGGGCGCGCGGCCTTGGCGAGCGCGGCGAAGCTGTAGCTGGAGATGTCGTGGGCGACGGCGAAAGCACTGCGCGTCAGGCCGTCGAGAAACTCGCCCTGCAGCGCTTCGCGCGGGGCGAAGCCGATCGAGTGCACGACGATATCGAGTCCATCCCAATGCTTCCCGAGTTCGGTGAACAGAGTTTCGATCTGCTCATCGCTGCTCACATCGCACGGCAGCACGATATTTGAACCGAACGCGTTCGCGGCTTCGTCGACGCGACTGCGCAGATCGTCGTTGACGTACGTGAATGCCAGTTGCGCGCCTTCGCGATGCATGGCATTGGCGATGCCCCAGGCGATCGAACGTTGGCTCAGGATGCCGGTGATCAGAACGCGCTTGCCGTGCAGAAATCCCATCGTGTGCTCCCGCGAAGTCCATGATCCGCGAAGTTTAGCGGATCGTGATCCCGCTGCGTCAGGGCGCGCCTGCGGCAGCCGTCGCCGAGCCGCTGTCGGGCGCACGCAGTCGCAGGCGCTGGCCGAGTTGCAACATCGCGTCGTCGCGCAGCCCGTTCCAGTACGACAGGTCTGCCAGACGCACGCCGGCGCTGTGGGCAATGCTCCACAACGTATCGCCCGCGCGCACGATGTGCGTCGCCGATTGTTTGACGAGATCTTCGATTTTGGCCGTGGTCTTCGGCGAGTGCGCCGCATCGGCGTGTCCGGGAACCAGCATCCGGGTGCCCGCTGGCAACGCATCGCCTTGCAGCGCATTGATTGCGCGCAATGCTTCGGCGTCAACGCCGTGCGCCGCGGCGAGCACGTTCAAATCCTCGTCGTGCTGCAGGGCGATTTCTCGCCACTCGGACCACGAGGCGTGCGGGAGTTTGTCCAAGGCGGCGATGACCGCGTCGTGCCGCCCAGCGGGCAGCAGCAGGCGATACGGGCCATGTTCGGGCAGCCGGCCGTGCAGGTAGCCGGGGTTCAGACGCTTCAGCTGCGCTGTGTCGATGCCGGCGATGCGTGCCACGAGCGTCAGGTCGGCCGCTGCCGGCAGATCGAGCAGGGCCAGCGCGTCCTCCGCGCTTGGTTCTGGCAGTTCGATCTGGAAGCGTTCCGGATCGGCGATGACGCAACTCATGGCGAGCAGTTTCGCCAGATGCTCGTGCGCATGCGCGGGAGCACGCAGGTGTGCAAGCTCGGCCGTGCTCGGCGCGTCGGAGTTGTTTCCGCGCAAATCCCTGATCGCGTACTCGCCGGCATTGAAGGCCATATCGGCAAGACGCCAGTCGCCAAACTCCTCGTGATAGCGCTCGAGCAGATCGAGCGCCGCCAGTGTGGACGCATAAATGTCCAGACGTCCATCGTAATCGCGATTGATCGACAGGCCCGCTTCGCGCGCGGTGTCGGGCATCAGCTGCCAGATCCCGGCGGCGCGGTCGCCGCTGCTGGCCAGCGCGGTGTAGTTGCTCTCGATGTAAGGCAGGAAAACGAATTCGCCGGGCATGCCGCGTTTTTCGACCTGCTCGGCGACGACGAGCAGGAACGGCATCGATTGACTCAACGATGCGCTCAAACCAGCCGCATCACGACTGAAGCGGCGCGACCATTGCGACACCTGCGCGTTGTAATCGCAGGCATCGAGCGCGAACGTCCGCCGCAGGCGTGTCCACAGCGGTGCGTCCGGCGCCGGCGCGAAGTTCGTGCCTTCCCACGGCAACGGTTCCGGCGCGGATGGTGTCGCCGTCGACGGCAGCGCTTGCGCCGTGGAAGGTCGGCCCGGGTTCGCGCTGCAGGCGGCGAGCAATACGCACGCGCTGCCGGCAATCGCGCAGCCGCTGCCGAATGCAGCCAGGCGCCAGTCGTTTCCCTTCATCCCTCGCTTGCGTGCACGTGCTTTCGTATGAGCCGGGCTCATGCGCAACCTCGTCCGCGGAACGCCCCTTCCCGGGCAAACGGAGCGCACTATAGCAGCGGGATTTGTTTGGATTTGTTAGTGAAAACGTCGTGCATTGCAGCATCGGCGGTTTACGCTGCCATGTCGTTTCGCGCACAATCGCGGCATTCTTACGCGGCTGCCGGCCAGATGCGCGACGATCGCCATACGTTTCACGCCAGTGCGCCAATACAGGCGCTTTATGCGCGCGAGATCGCCGCGCTCGCATCGATCGTTTCGGGCGTTTACGGCAACTATGGCTTGTTTCTGCGTCCACACGCTTCCGTGTGCGGTCCGCTGCCGGAACACCTGCTCGGCAAGATGATCGAACTGGCGCCCGCCGAGACCGGGATATTGGAAGGTGGCGTGCGCTGCGCGCCCGATCTGCTGCCTTTTGCGAGCGAGAGTTTCAAACTGCTGATTGCGCAACACGTGCTCGAACAAGTGGATGAGGCGGACGCGTGCGCGGTGGAACTCGCGCGCGTGCTCGCGCCGGAGGGCGTTGCCCTGATCCTCGGCTTCAATCCGCTCGGTACGTGGCGCCCATGGTTGATGACGCATGCGACTCATCTGCGTCCGCATTCGGCGCAGAAATGGCGCATGCTGCTCGCGCGCGAACAGGTCGACACTCTGCAAGTGCGTTTTCCGGGATCGCTGTGGCCGCGCGCAGGCATTGCTGCGGAACCCGGCGCAATATCGGCGCGTCTGGCGCGCCTCGGCAGTTCGTGGCTGCTGCTCGCGCGCAAACGCCGCAGCGCGCTGACGCCGCTGCGCTTGCGATCATCCCAGCGCGAACTCGCCTTGAATCCCACACTGGCGCCGGGTGCGCATCGTAACTGCGCATGAGTGCGGCGCAGGTTGAAATATTCACCGATGGCGCCTGCCTGGGAAACCCCGGACCCGGCGGCTGGGCCGCGCTGTTGCGTTACAAGACCGTGGAAAAAACCGTTTGCGGCGGCGCACGCGACACGACCAACAACCGCATGGAACTGACGGCGGCGATCCGCGCGCTGGAAGCCCTGCGGCGCCCGACATCGGTGCTGCTGACGACCGACTCGCAATACGTCATGCACGGCATCGAATCGTGGCTGCCGCGCTGGCAGGCGAACGGCTGGCGCACCTCGGACAAGAAGCCGGTGAAGAATCAGGATCTGTGGGAACTGCTCGTCGCCGCGGCGGCGCCGCACAACGTGCGCTGGCACTGGACGCGCGGCCATTCCGGACACATCGAAAACGAGAAAGTGGATAAACTCGCACGTGAGCAAGCATTGGCGATGGCGGAGAAACATTGATGCGGCAAGTCGTGCTCGACACCGAAACGACGGGTCTGGAGGTCGAGAAGGGCCATCGCATCGTTGAAATCGGGTGTGTGGAATTGCGCGAGCGCCGGCCGACCGGGCGCGAGTTCCACCGCTACGTCAATCCGCAACGAGCGATGGATCAGGGTGCGCTTGCCGTCAGCGGCATCAGTGACGAATTCCTGTCGGACAAATTGTTGTTCGCCGATATCGCGGCGGAATTGCTCGAGTTCATCGACGGCGCCGAAGTGATTGCGCACAACGCGGCTTTCGACATCGGTTTTCTGCAGGCCGAATTTGCGCGATTGCCCGAGCCTGTCAGGATCGGCGAACGCGTCCGCGTGCTCGATACCCTGGCCCTGGCGCGCGAGAAATTTCCCGGACAGAAGAACAATCTGGACGCGCTGTGCAAGCGTCTGAACGTCGACAACCGGCACCGCCACCTGCACGGCGCTCTGCTCGACGCGCAATTGCTGACCGAAGTCTATCTGGCGATGACCGGCGGTCAGGGCGATCTGGGTTTTGCCGCTGGCGATATCGAATTCACGCCCGTGCGTGCGACCGCCGATGTGGGCGCACGGCCGTCACTGCGCGTGCGTCTGGCGGACGCGGCGGAAATCGTTGCGCACGAGCTGCGTCTGCAGAAGCTCGATGCGGTCAGCAAGGGCAAATGCTTGTGGCGCGTGGAGTTGCGCGAGCCCGCCGTCGCTTAGGGTATGATCGGGGCGGAGTCGCCAGTCGGGGAGATTGTCGATGCAAAGGCTGTTCGCGATACTGCTTCTGGTTGCATCCAACGTCCACGCGCAAACCGCGGTCGAGGCGATTGCCGCGCACAAGCACATGGGCGTGGCGAGTTGCAGCAACAGCGTCTGTCACGGAGCGTCGCAGCCGTTCCGTAATTCCGATGTGATGCAGAACGAATTCGCCATCTGGCAGGAATTCGATCCACACGCGAAGGCGTACCAGATTCTCGAACAGCCGCGTTCGAAGGCGATTGCACAGAAGCTTGGCCTCGGTGATCCGACCCAGGCGGCGGTATGTCTGGATTGCCATGCCGACAACGTTGCGCCCGCCAATCGCGGCGAGCGGTTCCAGCTCAGCGACGGCGTCGGTTGCGAAGCCTGCCACGGCGGCTCCGAAAACTGGCTCAGCGCGCATGCGGACCGCAAGGTCGCGCACGCGGACAATCTCGCCCACGGCATGTACGCGACAGAAGATCCGATCCAGCGCGCGCATCTGTGCCTGTCGTGCCACATGGGCGAGAAAGAACGCATGATCACGCACCGGATCATGGGCGCCGGCCACCCGCGACTGTCGTTCGAACTCGACACGTTCACGTGGCTGCATCCGCATTACAAAATCGGCGACCCCTGGATCAAGCGCAAAGGCGATTGGAACGGCGTTCGCGATTGGGCCGTCGGGCAGGGCGCTGCGGCACAGAATCTGGTCGACCTGTTGCTCGATCCGAAAGCCGGCTGGCAAGGCATCTTCCCGGAACTCGTGTTGTTCAACTGTCAGGCTTGCCACAAACGCATGAAGGACAACACGTGGGCGCCGCGCCAGGGCACCGGCCTCGGGCCGGGCGTAGTGCGTTTGAACGACGCAAACCTCGTCATGTTCCGCCACGTCCTCGCGCCAGTGGACAAGGCGTCGGCGCAACGCGTGTTCGAGGAAACGCGGGCGTTGCATCGGGCAACGACCGACAGCCGCGAGGCGACGTTTGCCGCCGCGCGCAAATTGCGCGGCACTCTCGCGGACTTGCTGCCGAAAGTCGCCGCCTACGATTATTCCGCGGCAAGTCTCGATCCGATTCTTGGCAGCATGCTTGCCGACGCGCAGCGCGGCGAGTTCCGCGACTACGCCGCGGCCGAACAGGCGGCAATGGCCTCGCAGTCGGTCGTGGTCGCGTTCGAGAACGACGGCAAGCTCGACAAGGACAAGGCCGCGGCGCTGCATGCGAAGCTCGATCGCGTCTACGACGCCGTCAAGGACGAAGACGGCTACACGATGGCACGCTTCGTCTCCGCATTGAAGGATTTGCGTGCCGCCGCACCGTAGCGCTCCGCTTTATTTTGCACCGTGACCGATAACGTCCAGATCCCCGGCTTCAGGCTGATTCGCAAGGTCGGCGAGGGCGGCATGGCCACGGTGTACCTCGCCATGCAGGAATCGCTCGACCGCGAGGTGGCGCTCAAGGTGATGTCGCCGACGCTCGCCGCGAATGCGGCGTTCTGCGAACAGTTCATGAAAGAAGGGCGCATCGCCGCGCGTCTCACGCACCCGCATCTCATGACGGTGCACGACATCGGCGAGGAGCACGGCGTCTACTATCTGGCCAGCGAATACTTGCCGGCCGGCACGCTGCGCGATCGCATGGAAGGGATCGGCGTAGCCGAAGCGCTCGAGATCGCGCGCGAGGTCGCCTCCGGGCTCGGCTTCGCTCACGAGAGCGGCTTCGTGCATCGCGACGTCAAGCCGGGCAACATCATGTTCCGCAACGACGGCACCGCGGTGCTCGCCGACTTCGGCATCGCCAAAGCGATCAAGGCCACGGCATCGCAGACCATGACCGGCACGACGATCGGCACGCCGGACTACATGAGCCCGGAACAGGCTCAGGCCAATCCCGTCGACGGTCGCGCCGATCTGTACAGTCTGGGCGCGGTGTTGTTCGAATGTCTGGCCGGACACAAGCCGTATCGCGCCGGAGATCCATACACCGTCGCTCTGATGCACGTCACCGAGCCGCTGCCGAAACTGCCGGAGCAACTCGCCTGGCTGCAGCCACTGATCGACAAGCTGATGGCCAAGGACCCGAACGCGCGTTTCTCCAACGCCGAAGCCTTCATCCTCGAATGCGAGCGTCTGGTCGCTGCGCATCCGGAAATCCAGCCGCGCGCCGAAAAGCGCACGACGCGCAAGCGCAAGGTCGTGCCGCGCGCCGATGCCGCTTCGGCGATGCCATCATCCTTGCCCGCACCCGCTGAGCCGGTGCGCCATCGGCGCGCGATCGCGGGCGCGGCAGCCGCTTTCGCGATGATCGCACTCGCCGCCGGTTGGTATGCGATGCACCGCGAATCCGCGACGGCGACGTCGCAAAATCCGCCGCCGGCCATTGCGCCGATAGAGCACATGTCGCCGCCGATCGACACTGACAATGACTCGCTAGCGGCGCTGGCGAAGATCGACTTGCCAACATTGTTGGCGCGCGGCGACGAGTATCTCGCCTATGGCAAGGAACATTTCGGTGAACGGCTTGAATATCCCGCGGGCGAAAACGCCATCGATCTTTTCCAGGAAGCTTTGCGCCGCGATCCGGCCAACACGCGTGCTGCGAGCGGGTTGGCGCAGATCGCCGCGTTTTACGAACGCGGCGCACGTCTTGCGATGGACAACGGACTTACGGGAGCTGGAACCGTCGAACTCTTGGAGAAGGGCTTGCGCGCGGATCCGAAAAATGCGGCCTTGCTGAAACTGAAAGCCGAACTGGCCAAGCAGGGCGGCGGCTGATCGCTAGCGATTGCGGATCAGAATCACCGTCACGTTGTCCGCGCCGCCACCGTCGAGAGCGGCGAGGATCAGATGATCGACACATTCCTGCGCGGACAAGTCCTGACGCGCAAGCACGGTGCCGATGTCCTTGTCGTCGACTTCCTCGGTCAATCCGTCGGAGCACAACAGGATCTGCATGCCCTGCTGCAGCGTGCCGCGGATCGTGTCCACGCGCAGGCTTTGCGGATCGGTGACGCCGAGTGCTTGCGTGACCACATTGCGATGCGGGTGCGAGCGCGCCTGTTCATGCGTGATCGCGCCTTGGTCGATCAGTTCCTGCACATAGGAATGATCGAGCGACAGTTGCTTGAGCGCACCGTTCCACATGTAGACGCGGCTGTCGCCGACCCAGCAGATTTCGTATTCGGCGTCGTGCAGGCGAATGGCCGCGATCGTGGTGCCCATCGGCAGCGCTTCGGCCTTCTTGCTCGAGTGCTGAATGATCTCCTCGTCGGCGCGCTGCACGGCTTGTGCGAGCGGGGCGCCGGCGCCGACCTCGCGCACGACGGCGTCGCGCGCGAGTGCACTCGCCACTTCGCCGTGCTCGTGACCGCCCATGCCGTCCGCGACGAGCCACAGGCCGAGCTGCGCATCGGCGTAATAGGTGTCCTCGTTGTGCTCTCGGCGCAAGCCAACGTGGGTACTGTGTCCGAATTCAATCATGTGCGGATCGCAAATCCCCTGTCACGCCCGCGTCGGCCATGGCTTGGCGGCGGCCATAGCATGACGTGTGCAAGGCCGTCGATGCAAGCGCGCCACCGCGGCCATTGGCTGCCATGAAAGCATCAGAACTCGATGCGAATACCGATCGACAGCCGGTTCTCATGCGCTCCCGCGTAACCGGCCATATGCTCGAAATAGATGAAACCCGAACGCCCTTGTGGCAATACCGCGTTCAGTCCGATACCGATGTTGAGATAGTTGCTGTCTGGCGGCACATCCGTGAGCACAACCGGTGTTTGCGTCGGGTCCGCGAGGAATCGTGTGATCACCGTCTGCGCATCGTTGCGGAACTCGTGGTTCCATTCGAGCAGCGCGTTGGGCACGAGCACGCCCCAGTCGTAACTGTGCGTGAAGCTCGCGCGCGCGCCGAGGACGCCGAGCAGCGAACTGAGCGAGCGTCCTTCCACCAACGTGCCGAGACCGGCACCGGGCGCGCCGGGGTTGGACATGGTTTCGCTGAATCCGTCCAGACTCAGATGCGTGTAGACCCCACGCAGGTACGGGCTGAATGTCCACGCCTGGCGATTGAAGTCGCGGCCGAATGAAAGCGACAACGAATTCTGGTTGCCGTCCGGCGATGCACTGGCGGTTTGATCGATCGTGGTGAGGCCGCCGCTGTCGGCGAGGCTGTCGATCTGGTAATTGATGTGCCGGCGCAGGTCGTAGTTGAGCCAGCCCAGTGTGGCCGAACCTTCGATGTAGAAATCGCCGCGATACCAGGTGAAATAACCATCGAGGCTGTAGCCATCGATGTCGACCTTGCCGGCGTTCTCGTCCAGGCTGGAATGATTGTTGTTGTAGCCGAGCGCGACGCCGGCGACGAAATCCGTATTGAAGCGGTAGTCGATGCCGGCGGTCAGCGAAGCGTTGTGGAAATCGAAGCCGGGCTGCTCGTTCATCGCCGAGAAGCCGCCGCGCTGGATCTGGCCGGTGGCGAAGAAACCCCAGCGCGCGAAGTCCGCACCGACTTCGTTGTTGGTGTTGGGGTCCTTGCGGAACGTATCGGCGAACGTCGCCAGAGGCAGACTGCGACCGTCCTGGACGATTCCCAGACCACCGAGGCTCAGGCCACTGATGCCTTGGCGCAGCTCGGTCAGGCGCGTGTTGAGATTGCCGTACTGGCCCATCTGCACGCCTTGCGCGAGATTGCGCTGCGGCAGCGATTTGTTGTTGAGCATTGCGTCGAGCGCCGCCGGCACCTGCGCTGGATTGGTCGCGGTACGCACCACGACCTCGGAACAGCGGCCGAGGAAATCCTTCTGCGGGTTGCTCAGCGAATCCGGGTTGCCGCTGTTCATGACGAAGAGTGCCGGACACGCGACGTCGATCGCGTGCGCTACCGCGATCTGTGCCGGCGTCAGGCCGGACAGATTGGCAACGCCGTTGTTGAAGCTGAAAGTCACCGCCGGGATGCCGGGAGAGTCAGCAACTTTCGCGGTGACGCTGTAGGCGCCGGGCAGCACCACGGTCAGCACGTTCTGCGCCTGCCCATTGGCATCGGTCGCGGTTTCGCTATGCGCGAGGGTGCCGGTGGCGCCGGTTTCGGTCCACTGGATATTGATGCCGGATACCGGCTGGCCTTGCGCGTCGACGAGCTTGACGATCATCGGCGCTGACGGCGTCAGCGGTAAGAGATTCTGTGCGCCGCCGCCGGTAATGCTCAGTTGGCTTCCGGGCGGCGCGCCTGCGGTCGCGGTAGCGGTGAACGTGACCGTCGTGCCTTGCACGGTCGCCTGCACGACATTGCTGCCGGCGTTGGGTCCGAGCTTGAGCGTGTTGCTGGAACTGCCGTTGGCATCGGTTAGGGTTTGCGCCGACGCGAGCGTGCCCCCGCCTTGTACAACCGACCAGTTGACCGGAACACCGCCGAGCCCGTTCGTATGTGAACTGCGCACGGACGCTGTTGCGGCGGGCTGGCCGATTTGCACGACGAATGGCTGCAACGTGCTGTTCACTGGTCCGGATTGGTTGTTGCCGCTTGCAGTTACGATCGTCGGTGCGAAACCGGTTGCGGTGAAATTCACCACGTTGCTGCCGTTGCCGGCATTGGCGGAAATCGTGGCCGTACCGGCGGCAATGTACGCGAATGTCACCGACGCCACTCCGTTTGCATCCGTGCTCGAGGTGGTGAAATTTGGCGGATGGGATTCGAGCGGCGAACCAAATGCGACGGAAGCACCAGACGCCACTGTCCAGGCGACGCTTTGATTGGCCACGGGCTGACCATTGGCCGTCACCTTGATCATGAGCGGCGCATCGCCCGCGGTGCCGACCGCCCCGGACTGGTGATCACCGGAAACCAGCTGCGCCACTTGCGCGTGCGCAGCCGCATGAAAGCGTACCTGGACGCCTCCGGCACTGGCGCCGATCACCACGTCGCCAGCGGCGCCATAAGTGAAGGTGTTCGAGGTTTGGCCGTTGATGTCGGTTTGCGTGGTCGTGGACGCCAGTGTCGCCT
>Ga0207695_10001164_pt1 | contig 45489 bp, 36 predicted proteins | sample KBSC54metaG_FD_184354 | JGI IMG/M metagenome (GOLD analysis project Ga0207695, IMG submission 184354) | Corn rhizosphere microbial communities from Kellogg Biological Station, Michigan, USA - KBS C5-4 metaG (SPAdes) (version 2) | ecosystem: Host-associated > Plants > Roots > Rhizosphere > Soil...
CTGCTTCGCCGAGACATTCACGAACGGCGTATCGCCGCCCCAGTCGTCGGGCTGCAATCCGCGGTCCGCCATCTGCTGCTTGATGCGATCCGGATTGGCATCCGGCTTATCGATCTTGTTCACCGCCACGATGATCGGCACATTTGCCGCCCGCGCGTGATCGATCGCCTCCAGCGTCTGCGGCATCACGCCGTCATCCGCCGCCACTACGATCACCACAATGTCGGTGATCTTCGCACCGCGCGCACGCATCCGTGTGAAGGCCTCGTGGCCTGGCGTATCCAGGAACACGATCTCGCGCCCAAACGCCGGTGAGTCCGGCTTGGTAATCTTCACCTTGTACGCGCCGATGTGCTGCGTAATGCCACCGGCTTCGCCCGCCGCCACATCGGTCGAGCGGATCGCGTCCAGCAGTGACGTCTTGCCATGGTCGACGTGGCCCATCACTGTGACCACTGGAGGACGCGTAATCTCCACGAGCCCGGTCGTATCTTCCAGCAGGCCCTCGATCGCCTCGTTCTCCAGCTGCTCTTCGACCGAGATCACCGTAGCCTCGGCCCCAAACTGCCGCGCGACGTCCTTCACCAGCTCGCTGTCCAGCGACTGGTTCACCGTCACCAGCACGCCCTTCATCAGCAGGGTTGCAATCAGGTCCTTGCCCCGGACCTCCAGCTTCTCCGCCAGGTCCTTTACGCTTATGCCTTCCGTCACCGTGATCGACTTGGTAATCGGCACCGGCCCCTGCGACATCATCGGGCCGCCATACCGCGGTGGCGGCTGGAAGCCCTTCATCGGGCCTTCCTTCACCTTTTCGTAGCGCTGGTTGCCGCGGCGTTGCCCCGGTCTCTGCCCAGGCCTTTGCCCGGTCGGAGCCTCGCCCGGCGGCGGAAGCGTTCCTGGCGCGCCCGCCCCCGGCCGCGCTCCAAAACCCGGCCTAGGGCCACCCGGAAATCCGGGCCGCGGACCACCCGGTCCGCCCGGCCCACCTGGGAACGTGCGCGTCGGATGCATCGGCCTGCGTGCGCCTGGGCCCATGGGAGGACGCTGTCCCGGTGCCCCGCCGCCTGGTCCCTGCGGACGTGGCCGCTCGAAGATCGGCCGTCCCCGCTGAATCCCACCCGCCGGAGCAGCTGGCGCGGCATACACAGGACGCGGACCGGTCTGCGGCATCACTACGCGCCGCACCGGAGCCGCTGCAACATTGGTCGCAGGAGCCGCAGCCGCCTCGGGCTCGATCGTCGCAGCCGGGGCTGCAGTCTCGGCTGCCGCAGCAGGCGTAACCGCAGGCTCGGGCTTTGGTGTAACCGCGGCGGCAGCCGTTACCGGCGCAGACGAAGTCGGAGGCACAGCGGGAGCAGCAACACTCTGCGCCGGAGCCGCAGGCGGTGCTGGAGGAGCGACTACAACTGGCGGCCTTGCCACTACCGCACCAACCGGCGGCTTGCTCGCAATCGCTGGCGGAGCAGCAATGACCGGAGCCGCGGGCCGTGGCTGGGGAACGATTCTGCGCGGTGCAGGCGCTGCCGGTGTCACGCTTCGCACCGGCTGTGCGGCCGCTGGAGGTGTAGGAGAGGCTGCGGGCGTGCTCGGCGCAATACCCGCTGCTGCGGGGGGTATCGCGGACGCCGCAGGCGCTGGCGCACCGGGTCCGACAGGTGCGACGACAGGAGCGCCCGCAGGCCTAGCCGCTACCACAGGCGCTGGCCGTGCCGGCTGGCTCTTCGCCATCGCCTCCTGCTGTTTCCGTTCCAGGATCGCCTTCAGCGCGTCGCCGGGCTTTGAAATATGGGAGAGGTTAAACGCTGGCCTAGCCTCGCCACCGCCCGATCGTCCAGACTGTGTCCCGCCGCGCCGGTTCTTCAGATAGTCGCGCACCCGCTCGGCCTCGTTGGCCTCAATCGAGCTCGAGTGCGTCTTTGGTTCAGTCACGCCGACTGCCGTCAGAGCGTCCAGAATGGACCGGCTCTTGACTTCAAGCTCCCGCGCGAGATCATTGATTCGAACTTTGCTCATCCGTCCCTTTTCGTTTAATTCCCCGACTGCGCTAGCTGTTCATTTCAGCCTCTTCGAAGTAGGAATTGTTCCAGTCTCTATTATCCCTGAATTTCGAGTCCGCGAAACCGCAGATTCCATCTCCAGAGCTCCGTTGCTGCCCAAAAACGTACTTACCCACGGTCGTGCTCGTCTGCGTCGATCACTTCGTCGGAGACCTCCTGGCTCTCAGCCACCAGCTGATCTGTGGCATCGTTGTCCAGCTCAATGGCCTCCATCCGAGCATCCGCGTCCGTATAGGCATCGCTCTCCGATTGCGCCTCTTCGGAGTCCGCAATATCCTCCGTGGAAACCTCGCGAACCTCTTCCGCGTCCCCGGCTGCCCTTGCATCCTCAGCCAGCAGTTCTTCTGGTGTCTTTGCCATGGAACCCTCTCCTTCCGTCAATTCCGTCGAGTCGCCATCGCCTGCAGGCTCCTCCGCCGTCTCGACCGTTGGATGCGCCTCGTCCGCGCTCACCGCCGGCTCCGGCCTCTCTTCGCCCTCCTCGTATTGGCCGAAGTAATGCCGTACCGCCACGGAAATCTTCTCCAGCGTCTTCTCGCCAATTCCCGGAATCTCTTCCAGTTGCTCCGGAGTCATGTCCGCAAGCTGCTCAACGGTCGTTACGCCGGCGGCGATCAGCTTCTCCTGGATGGTCTCGCCCAGCTCGGTGATCTGCTCGATTGGGGTAGAAACCGACGCTCCCATCCCGCTCATCTGCTGCTCGACCTCCTGGCGCTTCTCTTCCTCGCTCTTAATGTCGATCTTCCAACCCAGCAGCTTCGCCGCCAGCCGCACATTCTGGCCCTTTTTCCCGATCGCCAGGCTCAGCTGTGTGTCATCGACAATGACCTCCAACTGCTTGTCGTTCAGATCCACGATCGAGACCTTGCTGACCTTCGCCGGCTGCAGCGCCTTCTCTGCAAACGTCGTAATCTCGTCCGAGTACTCGATGATGTCGATCTTCTCGCCGCGCAGTTCGCGGATAATCGACTGCACCCGCATCCCCTTCATGCCCACGCAGGCACCAACCGGATCGACATCCTTATCCCGGCTCTGCACCGCAATCTTCGTTCGCTCCCCTGCCTCGCGCGCAATTGCCCGAATCGACACCGTACCGTCGTAGATCTCCGGCACCTCGCTCTGGAATAGGTTCTGCACCAGACCCGGCGCAGCCCGGCTCACAATCACCTGCGGCCCCTTGGCGGCGCGGTCCACGCGCAGCAGCACCACACGAACCCGCTCGCCCACCGAGAACTGCTCCAGCCGGCTCTGTTCCCGCTTCGGCATGCGCGCCTCGGCCTTGCCCAAGTCGAAGATCACGTCCATCGGCTCCAGCCGCTTTACTGTGGCGTTCAGAACCTCCCCAGCGCGGTGGTTGTACTCCAGAAACACCGTGTCCCGTTCCGCCTCGCGCACCTTCTGGAAGATCACCTGCTTGGCCATCTGTGCCGCGATCCGCCCCAGCGGAGAAGTGTCCTTGTAAAAACGCAGCTCCGCGCCCACCTCCACCTCAGGGGCCAGCTCCCGCGCCTGCTCCAGCGTCAGCTGGTTGATCTCGTCCTCCACCTGCTCCGGGCCTTCTACGACGACCTTGTACACGTAAGCCCGAATCTCGCCGGTCTCGCGATCCATCTCCGCGCGCATGTTCTCCTGCGTCCGGTAGTACTTCCGGGTTGCCAGCGCAATCGCATCTTCCACTGCGCCAACCACGATGTCCGCCTCGATGCCCTTGTCGCGGCTCAACGTCTCAATCGTCTGATACAGAACACTCGCCATCTCTACCCTCAATTCCTCTCAATCAATCACTTGCCAGCGACTGGATCCGTCAAATCTCCGCCACGAGATTTGCTTTCTCCACATCCTTCAGCGGTATCTCCAGAACGCTGTTCTCTGTTCCCTGATCCCTTTTGCCTGACTTCTTCTTGCCCTTTTGCTTTATCGCGCTGGTATCAATCCGGACCACGCCGTCCGCGAATCCCTCCAGCCTTCCCGTCCACACCTTGCTGTTGTTCACTGCCGCAAACAGCTTCACTTTGACCAGGCTTCCTGCAAACCGCTCGAACTCCTCCGCCCGCGACAGCTTCCGCTCTAATCCCGGCGACGACACCTCCAGCGTGTACTCCCCGCCCGGAATCGCATTCTCCACATCCAGCACTGTGCCAAAGTCATTCGCGAACGCTGCACAGTCCTCGTGGGTCACGCCCGAAAGCAGCTCCACCGGAACTCCCTTCGGCACATCCAGTTCCTCGCCCGCCGCGGCCCGCTCCTTCAGCTTCGCCCGCTCGGCCGCATCCTTCTCCAGATACACGCGCAGGGCTCGGCTCTTGCCGCCGCCGCCAAATTCCACGTCCACCACCTCAAGGTGGTGCGACGCCGCCACGCGCTCCGCAATCTTCCGAACTTCGTCGATCTCAAACGCCATAACCCAGCCCGGCTTCCGTCACTCGCAGCCCGAATCCCTTGCCCTGAGGGCCCTTCATTAAACGGGAGCCCGTTATTCCCGCGGAGTCGGAGGAAACCTGCGCTCCTGGTTCCCTCAGCCCTTGCACTTCAATCACTTACGCGACCGCCGCGAACATTCTTCCGAGCAACAAAAAGTGGGCTTTCGCCCACTCATCTCTTCCGCCATCTCCGGGAGCCCCGCTTGCCTACCGCCAGGGTTCGGAATCGCCGGTGCGTTCACGGCAATGCTACGGAACAAACTCGCTCTCCTTAAGATACGCCCCCGCCCTGCAAATTTCAATTGCCGCTACGGCTACGGCACGTATCGCATCCACACCATCCAGCACGCCGCCGCCCCCGCCAGCCCCAGGATCAGCCCCGACGCCCGTCGCTTGTACACAAAGAACAGCAGCAGCAGACCCGTCAGCGACACCAGCGTCAGCAGCACCGCCGAGACATCGATCACCACCGACCAGCCCCGTCCCGAGTCCCGCCCCTTGTGCAGATCGTTGAGCACCGCCACCAGGCCGTTGCGCGTCTCCACCAGGTCGTACGTGCCCTTCTCCGGATCGATGAAGGCATCCGCCGCATATCCCGGCCCTTTGAACGAAACCGTCACCTGCCCGCCTTCGGCCCGGAAGTCCGCCACCGCCCCTTTGATCCCGTGATCGGCCCGCAGCTTTGCCACAATCGCCGTCTCATCCGGCGCCTTGCCGAGCCATCTCCCCGGCATGGTGCCGCTATACCGGGTCTCCCGCACCTGACCGGCAAACCACTCTGCATGATTCAGCGTCAGCCCGGTGACCGCGAAAAACAGCACCACGGCAAACGACACCATGGACAGGTACAGGTGCAGCCACCGCGAAACGATCGCGGTCTGCCGCCGCAGCTGCACTCGAAAGGGAATCGGGGCTTTCGCCAACGCCGTCGGCATTTACTCCCCGTGCTTCCCGTAATCCAGCTGCACGCCGGCAAGCTCGTTTCCGGCTGGCAGCGAGAACTGCTGCGCCGTCCGCCCATCCCAGTTGACTTCCTGCTGCATCAGGTCATAGCGGCCGTGCTCACGCGCCGCCTCGATCAGGATCATGTATTTCCCCGGTTTCAACGGAGCGCCCTTATCGTCCGTCCCATCCCAGCGCAGCGTGTACTTGCCCGGCGACCGCGTCGCCGACGACACGCTCGGTGAAAGATCTCCGCCAAACCGGTTGACCGAGAGGTAGTCCCGATACCAGCGCCTCAGCTCGTTCAGATATCGCGGCTTCTCCGACCACAACGAGATCGCCCGCACCGGCTGGCCCTGTTCGTTCTCCACCCACACCGCGACGTACGGCCTGCGATAGCGCGGGGAATCAATCCGCGCCAGCTCCAGCGTAATCTCGAGGTCCAGAGGCGTTGCCGGCGCCTTCGCTGCCGAAGATTTCCCGGCGGCTTTCGGCGCATAGCTCGCCGTCATCATCCGAGGCGTCTCGAGCCGATACCATCCCGGACTCGCCATCGTCCGTCCATCGCGCAAGACCAGCAGATACTCCACATCGCCCAATTGCTTCGCCAGCCGCATGCTCTCTGCCGGAGACATTACAGAGAACGCCGTTGCCAGCGCGCCCGCCTCCGACGGATCTGCTGCCACGACGGTCGAGCTCAACACCTGCTCCGCCGTCTTCCCCGTGCGCGGATCCACGATGTGCGAGAAATGTGCCCCCCGCACGTCAACTCCGCGCCGGTAGCTGCCGCTGGTCGCAATCGCCCCCTCGCGCAGCCGCACCATATCCATGGGCGGATCGTTCTCCGCATTGGCCCGCGGATTCGCGATCGCCACCCGCTCGTCGATCGCGCCGCGCAGCACGATATCCCCGCCGACATTCAGCACGACTCCTTTGGCTCCGGCGCGCAGCGCCGCGTCTGCCGCATGGCCCGCAATATAGCTCTTCGCAAAGGAGTTCAACGCAATCGGAGCATCGTCCAGATGCGTCGCCGTTCCGGTCTTCACGTCCAGCTTCCAGTGCGGCCGCTGCATCTCCTCGACGGCACGCGCCATCTCCGCTTCCGTCGGCTGCCGCCCCTCCGCTGCCGCGCGCTTCCACACCTGCACCGCGGCCTCCGCCGAGGCGTCCAGAGCCCCGCCCGTCCGCGCTCTCCACGCGTCGAACAGCTCCAGCACCTCGAGTAGCTCCGGCGACACTCGTTCGGCCGTTCCGTGCGTCTTCGCCCACCGCGAGAACTCGCTTGCCGGTGTCCACGCGCTCAGAATTCCGTTCTCTCGATCGAACTCCGCTAGTACAGCCGCTTCCGCCTGATCCGCTGTCGCAGCCGAACCCGCCCGCACCTTCAGATCCAGCGAGGTGCCCAGCACATTTTCCAGGTGATACACATGGACATCCGTCGCCGGGCCCGTAGCCGCAAATCCTGTCCCCGTCGACCCAAACCCAATCCCCACCGCCGCTGATACGGCAAGAACCCCCGCCACAATGCTCGTCTTCAAGTCAGTTCCCTTAACTCTTGAAATAATCGACCTTACCGCCGCAGCCACACACCGGGCTGCGCACTCACATCTGACAGACGTAGGGCTGCCCGGATTAGCTTCACGGAGCCAAATCTCTCCGGTGTCGGAGTGTGGCCTCGCTAGCATTCAAGCAGCCGGATGTCCCTGGAGACTTTTGCATGAGCGAACAACGCGCCGGTCTGCCTATCCTTGCTTTCACCGATCCCGATGCCTTGGACCGTTGGCTCGAAAGACAGCCGGAGAACTCGCCCGGAGTCTGGATCAAGTTCGCCAAGGCAGGTTCAGGCACCCCGAGTATCACCAGGGCGGAAGCGATTGACGCCGCGCTCTGCAATGGCTGGATTGATGGCCAGCTCGATAAGTATGACGATCGACACTGGCTGGTCCGCTTCACGCCTCGCAAAGCTCGCAGCAAATGGTCCCAGCTGAACCGCAAACGTGCAACCGAACTGCTGGAGACCGGCCAGATGCGCCCGCGCGGAATCGCGCAGATTGAGGCTGCCAGGCGAGACGGGAGATGGGAGACAGCTTATGCGCCCGCAAGTAAGGCTGAGGTGCCGCCTGATCTGCAGGCCGCGCTCGATCAGAGCCCGGACGCAGCAGCATTCTTTGCGACCCTCACCGGTGCCAATCGGTACGCGATCCTCTATCGAATCGGAGCTGTGAAAAAGCCCGAGACGAGAGCGCGCAAGATCGCTCAATTCATCGCAATGCTCGAGCGCCACGAGACAGTCCACGGATAAAACCAGGCATGAACCGGATCAGAGCGTCTCCTGAGCCCAGCGCTCAGCGAAGCTTGTATTCTCAGAAAACCTGTCAAGCCCTTGAAATCGTAAACCACTCATTTCAGGATGAAGAGCGGTCAAAATACATGTGACACGAGTTATGCTCAATTTGATATCCTTAACTTAACAGTAGAAATTCACACGGATCCCCAGCCAAGCGCCGGGGATTTTTTCGTTAGCCTTTCTATCCGTGGAATGGGCGGAAGACTGCGATATTTCTTATATTTACCGGCAACTGCTCTGAAATCTTATTTTTACGTGCAAATGACTCAAAAGCAGCTACTTAGGAATAGGGGGCCCCTCATGAAAGTACCGCTCTGCAGTCACATCCGGTCCAACGGCCTGCAATGCCATGCCGTCGCTCTCCGGAACTCGGCCTTCTGTTACTTCCATCGCCGCCTGCACCACTCGCCTCGGCTCTATCGCTCCATCACCATCTGCCGTCCCGATCCGAAGCGTAAAGGCGCCATCTTCGACACCGGCATCCTCAAAGATCGCGCTGCCATTCAGATCGCAATCTCCAGAGTGGTCCAGGCGCTCGCGTCCAACCAGATGGATCTTCGTCACGCGCGCAGCCTGCTCTATGGTCTTCAACTCGCAATGGCAAATACCCGCGCCCTCGATCCCATCAACGATGCGGGCGAGGCCTTCCTAGAAGTGCTCCCTCCGCCTGGGCTCATGCACGGCAACGCCACCGGCATCGCCGCCAGGAGCAACACCGCAGAGGTCGAACCGCACGTGCCACTGCAGATCGAATCCACGTCTCCGCTGGCGCTCGATTCGCCTGAGCCATTTGCCCTCCCATCTCCATCCCCCTACAATCAACAGAACTCCCATCCATGCCCAATCGAACCGACCGCGCAGATCGAACCGCATTTATCGACCGACAATGATCCAGTCTCCAGTTCCGGAAGCTCTGACCTTCGACGACGTACTCCTCGTGCCCGCCTACTCCGAGGTGGTTCCCACCCAGGTCAGCACCCAGACGCGCCTCACCCGCAATATCAGCCTGAACACACCGCTGGTCTCGGCCGCCATGGACACCGTCACCGAGTCGCGCCTGGCCATCGCCATGGCGCAGCAGGGCGGCCTCGGCGTGGTCCATCGCAACCTCACCATCGAACAGCAGGCCGGTGAGATCGACAAGGTCAAGCGCTCGGAATCGGGCATGATCGTCGACCCGGTTACCATCGCGCCCGAGCAGCCCATCGCTGCCGCCCTGGACCTCATGCGCCGTTACAAGATCTCCGGCGTGCCCGTTACCAGCAAAGGCAAGCTGGTCGGGATTCTCACCAACCGCGATCTGCGCTTCATCTCGCGTACCGACATCCCCATCGACTCCGTGATGACCAAAGAGAACCTCATCACTGTCCCGGTCGGAACCACGCTCGAACAGGCGGAGGAGATCCTCCATCAGCACCGCGTCGAAAAGCTTCTCGTCGTCAACGACGAATACGAGCTCAAGGGTCTCATCACCGTCAAGGACATCCAGAAGAAGCTCAAGTACCCGAATGCCACCAAGGATTCCAAAGGGCGCCTGCGCGTCGCCGGAGCCATTGGCGCCACGGGCGATTACCTGGAGCGCGCCGCAGCGCTGATTGAGGCCCGCGCAGACGTCCTCGCTATCGACTCAGCGCACGGCCACTCCTCGCGCGTGCTCGAAGCCGTCCGCGACGTCAAGAAACGTTTTCCCGATATTGACCTCATGGCCGGCAATGTCGCCACTTACGATGGCGCGCTTGCGCTGATCGATGCCGGCGCCGACGCAGTCAAGGTCGGCATTGGGCCGGGCTCCATTTGCACCACCCGTATGGTCACGGGCGCGGGCATGCCCCAGATAACCGCGATCTCCGAGGCGGCTCGCGCAGCCTCGAAACATAATGTTCCGGTCATCGCCGACGGCGGCATCTAGTACTCCGGCGACCTCACCAAGGCCATCGCCGCGGGTGCGGACGTCGTGATGATTGGATCCCTCTTCGCGGGCGTCGACGAGTCGCCCGGCGAGACGATCCTCTATCAGGGGCGCAGCTTCAAGGCTTACCGCGGCATGGGAAGCCTCAGCGCCATGGCGCAGGGCTCCGGCGAGCGTTACTTCCAGTCCACGACGGACATGACGGGTCCCGCCGAACGCACTGACCTCACCTCCAAAGAGCCGCCTGCGCAGAACCGCCTCGCCAAGTTCGTGCCTGAGGGCATCGAAGGGCGTGTACCCCATCGCGGTCCGCTGGAAGCTATGGTCTATCAACTGGTCGGCGGCCTTCGCTCCGGCATGGGTTATCTGGGCTGCGGCTCCATCGAGGAGCTGAAACAAAATGCGCGTTTCATCCGCATCTCGAACGCAGGTCTGCGCGAGAGCCATGTTCACGACGTGATCATCACCCGCGAGGCCCCGAACTACCACGCGGAATAATCAGCGAATCGTCAGGCCGGCTAGAAGAAGATTTCTCGTGACTCAGGCAACCTCTCGCAGCCCATGCTGAATGAGCAACTTGGACAGATTTTGGCGGGTAATTCTTTCCGGCGCGCGCGAGCTGCTTTGGCTTTCGTAACAACATAAGTCACACATAATATTTACCCCTAAACTTTGGCACGGTGATTGCTATCAGTCTGGTTGAATCTGTCCACAGGTTCGTCCGTAGACCCGAACTGGAGAACTCTCAGAGATGGCAACCTCCCCTGCCTTGCTGAATCCCTCACTCAAGCTGCCCCGTTCGCTGCCGGAGCGTACCGTGCACCGGGCATGGATTCCTGTGTTCCTCTGCATGGGATTTATCTGCTTTACGTCCACCACGCTGATGAGCGGGTACCACACGCAGTTCGTGGTGAATGATCTCTGGCGCGCCCTCTTCGGCCACTGGCATGAGAACTTGCGCGGGATCGTCAACTTCGACGCGCGAAAGATTGGACACTTCTTTGGTTACGGCGCGGTCGGCCTGATCTTCCGCAATGCCTGGCAGCACACGCTTGCAGCACGCGCGCAGCGCAGGAAGCGAACGCTGCAGTTTCGCCATCTTCTGTTGCTCTCGTCGGTGCTGTCTGTGCTTTCGATCCTGCTGGTCTCTGCTTGCGACGAGCTGCACCAGGCGTTCCTGCCGCAGCGCGTCGGCAGCTTCGGCGACGTGTTGCGGGATACCTCGGGCACCATCTTCCTGAACCTGCTGCTGCTCGGCTTCCGTTGGTATCAGCACTCTCGTAGATTCGCCTGGAGCTCCGCACTCGCCACGGAGTAAGCCGGCCGGAGAGTTCACTGATAGCCTTGTTCTATGCGGTCGGTCTTCTCTGCTGAATTAGAAAGTTCTAACGAAAACGAGAGCGGGTGGCGATGGTGGGCCAAGGTTTGGCTTCCCGCAGTTATTGCGGTGCTTGTTATTGCAATCGAGTCCACCGGAACCTTCTCTGCCGATAACACGAGTGGCTGGCTGCGGCCGCTCTACGAGAAATTGTTCGGCGGTATCAGCGATCCGGCCTGGGATCTGCTGCACCACTACATCCGCAAGACCGGCCACTTCGTCGGATACGGAATGGTGGGCTTCACCTTCCTGCGTGCCTGGCTCCATACTCTTGCGCGGCGCGGCTTGGCGACGCTCCTGGCCTGGAGGGCAAAGTGCACGAGTCTGGCAATTCTCTCCACGGCGGTGGTCGCAAGCGGCGATGAGTTCCACCAGCACTTTCTGCCCAGCCGGACAAGCTCGCCGCTGGATGTGCTACTCGACACCGCGGGCGCCTGCACCATGTGCCTGGGCGTATGGCTGCTCTGCTGGCGGGGCCGTCAGATGCGCGGAGATGCCTGGCAAGGTCAGGCGCCGTGATGGGCGCCCGGATAGCGGGTGTCGAGCACGACGGCGTCGAAGCGATGCAGGGAAGTGAAGCCGAACCGCCGGTAGAGGCGAACCGCCTCGGCGTTGCTCTCGGTGACTGTCAGCGTGACCGCCTCGAATCCCGCCGCACGCAGAGCCATGGCACAACGTGAGAGCAGCAGTTTTCCCAGACCGCTACGCCGTTTGGCAGGGGCGATGCAGATCTGCGTGATGTGCCCGACGCGCTCGCCCACGCGCGACACCAGAACCATACCTGCCATGGCTCGTGAGGCGCGGTCGCGCAGGATCCAGGAGAAGTTCGGTTCAAACACACCGCAGCCGGGGAAACGCACGATATTGTGCAGAAAACGCAGCGATCCATGCAACGAGCGGTACTGGTCGTTAATTCTGGCGTCGGTATGTCCTTCATAGCAGGCGTGAATCAGTTCGGCTGCGGCCTGGTAGTCCTGCGGCGCCCAGCGGCTGAGCTCGAAGTCGGCCGGAACCTCCGCGTTCGACACGGTGCCGGCGAGTTCAAGCTCGAGGAACAGGCGCGGGTGAACCGTGAACTCAGGGCCGTCGAACAGGTCTGCCAGCTCGCCATGGCCGAACAGCAACAACTGCGACTCAACGCGATCGACGGCGGGGGAGTGACGCAGCATCTCGATCGCATGGGTCAGCAGCAGGCGCGCGGTGGCGGAGTCGGCTTCACCGCCCGGGGTGCTGGCGAAGGCGTCGCCGATGACGGCTTTACGGCCCTCGTAGACGCAGAAGGTGTAGCCGCAGACGCGGCCCCGGTCCAGCGCAACGAAGCCCTGCAGGATGCGAGAGTCCAGGTACTGAAGCAGGAGTTCGGTTGAGCTGCGGTAATCCCAGCGCAGGCGCGTGCGCCACAACTCCGCCTCCAGCTCTAATAGAGGCCGGAGTTGGCGGGAGGAGAAGTGCCGCAGGTCCAGCACTTCAATTTGCGAAATTACGGGAAGTGCAGACATCCGGAAATGCGGTCCCCTGTGGCCGGTCTTCGAAAAACAACATACCTGCAAGCCGGCACCTCCGTCGAGGGAGCACGGCGGATTTGAACCGTTATCGCGCCGGGTACACCCTGTAAACCTCAAGGCCCTGCGAGGGATAGAGGAACAGAGGAACATAGACGCGTCCCCGCAGCCAGGGTTCCAGTGTGGTGGTCTCGCGGGAGGGAACGACCAGCAGGTGTTCTTCACGCGGCACTCCGGCGCGTGCGTAATCCACAGGCTCCTGGTCGCGGTAGAAGGCGAGCCCATAGACCAGATCGCGGCGGACATCATGCACCGCAATCGTCCGCACGTCGGATGCCTGCTGCGCCATTCGGTGGGCCAGCGGACGAGCCGAGTAGTTCAGGTCGAGCTCACCGCCGTGAAAGCCGAGTAGAAACACCATCTCCGCAAGGATGGGGAACAGCGTGGCATTGCGCACATGCGAGATGCCGCCTATGCGGATGGTATGAGCTACGGCGAATAGCACTAGCAGTGCGGCTGCCGAGGCGCTGATCAGCCATCCACGCGGCGGCACGAGCGTGTCGTAAGTCATGTGCTGGGGAGCGAGCACGAGGACGAAGGCAACCATGGCGCAAAGCGCCGCATGCGACCAGCGCAGCCAGTTTGGCAGGCCTTGGCGGCGAATGCGGTTCAGATAGTCGCCAGTCAGGATGGTGATGGGTGGCAGAGCCGGAAGAATGTAACCCGGAAGCTTGGATTTCGAGAAGCTGAAGAAGACGATCGGGAACAGCGCCCAGAGCACAAGGAATTCAGGGAAGGCATCTCCAGCGCGTTGGTGTCCGAGGTAGCGCTTCGGGTTGACGCGCACCTTCCACTCGGCAATCGAGGTGTTAAGCGCCTGCACCATCGCCCGGACGGCGATGACGGTCCATGGCAGGAGGCCGACGAGCAGGACTGCGAGATAGTACCAACTGGGCTGTTCATGCTGATATAGATCGGTGCTGAAGCGCTTCAGATTATGGTTGAGGATGAACTCGCGGAGGAAGCCGGGGTTCTCGCGCTGGACGGCCACGTACCAGGGCAGAACCATCACCAGGTAGAGCAGCACGCCGGGCCACCAGATAGTTCGGCGAATAGCCGACCACTCCCGGCGAAGTCCAAGGAAGAGCAGGATGATGCCAAGCCCGAGAAATGGCGCTACCGGTCCTTTGGCCAGGGTGGCGGCGGCTCCAAAGAAGTAGAGATCGAAGAGCCAGAACTTCTTGCCGGTCTCATACCAGGCATACCAGCCGAGCATTCCGATGCAGAACGGTGCGGCAAGCTGCATGTCCGTGGACGCACCGCGGGCGAAGCCGATGATGGCGACCGAAGAGGCGGTGATCAGGGCTGCATCCAGCTGTCCTCCAGGGCGGAAGCGCCGCATGTGAAGGAAGATCATGACGATCAGCAGGAAAGCTCCGGTGGCAGAGGGCAGCCGTGCCGACCAGTCGGAGACGCCGAACTCTTTGAAGAATCCCATGGCTCTCCAGTAGTAGAGAGCGGGCTTTTCGAGCCAGGGATGGCCGTAGAGGATGGGAGTCACGGTGCCGGCGTCCAGGCAGCGAACCGAGGCGCGAATGTCCTGTGGTCGCGGACTGTGCGGGATGAGATGCGCGTTGTATTCGCGGCAGGTCTCCACATGGCGGTCAAGCATCTCGCGGGCAATCTGCGCGTATCGAGGCTCGTCGGCGCCGACGAGGCCGATCTGATCTCCGCCGAAGATCGGCACCAAGCCGTAGAAAAGGAGAAAGCTGGTCGCCACGAACAGTACCACGAACTCCCAGGGGGAGTGACCGAAGAAGCTTTCCACATGTCTGCGGAGCCAAACGATCAGCCGGTGTTCAGGCCGGAGCTCCGGGACCGCGGGTTGTTCTAAACCGGTCGAAGTTGCCATAGAACCGCTGGTTGTACCGGACCCCGGAAGCCAGACAAGGCTACCAGAGTCTCTCCTTAAGCCAGGCACGCTGCTCAGCTCGACGACCCGGATGAGGCCGAGTCTGGCGGCCCGGATTCGGAAGCATTCGCCGCAGCTTCGCGGCGCTCCCGCTTGCGTAAACGGCCGAGTAGCTCGTCCATGCGACCGGTCATCTTCTGGGACCGGTCGATGACGAAGGTGAGCTCGGGGACGTGGCGGACACCCATGCGTTCGCGCAGCTCGGAGCGGATGTAGCCACGCGCGGCCATAAGGGCCGCAAGCGTGGATGCCTCCTCGGCCTCGCTTCCGTGAACTGCGACGTAGATCCGGGCGCTCTTGCCGCCCGGAGCCAATACAACGTCGCTGACATAGCTGGGTGCAATGCGGGGATCGGTGAGTTCGCCTTCGAGCATGGCCCCGATCTCAATCGAGAAGGTACCGGCGACGCGGTCACGGTGGTGGTTTCTGGCACGATTCTCAGGCATGGCGCACGATAATGCACTTTCTGCAAACACTCAAGGATACCAAATCGGCGGGGGCTCTGTCTGAACTGGACCTACGTTGACCTGCCTTCAGAACTCGATTTGTTCGACGTAAGAATCGAGGACTTCAGCGCTCAGGGAGCCGGCGAGGCGATGAATCGCCTGGTCGACTTCCTGCATCTGTCCGGCAAGATAGCTCGGAGAACTGGAGATGGCGACGATCCCGACGACAGCGCGGTTCCATAGACTGGCCTCGTCGAGCTCGGCCACCGAGACATTGAAGTTGTGGCGGAGCTTGTCTTTGAGAGAGCGCACAACCTGACGCCGGTCCTTGAGGGACTGAGCGTGAGGGATGGAGAGCTCCACGGTTAATCGGGCGACGGGCATAGGCAAGAGATAAGCCTAGGTTCTGATCGGAAGTATACGAAGCGGAAGAGAGCGGGCAGGAGCAAACATCCGAGCGCGCGCAGTGAGGAACTTTCTCCAGCAGTGCAGGTGTGCTTGAGAAAAGAAGTGTCAAGCATGGTTCCTTTGCGAAGGGGTTACTAGGTACTAACAGGGTGGGGTGTCAGAATGAGCACTGTCGGGAGTGATTCAGCAGCCGCTAAAGGCTTCCAGAGAGCGGGGCGGACACGCGGAAGCGGCCTCTGGCAAGGTATTTCCAGTTATCGGACATTTTTGAGATGGGGGAACAAGGGAGCATGCCGGATCGGGACGATCTCCGCATTCAGTACGGTGACGAGTCAACACGCGGCGCACGCATCAAGGTGATTGGCGTGGGCGGCGGTGGAAATAACGCGGTGAACCGCATGATTGCGGCGGGTGTGGAGGGCGTCGAATTCATATCCGCCAATACCGATGTCCAGGCGCTGCAGATGTCCCAGGCTCCAGTCAAGCTGCAGCTTGGCGTGAAGCTCACGTCAGGACTCGGCGCGGGCGCGAATCCGGATGTAGGCCGCCGGGCAGCACTGGAAGACTCAGACAAGATCATCGAAGCGCTGGAAGGCGCGGACATGGTGTTCGTCACGGCCGGGCTGGGTGGCGGGACGGGAACGGGTGCGGCGCCGGTGATTGCAAGCCTGGCAAGCGAGATGGGAGCGTTGACGGTTGCGGTGGTGACTCGGCCGTTCGCCTTTGAAGGCAAGCGGCGCATGATGCAGGCCGAACGCGGGATGCAGGAATTACTGGAGTCGGTGGACACACTGATCGTGATTCCGAACGAGAAGCTGCTGGCCGTCGCGAAGGACGCCGGTTTCTTCGAGAGCTTCCGGATTGCGGACGATGTGCTGCGCCAGGGCGTGCAGGGCATCTCCGACATCATTACGATCCCCGGCGTGATCAATCGCGACTTTGCCGATGTGAAGACGACCATGGCCGGCATGGGCTATGCAGTGATGGGGACTGCAATGGGCAAGGGCAGCACCCGGGCGGTGGATGCTGCCATCGCCGCAATGGCCAGCCCGCTGTTGGAAGCAGGCGCGATCGACGGCGCGCGCGGGATCCTGATCAACATCACAGGTTCGAGCAGCCTGAAGTTGAGCGAGGTGAATGAGGCCTCAACCATCATCCAGAACGCAGCGCACGAGGACTGCAACATTATCTTTGGCGCGGTGCAGGACGAGCGCATGGGTGATGAAGTGAAGATCACCGTGATCGCCACCGGGTTTAAGCAGGACATGCCGGAACGGCGCGCACGGATGCTTGCGGAGTCGGCGGTCTCGGGTGCCGGCTACGAGGTCCCAATTCGGGCGCGGAGTGGACCGCGTACGGCGGAGCCGGTTGCGCGGTTTGCCAGCGAAGAGCGCGAGATGGTCCACGAGATTCCCGCGGAGCAACAGATCGCTCCGGGCCGGGTAGAGGCGCTTGCGGCGGCCGTCCGAGAGTTGGACGTCCAGCTCGACCTCGAGCCGGAGGACGAAGAGGCGCCCGAGATGACGGCTGAAGAAAGAGCAGCTGCGGCACATGAGCCGGAACTGGTTCCAGTGCCTGCCTCGGTTTTCGATGATGACTTCTTCCGCGTCCACCAGGAGTCCGCGGCGACGGCACGGCGCGAGTCTGAGGCGGCCACCCCGGAACCTCGGATGTTTGCCGGAGCGGCGGTGAGCGGAGAGATGGCGGACACCGATGAGCTGGATATTCCTGCTTTCCTTCGGCGTGGTCACTGAGTCTTGTCCGAAGGGAAGTTTTCGGCCCCGGAGAGGGGCGAGTTTTTGTGTGCCCAACCGGCTCCGGACGTTTAGAATCGTTCTACGCAGTGCTTTGGGATGGGTGGCTGTGGGGGCCTGGCGGCTAGGCAGAGGTGGTCCAGGGAATATTTTCCGGTGCGTACCACCTGCGAGGAATAGTCAGCCGGATTGTAGAAGCATCGAATGTAGATACCGGATTGTTCCAGGCGGAACCCGCTCGGGCAGTCCGGACGGAGTTGTTGTTGCCTCAGCAAGGTGAAGGAAACGGCAAACAGGTAAAGGAACGGACGAGCAGGACAATTGCAAGACCGACAGCACCTTGGGAGAAGTAGCATGGGCCGGAGTTTCACCTGGAAGACTGTACGACTTATTTGCCTTGGAATTGCACTAGTCTGGATGGTCTCCTCGAGAGCCGAGGCGGCAACGCGGACCAGTGTAGTGGCGCATCGAAGCGCCTCCCGCAGGACGACCGGCGCTTCACTGGTCCGCCGCCGAAGTACGCGGTCCCACGGAGACGTGGTGAGTGGCGTACGGGTCTCCGCCAGCAGAATCGGGCGGGGTGGCGCGCGGGCAGTGCGAGTAGTGCGGCGCGGCCGACGCGTGCGGTTTACGGAGCATTTCACGGCTAACTCTTTCGCCGAGAATCTGACCTCGGGCGACGTGACGGCTGGCGAAGATCCGGTGGTCCGCGCGGCAGCCGTGGAAGCACTGGGCAACATGAACGGCACAGCCGTGGCGATTGATCCTTCGAGCGGCCGGATCCTGGCGATGGTGAACCAGAAGCTGGCTCTTTCAAGTGGCGCGGAGCCGTGCTCGACCATCAAGCTGATGGTTTCCCTGGCGGCGCTGGATGAGGGCCTGATCAATAAGGACACCCCCGTCAACCTGGGCGGCCACTACACGATGACGCTCACCAAGGCTCTGGCGCTTTCGATCAACCCGTATTTCGAGCAACTTGGGCGGATGCTTGGTTTCGAGAGGGTGAAGCACTATGCAAACCAGTTCGGGCTGGGTGAGCTCGCGGGGTACAACATCGAAGGCGAGCAGTTGGGTGTATATCCTGACCAGCCGCTGCCGGATTCCAAGGGCGGCGTAGGCCGCATGTGTTCCTTCGGCGAGAGCATCTCCATGACACCGCTGCAGCTTGGGGCGCTGACCTCGGCGATTGCGAACGGCGGTACGCTTTACTATCTGCAGCATCCGGAATCGCCGGAAGAAGTGGCGAACTTCACGCCCAAGGTAAAGCGGATTCTCGATATTGCGCCTCTCATTCCGGAGATGCGCGACGGCATGATGGGCGCGGTCGACTATGGGACGGCACGTTCGCTGAAGGTCAATTTCCGTGAGTTCCCGGTGCTGGGTAAGACCGGCACGTGCTCTAACAACGGAACCCGGTTTGGCTGGTTCGCCTCGTATGCAGAGACGCCCGCCGGGCGCATTGTGACGGTGTTCTTCCTGGAGGGCGGTCGTCCGACCTTTGGGCCCAAGGCCGCTGAACTGACCGGGATGTTCTACCGCGGGCTGGCGAGCCGGAACTACTTCCAACCGAGGGGTCCGCAGGTTGCGGATGCCGGATTTGCCACTGTGCGGGCGGCAAATTAGGGGTCCGAATAAGAACAACGACAAAGCGGAACCTTTTTCGGTTCCGCTTCGTCGTTTAAGCTGATTTCGATTTTTCTTCGCCATAGGCGAAATTGGTGCTAAAATCCGGTCTGACCTACCCGTTTCGAGGAGAAATACAGCGTGGCTGATGACCGGAATCGTGCAATTGAGGCAGCTCTTTCATCGTTGGAAAAGCAGTTTGGCAAGGGCTCGGTCATGCGGCTGGGATCGAAGGAGGCGGTGGTCCCGATTGCGGTGATCTCCACCGGATCGATCTCGTTCGATGCTGCCCTGGGAGTGGGAGGCGTACCTCGCGGGCGTGTGATCGAGATCTTCGGACCGGAGTCTTCGGGCAAAACTACGGTGACGCTGCAGATCATTGCGGAAGCGCAGAAGGCCGGCGGCTTGGCAGCCTTTGTGGATGCAGAGCACGCACTAGACCCCGGGTATGCGCAGAAGCTGGGTGTCGATGTCGATAATCTGCTGGTCTCGCAGCCCGATTATGGCGAGCAGGCGCTGGAGATTGTCGAGGCGCTGGTCCGGTCGAATGCCATTGATGTGCTGGTAGTAGACTCGGTGGCCGCGTTGGTCCCGAAGGCTGAACTGGATGGAGAGATGGGCGAAGCCCAGATGGGTCTGCAGGCGCGACTTATGAGCCAGGCGCTTCGGAAGCTGACCGGCGCGGTGTCAAAATCGCGAACCTGCCTGATCTTCATCAACCAGATCCGGGAGAAGATCGGCGTCATGTTTGGCAATCCGGAGACGACAACGGGAGGCAAGGCCCTGAAGTTCTACTCGTCGATGCGAATTGACATCCGGCGTATCGGTGCGGTGAAGGAGGGCGACGTGGTGGTCGGCTCTCGCACCAAGGTCAAGGTAGTGAAGAACAAGGTGGCGGCGCCGTTTCGCGATGCTGAGTTCGACATTCTGTACGGCGAGGGGATCTCGCGCGAGGGCGACGCTCTCGACCTGGCGGTGACCAACGGGATCGTGGACAAGAGCGGCGCCTGGTACAGCTTCCAGGGCGAGCGCATAGGACAAGGTCGCGAGAACGTTCGCGGGTTCCTGAAGGAGCACCGGGACATTTATCAGAAGATCGATTCAGAGATACGGAAGAAGATGGGTATTGGCGGCGGAGTAGTGGCAGCCGAGATTCCGGCAGCGCCTGCGAATGGCGCCGCGGTGGCTCAGGAGGCTGTGAAAGGCCGCAAGTAAGAATCGAAGAACTGCAAAAGCGATGGCGCCGGCGGATACCGGCGCCATCGCTTTTGGTTCGGGTCACGATTTCAGCGGCGTACCAGGTGAGATGACCACTCGGCCGGCGGTCGCGTTGAGCACCTCGAGGAAGGCGACGAATAGGGCATTCAGGCCGGTGAGCAGGCCGAACAGACCGCCGAGACGGCTGAACGGCAGCGAACCGAGAGAGTAGTGGAAGTCCCCCAGCGCGAGCAGGAAGAAAGTAATCGTGAGGAGCAGGAAGATACTCCACACTGCCTTGGAGAGCCGAAAGGTGACGATCCAGAGCAGGCCGGTGTAGATGCCCCACATCAGCAGGATGAATCCGCCGGCAGCGGGTGGCGGAGCCTTCAGCCAGCCGGCCCCAATGCTCCACTGCAGCAGCGCGAACCACCACCAGAACATGCCATACGAGGTGAACGCGACCATGCCGAAGGTGTTGCCGGTCTTGAACTCACAAATGCCGGCGACCAGCTGGGCGAGACCTCCAAAGGCGAAAGCAAGCGGCACGACCGCAGGAACCGCCTCGGGCGGAAGCCAGCCTGCGTTGATCGCGCTGAGCACAACCGTCGTTAGTCCGAAGGCGGCGAGTCCCAGTGGCGCAGGGTTGGCGTAGCGGGGTGCTGCGTAGACGGGCTCAGCGGGTTGGGTGACGAGGTCGGGCATCGAGCCGGGGTCTCCTGGGTAACAGAGTGCGCACCCATAATACGGGAACCAGAAGATCGCGACAGGAAGGAACTTTCAGGCAGCAAGAAAGGGTATCCGGAGACCGGATACCCTTTGGGGATTGCTTAGATGTGAGTCCTGGTACCGAGCGTCAAATTCCGGGGGGCGGTCCTGGAGGGCCGGGCTGAGCATCGCGGTGGCTGCCGGAACCGCCGTTCTGCCGCATCTGGCCGCCAGGTCCTTCCTGACGATGGAACTCGCGGTGCTCGTGCCGCTGGTTGAGCAGGGTCCACTGATCGGGCGTCAATACGGCGCGAATCCCCAGCAGCATTCCGGCGCTTGCAACCTCCAGATCCGCGCGTGCGCGCGCAACTTTTTCGATCTGTGCCCGGGCCCTGCCCATATCCAAGGGATTGGCGCTGAGCAGGGGCTCCAGCACGATCTCCTGCTTCTCCACATTCGCGCGAAGGTCGATGAGTTGCAGCCTGCTCTGCTCGAATACAGTATCCATGCGCTTAATTTGATCGGCGGTGAGGTTAAGCTGCTGGGCCAGAGCGGCGTCGTGCCACCACTTGCGTTCCATGCCAAAACCCAGCAGTCCGGTCCGCGCATCGCGCCCGTGCATCATCGGACCCATCGAGCTATGACCCTGCATCATAAGGTGCGGCGGCATCGGAGCGCGAGCTGTTGCCGGCGTACTGTACGGCGAAGCAGGCGGGGGCGCGCCGGTTGTCTGCTGGCCGAAGGTGAACGAGCTCGAGAGAGCGAGCAAGGCAACGAGAAACGAGGTTTTGCTGAGTTTGCGTGGGTTCATGGCTAATTCGTCCTTTGATTTGCTGTTTGGGACGGCTGAGATGCACTGCCAGCCGGGTCAGCGAGGGCATCCAGGGGACTCGGGACAGACTCGGAGAGCTCGCGGCTGACGCCGTCGAGCAGTGCCTGGTCGGAATCCGGCGCAGGATGGGTCGAAACAGCTGCAACTGTTTGCTGCGCCGCCGACGGTTGCGAGTGGCGGAGAACCATCTGCAGCGGCAGAACAATCGCGAGGAGCGCCGTTGCAGCTGCGGCCGTCCAGAAAACCGGCGGAAAGCTGAACCCACGGATGGGCGGCTGCCAAGCTGGCACTCGATGCTGCCTCGCGCTTGCGTAGGCGGTCGTGGCTTCCTGAAACAGCGCGAGCGAGTCGCGCATTGCAGCAAACCTGGCTCCGCATTCTTCACATTGAGCGGCATGGGTGCTTGCCAAGCCGAGCTCCAAAGCGTCGGACTGTTGCAGCTCGCGCGGGGAGGCGGCGAGGAGTTCATTTAGTTGCTGGTCGGTAAGGTGGTTCATGATCTCTCCTTCAGCGCGTCCTGGTGTTGCGCGCGGACGGCATCGATGGCGCGGTAAAGGTGGCTCTTCACAGTTCCAAGAGGAAGACCCGTGACAGTTGCGATCTGGGGGATTTCCATCTCCTCCATAAATCGGAGCAGGAAGATGGAGCGTTGGCGGTTGGATAGCTTTCCAACCGTCTCCCAAATGCTGGCGATCTGCTGGCGGGCAATCAGAGTCTTTTCGGCCGATTGCTCATAACTGGGCAGACTGGCTGCGACGTCCGATGCCTCGACGGCGGTGCTTGCGATGCGCTTCCAGAAGCGGAAGCGACCCGTCCGCGTGTGGTCCCGCGCGAGGTTCAGCGCGATTCGGATCAGCCAGGTGGGAATGGAGCAGTCCTCGCGGAAGCTGTGTCGGGCGTTCCAGGCGCGGAGGAAGGTCTCCTGGGTGAGGGTTTCGGCAGCGTCCTGATCGCGCAGATTGGCGAGCAGAAACCGGAATACTCGGGGCTGGTACATGGCCACGATGCTGTCGATATCGTCCAGTGGCGTGGGGCGTACCTGCGCTTCCAGCGAAAGTTCGGTCGGCGAGAGCATCTGGATGTTGTTGGGCACCATGGGAATTGGTTTCGAATGATTCGGAGTTTCAGCTACTTCCGCGCCATTTTCATCCGCGGTTACTGGGACAGACGGACGCATGTGCCCGGAAGTCTACACCCCACGGCAATAATCCGTCGGAGACGCTGGGGTATGCTGGTTGCGGCATGCCGAATGTAAAGGCGATTTATCCCGGGACATTCGATCCGTTGACCAATGGGCATCTGGACCTGATCGCCCGCGGAGCGAAGATCGTAGACCACCTGGTGGTTGCAATCCTGCGGAATGCAGACAAAGGGTCACCGCTGTTCAGCGTAGAGGAGCGGTTGGAGATGATCCGCGAGGCTATTGAGGAACAAGGCTTCAAAAACGTTTCGGCTGACACCTTCGATGGTCTGCTGGTGGAATACGCGCGGTCACAGGGAGCTCAAGCCGTACTGCGCGGCCTTCGGGCTATTACCGACTACGAGTACGAGTTTCCCATGGCGATGATGAACCGCAAGCTGGATCCGAAGTTGGAGACGCTCTTCATGATGCCGAACGAGCAGTACACCTACGTCAGCTCGCGTTTAATTAAAGGTGTGTTCAAGCTGGGCGGCGATGTCAGCGAACTGGTGCCTCCGATGGTGGTTCGGCGGATGAGAGCCAAGGCCAAAGCATAATCCGATTTATGGCGGAATCGATTCTTCAGATAAGACTTGGGGGAGCGCTGCTCGCCGCAACTGTGGCTCTATCCACTGGTGCTGGATGGTCTCAACTCGATCCGGCCAGCTCTGTGTTGGATCCCGAACCGGGCGCACCGGCCTCTGTAGGAAGCGTGGCTGCGCCGCTTCGGTTCGATGTGGTCTCCATCCGGCGGGTGACAGTTCCTGCTGATCACTCTGCGATTGAGTCGCCACCGGAAGGCGACAGCATCACCATCACAAACCTGGCGCTGAAATGGGTCATCGAATTTGCTTACGACTTTCAGCGACCCGACCTGGTTTCCGGGCTGCCAGACTGGGCCAGCAATGAGAGCTACGACATCATCGCGAAGGTGAGCGAGTCGGACCTGCCGAGTTTTCGGAAACTGGATCAAGCGCAACGTCGGGCGATGCTAAGGCAGTTGCTTCACGACCGTTTCCACCTGGAGGCGCACACCGCGCCAAAGGAGATCCCGGTATATGCGCTAACGGTGGCGAAGAACGGACCGAAGCTGAAAGAGGCCAGTTCAGGCGAGATGTATGCAAATGGCGCTCGGAACGGAGAAGGGGGTCCCGCCGGAGCGGGGACGATCACGCCGAGCTCGAAGGGCCTGGTAGGCCAGGGTGCAGAGATACGCCAGCTTGTCGTGTTATTGTCCCGGCTTCAACTCGGTCGCCAGGTGGTCGACCATACTGGCCTGAAGGGGCGGTACGACTTTGTGCTGCAGTTCTCGCCGACAGAGGCGATGCGCCCGGTCATTAACGGTCAGCAGCTACCGCCCTCCGCCGAGCAGGAGGCGATGCCCTCCGTTTTCACCGCCGTACAGGAGCAACTCGGGTTGCGGCTGGAGCCAGCAAAAGCCACGGTGGAAGGGCTGGTTATCGACCATCTGGAGCGGCCTTCGGAGAATTAGGTTCTGGTGCAGCTTTCGCCCGCACTCGGGCTTTCTCAGGGCCGCGGAATCTGAGAAACTGGTACATATGACCACCACAGCCACCAAGGTCCTCTCGGACCGGATCAACCGGATTGAAGTCTCTGCCACCATGGCCATCACCGCCGAGGCTTTGAAGATGCAGGCGGCCGGCATCGATCTCGCCAACTTCGGCGCGGGCGAGCCGCACTTCGCCACGCCCGAGCACATCAAGCGGGCCGCAATCGAGGCTATCGAGCAGAACTTCTCGAAGTACACGGCGGTCGCTGGCGTGCCTCAGGTGCGCAAGGCCGTGGTGGAGCGCCATGCGACCGACTTCGGCTCCAACTACACGGTGGAGGAGTGCGTGTTTACTACCGGGGGTAAGCTGGCGCTGTTCAATGCCATCCAGGTGCTGGTGGATCACGGCGACGAGGTGATTCTGCCTGTTCCGTATTGGGTGAGCTTCAAGGACATCATCCAATACGCCGGCGGCGTTCCGGTGTTTGTGGAGGGCCGCGAGGCGGAGGACTTCCGGATTACGGCACAGAGCATCGAAGCTGCGATCACGCCACGAACCAAGGCCATCATCCTGAATACGCCCTCCAATCCCTCGGGCGCGGTGGTTTCGCCGGCGGACCTGGAGGCGATTGTGCGCCTGGCGCATTCGCGCGGCATCTACGTGCTACTGGATGAGTGCTACGTCTACCTGACCTACACGGGCGCGGCAGTGAGCGGCGGCTCGTTCACGGACTGCAAAGAGCACGTTGTGATCTTGGGGTCGCTCTCGAAGACGTATGCGATGACGGGATGGCGTGCTGGGTTCGCATTGGGCCCGAAGCAAATCATCGGCGCAATGAGCAAGCTGCAGTCGCAAAGCACGTCAAACACTGCAAGCGTGGTGCAGAAGGCTGCCATAGCGGCCCTATCCGGTCCGCAGGAGTGCGTCGCTGAAATGCGGGCAGATTACTTGCGGCTGCGCGATCAGACGCTGGCCGGTTTCAAGACAATTCCGGGGCTGACCTGCACGGTGCCCCAGGGAGCATTCTATGTCTATCCCAACATCGGCTCTTTCCTCGGCAAGGGCGGTATCAGGACAGCCGCGGAATTGGCTTCGAAGCTGCTGACCGAGGCGCATGTAGTGGTTGTTCCGGGTGAGGCCTTTGGCACGACCGAGCACATTCGGCTGTCCTATGCGGTTTCATCCGCAGAGGTGGAGAAGGGCATCACGCGCATGCGCGAGTTCTTCCAGAAGCTGGGCTGATTTGAGGCTGGGAGGGCACCTGACTCTATGTCGCCTGCAATGCCACGCGGACGACATAGGACTGTAACGGACAGATTGCTCTACCATTGAGAGATGGATTTCCCAAGCAGTTCGGGGCAGCGCTTTGCCCCTGTCATTCTGGCCGGTGGAAGCGGAACGCGATTCTGGCCCAGAAGCCGGCAGGCGCGTGCCAAGCAGGTGTTGGCGCTGGATGGCGAGCGCACGATGATCCAGAAGACAATGGACCGGCTGCACTCGTTGGCGAGCCCCAAGGATGTGTGGGTCATCACCAATGGGTTGCTCGAAGAGACGATCGCGCAACAATTGCCTGAGGTGCCGCGCGAGAACATCCTGAGTGAGCCTGCGGCGCGGAATACTGCGCCAGCCTGTGCACTGGCGGCTTTTCTGCTGGAGCCGAAGACGCCGGATACCGTCATCGGGATATTCCCCTCGGATCACGTGATCAGCAATGTGGAGCGGTTTGCCGAGGTCATTCGCGCAGGTATTGAGCTGGCAGCGTGCGGCGAAAAAATCGTCGTGCTCGGTGTTCCTGCGACGCGGCCAGAGACCGGTTACGGCTACATTGAGCTGGGCGAGGAGGTGCGGGACGGAAGCGTGCCGGTACGGCGTGTGAGGCGCTTCACTGAGAAGCCGAATCTCCAACTCGCCGAGGAGTTCCTCGCCGCGGGCAACTACGCCTGGAATGGGGGAATATTCCTGTGGACAGCGCGAACACTTGCGAATGCAATCCGCGAGCATCGCCCGACAATGGCGCCGCTGCTTGGGAAGATTGCCGCTGCCCATGGAACACCGGAGTTTGATCAGGTGTTTGCCGAGATCTATCCGCAGTGCGAAAACATCAGCATCGACTACGCCGTACTGGAGCCTCGCTCGGCCAAGGGCGAAGGAAAGTCGGAGATCTACTGTCTGCCGGCTGATTTTTGCTGGAATGACATTGGCTGTTGGGGGTCGTTACATGAGCACCTCACCGAAGGCACCATGGAGAATAAGATCGACGCCACCGATCCGGTCCATTGCACGATTGATGCGGAGCGGAACTATGTGTACGCGCCGGGTAAAGTGGTGGCGCTGGTCGGAGTCAACGATCTTGTGGTGGTGGACACCGGGGACTGCCTGCTCATTACGGCCCGGGAGAGGTCGCAGGACGTAGGGAAGGTAGTCAGCGAGCTGAAGAAGTGCGGGCGCGAGGGGCTGGTTTAGCGCGCTCCATCAGGGCCGGTGAACGAAGGGAATGGCATGGCACAGACGACCTCAGTGGTGAAGTTTGGCACCGACGGCTGGCGAGGCATCATCGCGGACGACTTCACGTACGAGAACGTCCGGGTGGCGGCGCGTGCGATCGCGCATTATGTGCTGAATCATGAGGATCCCAAAAAGGGAATCTGTATCGCCTATGACACGCGATTCGGTTCCAGATCGTTTGCCCGGGTGGCAGCGGAGGTCTTTTCGAAGGCGGGGATCAAGGTGGCGCTTGCATCGGAGATCACGCCCACGCCGGCCCTCTCTTATGCGGTGCGCGAACGCCAGGCAGCTGGTGGCGTGATGATCACCTCCAGCCATAATCCGGCGGAGTGGAACGGGGTGAAGTATAAGGCGAGCTATGGCGGCTCGGGCCGGCCTTCGATCATGTCCTCAATCGAGAGTTACCTGGAGACGCCCCTCCCGGATGCCGAGAAGAGGGGAAAGATCGAAGAGGTCAACTTCAATCCTGAATACGTCACGGCCATTGCGCGGTTCGTCGACCTGGCGGCGATTCAGCGCTCGGGATATAAGTTTCTGATCGACAGCATGTATGGGTGCGGGCGGGGAATACTGGCCTCGATCTTCCGGAGGATTGACGTGCCGTATGTGGAGATTCGCAGCGAGCTGAATCCGGCGTTTCCCGGGATCAATCCGGAGCCGATTCTGCCGCACATCAAAGCGGCACAGGAAGCAGTGGTACGAGAGAAGTGCGACGCCGGCCTGATTACGGATGGCGACGCAGATCGCATCGGTGCCGTGGATGAGCATGGAAATGTGGTCGACGCTCACAAGATTTACGCGGTGCTGTTGAGCTGGGTTCTTGAACGTAAGCAGTGGCCGGGCGACATAACCCGCGCTTTTAATACAACCAAGATGCTGGACCGGATTGCGGCAAAGCACGGCCGCAAGCTGCATGAGCACGGCATCGGTTTCAAGTATGTCTGCGACCTGATGCTAGAGGGCAACATCCTGATGGGCGGTGAGGAGTCGGGCGGAATCGGCATTAGCAGGCATTTGCCGGAACGTGACGGGCTACTGAACTCGCTTCTGATTGCCAATGTAATGGCGGACGAGAAGAAGACTCTGGGACAGCTGGTGGCGGCGCTGCAGGAGGAGTTTGGAGAGCACCAGTACGGCCGCGTCGACATGCATATCGACGATGCACTGAAGCAGGCAGCAATCCAGCGCGCCGGCGCGATGAAGCCGGGCGACTTGATGGCCGGAATGAAGGTCCTGCGAATAGAGTCGCTGGACGGGATCAAGTTCTTCCTGGAGAGCCCTGCCTGCGCCGGGAAGGCGAATGCCGCCGAGACGTGGCTGCTGTTGCGTGCTTCTGGTACAGAGCCGTTATTGCGCCTTTATTGCGAGAGCTGCTCAACAGCTTCGGTGGAGCAGATTCTGAAGCAGGCGCGGGAGTTTGTGCTGGCCGGAAGAGCTTCGTAGTGCAGACCGGCTCCCGCACAGTGCTGGTGCAGACACAGGGGCTACTGTTCGACATGGACGGAGTGCTGGTCAGCTCCATTGGATCAGTAGAGCGCTGCTGGAAGCGGTGGGCCAAGCTCTACCACGTTCCCGGAGCTGAGGAATTTCAGGTGCCACACGGCGTCCGCGCGGTAGATATCGTCCGAATGCTGAAGCCGGAGTTCGACGACGCTGAAATAGCAGAGGGCCTGCGGGTTATTGAGGACATGGAGATCGAAGATGCCGGCGACCTGAGGGTGCTGCCCGGCGCCAAGGCGTTGCTCTCGTCTCTTCCTGCGGAGCGCTGGGCGATTGTTACTTCGGCCACTCGGCGACTTGCGCTTGCGAGATTGTCCGCTGCGGGTCTACCAATCCCCGCGAGGCTGATTGCGGGCGATATGGTTGAGCGCGGCAAGCCGGATCCCGAGCCTTACCGCCGAGGAGCGGAGCTGCTGGGCATGAGTCCGGCAGAGTGCGTTGTGCTGGAGGACGCCCCCTCAGGCGTCGGCGCCGGGCTAGCTGCAGGATCTCGCGTACTCGGCATCCTCAGCACCCATCCGATGGAGGACCTTCGGCAGGCGACCTGGATTGCCGAGTCTCTGCAAGAGGTGCGCGCGAGCCCCGCGTCCGACGGGCTGGAGCTTCATATCCTTCCAGCGCAGTAAAACGCCCATCTCGCCGAAAATGTGCCGGAGTCCGCAAGCGAACTCCGGCAAAGGAGGGGTGATGTCCTGCCGCTGTTCGGATCTGCAGCAGGGATTCGGGTAGGTGCAGAAGTTGCCACCAGAAGTCGAAGTCTGAGAAAGCACAAGGCAGAACGTGCGGAGCCCGACGAGCGAGCACAAAAATGAGACAGAGCACCGGCGAAACTACGGCCAGTTCGCTTCCGTAAACCCGGACTGTGTTGGATAGTTGCGCAGTCTAGCCTCTAGAACGCGGCACTCGATCAAAATATTCAAAACAAGAGCCTGCCGAATTTCAACCGCGCCGAAGCAGCCTCTGTTCAGCAACCTTCAGATCGGCTTCGGTATCGACGCCCAAGGTATCGAACTCAGTCGATTCGACATAGAGGTGAATTCCGTTTTCGAGAAAACGTAACTGCTCCAGCCGTTCGGCACGTTCCAGAGGGCTGAGCGGAAGCAAGGGAAAGCGCTCGAGCGCGGCCTTCCGGTAGGCGTACAGCCCGATGTGCTTCCAATATTGCGCGGTGCCGGGTTCACTCGAGCGAGCAGCGTCGCGGTCATACGGGATGGACGCGCGGGAGAAATAGAGAGCGCGGCCATCGGCTGCCGTTACCACCTTCACTGCGTTGGGATTGTCGATGTTTTCCGGGGTGCAGCGCACTTTGACGGTAGTGACCTCAACGTGCGGCATGGCGAAGGGCTTCAGCAGAGCGTGAATGTGTTCGGGGCGGATGAAGGGTTCATCGCCCTGGATGTTCACGTAAATCTCTGCCGGGTACTGGCGCGAGATGGCATGAATGCGATCGGTTCCGCTGGGAAGACTTGGAGAGGTGATCTCACAGCTCACGCCCATCTGGCGGCATGTGGCGGCGACCTCTTCGGAGTCGGCAGCCACGACGATGGCATCGAGCTCGGGGCATTGCCGCGCCGCGTCCACGACCCAGGCGAGAAGCGGCTTGCCGGCGATCTCACGCAACACCTTCCGTGGCAGGCGCGTCGATGCCAGTCTTGCCGGGATAACGCCGAGGATGCGGGTGGCGGTGGGCATTGGGGCCGAGTTGGGAGTCGGCGCAGTGCTTCACTCTGCCCTGCGTTTCACGTATCATAGCTAAGTTGCGCCTTCGAGTCCTGTAGCGGGGTTTGGGTGCATCTCCTTGTCTCCTGCTGGGATGTTGCAGCCCGGCGAATACACCCGGCGGTGTAGCTCAGATGGTTAGAGCGACGGACTCATAACCCGTAGGTCAGTGGTTCGATTCCACTCACCGCCACCAAGCAAAACAACGCAGACTTCAACGCTCGTGCACCCTTTGTCCGCTGGAGTATGATTTTGGATACCGGTCGGCTGACCGGGCGCGTCTAACAAACACGCCTGTGCTCCGGTGCATGTCTGTCGTTCTGGGGAGTGTTCCCGCTCTATGCCAAAGATTTCCAAGATTCTGGTGCTCGCAGTCTCTCTCGCCCTGGTGCTTACCGTTTTTCTCGGGGTACGGCTAAACGGAGTCAGCGCGGCGACCGAAGAGCAGGATGGCGCGTATCGGCAGATCAATGTCTACGCAGAAGTGCTGCAGAAGATTCAGACCGCGTATGTGGTCGAGCCGAATATTCCTGACGTCACCAATGGGGCGCTGCGCGGCCTGCTTGAGTCCCTGGACTCGGATTCCAGCTATCTGACGCCTGAAGATAACAAGCTGCTGAAGTCGAAGATGGTGGTCTCGCCCAAGGCAGCCCAGGTCGGCATCAATGTCTCCAAGCGATACGGATATGCCATCGTGGTTTCGGTGCTTCCGGGCAGCCCGGCGGATCGGGCTGGATTGGCGGACGGCGATTACCTGGAATCCATTGACGGGCACGATACGCACGATCTGTCGCTGGCGATGATTCAGCGCATGCTGGAAGGTGCGCCCGGCAGCGCCTTGAATGTGGGTGTTATTCGGGCAGGCAAGAATGAGCCGGATCCAGTTGCAATGGGACGCGCGGTGGTGAGTATTCCTCCGGTCTCGGAGAGTTTGTATGAGAACTCGACCATTCTCTATCTGAAACCGGCGGTTCTGGATCGTGAGCATGTGCAGGAGATCGAGGCCAAGCTGAAGAGCATGCAAAAGTCGGGCAGCCGGAAGGTACTACTGGACCTGCGCGATGTGGCTTCCGGCGAGACCTCCGAAGGCACTCGGCTGGCAAACCTGCTGCTGAAGAGTGGCACGATTACCACACTCGAAGGTCAGAAATTTCCCAAGCAGGTATTTACCGCCGACCCGGGCAAGGCAATTCAGCCAACGGCGCCTCTGGTCGTTCTTGTGAATCGCGGGACAGCCGGGCCGGCAGAGATTGTCGCCGCGGCGTTGCTGGACAACAAACGCGCCGATCTGGTGGGAGAGAAGACATTTGGTGAGGGTGGAGAGCAGAAGACATTCGATCTGCCGAACGGCGGCGCGCTCATACTCACAGTTGCGAAGTACTCCTCGCCTTCAGGCAAGAAGCTGGAAGAGGAGGGGGTCACTCCCAATGTCGTGGTCGCCTCCGCAGGCGATCAGATCGAAGTGGTGAATGACGATGCGGGGCCCAACCAGGCAGCGGCTGCGCCGATTAAAAAGCCTACCCTGCAGACGGATGATCAGCTGATGAAAGCGCTGGAAATCCTGAAGAACAAGAACACCTAATCCACCCGGAAGACCTATCGGGTGGAGGTTGCCTCGTCCTTGTAGAAGCCGGCGATATGTCGCGCATATTTCAGCTCGACAATGCGGCGTTTGAGCTTCATGCTGGGAGTCAGTTCGCCGGTTTCAATGGACCACTCCTCAGGAACGACTGCGAGCCGCTTGATCGTTTCAAACGGGGCGAGCGTGGCGTTCACTTCATTCACGATGCGGTGGTAACGCGCGATGACTTGGTCGTTCGAGACCAGCTGATTGCGGTCAGTGAAGGCAATCCCCTTGATCTTCGCCCACCCTTCAAGCGTGGCGAAATTGGGTGAAATGAGAACACTTGCGAACTTGTGCTTATCGCCGACCAAAGCCGCGTTGCCCACGAGTGCATGAGCCTTCAGCTTGTTTTCGATCGGCTGCGGAGCGATTAGCTTCCCCCCGCTAGTCTTCAGCAGCTCCTTTTTCCGATCGGTGATGTAGAGAAAGCCGTCCTGGTCCATGGATGCGATGTCACCGGTACGTAGCCAGCCATCTGGAGTGAACGCGTCGGTAGTTTCACGAGGTTTGTTCCAGTAGCCCTGGAAGACAGAGGGCCCGCGGACCTCCAACTCGGCGTCGTCGGCCAGACGTACCTCGACATTTTTGAGCACCGGCCCAACGGAGCCGATACGGTAGCTCTCGCGTGTGTTGAGCGAGATCACCGGCGAGGTCTCTGTCAGCCCATAACCCTCCAGAATGCGAATGCCTACATCCGCGAACCAGCCCGCGGTATCGACGCCCAGTGGGGCTCCCCCGGAGACGAACGTCCCCACGCGTCCACCGAAAGCCTGACGGATTTTTGAGAACACCAGCTTGTCAGCGAGTCTCCAGCTTAGGGCCCTAGGAGTCTTGCCGATAGCGGTCTCGGTTCGATGCTCTTTCCCGACGTTCAGTGCCCACTTCAGAATGCGCTTCTTTGCCCCATGGCTCTTGCCTTCAACGCCTTGGCGGATTTTTTCAAACACGCGCGGAACGCCGACAAATATGGTCGGACGGACTGCTTGCATCGCCTGACGCAAGGCTTCGATCTTCGCGCAGTAAGCGACGGTCACTCCCTGCAGCATTAGGGCATAGTCAAGGTGACGGGCTGTTACATGGGAGAGCGGAAGGAAGGAAATGCAAGAGTCCTTTTCTCCGAATCCGAAGGGGACCGTGGAAAGGCTGAAATTGCAGGCGAGATTGCCATGGGTGAGCATGACCCCCTTCGGCTCGCCCGTCGTACCTGAGGTGTAGATGATGGTCGCCAGGTCACCGGCTTGCACTCTTCGGCACTGCCCATCGAACGCGGGGTCTGGGACCTGCACCTCGTCGGCGCGAGCCAGCAGGGAAGAGAAGCTCTCGGCGTTGGGAAAATTCCCTTCTTCCATAACTACGACGTGCTCGAGCGCGGGAAGTTCGCCTGCGGCGCAGAGCTTCTCGTACTGTTCGCGCGTGGAGACCACGACAACCTTGGCTGCGGAGTCGCGCAGCATATAGCCGATCTGTTCCGGGGTCAGCGTCATGTAGAGCGGGACGTCGACTGCCCCGAGCGCAAGCACGGCGAAATCGACTACCGGCCACTCCCAACGGTTCTCGCTGAGCAGCGCGATCCGATCGCCTTTGCCGATGCCCCATCCGCTGAGCACAGCAGCGAAGGCTCGGACGCGCCGGTAGGCCGCGGCGGCCGAGATTGGGTTCCATGCTCCGCTCGGGCCCTGGTATAGCCATGCCGTCTTCTCTCCCCGGGCCGCCATTGCCAGGAACGCGCCGTTCACGGTTTGGATGTCTTGCATGCTCTCTCCTGGTTAGCCTTGTGAAGGCCGTTGGCGGTGGAGCACTTCTCTGCGATTTAGCAACACCGTCCATCTGCTCCACTGGAACTGGTGCGTAGATTACCAAGTACACCCGTAAAGCTCGAACAGCTGCACCGTGCAGCGGCGGAAATAGGAGAAAAGATTGGTTTGACTACGACTTTCCCTTCCGGCATACTTGATGAAGTGTCTCTGCCTCCGGGCGGAGCCTGGTCACATTTCACCACGGCCGAACGGCTCATCCAGCCAGCCATTTCTATTCAGGCGATCAAGGGTGGGTTCAGTGCGTCAGTGCTGCCGGGTTCGTGCGGTGGGAGACGAGGGAACATGGCGAAGAAGCTGTCCAAGAATATTGCAAAGGCGCGTGCACTGGTTGAACCACGCCCCTACACCCTGACCGACGCGGTCCCCCTACTGCAAAAAGCGAAATATGCGAAGTTCGACGAGACCGTCGACCTGACGATGCGGCTAGGTGTGGATCCAAAACACGCTGACCAGATGGTTCGCGGTACTGTGGTGCTGCCGCATGGTCTGGGTAAGTCGAAGACCGTGGCGGTGATCGCCTCCGGCGACAACCTCGCGGCGGCCAAGGCTGCCGGAGCGGAACATGTGGGCGGCGAAGAGATGGTCGAGCGGATCCAGAAGGAAAACTGGACGGATTTCGATGCTCTTATCGCCACTCCGGACATGATGCGCTCGGTTGGCCGGCTCGGTAAGGTGCTCGGACCGAAGGGTCTGATGCCCAACCCGAAGACAGGCACAGTGACCACGAATGTCGCTGACGCAATCCGGGAGATCAAGGCCGGTAAAGTAGAGTTCCGCACCGATAAGACCGCGCTGGTGCACGTTCCGGTGGGTAAGCTCTCATTTGATTCCCAGAAGCTGGTTGACAACGCGATGACGGTGATTACATCCGTGATGAAGGCAAAGCCTTCGGCAGCTAAGGGTAAGTATGTGAAGGGGATCACGCTCAGCTCCACCATGGGCCCCGGCATTGAGCTTGACTCCGCTGTTACCGAGGCCGCAGGCAAGGCATAAAGCGGCCGGTTCCGCTATTCGCTTCGACCCTGCTGCTGACTGGATTTCGCTTGGGGCTGCCCCCGGGCACTACATATGGCTATTCGAGATACGGAATAGCGAGAGGTTAGAAACATGGCATTGACCAAGGCAAAGAAGGCGGAGAAGGTTGCGACGCTCGCGAAAGAGCTGGAAACCTCGACCTCTGCGATTATTGGCACCTTTTCGGCGCTGACGGCGGGCAAAGACTTCAGCTTGCGAAAAACTGTTCGCGACGCTGGTGGCAGCTATCATGTCGTCAAGAACAAGCTGGCGGCGCGGTCGTCCAAGGGTACGAAAATTGAAGCCGCGCTCCAGGGCCTCAAGGGTGTCTCGTCCGTGGCCTACACCTCGGGCGATCCGGTTGCACTCGCCAAGGCCCTCTCGACCTGGGTGAAGGAGAATGCAGAGTTCACCTTCAAGCTGGGCATCGTTGACGGCAAGGTCATTACCAAGGAAGAGATTGCCGCCCTGGCTACGTTGCCGGGCAAGGAAGAGCTGTTCTCGAAGCTCCTGTTCCTGATCAACTCGCCTGCCCAGCGGCTCGCCACGGTAATCAACGCAACCGGCCGTGACCTCGCGATTGTCGTCAACCAGGCGGTGGAGCAGAGCAAGTTTGGTGGCTCCACGCCGGCTGCGACAGCCAATCCGACCCCGCAGCCGCCCTCGCCTGAGGAGACGCATGCTGAGGAGTCGGCAGCGGGCGAGCAGCCTTCGGGCGCTGCCCAGCCGGAGAACTCAACAGCCTCGCAGTCCGGCGAAGCTGCTGACACCGAGCCGGCGGAAGGCGCATAGAGTTTCGCTCCTCCTTTCGGGGGCGCTGGTCTGGACGCTTGGTCTGGGCTCCTCCAGCGCATCGGAAACCCGGTGGGAGAAGCAGCCGAAGAGCGGCATGGTCTTCGGGTACGCAAATCGACAGCACAGTTTTGAAATTGAAATTCAGGAGAAGCAAAATGGCAGACATTCAGCAGTTGGAAGATCAGATCGTATCGCTCAGCCTGCTCGAGGCATCCGAGCTGGTAAAGAAGCTTGAGGCCCGTCTGGGCGTCTCCGCGGCTGCGGCAGTAGCGGCCGCTCCGGCAGCAGGTGGCGGCGCCGCCGCAGCTGCACCGGCTGAGGAGAAGACCGAGTTCACCGTTATCCTGAAGGATGGCGGCGCCAACAAGATCGCGACCATCAAGGCTGTTCGTGAGGTTACCAACCTCGGCCTGAAGGAGGCCAAGGACCTAGTCGACAGCGCTCCTAAGCCGCTCAAGGAGAACGTTTCCAAGGAAGACGCGGCCGCAATCGCCAAGAAGTTCGACGGCGTTGCCGGGGTCGAGATCAAGTAAGCTACTGGTTGGGGAAGGGTTCCGACTGGCCGGATTGCTCCGGCCAGTCGTTTCCTGCTCGGGTTTGCCTAATCCCGTCCTGGAGGTAGGCGACTATCGGGGGAACTATTGAAGTTTCGGCTCCGCCAATCATATTGGCGAGCGCTTGCACATCCCACCAGAAGGTTGTATCCTCATATTTGGTGAACCGCCTCTGCCTTGATTTGCTGGTAGGCAGACAGCGCTTCCAGATACTCGACAAATTTCTCGTTTCAACCGACGGCGAACTTTCCGGTCCATCCCGCATGTTTTGGGTTAGGGGGCCGGCCGCGATGCATTCTGGCGGCGGGATGCATTGTGATACGGGCAGGACCAGCGGCAGCAAAGCTTGAAGCTAGGCGAGCTTCAAACGGTGGCAGGCATTTATTCAGCGGTAGAAAAGGTGCACAAGACGATCTATGCGCTCGCGGGACGTTCTGTCCTTTCGGGCGCGCCTGTGTGTCTTTACAGCAACACCGCTCCGGGCGATCTATGCGGCGCTCGGAACAGTACCGTACGCGCACTTTATAGCAGTTCTCGCAGTCCGGTGAAAGCGAAAAGTTCAGCCGGGCTGTGCATGCAAAGGTAAGCAGCAGGCGCAAGGGCGACTCCGCAGTCGAGGGGCGGGGCAGGCCAGAGATGCGCAAAGTAATCCCGGGGGGCTGACCCGCCTTCCAGCTTCGCAAACCCGGATCGCTGCGCAACCGCCCGTTGCGCATTCAGTCCGGCTCGAAGCCTCGAGCAGCAGTATCAGAGAAGTTCAGGAGACTAGAAGCATGTCCAGCGAAATGCGCGCTATTCGTAGCCGGCTCGATTTTTCCAAGATTCCAACCTCCATTCAGATCCCCAATCTGATCGAAGTGCAGCGCCGCTCCTACGAGCGCTTCCTGCAGATGGACAAGCTTCCCCAGGAGCGTCAGGACAACGGGCTTCAGTCGGTCTTCACTTCCGTCTTCCCCATTACCGATTTCCGCAATGTCTCCGAGCTTGAGTTCGTCGACTACTCCATTGGCAACTGGGAGTGCAAGTGCGGCTACCTGAAGGGTCTCAATCACCTGCGTACCGCCTGCACCAACTGCGGACACATGGTCATCACGGACCCGTTCCACCCCGGTGACGTGCTCTGCGGATTCTGCGGCACCTACAACAAGAACTCTCCTGATTTCTGCACCAAGTGCGGCGACCCGGTCGGCCTCCAGCTCAAGTACGACCAGGCGGAGTGCGAAGAGCGCGGCATGACCTACTCGGCGCCGCTCAAAGTCACGATTCGCTTGAAGATCTATGACAAGGATCCGGAGACCGGGGTCAAGAGCCTGCGCGATATGAAGGAGCAGGAGGTCTTCTTCGGCGACATCCCGTTGATGAGCCAGAATGGTACCTTCATCGTGAACGGCACCGAGCGCGTCATCGTCTCGCAGCTTCACCGTTCCCCCGGAGTGTTCTTCGAGACAGCAAACAATCGTACGTACTTCCTCGGCAAGATCATTCCGTATCGCGGAAGCTGGGTCGAATTCGAATACGACCAGAAGAACACGCTCTACGTTCGTATCGACCGCAAGCGCAAGTTTCTGGGGACAATCTTCCTGCGTGCCCTGGGACTGCGCACAGATGAGGAGATTCTGAAGACCTTCTATACGGTGGATACCGTCAGCATCAGCGACGGCAAGCTGCTGTGGAAGGTGGCTGCCGAAGGTCAGCCCACGCACCTGCAGGGCACGCGTCCCGCTGCCGCAATCAGTCACCGGGGTGAGGAGATTGCCCCCGCTACGCGCAAGATTTCTCCCCATACGTTGAAGCTGCTGCGTCAGCACAAGGTAGAGACCGTTGAGGTGGAGCAGTCGGAGCTGGATGGCGCAATGCTGGCCTCCGATGTTGTCGACCTGACCACTGGCGAGCTGCTCTATGAGGCCAATCAGGAGCTGACGACCGATAAGCTGCACAAGATCCTGCAGTCCGGCGTTACGTTTGTCGAGGTCTTCTTCCCTGAGCGAGACGATGTGGGCAACATCATTTCGAACACGCTGCGCCGCGACTCGGTGCGCAAGCCGGAAGAGGCGCTCATTGAAATCTACCGCAAGCTGCGGCCGGGCGATCCTCCGACGCTTGACACCGCCTCTGCGCTCTTTGAGGGCATGTTCTTCGATCCGCGGAAGTACGATTTCTCCCGCGTAGGCCGGCTCAAGTTCAATATCAAGTTGTATGAGAATGCTGAGGCCACCGGTCTCGACAACCGCACCCTCACGCCTGAGGACTTCTACGGCACGATCCGCTACCTGCTGAAGCTGCGCAAGAACATCGGTTCCGTGGATGACATCGATCATCTCGGCAACCGGCGCGTGCGTGCGGTCGGTGAGTTGATGGAAAACCAGTTCCGAATCGGCCTGGTCCGCATGGAGCGGGCGATCAAGGAAAAGATGTCGGTTTACCAGGAGATGTCGACGGCGATGCCGCACGACCTCATCAACGCCAAGCCGGTTATGGCGGCAATCCGCGAGTTCTTCGGCTCCTCGCAGCTGTCTCAGTTCATGGACCAGACCAACCCCCTGTCGGAGATTACGCACAAGCGCCGTCTCTCTGCACTCGGGCCTGGCGGCCTTTCGCGTGAACGTGCAGGCTTCGAAGTCCGGGACGTGCATCCGACGCACTATGGCCGCATCTGCCCGATCGAGACGCCGGAAGGCCCGAACATCGGGCTGATCAGCTCGCTGTCCTGCTTCGCGCGCATCAATGAGTATGGCTTCATCGAGTCGCCATACCGGCGCGTCAAGGATGGCCGCGTTCTCGATTACGTCGCCATCACCAACGCCGGAGAGTCCGGCCTGCGGCAGGGAGACCACCTCGAGATCTCGGAAGCCCGCAAGTTGAACGACACGCTGAAGAAGGAGAAGAAGCGGACGGTCGAGTTTGAGCCGTACAGCTTTTATCTTTCCGCGTGGGAGGAAGACCGCCATACCATCGCACAAGCGAACATCGAGCTCGACGAAAAGGGTGCGATTGTGCAGGACGTGGTGGATGCCCGCCGGCAGGGCAACTTCGTGCTGGTCAACAAGGCCGAGGTCGACTACGTCGACGTCTCGCCGAAGCAGCTGGTGTCGGTAGCTGCATCGCTGGTGCCGTTCCTGGAGCATGACGACGCAAACCGCGCGCTGATGGGTGCCAACATGCAACGGCAGTCCGTGCCGCTGCTGGTCAGCGAGGCACCATTGGTCGGCACTGGTATGGAAGGTGTCACGGCACGGGACTCCGGCGCCGTCATTCTGGCCAAGCGCAACGGCATCGTGGACTCGGTCGACTCCGAACGAATCATCGTGCGCGTCGAAGGCGAGCACCATCCTACTCAGCTCTCGCGCGAGGTCGGGTCTGATATCTATCAGCTCACCAAATTCAAGCGTTCCAACCAGAACACCTGCATCAACCAGAAGCCGGTGGTGCAGCATGGTGACCGCGTCCTCAAGGGTCAGGTCATCGCTGACGGACCTTGCACTGAACAAGGCGAGCTCGGCCTGGGCCGCAATGTCCTGGTGGCCTTCATGCCCTGGCGTGGGTACAACTTCGAGGACGCAATCCTGATCTCGGAAAAGCTGGTGAAGGAGGACTACTACACCTCCATCCACATCGAAGAGTTCGAGATTGAAGCCCGTGACACCAAGCTTGGGCCGGAGGAGATCACCCGCGATATCCCGAACGTCAGCGAGCATGCGCTGCGCGACCTCGACGAGTCCGGCATCATCCGCATCGGCGCCAAGGTCGGCCACAACGATATCCTCGTCGGAAAGGTGACGCCGAAGGGCGAGACCCAGCTGACGCCTGAAGAGAAGTTGCTGCGCGCGATCTTCGGCGAGAAGGCCGGTGACGTTCGCGACGCATCGCTCACCTGCCCTCCGGGCATCGAGGGTACGGTGGTCGACATCCGCATCTTCTCGCGCAAGGGACAGGAGAAGGACGAGCGTGCCAAGCAGATTGAGATGGAGCAGGTCGAAAAGCTGGAGCGCAATCTGGCTGATGAGATCCGCATTCTGACGGACGAGCGCCTGAAGCGGCTCGAGGCCATCCTGGGTGGCAAGGAGGTCCTCGCCGATCTTCACGACGAGCGGACCAACAAGAAGCTGCTCAACAAGGGCGACGTCCTCAACCGCGAAACCATCGAACTGATCAGCACCCGCAACCTCAAGCGCATCCGCTACGCAGACAAGGATCCCCGTGTCAACGAGCAGATCGACGAGATTGAGGAGATGACCTCGCGCCAGATCGATGTGCTGCGCAAGATCACGAACGAGAAGATCGCGAAGATGCAGAAGGGTGATGAGCTCGCACCCGGTGTCATCAAGATGGTGAAGGTCTATATCGCCATGAAGCGCAAGCTGTCGGTTGGCGACAAGATGGCCGGCCGTCACGGCAATAAGGGTGTGATTGCACGCATCCTGCCCGAGGAGGATATGCCGTACCTTCCGGACGGGACGCCAGTGGAAATCATCCTGAATCCTCTCGGAGTGCCCTCTCGTATGAACGTCGGGCAGATTCTGGAGACGCACCTCGGCTGGGCCGCGCATGAGCTCGGCAAACAGGTGGCGGAGGCTGCCGAAACCATGCGGAAGGCCAACGAAGTGCGCGAGCTGTTCAAAGCGCGCTTCGCCGGCACGGCTGCTCTCAACCAGCTACTTGACCTTGACGACGAGCAGACGCTTCGCGTCGCTAAGGGCATGAAGCGCGGCATCTGGTTCGGCACCGCGGTCTTCGACGGGGCTCGCGAGAGCGAGATCAAGGCCTTGCTTAAGGCGGCGGGTCTCCCTAGCTCGGGCAAGTCGCAGCTCTTCGACGGCATGCTCGGCGAACCGTTCGAGCAACCGGCTACAGTTGGCTACATCTACATGCTGAAGCTCTCTCACCTGGTGGACGACAAGATTCACGCGCGCTCCATCGGACCGTACTCGCTGATTACCCAGCAGCCGCTGGGTGGCAAGGCGCAGTTCGGAGGACAGCGCTTTGGTGAGATGGAGGTTTGGGCCCTTGAAGCTTATGGCGCTGCCTACATCCTGCAGGAGTTGTTGACTGCTAAGTCAGATGACGTGTTTGGCCGTACCAAGATTTATGAGGCCATCGTGAAGGGTGAGGCTGCCATCGAGCCGGGCGTGCCGGAGTCCTTCAATGTGCTCATCCGTGAGCTTCAGTCGCTGTGTCTGGATGTCGAGCTGATCAAGATGTCCGAACAAAAGAAGGTGCCGCTGCCGACCATCGCAGCCGCGGATTAATCAGCTTAGTCCCTGCTGCCGGCTTTTTGATCGATGAGGTCCAGAAGCTGGCAGCAGGGCAAAGTCTTCAAAAAGAATTGAAAGGCTTCTGACTAGAACCAGAAGCTATGCAAGGCCCAAAACTGAAAAAAGCACCAGATCCAGAACCACAGGCATCGCGATGCGCCTCAAGTCACCGCGCGAATTGAAAGGTAACCGCAGCCCACCGCTGCACAACGGAGACGCCAAATATGTTCCGCTCCAGCCCGTTTGAGCTCCTCGGCCCCATCATCGATTTCGACGCGATTCAGATTCAGCTCGCGTCCCCTGAGAAGATCCGTTCCTGGTCGCACGGTGAAGTCACCAAACCGGAGACGATCAACTACCGTACCTTCAAACCCGAGCGCGACGGACTGTTCTGCGCTCGTATCTTTGGGCCTATCACCGATTGGGAGTGTCTCTGCGGCAAGTACAAGCGCATGAAGCACCGCGGAGTGATCTGCGACAAGTGCGGCGTCGAGGTCACGCTGTCGAAGGTGCGACGTGAGCGGCTCGGCCACATTGAGCTCGCCAGCCCTTGCTCGCATGTTTGGTTCTTCAAGGGTCTGCCCTCCCGCATCGGTCATTTGCTGGATATCTCGCTGCGTGAACTGGAAGCCGTTCTTTACTTCGAGTCCTATGTTGTGGTCGATCCGGGCGATGCTCCGGTGAAGGAGCGCGAGGTTATTAAGGATGAGACCCGCTTCCGCGAGCTTGACCAGCAGTATCGCCCCTCCGGCTTCAAGGCCATGATGGGCGCCGAGGCGATCAAGGAGCTGCTCAAGCGGGTTGAGATCGGCGAACTCGCGATCGAACTGCGCGAGCGGATGAAGACCGAAACCTCGCTGCAAAAGAAGCTCAAGTACTCCAAGCGCCTGAAGATCGTTGAGGCCTTCCGCAAGTCGGATAACAAGCCGCAGTGGATGATCCTGGACGTAATTCCGGTGATCCCGCCTGAGCTCCGCCCGCTGGTTCCCTTGGACGGCGGCCGCTTCGCCACTTCCGACCTCAATGATCTCTATCGTCGTGTGATCAACCGCAACAACCGGTTGAAGAAACTGATGGACCTGCACGCGCCTGAGGTGATCGTCCGCAATGAAAAGCGCATGTTGCAGGAGGCGGTTGACGCACTATTTGACAACGGCCGCCGCGGTCGTGTGCTTCGGGGCGCGAACAATCGTCCGCTGAAGTCGCTCTCGGACACCCTCAAGGGCAAGCAGGGACGCTTCCGGCAGAACCTGCTGGGCAAGCGCGTCGACTATTCCGGTCGCTCAGTCATTGTGGTTGGCCCGGAGTTGAAGCTGCATCAGTGCGGTCTGCCCAAGAAGATGGCTTTGGAACTGTTCAAGCCTTTCATCTATCACCGTCTCGAGCAGACGGGCCATTGCACCACCATCAAGCAGGCCAAGGAGATGGTCGAGATGCAGGAGTCCATCGTTTGGGACATCCTGGAAGAGGTCATCAAAGACCATCCCATTCTGCTCAATCGTGCGCCGACGCTGCACCGCCTCGGTATTCAGGCGTTTGAGCCGGTACTTGTGGAAGGCAAGGCCATCAAGATTCACCCTCTGGTCTGCACCGCGTTCAACGCGGACTTCGACGGGGATCAGATGGCAGTCCATATCCCGCTCTCCCCTGAGGCCCAGATCGAGGCTTCGGTACTGATGCTCGCTTCGCATAACATCCTCTCTCCGGCCAGCGGACAGCCCATCACCGTCCCGACGCAGGACATGGTGCTTGGCCTCTACTACCTCACCAAGTCCAAGGTGAATGCGAAGGGCGAAGGCCGCGTCTTCGCGAACATCGAAGAAGTCCTGATGGCCCTTGAGGCCGGTCAGGTGGAGACCCTCTCGCCCATTCGTTTGCGCTACACCGGCCCTGTGCTGGATATGACCACCGCATACGATGACCAGGATCTGACGCACACGGAGCCTGTTCACTTCAACAAGCAGTACATCAACACCACGGTCGGCCGCGCCATCCTGAACGATGCGCTGCCCGAGGGGATGCCGTACGTCAACGGCCTGCTCAAGAAGAAGGGTATCGGTCAGCTGGTTAATTACTGCTACCTGAACCTCGGCCTCGAAACCACGGTCAAAACGCTCGATCGCATCAAGGACCTCGGTTTCCGTTTTGCCACCCGGTCCGGACTTTCGGTTGGTCTGGATGACATGGTAATTCCGGACTCGAAGTACACCGTAGTGGGTGATGCGGAGAAGCAGGTGCTTTCGCTCCAGCAGCAGTACCTGGACGGCGCTATCACCAATGGCGAGCGCTCCAACAAGGTCATCCAGATGTGGTCCGGTGTTACCGAGCGCGTCGCCGATGAGATGTTCAACAATATGAAACGCGCGGATAAGGAAGGAGCCATGAACCCGATTTACATCATGGCCGACTCCGGCGCCCGCGGTTCCAAGCAGCAGATCCGTCAGCTCTCCGGAATGCGCGGCCTCATGGCGAAACCATCCGGTGAAATCATCGAGACTCCCATCACGGCTAACTTCCGTGAAGGCCTCACCGTGCTGCAGTACTTCATCTCCACGCACGGTGCACGCAAGGGCCTCGCGGATACGGCACTCAAGACTGCTGACTCCGGATACCTGACTCGCCGCCTGGTCGACGTTGCCCAGGACGTCATCATCAGCCAGAACGACTGCGGCACGGTCGAAGGCATCTACGTCACCCCGATCATCGAAGCCGGTGAGACCATCGAGCCGCTTCGCGACCGCATTATCGGCCGCGTTTCGCTCGAGAAACTCAAGGACTTCGAAGGCAACGTCATCGTCGACATCAACCAGGAGATCACGGAAGATCTCGCCTCTGCGGTACAGGCTGCTGGCATTGAGCGAGTCAAGATTCGCTCCGTGCTCACCTGTGAGTCCAAGCGCGGCGTTTGCATCCTCTGCTACGGCCGCAACCTCGGCTCGGGCAAGATGGTGGAGATGGGCGAAGCCGTGGGCGTGATTGCGGCGCAGTCCATCGGTGAGCCCGGTACACAGCTCACCATGCGTACCTTCCACATCGGCGGCACCGCTTCCCGTGTGACGGATACATCACACCTCGACGCCAAGAATGCAGGTACCGTACGCTTCATCAACCTTGTCACCGTTCGTTCTAAGGATGGTGGTCTAGTTGCAATGAACCGCAGCGGTTCTATCGCCATCGTCGACGATCGTGGCAGAGAAAAAGAGCGATACGCGATCGTTTACGGTGCCAAGCTCCGCGTCGAGGACGGCGCGCAGGTCAAGCTCGGCGATGTGCTCGGCGAGTGGGATCCGTACACCTTCTCCATCCTCACTGAGATTGCGGGCACCGTGCAGTTCAAGGACCTGCAGGAAGGCGTCACACTCAACGAAGAGGTCGACGAGGTCACCGGTCTGTCCCGTCTGGTCGTGGCTGACTCGCCCGATGAGAAACGTCAACCGCTCCTGCTCATCAAGAGCCACTCCGAGCAGAAGGGAAGCAACAAGCGCTATCTCATGCCTTCGCGTGCCCACTTGATGGTTGCCGATGGCGACGAGGTCTTCCCTGGTGATGTCCTCGCTAAGATCCCGCGGGAAACCACACGCACCAAGGACATCACCGGCGGTCTGCCTCGCGTCGTCGAGCTCTTCGAGGCCCGCAAGCCGCGCGATCCGGCGATCATCTCCAAGATCGACGGTGTCGTTCGCTTCGGCGAGGTCTCCAAGGGGCAGCGCAAAGTCTACGTCACCGCGGACAACGGCCAGGAAGACGAGTACACCGTGCCGCGGGGCGTCTACATCAACGTTCAGGAAGGCGAGCGCGTTCGTGCCGGCGATGCCCTCATAGACGGTCCCCGCAATCCGCATGACATCCTCGAGGTGCTGGGCGAGCGTGCGCTGCAGACCTATCTCGTCAACGAAATCCAGGAGGTCTATCGCCTGCAGGGTGTCGCCATCTCGGACAAGCACATCGAGGTCATCGTTCGGCAGATGCTTCGCTGGGTCAAGATCGAGGAGGTTGGCGATTCGTCCTTCCTGCTCGAGCAGCAGACCGATCGATTCCGGTTCAACGAGGAGAACCAGCGTGTCCTCATGAATGGCGGACGTCCGCCGATGGGCCGTTCGCTTCTGCTCGGAATCACCAAGGCGTCGCTCTCTACCGACAGCTTCATTTCGGCGGCGAGCTTCCAGGAGACCACTCGTGTGCTCACCGAAGCCAGCATCAACGGCGCGGTCGACACCCTGCGCGGCCTGAAGGAGAACGTCATCGTCGGACGCCTCATTCCGGCAGGCACGGGCATGGAGTATTACCGCAACGTCGCGCTCTCACCGGAGCTCGAGGAAGCGGCTGCTCAGGTCCAGAGCGAGGTCGCTGCAGCCATCGAGGCGGAAGAGCGAGAACTTGAAGCCATGCGGATGGAAGGCGAACAGGAAGAGATGGCAGCCGAGTAACCGGTTTCCGTCTGCATCAACCAGAACGGCAGGGCATTCCGCCCTGCCGTTTTCTTTGCCCCCGTCCGGCAACCCAGCGCCTTAACCCCCTCGATG
>Ga0207695_10001165_pt1 | contig 45468 bp, 38 predicted proteins | sample KBSC54metaG_FD_184354 | JGI IMG/M metagenome (GOLD analysis project Ga0207695, IMG submission 184354) | Corn rhizosphere microbial communities from Kellogg Biological Station, Michigan, USA - KBS C5-4 metaG (SPAdes) (version 2) | ecosystem: Host-associated > Plants > Roots > Rhizosphere > Soil...
CGACGGGAGGGCGGTAGTTCCGCATCCCGACGATCCTGACAGTCAAGAACGTAGCCGGTGGACCTTACCGCACCGTGACATCATGGTTCGGCGCCGCCATGGCATCGGCGTCAACATCATGCGACGCACGGCCGAGTGCACCGCGCGGGTCGAGCAGCCGATAAAGGCCCGGCAGGAGCAGCAGGACGATGGGTCCCGACAGCACGAACCCGCCAATGACCGCGATGGCAAGCGGCTGGATGAGCTGCGAGCCCTCGCCGAGCGCGAGCGCCAGCGGTGCCAGCGCGAAGGCTGTTGCCAGAATGGTCATGGCCACGGGACGCAGGCGGCGATGCGCGGCCCGGCTCCACGCCTCCGGCACGGTGCGTCCGGCCCGCAGCGAGAGCCGCGCCTCGTGGATCACGAAGATCGCATTCTCTCCGACGATGCCGACCATCATGATGGCACCGACGTAGCTCGAAATGTTGAGCGTCATTCCGGTAAGCAGAAGCGCGCCGAGCACGCCTGGCAGGACGGCGATCGCGCAGAGCGACGTGATGATCGGCGCACGCCAGTCCGTGAATTCGAAGAGCACAACCACACTCACCAGCACGAGGCCGGAAAGCAGGACGTACAGCAGGCTGCGGAACGACTGCTGTTGCTGTGCATAGAGCCCGCCATACTCCACCGACATGCCCGGCAGCAGGCGCAGATCACGGGCCAGGCGTTGGCGGATCTCCGCCATGGCGCCGCCCAGATCGCGACCGGAGAGCCGCGCCGTCACGCCGAGGAATGTCTTCAGGTTCTCGCGGTCGATCTCCGCTTCCGCGGTGCCCGTGGATACCGTTGCCACCGCGGAGAGTGGCACCAGCGCGTTCGACGGCGGGCCGGCGCGAATGCGCAGCTCGTCCAGCGGGGCAGTGCCTGGCGAGAGCACCCGCAGGTCGTACATGCGGTCACCAATGCGAATCTGCCCGGCGACGCTTCCCGTGATCGCCGGCTCCACAGCAGCGGCGATGCTCTGCGTGGTGAGCCCGAAGCGTGTCGCCGCAACCGGATTCACGTGCACCTGCAGGGCAGGCCCCGCAATGGTGATGCCGTTGAACACATCCTCGACGCCGGGCACGCCGGAGATGATCTGCGCGACCTGCTCCGCCTTCTGCTCCAGGATGGCCGGATCGGTGCCGAAGATCTTGATGTCAATGGGCTGCGGTTCGCCGCCGGTGAGATCACCGATGTTGTCTTCCAGCAGCTGGCCGAAGTCGGTATGCAGCGCCGGCTCGACGGCCTGGATGCGTGTGCGCAGCTCGTCAATGACATCATCCACTCCGCGGCGTTGCGCGCGCGGCTTGAGCTTGATCACGTAGTCGCCGCGGTTCGGCTCCGTGATGAAGAAGCCGAGCTGCGTTCCCGTGCGTCGTGAATAGCTGGCGACGTCGGGAAGGGACATGATCACGCGCTCCGCTTCCCGCAGCATGGCGTCCGTCTCGCTCAGCGACGTGCCGGGTGGACTCCAGTAATCCAGAATGATCGATCCCTCATCCATGTCGGGCAGGAAGTCTGAGCCGATACGGCTGTAGAGCAGCCACGCGATGCCGACGAGCGCAGCAGCGAGGATGACCGACAGCAGACCGCGCCGCACAAACAGGCGCACCGTCCCCGCGTAGCCATCACGCAATGGCTGGCCAATCGCGCCGCCGACCCTGCGCACGGATTGCGCCAGCCGCCCGGACCAGAGCTGGAGCCCGAGCCAGCCTCCAGCGATCCCGCCGGCGGCGTTGCCAGCGTCCTCGAGGTCGTCCGCGTGTCGCGTCGGTCGTGGTCGCCGCTGCGGTGTCCGGTGCAGGAAGCTGACCGCCACCGGGACCGCCACCATGGCGACGCCCAGCGAGATGATGAGCGCCAGGGCCATGGTGAGCGCCAGCGGCTTGAAGAACGCGCCCACGACGCCTGAGAGCAGGGCGAACGGCAGGAGAATCACGATCGTGGAGAGGCTCGACCCGACCAGCGCCGGCCGGAGCTCCGCTGCGCCGTGCTCGGTCGGATCGGCCACGTCGCCGCGCGAATGATGGCTCTCGATGTTCTCGATGACGACGATGGTGTCGTCCGCGATGAGTCCCAGTGCCGCCGCGATGCCGGCCAGCGTCATGAGATTGATGGTCTGTCCCGTGATCCCGAGCGCGAGGCCCACGAGCGCCACCGTGACGGGAATCGCGGCCACCGCGACCAGCGTGAATCGCACGTTGCGCAGGAAGAGCAGCAGCACGAGCGCCGCGAGTACCACGCCAATGATGATCGCGTCCCGGGTACCATTGACCGAGTCGGACACGAACTGTGCCTGGTCGTAGAAGTTGCTCCAGTGCACATCCGCGGGCAGCAGCTCCGGATGCTCCCGGAAGAGCTGCCGGATGCCGTCGGCGATGGCCACCGTATTCGCCGAGGGCTGGCGCACGATGTTCACGAGTACGGCCGCGCTCCCGTTGGCCGTGGTGCGGACGTACGAGACCGCGTTCGCCACGGTGATCTGGCCGAGCTGCGCCAGCGTGACCGGGGGACCCCCCGGCACCGGCACCGCGATCTCCCCCAGCGCATCGATGCCCTGCACGCGCCCGGTGACGAGCGTCAGATAGAGCTCGTGATTCTGCTCCGAAAGACCGGTGGAGACGACATCGTTGTTGGCCTGTATCGCCTGCACGACGTCCGTGATGGCCAACTGACGGCCGGCGAGCGCGGTGCGATCCACACGCACCTGGAATTCGCGCTGGCGTCCTCCCTGGATCTGCACCTCCGACACGCCCGGTATGCGAATGAGCGCGGGTTTGAGCGTATACTGCGCCAGATCCCAGAGCTGCGCCTGCGATTGCGTGCTCGAGGTCAGCGCGTAGCCCTGGATGGGAAACGTCGCGGTGTTCATCCACTCGACGTCGATCCGCGTCTCCGGTGGCAGGTCGGGACGCACGCGCTGCGTTTCGGCCTGTACCCGGTTGAGCGCGGTCTGCATGTCCGTTCCCCACCGGAACTCGGCGGACATTTCCGTGGAGCCGCGCGACGTGATCGAGCGGACCGCCTTGATGCCGGGTACGCGCAGGATCGCTTCCTCGAGGACGCGCGTGACAGTGGGCATCATCTGCGCCGCCGGCTCATCGCCCACGTCCGCGATGACCTTCACGATGGGGAACGTGACGGTGGGGAAGATGGACGACGGAAGCCCGCGCGCCTCGTACACGCCGCCGGCAACGAGAATGGCGAGCAGCAGTACGATGCCGGCGATCCGCTGTCGCGCGCTGCTGACGAACCTCATGGTGCTGCGCCGGCGCGGCCCGCGGAGTCTGCGGACGCACCCGCCTGGCCGGAATCCGTCACGACACGCACGCGACTGCCTTCGGGCAGCCCGACCTGGCCGGAGAGGATGACGCGCTCGCCCGCCGTGATCGGCGGCGACGTGATCTCGACGCTGTCGCCCCGCTGCAGGCCGGTCGTCACGGTGATCCAGTGCGCCACATCCTTGCTGGAGATCACCGCCATGCGCGTGATGCCCGAGACATCGTCGCGCAAGAGCGCCGCGCGCGGCACGATGGTCACGTTGCTCGCCGCGCCCACCGTGATGTGCGCCGTACCGAACAGCCCGATCGGAACGGTATTTCCCGCGAGCACGTCGATGCGTACGGGGACGGTCATGGCGCTCGTGTCGGCGGGCAGCAGCCCGTGCACCACGCCGCGCAACGGCGCCGGACGGCCGGGGAACACGATCTCGGCCGGCTGCCCGGGCCGAATGCGCGCGATGTCCATCTGTGCGATGCGCGCCAGGAACACGATGGATCCCGCGCTTGCGATGCTCACAATGCTGTCGCCCTGACTCACGAGATCTCCCTGGCTCGCGCCGCGCGAGACGACCGTACCGGCTCTGGGCGCGCGCAGCGGCGTCTGCACGATGTTCGACTTGGCGAGTTCGAGGGCGCGCGCGGCATCGCTGCGCTGGGCGGGAGTGCTGGCCGCGCGCGACATCGCCTCCGCTCCCGCCAGCGCCGCCTGGCTCGCCTGTGCCACCACGCTGCCGAGCAGCTGTCCGCCGCGCACGTGATCGCCGATCGCGACGTGCAGCGACTCCAGCGTGCCGGTGAATGGCGCGCGCACCTTCTGCACGTCGAGTGCATCGGTACGCCCCGGGCCCGCGACAATGCGCGCCATGCTGCCGCGTACGGCGATGGCGACGCGCACCGGTGTCGCCTCGGCGGCGGCACTGTCGGTCTCCGCCGGCGTGCCTGGTTCCGTCTTGGCGCCGCCGGCTCCCCCCGAGCAGGCCAGAAGCACCGTGAGGAGGAGCGCCGCTCCGCACGGCGCGCGGCTCGACGTTGCGCTGTTCATGGTGTTCCCCAGCGCAGGTAGCTTGCTTCGGCCTGGCGATAGCGCAGCACGGCGTCGGCATAGGAGTCGTTCACGGTGATCCATGCGGCATAGGCATCGAGCACTTCCAGCGCGGTGGCGGCGCCACCGTTGTAGATGCTCTCGGTCTGGAGATAGGCATCACGGGCGAGCGGTACGTTGCGCGCCCATGATTGCACCTGCTCGTACAGCCGAGTGAGCTGTGCACTGGCGAGCTCCCAGGCCAGTCGCGACTGGCGCCGCACCACCGCCTCGGAATCGCGCGCCTGCGTGGCGAGAATCTGGGCGCGGTCGAGGCGGGCGCGATAGGCACCGCCATCCCAGAACGGCCATGACATGGAGAGCATCACCATTCCACCGAATCCACTCCCGCTGTTGATCCCCGTGCCCGCATCGGAATCCGCAAACACCGGCAGTACTCCGAGATTGGCGGACAGCGCGAGCTGCGGGTGTCGCTCGGCTCGCGTGGCGGCAATGCCCGATTCAGCCGCTCCGCGGTTGGCGGCGGCCGCACGGACTTCGGGAGCGTTGAGCCATGGTTCACCGCTGGGCGCGCTGGGCGGAGCAGGTGCCGCAAGCGGCTCGAGCACGAGTGGACTATCCGGGTCTCGTCCCAGCAGATCATTCAGCTGGAGGCGTGCCTCATCGCGAGACTGTTCCGCATCGGCGAGCACGGCTTCCTCAGTACCCAGGCGAACCTGCGTCGTGAGCACATCGCTTCCTACCGGCTGTCCCGCCGCCTTCCGGTTCTGCACCTCGGTGAGATACGTGCGCAGCCGCGCGATGCCCTGCTCGCGGATCGTGATCTCTTCGTCCGCCCGGAGGAGCTCGCTGAAGCGCAGCCGCACGGCGAGATCGACGTCCTTTTCCACCACGCGGAAGCCTGCGCCGGCGGCATCCACGTGATAGCGAGCCGCGTTCAGATTCGCGCGGCGGAGTCCACCCGTGTACAACGAATCGACACCCACGAGCTGGAGCTGACCCTGCGATGTCGTGTAGTCGAGCGGCGCGCCGGCGAACACGCCGCCTTCCAGGGACAGACTCGGCCGCCGACCGGCCTGCAGCTCGCGCACTTCAGTGTGCGCGATGTTGACGCCAAGCGCGGCCACGGGCAGGCTGGCATTGGCCGCATGGGCCTCGCGCAGTGCTTCATCCAGGGTGAGCGGCTGCTGCGCGACGAGCGCGGGCGCGGGCATCACGCACGCCAGGGCGCCGGTGAGCACTGCCATGCGGCGCCCTGGTAGCGTGAAGGCGTTCAAGGCGCGGCGCAAGCGGACGCACGCTCGCGGCGCCGACCGTCGAGAGAGGCAATGGGGCATGGTCTGGTACTGGAGGTCCTCACGCAGAATGTCCACCGCTGCCGCGATAGAGCATGGCGACGGATGGATGCGCGCTCAACTGGTGATCACCAATCTAGCGCTCGAAGCTGACGTGCAGATTACACGCGCGATGCGAGCGGAAACACCAGCAGCGCGCGCGTGCCGCCCCCGGCCCGCGCGATGAGCTGGAGCGACGCGCCATGCACATCGGCAATCCAGCGTGCGATCGAGAGGCCCAGCCCGGCTCCGGTTGCGTGCGACCGCGCGGATTCGCCGCGGTAGAAGCGCTCGAACACGTGCGGCAACTGCTCGGCTGAGACGCCGACGCCGGTGTCCTCCACGACGAGCGTCGGCAATCCGCCATTGCCCGAGACGTCCACGCGCACCATGCCACCCTGCGGCGTGTACTTCACCGCGTTGTCCAGCAGGATCATGATGAGCTGTCGCACGAGCGCGCGATCGCCGAGAATGGCGGCCTCCTCGAAGGCGCCAATGTCGAGTGAGACACCGCGCTGGCCGGCGAGCACGCGCGCGGCATCGGCCGCGTCCAACGCGATGTCATCCAGATAGAGCCGCTCGCGCGACACCGGACGTTCGCCCGCATCCGCGCGCGCCAGCGTCAGCAGATCCTCCACGATTTCGCCCAGTCGCCGGGATTCGTCTTCCACGCCCTGGAGCGCGGCCACATACGCGCCGGCATCGCGCGGTCGCTGCAGCGCGACTTCCGCCCGGCTGCGCAGCACCGCGATCGGCGTGCGCAGCTCGTGCGCGGCGTCCGCCATGAAGCGCCGCATCTGCTGCATGGTGTGCTCCACCGGCGCCGACGATTGCCGCATGAGGATGTAGCCGCCGGCGGCGACGAGCAGCAGCGCCGCCAGCGCGGTGGCGCTGAATGTCGCGATGAGCGAGGCGTAGCGATCCTCCAGCTCCACCTGGTCCGCCACGGCCACCGCGATATAGCCGCGGCCACTGCGCACCTTGAATCGCTCGGCGTGCACGCGCAGCGAGCGGTCGTGCGCGAGATGGGCCACGGAATCCGCGCTGCCGGCGCGCGCCGCCTGCCGCGCCGCCGCGAGCACCCAGGGCTCCGCGACGTTCGGCTTGAGCGGTGTGGCGGATGCGGAAAGCAGATAGAGCTGCCGCTCGGGGATGTGCAATTCATCCACGGCGTCCACCACCTCGCCGCGCGCATCCGCCGCTTCCATCTCGCGGATATTCGCGGCGCGGATGAGCTCCGCGGTGGCGTCGCGCAGCGACTCCTCCAGCTCGCGACCGATCTGCGCCCGCACGGCGTAGAACAGTCCACCGCCAAGGAGCAGGAGAATGAGCGCGAAGGTGGCGACGTACCAGAGCGTGAGCCGCAACCGGATGCGCGCGAGCGGTGCCATCATGCGACGTTCACTCGCCAAAGCGATAACCCGCGCCGCGCACGGTGTGGATCAGTCGCGTCGCGTGGTTGTCATCGATCTTGCTCCGCAGCCGCCGCACGAGCACTTCGAGCACGTTGGTGAACGGATCATGATTGTCGTCCCAGACGTGCGCGGTGATGGAGGCGCGATCCACTACCTGGCCGGCGTGGCGCACGAAGCATTCGAGCAGCGTGAATTCCTTGCCGGTGAGGAGCACGGGCGTGCCGGCGCGCGTCACGCGGCGCGCGCGCAGATCCACTTCGAGGTCTGCCAGGCGAAACACCTCCGGCAGCAGCGAGGGAAGCCGCCGGTCCAGCGCGCGCACGCGGGCAATCAGCTCGCGGAAGGCGAACGGCTTCGTGAGATAGTCGTCCGCACCCGCTTCCAGTCCGCGAACGCGATCATCTACGGCATCACGCGCCGTGAGCATGAGAATGGGCGTGGTGAGGCTGCGCTTGCGCAGGTGGGCGCACAGCTCGAAGCCCGTGCCGCCGGGGAGCATGACGTCGAGCACGATGACGTCGTGATGCCCGAGCAGAGCGCGCTCGGATCCTTCCGCGACGGTCGACGCCATCACCGTCTCGATATGCTGTTCGCTGAAGCCGTCGCGGAGGATTCGAGCGAGTTCCGGGTCATCCTCGACAATGAGCACCCGCATGGTGATGAAAGCTACCTCGCCGCGGGGCGCACCGTGAGACATCTTCCGGCGAACGCATCGCGAGGCGGGAGCAACCCATGAAGACACAGGCACAGGTGGCCACGATTGATGTCTATCTGCTGCGGCGCGGGGCTGATGGCTGGGAGACTCTGGTGCTGGAGCGCGCGGCCGGCACGCGGTGCACCGGGGCGTGGGAGGCGGTGCATGGGCACATCGAAGCGGGTGAGCGGCCGGAGGACGCGGCCGTGCGCGAGGTGCACGAGGAGACGGGGCTGGAGGTGCGCCGCTTGTACAACGTGACCGTGCAGCCTTTCTACCTGCAGGCGCTGAGCATGGTGACGCTGGCCGTGGTATTTGCGGCGTTCGTGAGCGAGGGACCCGTGCGCCTCGGCGCGGAGCATGCGCGCAGCGAGTGGCTTCCGATCACGGCGGCACTGGCGCGTCTTGCCTGGCCGCGCTCGCGTACCGCCGTGCAGGAGGCCGTGTCGCTGTTGCAGACAGGCGATGCCGGTCCGCTGGAGGACGTGCTTCGGGTGCGATAGGCCCCACGACGGCCGTGTCGCTGCCTTAGATTTCCCGCGCCCCTCCCCCCAAAGACCCTGAATGCCCGAACGCCGCATCCTGGCCGCACTGATTCTGCTGTTCTCGCTGTTGCTGTTTTTCGAGCTGCCCGGCTCCTGGCTCATCGAGCCCGACGAGGCGCGCTACGCCGAGATCCCGCGCGAAATGCTCGCGACGCACGACTTCGTCACCCCACGACTCGACAGCGCGCATTACTTCGAAAAGCCCCCGCTGCTCTACTGGGCCAACGCCGCGTCCATCGCGGTCCTCGGCCAGTCCGCCTTCGCCGCGCGCCTGCCGACGCGGCTCGCCGGGCTCGCGACCGTCGCCATGCTGATACTGGCCTTCGGCGGGAGCCTGAGCCCGGGCAAGGGCGACGGCGACCTGTGGGGATTCTGGACCGCGCTCATCTACCTCACGGCGCCGCTCAGTTGGGTGCTCTCGCGCTACAACACGACCGACGCCGTGCTCACATTCGGGATGACGCTCGCGTTTCTGGCACTGCGATCCTTCCTGATGCGACGCGAGGCGGGGAAGGGCGCTACCGGTGTGCTCGCGCTCCTTGGTTGCGGCGTGGCGCTGGCCACACTCGCCAAGGGACTCATCGGAATCGTACTGCCGGGTCTGGTCTTTCTCATCTGGATGGCGCTGACCGGACGGTGGAAACGATTGCCTGACCTGCTGCTCTCACCGGCGCCGGTCGTGCTGCTGCTGCTCACGGTGCCCTGGTTCGTGCTGGTGGAGCGGGCCAATCCCGGGTTTTCGCGGATCTTCTTCATCCGCGAGCATTTCGCGCGATTCGCGACGCCGGAGGCATCGCGCCCCGGTCCGGTCTACTACTTCGTGCTGGTCTTCCTCGCGGGATTCCTGCCGTGGACGTTCGTATCCCACCGGGCGCTCGTTCCGCTGCGCGACGCGTGGCGCGCGCGGGCGCGCGTGTGGTCGGACGAGCTGTTCCTGGCGCTCTGGTTCGCCGTGATTCTCGTCTTCTTCTCGCTCTCGCATTCCAAGCTCATCCCATACATTCTGCCGGCGTTCCCCGCGGCCGCGGCACTGGCGGCGCGGGGCGTGCTTCGGGATGCGGCATCCCTCCGGCGTCCGCTCCGCTGGCATGCGTGGCTCGTGACCGCCATTGGCGTCGGTGGCGTGCTGTACGGCCTGCGCAGCGGAGAGTTCGCGCACTATGGGGTGACCGGCATCGCGTGCGCGGGAAGCATCGCGATGATTGCGCTGGCCTGGCTTGCGGTACGGCACGCGCGCGTGGCCGGGCGTCGCGCGCTCTTCCCGGCGGTGCTCGCCTGGGGCGCGTTCTATCTGATGGTCATCGTCGCCATGCCGCACGTGGCGGACGACCTGTCCGGACACGCCGTCGCGGTGGCTGCAGGCGAGGCGCATGGCCGGCAAGTGGTGTCCTACAAGTGCTATCCGCAGCTCCTCCCGTGGGTGCTGCGCCATCCCATCGTCGTTGCCGACTTCACCGACGAGCTTGGCTCTGACGGCGTGCGACCGCCTTCGCTCTTCTGGTCCGGTGCGGAATTCTGGCGCCGCTGGCGTTCCGGTGAGCCAATGGTGGTTGTCGTGAAGCGCCGCACGATTCGCGAGATGGCGGATTCCACCACCTTCACGACGCTGGCGGCCAATCGGACGTATGTTGTAGTCTCCAACCTGGCGACGTCCCAGGGCCACGGCCAATGACCACGGATTCCTCCCGCGTGCGCGACACCTTTCTTCCGTTTTCGCGTCCCAGCATTGGCGACGCCGAGATCGCCGAGCTCCTCGATACGCTGCATTCGGGATGGATCACGACGGGTCCCAGGGTGGAGCGCTTCACCGCGGAGTTTGCCCGCTATGTGGGCGGCAGCCACGCGACCGCGCTCGCATCGGCCACCGCCGGCCTGCACGTGGCGCTGCTGGCGCACAACATCGGCCCGGGCGATGAGGTCATCACGACGCCGCTCACCTTCGCCGCGACGCTCAACGTCATCGTGCTCGTCGGCGCGACGCCGGTCCTGGCGGACGTGGATCGGCGCACGTTGCAGGTACGGGTGCCGGAGATCGAGCGCCGCATCACGCCGCAGACCCGCGCGGTCATTCCCGTGCACTTCGTCGGACAGCCGGTGGACCTGGATCCGCTCCTCGAGCTCGCGCGCGTGCACGACCTCGCGGTCATCGAGGACGCGGCACACGCCGTGGGCACCGAGTACAAGGGACAGCGCATCGGGTCCTTCCCCACGACATCGGTCTTCTCCTTTCATCCGAACAAGAACATCACGACGGGCGAGGGGGGCATGCTGGTGACGCACGATGATGCGATCGCCGAGCATGCGGCGCTGCTCAAGTTTCACGGGATGGACCGCAACGCCTGGAAGCGCTTCGACAAGGCGGGGTCGCCGCGCTACGACATCGCGCTCCCGGGCTTCAAGTACAACATGATGGACATCCAGGCGGCGCTGGGCCTGCATCAGTTGCCCCGGCTGGATGGATTCATCGAGGCGCGCCGCCGGATCGCGCTCCGCTATCAGGATGCCTTTCGCGACCTGGACGCGCTGTTGCTGCCCGAGCCGGTGCCATGGCCCGCGCGCCACGCCTGGCACCTCTACACGCCGCTCGTCAACCTTGACGCGCTCACCATCGACCGCGACGCCTTCATGCGCGAGCTCAAGGCGCGGAACATCGGCTGTGGCCTTCACTATTCGGCCGCGCATGAGTTTTCCTTCTATCGCGACCGCTTCGGCTGGCAGCCCGGGGACTTTCCGGATGCCCATTTCGTGTCCGAACGGATCGTCTCGCTGCCGCTCTTTCCCGCCATGACCGCGGACGACCAGGGCGACGTCATCGAGGCCGTGCGCGACGTCTGCGCGAGGCACGCGCGATGAACGCCGTGGAGCGGGGCCGGATCTCGGTTGTCATCCCGGTCTTCAACGAGGAAGCGAACCTCCCGGTGCTCGTCCCACGCCTGCTGGCCGTGCTGCGCGGGCTCGCGCGTCCATTCGAGGCGATCTTCGTGGACGATGGCAGCCGCGATCGCTCGCTCGAACTGCTCCGGGCGTACGTGGAGGAATTCCCGCGCGAGCTCCGCGTCGTGGAGCTGTCGCGCAACTTCGGCCAGCATCCAGCCATTCTCGCGGGATTCGCCATCACGACGGGTGACGTGATCGTCACACTCGACGCCGACCTGCAGAACCCGCCCGAGGAGGTTCCCCGGCTGATCGCCCTGGTGGATCAGGGATTCGATGTGGTGGGTGGTGTGCGCCAGGCACGCCGGGATCCCTTCTTCCGGCGCGCGGCATCCTGGCTCGTGAACCGGGTAACCATGTCCATCACGGGCATGCGCATGAGCGATTACGGCTGCATGCTGCGGGCGTACTCGCGTGAGATCGTGGATCTCATCAACCGCTGCGAGGAATACTCCACCTTCATTCCGGCGCTCGCGCAGACCTTCTCGCGCAGACCTGCCGAAGTGCGCGTCCAGCACGCCGAGCGTGCCGCGGGTGCGTCCAAGTATTCGCTCTACCGGCTGATCCGGCTCAACTTCGATCTCATGACCGGCTTTTCCGTGGTGCCGCTGCAGCTCTTCACGCTGTTCGGATTTCTCACCGCGTCCGGCGGCCTGCTGTTCGGCATCTACCTGCTCGTACGGCGCTTTGTGCTGCTGCGCGCGTCGGAGGCCGAGGGAGTGTTCACGCTGTTCGCGCTGGCGTTCGTGGTGATGGGCGTCCTCATGGCGGGGCTCGGTATCGTGGGGGAATACATCGGTCGCATCTATCAGGAGGTCCGGGGACGGCCCCGGTATCTCGTGCGCCACGTGTACGGCGATGCGGGGAGCATCGTCCGCCTCGACGACTCGCGCTCCGACAGCAACGTTCAGTGCTGATGCCGGAGCCGCGCGTCGTGGTGTTTGCCTACTCGGATGTCGGCCATGCCTGCCTCGAGTACCTCCTGTCGAAGGGTGTGCACGTGGCCGGATGCTGGACGCATACGGACGCGCCGGGCGAGACGCTCTGGTTTCCCTCCGTGCGCGCGCTGGCCGAGGCGCACGGGATTCCCGTGCACCTCGACGCGGATCTCATGCGCTCCGATGCCATTGCGGCGCTCGCACCCGACCTTCTGCTCTCGTTCTACTACCGCGCACTCCTGCCACCCGGTGTGCTGGCCCTCCCCCGACTGGGCGCATTCAACATGCACGGCTCGCTGCTGCCCGCGTATCGTGGCCGCGCGCCGGTGAACTGGGCGGTGCTGCGTGGTGAAACCCGCACCGGCGCGACGCTGCACGTCATGACTCCGCGCGCGGATGCCGGCGATATCGTGGACCAGGAAGCGGTGCCCATTGGCCCCGACGACACGGCCGCGGCGGTGCAGGCCAGGGTGCGCGACGCGGCCGTCGTCGTGCTGGCGCGCCAGCTCCCCGCGCTGCTCCAGGGTACCGCGCCGCGTCGCCCGCAGGATGCAGCGCGCGCGACGACGTTCGGTCGTCGCCGCCCCGCCGACGGGGCCTTCGACTGGACCGCTCCCGCGGCCCGGATTCATGACCTCGTGCGCGCCGTCACGCATCCCTGGCCCGGTGCGACGACCCGGCTCGGCGCGCACCCCGCGTACATCTGGCGCACCCGGGTCACGGGCGAGTCAACCGCTGGCGCCGCTCCGGGTACGCTGCAATGGCGCGACAGCGTGCTGCGCGTCGCATGCGGCGACGGACAATGGCTCGAGATCCTCCGCGCGCAGCTCGATGGCGACATCGAACGCGACGGCGACGACCTGGCGCGACGCCTCGAGCCACTCACTTCGCACTCTGCCTGATGAAAATTCTCATTCTTGGCGTCAACGGCTTCATCGGCAACGCGCTCACCGAGCGCATCCTCACCACCACCGACTGGGAGGTGTACGGACTCGACATGTCGGCCGAGAAGATCGAGCCGTTCCTCGGCAATCCGCACTTCCGCTTTCTGGAAGGCGACATCGCGATCAACAAGGAGTGGATCGAGTACCACGTGAAGAAGTGCGATGTGGTGCTGCCGCTCGTCGCCATCGCGACGCCCGCCACGTACGTACGTGATCCGCTCGCCGTCTTCGAGCTCGACTTCGAGGAGAATCTGCGCATCGTCAAGCAGTGCGTGCACTATCGCCGCCGCGTCGTCTTTCCATCCACATCCGAGGTGTACGGCATGTGCCCCGATGCGGAGTTCGATGAGGAGACGTCCACGCTGGTGTACGGACCGATCGCGAAGCCGCGCTGGATCTACTCGGCGAGCAAGCAGTTGCTCGATCGCGTGATCTCCGCGTACGGCCAGCAGCACGGGTTGCGCTACACGCTCTTTCGCCCGTTCAACTGGATCGGTCCGCATCTGGACGACATTGACTCGCCCAAGGAAGGCTCCTCGCGGGTGCTGACCCAGTTTCTGCACAACATCCTGTATGGGGAACCCATCAAGCTGGTGGATGGTGGACGCCAGCGGCGGTCCTTCACGCACATTCGCGACGGCATCGACTGCCTGATGGCCATCCTGGAGAATCGTGACGGAGCGGCCGACAGCGGCATTTTCAACATTGGCAATCCGGCGAACGACGTCTCCATTCGCGAACTGGCGGAGCGGCTGGTGCAGGCGGTGGGTACATACCCCGGGTTCGAGACGCTGGCCGCGAATGCGCGCCTCATTCCCGTGGAGTCGCGCGCGTACTATGGCGAGGGATATCAGGACATCATGACGCGCGTCCCGTCCATTCGCCGGGCCGGAGAGCAGCTCGGCTGGCACCCGAAGATCGGCTTCGACGAGGCGATCCGGCTCACCCTCGACTTCTACCTGTCAGGGCGCCCGCGACCGGTCATGCCGTGACCAACCACGCCGCCACGGAGCGACGTTTGGCGCTCAAGGTCGACTGCGACACCTTCGAGGGTACGCGCGACGGGCTGCCCAGGCTCCTGCGCCTCTTCGACCGGCACGCCATTCGCGCGACGTTCTTCTTCACGCTGGGCCCCGACAATTCCGGGCGCGCCATCCTCCGCGTCCTTACGCGCAAGGGGTTTCTGCGCAAGATGCTGCGCTCGAACGCGCTCGCGCTCTATGGGCCCCGGACGGCGCTCTCGGGCACGCTGCTGCCAGCGCCGCGGATCGGCCGGAAGCTTGCCACGCTGATCCGCTCCGTGGGCGATGCCGGCCATGAGGTGGGCGTGCACGGCTGGGACCACGTGCGCTGGCACGACCGGCTGAATCGCATGAGCGAGGCCCGGATCGAACGGGACTACGGGCGCGCGCACGACGAGTTCGCGCGGATTTTCGAGCACCGGGCCCGGGCATCCGCGGCGCCAGGCTGGCACGCGACGCCGCTCTCGCTCCTGGTACAGGACCGGTTCGATCTGCTCTATGCGTCGAACACGCGCGGCGGGCGCCCATTCTTCCCGGCGGCCCAGGGCCACGTCTTCCGCACCCTCGAGATTCCCACCACGCTCCCCACGTGGGACGAGACCTTCAACACGCCGCGACTCAAGGACGAATCCGTTTTTCTTGAATTCTACCGCGACATCGTGCGGAGCACCGACGTGCACTCCATTCATACCGAGGTGGAAGCGACGGCGCTGCTTTCGCTCTTCGAGCGTCAGATCGAAATCTGGCTCGCGGATGGCATACGCTTTGTGACCCTCGAGGAAATCGCCGGGGAAACGCTGGCGGCGCGCGAGCGCGTGCCCGCGCGCGAGATCGAACGGATCACGCTGCCCGGCCGGGCGGGAGCGGTAACGGCCGGCGGCAGGCGGCGCCCGGCGTAGCGGCGAACGCCGTCCTCCGCCTGCCACCGTTCACGGCTGCTTGCGTTCGCGGGCGGTGGGCAGGCACTCGTTCTCATCAGGCGGCGCACCCGGCTTCACACGAATGCTCTTTGCGGGGATGCCCACGTACACGCGATGCGCACGCACATCCTTCGTGGCCACGGCAACCGCGCCAACCATCGCGTCACAGTTCACGTGCACGCCGGCGAGCACGGTCGCGTGATACGTGATGCGCGCCCCGTCGTCAATGCGCGTGAGCGCGTTCGTCACATCGAGCTGATCCACGATGCTGTGCGTATGGCTGTAGATGTTCGCGTAGTCGGAGATGGAGACCTTGTTGCCCAGGATGATGCCGCCGCGATCGTCGAGGAGCACGTGGCGGTGCAGCACGACATCGTCCCCCACCTCGAGGTTGTAGCCGAACGAGAACTCCACGTGCTGGAACGCCTTGAAGTTCCGCCCGCAGCGCTTGAAGATGTGGGGCGCGAGGATCCGGCGCAGTCGTACGCCCGTGTCCACGTTCTGGCCGCCCATGGGCGTGCGGTCAAAGCTGTACCAGAGCCAGAGCAGCGGCTTCACGCGCTGGAACCTTGTCTGATCGCAGTCGGCGTAGTATTCGGGCTCCAGCGTCACGTTGCGCGGATCGAGCGCCAGCAGCGCCGCGCGCGTGGCCGCAGGGACGGCCGCATCCTCCACGGCGCTCTCCCAGTGCGCGGCGTATCCGGGATACGCGATCTCGCAGAGTGTGCGCCGGCAGATGACGTTCCAGTCGGCACCCGGTGAACGGATCTCGCTGTCCAGCCGCTCGAGCCATGCATCAATGACGGCGGCGCCGGGTCCCGGACGAAGTGGTTGCAGAGGCAGCAGTGCCATGGGTCGTGGAGAAAAGGGGAAACCACCCACTACGAGCTATCGGCTACCAGCCCTCGCTCTTACCAACGCTCGTTCCTGCTCGATGGTTCGAATCACCGTACTCCAGTTCGACCCGCTCGCGCCATCCACCGTGATGGTGAGCGGCTGATAGAGATCAATCCCGGTGTCGAACACGTACACCGCACTCTGGACCTGGCGCTGGCCGACGCGCTCGCTGCCAAAGCCCGCCGTGAGCGGCAGTACGTCGAGCGGCCGGAAGTCGCTGGCGCCCGACATGATATCCACGTCGCGCGCGGTGTAACGCGCATCCGGTTGCAGGCCGAAAAACGAGACATACCACAGGCTGGGGCGATTGACGCCGAGCTGTGCCGCCGCGTGGTCCACCGCGCCCTGCTGTCCGTCGCGCAGCGCGCGCAGCGCGCGGTAGGAGTCGGGCGACAGCAGGCGGATCACCGATTCGTCCAGCGGGGTCGCGCGTACGAGAACCGATGGCAGCCGGATCTGCATGGAGATGTCATCCTGCCGCAGCGTGCCATACCCGGCTGGGACCGCTGAGCTGTGCGCACTGTCCTCCGCGGTCGCCGCGTGCGTGGCCCCTTCCGCGTAGGGAGGTCCGTGCGATGCACACGCGGCGCACAGCGCGACGCACACGGCGCACAGCGCCGCCCATCTCCTGTCGCGTCGCGCCGGTGCCGGTCGCGTCGTCATGCCATGTCTCACTCGCTCCGCCAGGATGGTTGGGCCAGCAGCGCGACGACGGCGGTGGCCAGCTCGTCCCGCCCCTCGCCCGTCGTGGCGCTGAAGGGGATGACCTGTTCCTCGTCGAGCCCGAGCGCGCGCACCAGCGTCGCGGTGCGCGCGGGCACGTCGGCGCGTCGCAGCTTGTCCACCTTCGTGAGCGCTATCACCGTGGGCACTTCCAGCTCGGCGAGGAAATCCAGCATCTGCAGATCGTCGGGCGTCGGTTCCCGGCGCGCATCAATGAGCTGCACGACCCCGCGCAGTGTCGTGCTTCCCCTGAGATAGCCCTCGATGAGCGGCCGCCACTGCGCGCGCACCTCCTTCGAGACGCGCGCATACCCGTAGCCGGGGAGATCCACCAGCGTGAACGCCCGATTCACGAGGTAGAAGTTGATCTCGCGCGTTTTCCCCGGTGTCTGGCTCACGCGCGCCAGTGCCTTGCGCCGCACCAGCCGGTTCAGCAGCGACGACTTCCCGACATTCGAGCGGCCGCCGAAGGCGATCTCGGGGAGCGCCGATTGCGGCCGCCAGCCATCCGGCGACGCCATGCCGCCCAGAAATTCCAGGTCACGGATGACGAGCGGATCGGCCACGGCCGCGGATCCCTCGGGCACGGTGCGCATCTCAGTGGGCAACGGTGGACATGTCCAGCCCCGCATGGGCGCTGACCACGTCGCGGCGGAGCGCCAGGAGCAGTACTTCGTCCATTGCGCTCACCGGATGGAACTGCAGGTCGCCACGAATGTCCTCCGGAATCTCCTCGAGCTCGCGTGCATTCGCGTGCGGAATGATCACGTGCGTCACGCCGGCGCGGCGCGCCGCGACGAGCTTTTCCTTGAGGCCGCCAATGGGCAGGACGCGGCCGCGAAGTGTGATCTCGCCCGTCATGGCGGTGTCACCGCGAACGGCCACGCCGGTGAGCGCACTCACGAGCGCGCTCGCGATCGCGATGCCGGCCGAGGGTCCGTCCTTGGGCGTCGCACCCGCCGGAATGTGCACGTGGACGTCGCGGCCACGCGCGAACTCGCTGTCAATGCCAAGGATGCTGGCGCGTGACCTCGCGTACGTGAGCGCCGCGCTCGCCGATTCCTTCAGCACGTCGCCCAGTGTTCCCGTGAGCTGGATCCGCCCGCGCCCGCGCACCACGGCGACTTCGATCTCGAGCAGGTCGCCGCCCACTGCCGTGTAGGCGAGTCCCGTGGCAACGCCAACCCGGTCTTCCAGCGTTGCGCTCTCCTCCTCGAACGGCGGCACGCCGAGCAGCTCGCGCAGCGCGTCGCGCTCGATCGTGATGGGACGCGGCGGCCCGGTTGCGTCGGCCTCTGCCACCGCGCGTCGTGCCAGCTTGCGCGAAACCCGGGCCAGCCGCCGTTCCAGCTCGCGGACACCCGCCTCGCGCGTATAGCTGCGCGTGATCTCCGCGATCGCGTCCGGCGTGATGATGACCTGCTCCGGATCGAGACCGTGCGCCCGCAACTGCTTCGGCACGAGGTACTGGCGCGCGATCGCATGCTTTTCCTGATCCACATAACCCGGCAGCCTGATGATCTCCATGCGATCGCGCAGCGCATCGGGAATCTGGTTCAGCGAATTTGCGGTCGTGATGAACAAGGTCTGCGAGAGATCGTAGTCCACTTCGAGATAGTGGTCGTTGAACGCCTTGTTCTGCTCCGGATCGAGCACTTCGAGCAGCGCCGCCGCGGGATCGCCGCGCCAGTCCTGCCCCATCTTGTCCACCTCATCCAGCAGGATCACCGGGTTCACGACCTGCGCCCGGCGCATGGCCTGGATCACCCGGCCGGGCAGGGCGCCGATGTAGGTGCGACGGTGACCCCGTATCTCCGCCTCATCGCGCACGCCTCCCAGCGACATGCGGGAGAATCGCCGGCCCAGCGCGCGCGCGATCGAGCGGCCCAGCGAGGTCTTGCCCACCCCGGGCGGCCCCACGAGGCAGAGAATCGGGCCTTCCAGATGGCCCACCAGGGCCAGCACGGCGAGATAATCCAGAATGCGATCCTTCACGTCACGCAATCCGAAATGGTCCTCATCCAGAATGGCCTGCGCGCGCGCGACATCCACGGCGTCGTCGGTGCGCTCGGTCCACGGCAGGGCGACGAGCCAGTCGAGATAGTTGCGTCCCACCGCGGACTCCGGTGACAGCGGCGGCGTACGGCGCAGCTTGCGCATTTCGCGCTCCGCGCGCTCGCGCACGAGGTCCGGGAACTGCTTCCGGGAGACCGCCGCCGCCAGTTCGTCCACGTCGTCCGCCTCTTCCTCGCCCAGCTCGCGGTGAATGGCCTTGAGCTGCTCCTGCAGGTAGAACTCGCGCTGATTCTGGAAGAGCGATCCGCGCACATCGTTCTCGATCTTGCGCTCGAGACGCAGGATCTCGATTTCCGACGCGAGCAGCGTGCTGCACCGCTCGAGAAGTGCACCGACCGACGGCGCTTCGAGGAGCTGCTGGCGCTGCTCCACCCGGACCAGCAGGTGTGCCGCGACCGCGTAGGCCTGCCGTTCGCGTGACTCGCTCCCCTGGACAAGCGCGACGAGCTCCGGCGGCAGCCGGCGGTGGAGACCCACGTACTCTTCGAACAGGCTCGCGACCCGGCGCGCCATGGCGTCCTCGTCGCTGTCCGGCGTTCCCCGCACCGGTGGCATGGCCGCGAGCGAGGAATACAGGCATATTCCGGGTGCGTAGCGCGTGACACGCGCGCGCGCGAACCCCTCGAGCAGGGCCTTCGTCGTCCCATTCGCCAACCGGGACAGCTGCAGCACCCTGGCAATCACTCCAACCCGGTACAGATCGGCTGCCGCCGGTTCCTGTACCTCACCATTCCGTTGTGCGACAAGAAAGATCCAGCGGTCATGCGGCAGCGATGCATCCACCGCTGTCAACGATGCCTGCCGTCCGACCAGCAGCGGAATCACCATGTATGGAAACACGACCATGTCGCGCAGCGGCAGGGTCGGCAGGCGATCGGGCACCTCGTGGCGTTCGTCGCCACGGGCAATGAAAATGGACATGCCGGAAATATAGCGGGCTACGTCATCGGCGGCGCCGCGCTACGCCATGCTCGTACCACACATGCGCTATCTGACCGACGGCATGTCAGTGCGGACAGAAGGCAACTTCGGGCGTACAGCAGTCACGCCCACCCCACTCGGCCTGGAGGCCGTATGCAATTCCTGTCCGTATCCACTCTGCTCGCCGCGTTCACGACGCTTGCCAGCGCGCAGCAGCCCATGCCGCACGCGATGCACACCATGCCCGTGGCGGCATCGCCGGCACTCCACGTCACGGTGGACAGCGTGCACTCGCTCCTCATTCTCAGGGCCGGTCCGTTCCAGGTCGAACCCATGGCGGAGGACATGCACATGGAGGACGCGGAGCTGTCCTTCCGGCTGCCCGTTGATGGGTGGCTGCACGGCTACCGCGTGGACCTCGTCGACGCGGCAAATCAGCCCCTGCCGCGCGCCGACATTCACCACGTCGGCCTCGTGAATTTCAATCGGCGCGAACTGCTCTATCCGCAACTCGAGCGCATGCTGGCCGCGGGCGCCGAAACGGAAGGCATCGACCTTCCAACGACCATGGGTCTGCCCATTTCCATGGACGACAGCCTGCACTTCTTCGCCGGTCTGCACAGTGCCAACGGGAAGAGCATCAGCGGCGCGTACGTCCGGATCACGCTCAAGTGGACGCCGCGGCGTGGCCACGGACCGCTCGTCGTGATGCCGTTCTACGCGGACGTCAATAACCACGTGGGGGGCACGTCGGCGTTCGATCTGCCGCCGGGACGAACCACGCGATCCTCCGAATTCACCATGCCGCTGACTGGCGGCCTGATCGCCGTCGGCGGTCACATGCACCCCTATGGCAAGTCGCTCTCGCTGCAGGACGCCGAGACCGGGAAGACGCTCGTGCGGCTCACCACGGACCTCGGTCCCAACGGTGTGGTCACGAAGCTGAGCCGCTTCGTGTTCGGCTACAACCAGGACGCGTTACGACTGGAGGCGGGACACCGCTACCGTGTCATCGCGGTGTACGACAATACCTCGGGCAAGACGCTCCCCATGGGCGGCATGGCGTCCATGGCGGGCCCATTCGTTCCGGACGACTACACGCAGTGGCCGAAGCTCGATCTGTCGAACCCTGACACCCAGCGCGATATTTCCAGTCTGGCGCTCGGGAACTGAGCGCCTGCGCCCAGGCAACGGAACGAAGAGGGGCCAGACAGCGACGCTGTCTGGCCCCTCTTCGTTCCGTTGCCCACGACCCGTCACGCCTCCTTCTTTCTCCGCTTCGTGGAAAGCTCCAGCAGCGGCGGGTTGCCATCGAGCACGGAGGTCTCGGTGATCTTCACCTCGGTGATGTCGTCGCGGCTCGGGAGGTCGAACATGACATCGGTCATGATCTCTTCGAGAATGGCACGGAGCCCTCGCGCACCCGTGCCACGCTTGAGCGCCTTCTGCGCCACGGCACGCAACGCGGACTCCTCGAAGGTGATCTTCACATCCTCGAGGCCGAACAGCTTGGTGTACTGCTTGGTGAGGGCGTTCTTGGGCTCCTTGAGGATGCGCACCAGCGCGTCCTCGTCGAGCGCCTCGAGGGCCACCGCGACTGGAAGCCGGCCCACGAGCTCCGGGATGAGCCCGAAGCGCAGCAGGTCGTCCGGTTCCACTTCCGCAAAGGGGTGACGGGCCACGTCTCTGGGCTTCCCGTTCTGCACCTCTTCCTTGGTGAATCCGATCTGGCGCCGCCCCGTGCGGGCCTCGATGATCTTCTCCAGTCCGTCGAATGCCCCGCCGCAGATGAAGAGGATGTCCTTGGTGTTGATCTGGATGTATTCCTGCTGCGGGTGCTTGCGGCCACCCTGCGGTGGCACGGAGGCGATGGTGCCTTCGAGAATCTTGAGCAGCGCCTGCTGCACGCCTTCGCCGGACACGTCGCGCGTGATGCTGGGGTTCTCGCTCTTGCGAGCGATCTTGTCAATCTCGTCAATGTAGACGATGCCCCGCTCGCACTCGGCGACGTTGAACTCGCCCGCCTGCAACAGGCGCACAAGGATGTTCTCAACGTCTTCGCCGACGTACCCCGCTTCGGTAAGCGTGGTGGCGTCGGCGATGGTGAAGGGGACATCAAGGATCCGGGCCAGCGTCTGTGCGAGCAAGGTCTTGCCGACGCCGGTGGGACCGATGAGCAGAATGTTGGATTTGTCGAGCTCGACATCGTCATCCCGGCCCGACGAGCAGTTGATGCGCTTGTAGTGATTGTAGACCGCGACCGACAGCGCCTTCTTGGCCCGTTCCTGCCCGATCACGTACTGGTCCAGGATGTCCTTGATTTCCTGCGGCGTCGGGACCTGCGTGATCGCCTCGGCAACCTCGCGCTCCTCATCCTCGGCGAGAATCTCGTTGCAGAGCGAAATACACTCGTTGCAGATGTAGACGGATGGGCCGGAAATGAATTTCCGGACGGAATCCTTGGACTTACCGCAGAACGAGCAGCGCAGGTGTTTATCGTGCGACATTTGCTGTCCGTGAAGCAGGTGAAGCGGACGGGCGGCTGCGGGTCTGAGGACCGCTGCCGGAGGGCTTGGAGATGTTTAACGTGCCCTCAAAAGACGGTCAAGCATCACAAGTGACACAACTCATGTGATAAATTTCACAAGCTGGCCTTCGGCTCGCTAGTCACCAGGGCTCGAGCCTGAACCACTACGTTGTCGATAAGTCCATATGCCTTGGCCTCTTCGGCCGACATGAAGCGATCGCGGTCCACGTCGCGTTCGATCTGCTCGACCGTCCGTCCCGTGTGCTTCGCCATGAGCTCGTTCATCTTGGCGCGCAGATAGAGGATCTCCTTCGCCTGGATTTCGATGTCCGCGGCTGTCCCCTGCGCACCACCTGAGGGCTGGTGGATCATGATTCGCGAATGCGGCAGCGCCATGCGCTTGCCCGCGGTGCCGGCCGCCAGGAGAAATGCACCCATGCTCGCCGCCATCCCCATGCAGATGGTCCGGATGGGCGAGGTGAGAAACTGCATCGTGTCGTAGATCGCCATGCCCGCGGAGACGCTCCCGCCCGGCGAGTTCACGTAGATGTTGATGTCGCGCTCCGGATTGTCCGCGTCGAGAAAGAGCAGCTGGGCAATCACGATGTTCGCGACGTCGTCGTTGATGGGCGTCCCCAGGAACACGATCCGGTCCATCAGCAGCCGCGAGAAGATGTCGTACGTCCGCTCGCCGCGCGGCGAGCGCTCGATGACGTAGGGTGGGTAGATCGTGGACATGGGCATGGTTGTCTAAGTCAGTCGCGGGGAAGTGAACACGAGGAGCCGACGGTGAAACGCCATCGGCTACTCAACAGTATTTCTCTCCATCAACCACTTCATCACTTTCTCTTCCGTTATGCTCTGCTCCAGTTCAGTCAGACGGCCGGATTTCTGGAGCGACGCGTACACCTGCGCGGGATTGACCTTTCCCTTTTCGGCCAGCTCGGCGACGCGCTCGTCAATGTCGGCCTCGGAGGCGCTCAACCCCTCGCGCTTGGCCAGCGTCGATATGATCAGATCGCGCCGCACCTGGCGCTCGGCGAGCGGCTGGAAATCGTGCGTGAACTTCTCCTTTCCATCCTCCGGGACCTTGTACGCCTCAGCGTAGGCGCTCACCAGTTGCGACACCCAGCTTGGCGGCACGTCGAACGGATTGGCGGCGATGATCTCATCAATGAGCTTCTGCCGCACATCGGAATCGGCCTCGCGCTCGGCCAGCTTCACGAGGTCGCCGTGCACCGTCTTCCGGAGCGCATCCAGTGAGTCGAAGTCGCCTGCCTCACGCGCGAAGGAATCGTCGAGCGCCGGCAGCGCCTTCCGCTTGACATCATCGAGCAGCACCTGCACGCGCTTGGTCTTGCCGCGTTGCGCCTCGTCCGGAAAGTCATCCGGCCACTTCACCGGGCGCTCCGTAGTGGCGCCCGGCGCGGTCTCCATGATGACCTCCTCCACAGCCGGAAGGGCCTGCCCTTCGCCCAGCACCAGACGGTATTCCTGCGGCGCGGCCAGGGCATCGCCATCGTCCGTCGTCGCGAGATGTACGGTCACCATGTCGCCCGGCAGCGGGCGCTCGTCCACCGGAGCCCACGTCGCCCGTTCCTCCCGCATCTCATCCAGTTGCACGCGCACGTGCTCGTCGCTTATCGGGCGTACGGTGCGCGTGACGCGGAATCCCTGCGTACGCGGGAGCTCGATGGTCGGCCGCACTTCGAGATGCAGCTCGAAGGTGAGCGGCTGTCCCTCATCCGCCTTCACATCGTGCACGTGCGGTTGGGTGGCCAGCTCGAGCTTCTCGCGTTCGAGCACTTCCTTGAACGCATCCTGCACGAGCGACTCGATCGCTTCCTGGTGAATGGCATCGCCGAACTTCCGGCGCACCATGGCGGCGGGCGCCTTGCCTGGGCGAAATCCCCGAAGCCGCACCTGCGTGGCGTAGCGACGCGCGGCGCGGTCCTCGGCGTTCCGCACTTCGTCCGCGGGAACCGACACTTCCAGCAGGCGTTCCAGCCCCTCGCTCTTCTTCGGCTTGATGTCGATGTTCATGGACGGAAAGATAATGAAGGGGAAGGCGCGAGTCAGTTCCGCGCACCCCCCGCTGTCCCGGTTGTCGGGCCCCGTGCCTCCCAGACGTTGTTGCTCCGGTCCACATCCTGAAACCGGTTGTCCGGGTCGAGCGTGACGCGTGCCACCCGCCGGCCGTGTGTCCTAACCGCAACTGTGGCCGTACGATTGCCGCTGAACCAGACCGACGCGGGACGCGTGATGGTTTCGGTGCCGCCTTCCACATAGTCAATGCGCGCGATGATCGGCATGGTCATCGTACCTCTGGCGGTCACCGTCACGCGTACCGTGCCGCCGGCCGGGGCGCTCACCGCCGCGATGGCCTGGTCGAACGTGTGCGTCGTGAACCACCACGCATTCCAGAACCAGTCCAGGCGCTGCCCCAACCTGTGATCCATGAACATGAAGAAGTCCCAGGGCGATGGGTGCTTGTAGCGCCACGCCTGGGCATACGCGGCGAACGCCTGGCGGACCGCTGAATCGCCGACCACACCGCCGAGTGCGTGCAGCGCGAGCGGTGCCTTCTCGTAGGTTTGCAGTGTGTAGAGCGGGCCGGCGAAATCGGACGGCCACATCATGGCGGCCTCCAGCTCCGAGCCGGCTATGCGACGGTAGCTCTCGCCATTGCGCATGGGGTCTTCCGGCTGCCCGGTGAAGTCCGCGCCCGCCGCTGCATCAATGAAATCGTTGAACCCTTCATCCATCCAGCCATACCACGTCTCGTTCGACCCCACCATCATGGGGAACCACTGGTGTCCCAGCTCATGCGTGATCACGCCGAAACCGGGCCCGCAGAAGACGATCATGGGATACTCCATCCCGGTCTCCGGCCCATCGGCCACGGTGGCCTGGGGGAAATCGTAGGGCATGACGTACCGCGCGTGGTGCTCGAGCGCGAACTTCGCGTACTGCGCACTCTTCTCGTAGCTGGCGTGCTCGGGCAGATAGAGCACCTGCACCAGCGTGGGCTTCGGCGTCATGGCGCGGGTGGCGTCCTGGACGTAGTCCGCGGAGGTCGCAAAGGCGAAGTCATTCACGAGCGGTGCCGTGAAGTGCCACGTGAGCAGCGAGTCGGTCGCTGTGGCCCTGCCGGCGCCCCGTTCGGCCGCCGTGACGACGTGCACTGTGGTATCACCGGTCATGGCGAGTGACAGCCGGTCGCGCGTCGTGCGTGACAGCACCTGCTCGGGATTCGCCAGCGTTCCCGTTGCTCCGACGAGCCATCCGGCCGGCAGCGTGAGCTTGACGTCGAAACTTCCGTACTGGTTGTAGAATTCCGCTGTGCCGAGGTACTGGTCGTGATCCCAGCCGCGCAGGTCATCGTACATGGCGATCTGCGGATACCACTGCGCGACCTGATAGAGTCGAGTTCCCCATCGCCCCATTCGCTCGCCCCGTTCACCGGGCGGAACGTTGGGGACCTTGAACTCCCAGTCCGCCGCGAGCGTGGCGGTTGCACCCGGCAGAATGGGCGATCCCAATTGTACGATCGCGATCGTGCCGTCAATGCGGTACGCCTTGGGGTCATCGAGCGCGACGGGCGCGCCATCGATGACGAGCCGGGTCACGCGGATGCCGTCGGTAATATCCGTGACGTAATCGTTGCGGTCCGATTCGGCGCGAAAGTAGTTCTGATAGAGACGGAAAACGATCTGCCCGAGGGTATCGGGCGTCGTGTTGTGCAGAGTGATCGTTTCGGCGCCTGTGAGATTGGCCGTCTCCACATCGAGGCGCGCATTGATCGCGTAGTCCACCCGCTGCTGCCAGTACCTGGGGCCAGGCGATCCAGTGGAGTCGCGCGTACCGGCCTGGTACGCGCGCGTGATCATCGGTCCGAGCGGGATGTCGCGGGGCACGGCCCGATCGGGCCATGCCGGCGCGTGCTGTGCCAGTAGCTGGGCGGGGAGGGGGAACGCGGCGCAGGCCAACGCCAGTGCCAGCGTGGGGAAAGGCGATTGCATGTGGAGAAGAAGAAGGGAATGAGTCCGCGGCACGGTGCCAGTGAATTCGTCCGTGTCGCGCCGCGGGGCGAATGCTCGGGGCGGGACTCGAACCCGCACGCCTTTCGGCACGGCGTCCTAAGCGCCGCGTGTCTGCCGTTCCACCACCCGAGCGTGCCGCCCTGAAGCTAATGCGCTCCACGATTTTTGGTTAACCATCCCGACTCCATGGCGGTCGGGATCTCCAATCCGCGCTGCCGGTAACGGCTGGACAGGATTTCAGGATTGACAGGATTCACACGGAGCCGTTCCCCAAAGCAGTTGCATGTCCAGCGAACGGACCGCTACTGAGCACTTTGGCTCCCCCAATCCTGTCAATCCTGTTCATCCTGTAAATCCTGTCATTTCTGTCCGTGGCACGTGCTCGTCCAACGCACCACGGCCCGGCGATGACTGTCATCGCCGGGCCGTGGTGCATCGACTGCGCGCCCTCAGGCCGTGAATCTGCCGCCAGAGATCAGTCCCCGTCGCCTGTGGCGAGGTTGACGACTCGCGTCTCCTTGAGACGCGTGTTGTAGACGAGCAGGCTTATTACCTGGTCCTTCCCCACCTGGGCCAGCGCGGCGTTCAGGTCTGCATCGGTGCGCAGCACGCGATTCGCCGGATTGAGCACCTTGACCAGAATGTCCTGGTTCGGCGCGAGCTTCTGGAACGCCGTCCCCGTCACACTGACATCGGTCACGAGCAGACCACGCTGGACACTGGGTGCGTTGAGACTCGCGACCTGATCACTGCTGAGCGGCTTCACCGTAATGCCCAGCTTCTGCCAGGACGCCGGCTCCGGATGACTCCCGCCATTATCGGAACCGTTGCTGGCTACGTCGCTGTCGCTCGGCGCTTCGCCCAGCTTCACCTTGAAGTTCATCTTCTTGCCATAGCGCATGACGGTGACGTCCACGACGTCGCCGGGCTGGTGCTGGCGGATCATGCGCTGCAGTTCGGCGGTGCGATCGATCGTCTTGCCGTCGAGCGCGATGATCACGTCACCAGGCTGGATACCGGCACGCGCCGCCGGACTGTCGGTACCCGCCGACGCGCCGCCAACCAGCGCACCATGAATGCTGTCCAGCCCCGCGGCTTTTGCCGTGGCGGGATCAACATTCTGAATGGCCACGCCCAGAATCGGCTGGCGCACGTGACCATACTTGATGATGTCGTTCATCACGTTCTTCGCGAGCGAAATGGGGATCGCGAAGCCGTATCCCGCGTAGTAACCCGTGGGGCTTGCGATGGCGCTGTTGATGCCGATGACCTCACCGCGGATGTTGACGAGCGGCCCGCCGGAGTTGCCGGGGTTGATGGCCGCATCCGTCTGGATGTAGTCGACGATGGCGTACTTGCTGGAGTAGAGCTGCGTGAGCTGGCCGCCGCGACCCTTGGCGCTGACGATGCCCGCGGTCACGGTGAAATCGAAGCCCAGCGGGTTGCCAATCGCGAGCACCCATTCGCCCACCTTGGCGTTCGCGTCATCGCCGAGCGACACGGTGGGAAAATCATTGCCGTTGATCTTGATCACGGCGACGTCCGTGGTCGGATCGCGGCCAATGACCTTGGCGGTGAACTGCCGTCGGTCGAGCATGGTGACAGTCACCTTGTCGGCGCCCTGCACCACGTGATTGTTGGTCAGGATGTAGCCGTCAGGCGACACGATGAAGCCGGAACCCATGCCTTCCTGCGGACCCTGCTGCTGAGGCTCGAACTGGCGGAAGAACTGCTCCATGCCGGGAGGGAACTGCTGCCCACCCTGCGTACGCGGCTGTTTGGCTTCCGTTTCGGTGGTGATCTGCACCACCGCCGGCGTCACATGCTGTGCAATGGAAACGAATCCGTTGCTCAGGTCGGCCAACGGCTGAACGACCTGTGCCGGCGGCTTGGTCGCGGTGCGCTGCTGCGCGTACCCGAACGGGGTGAGATTGAATCCGGCGGCGATGATGACACCGCCTATGAAAGCCGCAAGCGCGACTGCACCCAGTCGCGCACGAGAGAATGTTCGAGAAGGCATGCGTTGCATCTGGTTGGTGGAAACTGAAAGCTGCGAGCTGGTCGCTGCTCGTTGGTAACTGGTATCTGGTAGTGAGTACCGTCGAATTCCGCGAAAGTTGCTTTTCGACACGGCCTCAGCCTGCCATCAACCAGTTACCAGCGAGCTGCCATCAGCTACTTCTTGTCTTCATCCACAATTTCGTAGTCCGCTTCCACGACATCGTCCGGTTTGCCGCCAGGTGCGTTCCCAGGCTGGCCGGTGGTGGCGCCCGGTTCACCCGCCGGGCCGGCCGCCTGTTCCGCACCCTGCTGCTGTGCGTAGAACGATTGGCCCGCTTCGCCGAACGCGCGCGACAGCTCTTCCTGCGCGGCACGGATCTCGTTCATGTCATCGCCGCGCAGTGCCTTGCGCGAGCGCTCCACCGCGGACTCGAGTCTGCTCTTGATGTCGGCCGGAAGCTTCTCGCCCCACTCCTTCGACTCCTTCTCCACCTGGTAGGCGAGACCGTCCAGCTTGTTGCGTGCATCGATTTCCTCGCGGCGCTGCTTGTCCTCGTCCGCGTGCGATTCGGCGTCCTTGACCATGCGCTGAATCTCGTTCTCGGAAAGTCCGCTCGAAGCCTCGATGCGGATCTTCTGTTCCTTGCCCGTGGCCTTGTCCTTCGCGGTCACGTGCAGGATGCCGTTCGCGTCGATGTCGAACGTGACCTCCACCTGCGGCATGCCGCGCGGTGCCGGTGGAATGCCGGTGAGCTGGAACTTGCCGATCGTCTTGTTGTAGGTGGCCAGCTCGCGCTCGCCCTGCAGCACGTGAATCTCGACCGTCGTCTGGTTGTCATCCGCCGTGGAGAAAATCTCCGACTTCTTCGTGGGGATGGTCGTATTCCGCGGAATGAGCACGGTGGTCACGCCGCCCAGCGTCTCGATGCCGAGCGACAGCGGAGTGACGTCGAGCAATAGGACGTCCTTCTGCTCACCCGTGAGCACCGCGCCCTGGATGGCGGCGCCAATGGCCACGACTTCATCCGGATTCACGCCCTTGTGCGGCTCCTTCTTGAAGAAGTCCTTCACGATCTGCTGCACCTTGGGCATGCGCGTGGACCCACCCACGAGAATGACCTCGTCAATTTCCTCGGGCTTGAGCCCCGCGTCCTTGAGCGCCTGCTGCATGGGCGGAATCGTCCGCTGCACCAGATCGTCCACGAGCTGCTCCAGCTTGGCGCGCGTCAAGGTGTAATTGAGGTGCTTGGGCCCGGACTGGTCCGCCGTGATGAACGGCAGATTGATGTCCGTCTGCTGCGTGGATGACAGTTCCATCTTGGCCTTCTCGCCGGCCTCCTTGAGGCGCTGGACCGCCATGGGGTCCTTCGAGAGGTCAATGCCCTGATCCTTCTTGAACTCGGCCACGAGCCAGTCAATCACGCGCTGATCGAAGTCGTCGCCGCCCAGGTGCGTATCGCCATTCGTGGATTTCACCTCGAACTGACGCGACCCGTCCACGTCGTAGAGCTCGAGCACGGAAATGTCATACGTGCCGCCGCCCAGGTCGAACACGGCGACTTTCTCGTCCTTCTTCTTGTCCAGCCCATAGGCAAGCGCGGCCGCCGTGGGCTCGTTGATGATGCGCAGCACGTCGAGCCCGGCGATGCGTCCCGCATCCTTCGTGGCCTGTCGCTGCGAATCGTTGAAGTAGGCGGGGACCGTCACCACGGCCTTCTGCACCTTGAATCCCAGATAGTCCTCCGCCGTCTGCTTCATCTTCTGCAGAATCATCGCGGAGATTTCCGGAGGCGTGTAGCGCTTGCCCTGGATCTCCACCACAGCCAGATCGTTCGATCCGGCGACGACCTTGTACGGGACGCGTTTGATCTCTTCGGTGATTTCCGGCATCTTGCGCCCCATGAAGCGCTTGATGGAAAACACCGTATTCTGCGGATTGGTGACCGCCTGGCGCTTTGCGACCTGACCGACGAGCCGTTCGCCGTCCTTCGTGAACCCGACAACGGAGGGGGTGACGCGGCCCCCTTCGGCATTCGGAATGACGACAGGGTCTCCGCCCTCCATGACAGCAACCACGGAGTTCGTTGTGCCCAGGTCAATGCCAATGACTTTCTCAGCCATAGCTTCCTCGTGAAGTGTGATAAGGCGAGCCGCGCCGAAGCCTCAGAACCGCTCGCCGGATGCTTGAACAGGTGCCCCGCCCGCGGCGGGAGTACCACTGCCGATGGTTTCTCGCAATCCTGGTGCCGGTAGATTGCGCCATTATGGCAGAGGCCTTGGCCGGTGTCATCGGAACCGAATGAAGCTTACCACCAGACGAGCAGCCGCGTGTGATCCCGCTTAGCGACGAATTGCCGACACTCCGGACGCCGTGGATGACCTACGCCATCCTGGCCGTCACCTGGGCGGTCTGGTTGCTCGTGGAGCAGGCTGGATTTTCCCCAATGGTGCTTGCGGCGCGCGTGTGCGATTTCGGCATGGTGCCTGGCGAGCTGACGCACCGTGCTCCGCTTGGGCTCGCCGTGCCCATTGGCGCCGGGATGGCGTGCGCGGTGGACAATCTGCCGATCAACATCCTCACGCCGCTCACGTCCATGTTTCTGCACGGCGGCTGGATGCACATCATTGGCAACTCGCTCTTCTTCTGGGTCTTCGGCAACAACATCGAGGACTCGATGGGGCCGTGGCGCTTCCTCGCGTTCTACCTCATTTGCGGGCTGATCGCGGCCGCAACGCACATTGCGTTCAATGCGTCGTCGCCCGTTCCGACCGTGGGCGCCTCCGGGGCGATATCCGGTATCATGGGCGCGTATCTGTTGCTGTACCCGAAGGTGCGTATTCGGATGTTCTTCTTCTTCATCATCTTCTTCAAGGTCATCCCGATTCCAGCCTGGCTGGTGCTGCTCTACTGGTTCGGGCTCCAGCTGCTCGCCGGGCTGCCGGAGCTCTCCCAGATGAGCCCGGATGTCTCCGGCGGCGTCGCGGTGTGGGCGCACGTCGGAGGATTCATCGCGGGGCTCGTCCTCATCAAGCTTTTCGCGAAGCCCGCGCTGGTTCAGGCGCATCGCGTGACGCTGCCGCCGCGCTACCGCGTGCACTTCCCCGGTGCGTGACCGCGCGTCGCGTGCACAGGTTCCCGATCGCGGCCGGCGCGAGTAACTTCCTCGCGCCCCGACAACGCCCGAGGATCCGCGCGCCGATGTCCGATGCCGAGCGCATTGTTGACCTGATTGACCACACGCTCCTGAAGGCGGACGCGACTCGGGCGGACATTGAACGCCTGTGCGCCGAGGCGCGCCGCTTTGAATTCGTGGCGGTGTGCGTGAATCCAGTCTGGGTACCGCTCTGCCGCCAGGCGCTCGCCGCATCGCGTGTCCGGGTGGCGACGGTAGTCGGCTTTCCGCTTGGAGCCAATCAGACGGCGACCAAGCAGGCTGAGGCATCGCTCGCCATGCGACAGGGCGCCGATGAGCTCGACATGGTCGCTGCACTCGGCCACCTCAAGGCGGGCGACTGGCGCTACGTCGCCAGCGATATCCGCGCCGTCGTCGAGGCCGCGGAGGGCCGTGTGGTGAAGGTGATCATCGAGTCGGCGTTGCTCACTCCGGATGAGATCACCCGGGCCAGCACGGTCGCCCGCGACGCGGGTGCCGCGTTCGTCAAGACGAGCACCGGCATGCACGCCCTGGGCGGTGCGACCGTGGACGCCGTGGCGCGCATGCGCGCCGCGGTGGACAACGCGGCTGGCGTCAAGGCGAGCGGCGGGATCCGCGATTGCGCGACGGTGATCCGCATGCTCGCCGCGGGCGCGTCCCGCATCGGCACATCCAGTGGCGTCAGGATCGCCGAATGCCTGGGCGACACGCCGGTGTCGCGCCTCGTGGCGGATCCCGCGGCGCACGCCATCGAATGCTCCACTTCGAACCGGAGCGGCACGCCAGCCACTGTGCAACGGTCCTGATCCCCAACACTTCTCTGCAGCCGACGCATTCCCGAATCCCGAGATCCCGTGCGCCTTATTCCACGCGACACCGCATTCTTCGAGATGTTCGAGCAGCTCTCCAAGCGGCTGACCGTTGCCTCCCGCCTGCTGAGCGAACTGTTTGCCGACCCGAGCCGCCTGGAGCACTTCGTCGGCGCCATCAAGGTGGTGGAGCACGAGGCGGACACCATCACGCACGACATCATCTCGCGTATTGACAAGAGCTTTGTGACCCCGATCGACCGCGAGGACATTCACCTGCTGGCGTCGCGACTGGACAACGTGGTGGATCTCGTGGATGGCACGGCACGGCGCGCGCAGATGTTCCACATTCGCGAGGTGCACGAGATCGCGCGGCGCATGTGCGATACGCTGGTGAGTGCCACCGAGAGTCTGGACGCCGCCGTGGGGCGCATGAAGGACGCCCGCTTCGTTGTCGCGCAGGGGCACGAGGTGAAAACGCGCGAGGAGGAGGGCGACGCTCTCTACCATGAAGCTGTCGGCGACCTGTTCCGCGGCACCCCCGACCCGCTCCACGTCATCAAGTGGAAGGAGCTGTACGATACGCTCGAGCGCGCCCTCGATCAGTGCGAGGATGTGGCCAATGTGCTCGAGAGCATCGCCCTCAAGCACGCCTGAGCGGTGATCACGTACATCCTGGTGATCATCGCGATCGCCTTCCTGTTCGACTTCAGCAACGGATTTCACGACTCGGCCAACTCCATCGCCACGGTAGTCGGCACGCGTGTGCTCAAGCCGCTGCCCGCGGTGCTCTGGGCCGCCGCGTTCAATTTCCTGGCCGCGTTCCTCGTGGGAACGAAAGTGGCGCAGACGATGGGGAAGGGGATGATCGACATCACCATCGTCGACCCCAACGTGGTGCTCGGCGCGCTGCTGGGCGCGATCGGCTGGAATCTCATCACCTGGTACTACGGGCTCCCCTCCAGCTCGTCGCACGCACTCATTGGCGGCTTCGGCGGCGCCGCCGTGGCCAAGGCCGGCTTCGGCGCGATCATTGCCTCGGGATGGACCAAGACCATTGTGTTCATCGTGCTCTCCCCGGTGATCGGAATGATCCTGGGCTTTTCGTTGATGGTCATGGTGTACTGGATCTTCCATCGCACGCCGCCCGGCAAGGTGGATCGCGTGTTCCGGGTGGCGCAGCTCGCGAGCGCGGCGTTCTTCTCGCTCTCGCACGGCGCGAACGATGCGCAGAAGACGATGGGCATCATCGTGGGGTTGCTCGCATCGTCGAATGCGCTGTTCGCGCACCAGGCCGGGCTCCTGCACAACCTCTACGTGCCTGCGGCGGACCACATCCCCTACTGGGTGGAGATCTGCGCCTATACCGCCATTGCGCTGGGCACGCTGTTCGGCGGCTGGCGTATCGTGCACACCATGGGTTCGCGCATCACGAAGCTGCGCCCCGTCGGCGGCTTCTGCGCCGAGACCGGCGGCGCGCTGAGCATTCTGCTGGCGACGAAGTTCGGCATTCCGGTGAGCACGACGCACACGATCACAGGTGCGATCATGGGCGTGGGCGCGACCACGCGGCTCTCCGCCGTACGCTGGGGCGTGGCGGGGCGGATCGTGTGGGCGTGGGTCCTCACCATCCCCGCCGCCGCCATCATGTCGGCGCTTGCGTGGTGGCTGCTGCACACGGCGATGCGGACCGTAACGGGGTGAGGGCGGGGACGCGCGTGCGCAGCGCGTCTGGCCGATGGCCGCGTTGTTCTCTGCCGCGATGCCTGCCGGATTCGGACATCGCCCGCCGCTCTACAGCGACTTGAGGTATTCGACGAGGTCGGCCTTTTGCTGGGCCGTGAGATGGAGGCCCCTTCTCGCGTCATACAGCTCCACCACGGCTTCCAGGGTCGGCGAGATGCCGTTGTGAAAATATGGCGGATGCTGCCACACGCCGGCGAGCGGCGCCGTGCGGTACATCTTCGTGGCTGAACGCGACGCGTAGCTCGGCACGCCAGCCGGCTCCGGTTCGCTCACCACCTCGGCCGGTGCGTGGAGCCGCACGTTCGCATCGGTGAAGAGCGGGCCGGTGTGGCACGTGGCACACTGTCCGGCACCGGTAAACACCTCGCGGCCTCGCGCGGCCGCGGCCGGGTCGAACGTGCCGGCCGGCGGCGTCGGAGCCTGCAGACTGAGCTGGTATGCCTGGAGCGCCGCCAGCTTGGAAGAGATCTGGTCCGGGGGGTTGTTCACGTTCACGGTCGGAGTCAGCCTCGTGTCGGTGAATGACCCGTGGCCGTGCATCTGCGTCACCCCGACGTACCGGTTCCAGTACGCGACATCCGGCCCATCGCCCGTGACGGTGATCTTGTGGATGCCGTTCAGCCCATAGGCCGGCGGGATGACTTGCGGTCCGTTCTGGCCATCGAAGTTGTAGCGCGGGTCGTACCGGCCTTTCCCCCACGAGTTGTAGACGGCCTTCTGGCCGGCGTCGAGCGCCGGAGAGAGCGCTATGATGGCGCCCACGTTGAGATCGCGATTCGGCCAGCCATCGAGTCGCTTGCCGATGCCGGGCGCAAACGAGTTGTCGACGGTCGAATGACACAGCGCGCACGTGACGCCGACGCTCATGAGCGTGTCCTTGCCGTTTGCGCTGCTGACTGTCCCCTTCAAACCGACGACCGCGTTCAGCTTGAGCAGCGCCACCGTGGTCGCCGGACTGTGGAGATCGATCGTGCCATTCTGGATCCCCTGCACGACGGCAGGCGGGAGTGAGTCCGTGTCCACCTTGAGTCCCACGGTGAGCGCCGTGGTCGGATCCACCGCGCTCTCGATGACCTCGTGCATCCGCAACGTGTCGGTCCAGAACGTCTCGTCGCCATAGGTGTCGAAGCGGAAAGTCGTCTTGCCGGCGGCAATTTCCGCGGGCGACGGTGCCGTCGGCCCGTTGTCGCAGACGGTGAGTAGCGCGACCGCGACGACGAGGCACGAGCCCCGGAGGGTGGGTCGGTGCGCGCGACGTGCTGGGGACGTCGATTCACGCGCGCGACGGTCGTTCTGCGCCTCTTCCGCTCTTCCGCTGGCACTGGTTGCACTGGCCACTGTCCGCTCCCGGCGAGCTCACCGGATCAGGATAGTGCGTGTTCCCGCGCGCGAAAGTTATCTCGCTTACTTATGGCTCCGTCACTCGGGAGCGATTGCGTCCACGAGGCACTGCAACCCGTCGCAATCGACCCAGATGCGACTCTTCCGCGAATAGCCGATCAGTTGCCGCTCGCGAAGCCGATTCAGCAACCCGGATGCGACTTCGCGCCTGACGCCGACGAGTCGCGCGAGGTCCGCCTGCTTGATGTAGTGGGCGATGCGTGTGCCTCGCGACGCGGGTTCGCCCAGCACGTTCGCCAGGTTCAGGAGTTCCCGGGCAAGGCGGCCCATGGCCGGATCGAACGACAGACTGCGGAGCTTCTCATACGCTCCGCCGACGTGATCGCACACTGCTGTCGCGAACTCGAGCATCTCCTCCGGACTCCGCCGCAGCCGCGCGAGCAAGTCGTCGAGGAGAAGTTCCACGACGTCACTTGCCTCGAGTGCCATCGCCTGCTCGCGCCGCCGTCCAGTGCACAGGCACAGTTCGCCGAGAATGTCGCCGGCGTAGTGCATCCGCAGGATCAACTCCTCACCCGCGGGCGAGACGACGCTGGACTTCACGAGCCCGCGGCGAACGAAGTAGATGCTCTGCGCCAGATCGCCCATGGCGTAGACCAGCGCACCGGGCCGCACGCGTCGCCCGGGGTGAGTCGTCAGGCACTCGTACAGCGAGCCACACATCAATGCCGGGAACGTGGCGCACTGGGCGTGATCCGCGCGCATGCGTGCGGCCCGCTCCTTCACATTCCGCCTGGGTGGTGACTCGCGACCATTGCCAAACCCCATCTGGACCGACTATGCGACCTCGAGGCCGGACGTCATCTCGTTTACCAATCGGCGTTGACGGCCTGTTGGTTCCGCGTTCCGTCTCTCCTCAACGCTCCGGGGTCTCCCCGGCAGGGATGGGGGTTCCTGTCGCCGGACAATGGCGAAGATCCGCAAGCGCTGACCGCCCGCTCAGCCCTCCGCGCCGGCCCCGGCCGGCCCACGCCCGGCCTCCGGCTGACTGATGCCGTCATCCTCCAGGTGATGCTTGATGGTCTTGCCTTCCGCCAGGTACACGGCGTCCTCGCCGATATTCGTGGCGAGATCGGCCACCCGCTCCAGGTTCCGACTCACGAGCAGCAACTCGAGCGCGGCCGAGATCGTGCCCGGCTCCTCGAGCATATGCGTCAGCAGGATGCGAAAGAGCGAGTCGTGCAACGCGTCTACCTGGTCGTCGCGGGCGCACACGGCGCGACCCAGCGTGCCGTCGCCGCGCACGAAGGCGTCGAGCGCGTCGCCCAGCATGCCCCGGGCGCGGCGCGCCATGTCCTCGATCTCGGGGTCCGGACTGATCCGCATGCCAGTGGCCGTGAGCCGCAGCGCGCACTGCGCGATGTTCACGGCGTGGTCGCCGACCCGTTCCAGGTCGTTGGAGACCTTGATGGCGCCGATGATGAAGCGGAGGTCGCGCGCCATGGGCTGCTGCAGCGCGAGCAGTGAGATGGCGCGCCGTTCGATCTCCACCTCGAGGGCATCGAGCTCCTGATCCGCGGCGATGACGGCGTTCGCCCTGGCGGCGTTGCGCTGGAGCAGCGCGTCCACGGAGCGGTCCACCAGCTCCTCCGCCCTTGCCGACATGTCGAGCAGGCGCGCGCGCAGCTGTTCGAGCTGCTCGTGGAAATGACGAAACCCCGGAGTGCTCTCGGGGCCAGTGGACGGAGGGCTCATCCGAATCTCCCGGTGACGTAGGCCTCGGTGCGCGGCTCGTGAGGGCTCGTGAAGAACTCTCCCGTGGCGCCGGTTTCCACGAGCTCTCCGAGGTAGAAGAACGCGGTAGCGTCCGACAGGCGCGCCGCCTGTTGCAGGTTGTGCGTGACGATGACGATGGTGAGCTCGCGCCTGAGCTCGTAGAGCAGCTCCTCGATGCGCTGTGTGGCGATCGGATCGAGAGCGCTCGCCGGCTCATCGAGCAACAGCACCTCCGGATCGTTGGCAAGCGCACGGGCGATGCAGAGGCGCTGCTGCTGGCCGCCGGAGAGCGCGAGCGCGCTGGTCCGCAGCCGGTCGCGCACCTCCTCCCAGAGCGCGGCACGCTTGAGGGAGGTCTCCACGATCTCATCCAGCTCCCCTCGTCGCGCGATCCCGTTCACCCGGGGTCCGAACGCGACGTTATCGTAGATGGACCTGGGAAAGGGATTTGAGCGCTGGAACACCATCCCGACGCGCTGGCGCAACGTCACGACGTCGAACCCTTTCGCATAGACATCTTCTTCGTCGAGCAGGACGGCGCCGCTGTGACGGGTGCCGGGAATGAGCGCGTTGAGCCGATTGATCGAGCGCAGCAGCGTGGACTTGCCACATCCGGACGGGCCGATGAACGCCGTGATCGCCCGTTGCGCGATATCGAGCGAGACACCGGCGACCGCCCGATTCACCCCATACCAGAACGAGAAGTCGCGAATGGCGATTCGCCCGGTATGCCCCTCCGGCACCGGAGCGGCTCCAGCGTGGCGGTTCGGCCGCGGTGGCCGGAAGATCGGCGTCGGGCGCGGCTCATGAGGCGCCATGGCCTGGTTCATCCGAATCGCCCGGTAATGTAGGCTTCGGTGCGCGGGTCCGAGGGCGTGGTGAACAGCCGCTCCGTGGGCGCGAACTCCACCAGCTGGCCCGCGAGAAACAATGCGGTGCGGTCCGAGATGCGCGCGGCTTGTTGCATGTTGTGCGTCACGATCAGAATCGTCACCTCGCCGCGCAGTTCGCGTACCAGCTCCTCCACCTTCTGCGTGCTCACGGGATCGAGCGACGCGGTGGGCTCGTCGAGTAACAGCACCTCCGGATGTGTCGCCAGTGCGCGCGCGATGCAGAGCCGCTGCTGCTGGCCGCCGGAGAGCGCCACGGCGCTTGCCTTCAGCCGATCCTTCACCTCGTCCCAGAGGGCCGCGCGGCGCAGCGCACGCTCGACGATGTCGTCGCGCTCCGCGCGTCCGATCTGGGTGCCATGCACCTGGAGCCCGGCCGCGACGTTGTCGCGAATCGACATCGTGGGAAATGGCGTGGGTCGCTGGAACACCATCCCGATGTGCCGCCGGACGACGATCGGATTCACGTCGCGCGCGTACAGATCACGTCCGTCCAGCATGACGCGTCCCGCGACACGCGCCGTGGGCACGGTCTCGTGCATCCGGTTGAGGCAGCGGAGAAAGGTCGACTTTCCGCACCCCGATGGTCCGATGATCGCCGTCACGGTTCCATCCGCGATCCTGATCGACACATCGCGAATGGCCTGCATTCTCCCGAACCAGGCGTCGAGCGACTCCGTTGTCATCCGGGCGCGTTCGGAGGCGACAGCGCCGGGTGTGCTGCCGTCGACGACAGCCGGCGGCACGTCAAGAACCGGCGCTGGCATCGAAGCGATTGCGAGTCGCGGCCCGCGCGATGACACTGAGGACCAGGATGATCGCGATGAGAACCAGGGCGCCCGCCCACGCGAGCCGGTGCCAGTCGTCGTAGGGGCTGATGGCATAGTTGAAGATCTGCAGTGGCAGCGCCGCGATGGGCTGCGTGACGTTGGTGGACCAGAACTGATTGCCGAATGCGGTAAAGAGCAGCGGAGCCGTCTCACCCGCCACGCGCGCCAGCGCCACGAGCGCTCCCGTCACGATCCCCGCGCTCGCGGTGCGCAACACCACCACCAGTGCGGTCCGCCACCGCGGATAACCCAGCGCGAGTGCGGCCTCGCGGAGCGAAACGGGCACGGTGCGCACCATCTCCTCGGTGGTGCGCGCCACCATGGGAATCATCATGGCACCCAGTGCCACGCCGCCCGAGAGCGCGGAAAAGTGCCCCACCGGGCGCACGAGGAACTGCCACGCGAAGATTCCCATGACGATCGATGGCAGGCCGTTCAGCACATCCGACAGGAAGCGAACCGTGTTGGCGAGCCAGGTGCCACGTCGTTCCGCGACGTACACGCCGGCTCCGACCCCCACGGGTACGCCCACGACAGCGGCGACGCCGACCAGGATCAGCGTGCCCACGATCGCGTTGGCCATGCCGCCTCCGCGTTCGCCCACGGGCGCCGGCATGTGGGTGAAGAACGCGCCGTCGAGCGCACCGGCGCCCGTGCGCAGCAGGTGCGCCAGGATCAGCGCGAGCGGCACCAGGACGAGCACGACGCACAGTGCGACGACGCCGAGCATGAGGCCGTTCACCGCCTTCCGCCGGGTGAGCCTCCGGCGCGTGCGGTCGCGCACCGCGCGCTGGCGGTCGCTGGGATGCGGCGCGGTGGCACTCGTGCTCACGCCCACACCCGCCCGCCGCGCTCCACGCGCCACACGAGCCAGCGCGCCGCGGCGTTCACGAGAATCGTGATGACAAAGAGCGTGAACCCGACCGCCATGAGCGCCGAGAGGTGCGCGTCGCTGCTCGCCTCGCTGAACTCGTTCGCGAGGAGCGACGCCATCGTGTATCCCGGTGCGAGGAGCGACGCCGATATCTCCGGACGATTGCCGATGACCATGGTGACCGCCATGGTCTCGCCCAGTGCGCGCCCCAGGCCGAGAATCACGCCGCCAGCGATACCGGTTCTGGCATGGGGAAGCACAGTGTGCCAGATGGCTTCCCATCGCGTCGCACCCAGCGCCAGCGCCGCTTCCCGCTGCGAGCGGGGGACGGCCAGGAGGACTTCGCGCGACACCGACGCGATGTACGGCAGAATCATGATCGCCAGGATGATTCCCGCCGCCAGCAGGCTCGGTCCGTAGGCGGGCCCGGAGAAGAATGGCGTGTGTCCCAGGCCGAGCCGGTCGCGCAGGAACGGCATGACCGGATCGCGCAGCACGGGGAGCAGCACGAAGATTCCCCACAGCCCGTACACGACGCTCGGAATGGCCGCCAGGAGATCCACCAGGAAGGCCACGGGCTGACGCAACGAGCGCGGTGAGAATTCGGAGAGCCACACCGACACGCCCAACGCCAGTGGCGTGGCCAGCACGAGCGCGATCGCGGAGGAGGCCAGTGTGCCGTAGATGGCTGGCGCGGCGCCGAAGATGTGCTTCACCGGATTCCACTCGCTCGACGTGAGAAACGAGAGACCGAAGCGATGCAGCGCGGGCCAGCCGGCCCGCGCGATCTCCCACCCCACGAGCAGTACCAGCAGCGGCACGCACAGCGCGAAGAAGAGGATCACACCGCGATAGATCACGTCGCCCATGGCGCGATCGTGAATCGAGACGAATGGTGGCGTGCCAGCGTCGATCGTCCTGACCTGCGGAGCATTCGCCATGATTGGCGTCACGCTCCAGCGCCGACGGAGTCCACGCGGACGGTCAGGCGCTGGATCATGCTCGGAGGAAGCGGCGCGTAATCGAGCGTCGCCGCCGACTGCTCCCCTGACGTGAGGTACCAGCGCAGGAATGCCTTCAGCTCTGCCGCCTTCGACGTGTCTGCCTGCGCGCGGTAGACGAGCAGCCAGGTGAACGACGCAATGGGATACGCACTGGCGCCCGGAGCGTTCACAATGGATACGCGGTAGTCGGTATTCGCCGGCAGCCTGGCGGCAACACCCGCGGCGGCCGCGGTCGCCGACTCCACGCTGGGTGCGACGTATGCACCCGATGCATTCTGCACCGCCGCGGTGGGCAGATTGTTCTGTCGGGCGTAGGCGAGCTCCACATAGCCCACCGCGCCTGGAGTTTGCTTCACCAGCCCGGCGACACCCTCGTTGCCCTTGGCTCCAATGCCGACGGGCCAGGAGAGCTCCTTTCCCGTGCCGGGACCCTGCGCCCAGTCATGGCTGACGGTGCTCAGGAAGTCCGAGAAGATGTACGTCGTACCGCTGCCATCCGAACGGTGGGCTACGAGGATGTCGGTGGCCGGCAGCGCGACGCCGGAATTGATCGCCGCAATCCGGCTGTCGTTCCACTTCCGGATCTGACCCAGGAAAATTCCGGCGAGCACGCTGCCACTGAGGTGGAGTGGGGCGCGGAGTCCCGGCACATTGTACGTCACGGCGACGGCGCCGATCACCGTCGGAAAGTGCATCACCGGACCTTTCGCCGCTTTCAGCTCCGCGTCCGTCATCGGTGCATCCGATGCACCGAAGTCCACGGTGCCTTCGGAGAGCTGGCGAATGCCGCCGCCCGACCCGATGGACTGGTAGTTGATCTTGACGCCCGACTGCCTGGCGTAGTCAGCGAACCACTTGCTGTAGATGGGATTGGGGAACGTTGCTCCGGCGCCGGTGAGGGCGATGCCGGTGCGGGACGACTGCTCCCGCGGGCCGCTGCACGCCGCGAGCGTGGCCAGTAGCAGCATGATTCCGGTGTGTCGTACCACGATTCGAGGCTCCGTCAGGTTGACCGTGAATGATCCCGGTAACCTGCTCGGAGCCTCCCACGATTTTGTGATCGTTGTGTAACGGAACTGTCACGGCGGGGCCGACAGGGGCAGCCCATGGGGCAGCCCCTGGGGCTGCCCCATGGGCTGCCCCTGTCGGCCTGTCGTCCCCGCCGGTCAGAAGCTCACTTGCCAGTGCAGGTACCAGATTTCCGACACCGTGCCGGACAGGCCGCCCTTTGGGGTGCTCCGCTGATAGTCGAGCGCCAGCGCCGTTTTGGGCGTCGGTTCCCAGAAGACTCCGCCGATCCAGTTCTCCTGGTAGCCGGCTGCTGCGTCGTCCGGCGTGAAATGATCGTAGCGCGCCACCACCCCGATCGATGGCATCGCGGGCGCATTGGGCGCGAAGCTGAATGGGCGCACGATCGCGAAGCCGTCCATCAGCCGTCCAGTCGTCGTGCTCACTGTGCGGGTGAGCGGCGTGGTGCCGCCTTCCGATGCGTCGGTGCGCTCCGCCCACTCCGCGCCAAGCGTCAGGCGGGGATCTTTCACCCCGGCGAACACGCCGTAACGGTTGCGCTTGAGACCGTCGCCGATCGGGTCCGTCGTATCCGTGGCGAACTTGCTGGCGGTCTGTCCGAGATACGCCCACGGGGAAATCGTGAGCGACTGCAGGAATCCGGGCGTCTTTGCGAGCGGCGTGAGCGAAAAGCGCAGCGCGACGTCCTTGAAGCGATTGGTTTCCGGACTCTCATAGCCATTTCCATTCGTGATGGTGGCGTAGAGCTCACCTATCTTGTTAGGGAGCGAGAGCTGGCCAGCGGCGCCCACGTCGGCCGACGAGAAGAAGCCGGCTTTTTCCACGGCGGTCTTGCTGAGGTAGCGCGGCCAGAACGACTCCTCGTGGTCAATGAGCACCGTGTGGAGAATGCCGATCCGGGCATAGCCCGACATGCCGGCCGCGGTCGGCTTGAGATAGTTGTACTCCAGATAGCCGTACTTGAGACGCACGAACCAGCCCTGATAGCCGCTGGCCGAAGTACCGGGCTTGATGTCGGTCGTGATGCGTACGCTCGCGCGGGAACCGGCCGGCATCCTGAAGGTCAGATAGGCGCGTTCGATATCGAACTTGTTGGTCGAGTGGCCGCCGTTGGCAGCCTTGGTGGCGTCGTCGGTCTCGATATCGAAGTTCCCGAACACGACGCCCGAGAAATCGAGCGATGGGGTCTTCACCTTGGGTGGCGGCGGCGCGCTGGTGGAGTCCTGCGCCCGGGCGCCGGCTGCAGCGCATACGAACAGTGTCGCGGCCGCCATGGTGGCCGCCGTCGTGCGAGAGATGTGCATTGCAATTGAGTTGAGAGTGATGTCGAGGTCGGTCATCTGTCAGCGCGCAGCCACGTTGATCTCGTTGAGGCGCACGTCCAGCATCCTGACCATCGACGGGGGCAGCGGCGCGTAGTCGAGCCCGGCTGCCTCGCGCTCGCCAGCGTGCAGCGCCCAGCGCAGAAATGCGACGAGCGCCTTGCCCTTCGCGGCGCGCATTTGTTCGTCTGTCATTGGCCCGTCAGAGGCGCCGAAATCCACGGTCTCGCCCGAGAGCCGGGGTCTCGTGCGCAAGCCGGCGAATGCCGCCACTCGAGCCAATGGACTGGTAGCTCACTTTCACGCCGGTGTTCCGGGCGTATATCGCGGCCACTTCGAGCAGATCGGATAGGCGAAACTCGAACCGGCTCCGGTGAGATTCTGGCCGTGAGCTGTTTCGGCACCGAACGTGACGAGCGCGGTGACGGAGCACGGAGTGCGTAACACTCGTGTCACGGCGCGATTGGCGGGGTGTATCGCACTCGCATGCGACGCGTCAGCCACTCGGCTCCTGGCGCGCGCGGGGCGGATGCGGGAAAGGGCAGGGTGAAGATCGTGCATCCGCTGCGTTCCTCGCGCCACTGTCGCAGCGCGTGCGCCAGAACGCGGACGGTGCCCTGGTCGAGCGGCGGTGCCGCGTGCGAATCAACGCGCAGCAGCCATACGCTGTCGGGCAGCGCCCCGCACTGGCGCATGGCTTCGAGAACCCGGGGAACGGAGACCGGCCCGAGGAGATACAGCGTCGCCGTGCCGGCCGTGGCTTCAATGGCAAAACCCTGAATGTGCTGCATGAGATGCCTCCCGTGAGATACGGGAGCACGATGCGCACGCAGCGTCACGCTCCGGGTGGCGATCGTGTCACGATGCCGTAACGGCAGGTTCCGGGAAGAACGCCCGGACCTCGGTTCCCCTGCCGACCTCACTCTCGATCTCCACGCGACCGCCATGCGCTTCCGCGAGATGCCGCACGATGGCGAGACCAAGTCCTGTGCCGCCCTCGTCGCGCGAGCGGCCGCGATCCACGCGATAGAACCGCTCGAAGATGCGCGGCAGATGCTCCGGTGCGATGCCAATGCCGGTGTCGCGAACGCCAACCCAGCTTCCCTGCGTCGCGACCCGTGTGAACACGATCACCGAGCCGCCCGATGGTGTGTAGCGCACGGCGTTGTCCACCAGATTCGTCAGCACCTGGCGCAAGGCGGTGGGGTCGGCGCGAACGGTGTGTGCGTCCGGATCGACATCGGTCATGAGCTGAAGCCCCCCGGCCATTGCGGCCGAGCTGGCGGCCGCGAGGACATCGGGCGCGAGCGTGGCGACGTCAACCGGAACGGCATGCGGTTTCCAGCCGCCGGATTCAATGCGTGACAGGTCCAGCAGATCGTCCACGATGCGTCGCATGCGTTCCGCATTCGCGCGGATGGTCTGGACGAACTGCACGCGCTGCTCGGCCGGGATTTCGTCGGTGACGAGCGTCTCGGCGTATCCGCCAATCACGGTCAGCGGCGTCTTGAGCTCATGAGATGCGTTGGCCACGAAATCGCGTCGCACCGCTTCGAGGCGGCGCGTTTCGGTCAGGTCGAAGAAGGCCAGTACCGCACCGCCGGCGCCGAGCGGGCGTGCGGTGAGCGCGAGCGTCCGGCCATCCACCGTGATCTCCTCGCGTTCGCCGGCATGGCCTGACAGCGCTGCCTTCAGAGCATCCCGCAAGCCACTGTGCCGGGGCAGCAGATCCGCCGGAAAGGGCAACGCGCTGTTCAAGCGCAGCAGCTCTCGCGCGCTCTGGTTGAGTCGGACGACCTGGCGATTGGCGTCCACCGCGACGATGCCTTCGTGCAGCGACTCGATGACGGCGGCCAGCACGCCCTCCTCGTGCTGCAAGGCCGTCATGCGCGTGGCGAGCTGCTCGGCCATGCGATGCACGGCATCACCCAGCTCGCCCACTTCACCGGGAGCAGCGAGCGCGGGCCGGCGCCCCAGGTCGCCCTGCGCGAGCGCACGCGCCACGTCGCGCAACTCCACGATCGGGCGCGACACGCGCCGGGCGAACGCCACCGACAGGAGCAGCGCTACCACGAGGCCCACCGCGCCCGAGAGCAGCACGTCGCGCTGCGCGCTCGCGATGACGTCGGAGAGCTCGCCGGTGCTCATGGACACGCGTGCCGTCCGCGCGCCCGCCCGTACCGCGACGTACAGCTCATCATCGCCGCGGGAAGGACTCTTCCGCAGCGCGGAGCCCGTGCCGCTCCGGCGCGCCTGCACCACTTCCGGACGCGTGGAGTGATTCTCGAGATGCGCGAGACCAGCCAGATCGAAGCGCGAATCGCCAATGACACGACCGCTGGAGTCAATGAGCGTGACGCGATGCCCGAGCATGGTACCGGCCGTTGTCGCGAACGCTTCGGCATCCGGAGCGT
>Ga0207695_10001167_pt1 | contig 45324 bp, 38 predicted proteins | sample KBSC54metaG_FD_184354 | JGI IMG/M metagenome (GOLD analysis project Ga0207695, IMG submission 184354) | Corn rhizosphere microbial communities from Kellogg Biological Station, Michigan, USA - KBS C5-4 metaG (SPAdes) (version 2) | ecosystem: Host-associated > Plants > Roots > Rhizosphere > Soil...
TGGGCCGATCAGAATGATGTGGGCAACGTCAGCTTCGAAGGCGATACCGCCGACGTGGCGGATGGCAACGAGATCATGATCAAGTTCACCTACACCGGAGATACCGATTTGAGTGGAACGGTGGACGGCACCGACTCGGCCAACTTCTCGCTGGGCCTGCATGGCTTCAACGGCGGCAACGCCGGCTGGGAATTTGGCGACTTTGACTACTCCGGCGGCAAGCCCAACTCCAACGACAGCCAGGCCTTCAGCCTCGGATTGCATGCCTATAAGGCATTTGGGGCGCTGTGACAGGAAAATCGCCAGAATGAGCACTTATTTGCTGCCTCGAACGCTCAACGTAACCGGCTTACCGTCCACCGTCAGGCTGGATTGCAGCTCGAATCCGTTGCCCTGTGATTCGTAGCGGAAAGGTGCGTGGCCTGCAGGATCGGGAAAGTTCTTCAAAGCGTCCTGCCCTGATTCGACTACCGCAATCGCCGCGCGAAGCATGGCAAGGCGCACTTCGGCCGACACCTGCCGACCGTAGATCTTCGAATAATCCGGCAGCATCATCTTTCCCCACGGGTCATTGGCATACTTTGCATAAAGGGCCTTGGCCTTGGAACGGAATTCATCTGGCGGCAAGTCGAGCAACGGCGGAATCTGCTCGTAGTATGGCCGGCTGGCTTCGAGACGTGTGATCAACTCTTCGGGGCTTTTCGTCGATTTCAGAAGCTCCTGGATACCCGCTTCATTGGCGAACGTTTGACCAATGCGACCGCGCCAGTCTTCACCCGGCTTGACGTTCTTAAGCTGGTTGATCAACCAGTCCAGGCCAAACTGCCTCTCGATAAGCACGGCCGACTCCCGCATCGAGCCGCCTTGCGGAAGATGGGCCAGCCGCTGGCCAAAACGTTCGAGTGCCGGGCCCTTCGCGGAAATGAGATGATCGCCTGCCACTTCAACTGCCATCTGCTCGATCGAATCCTGGACCAGCAATGCAATGAGCGTCGAACCAGCGCCGGTCTGGCGAGCAAAGAGAATCACGTCGCCAAGATCTTCCAGTGCTGCAGGCGCATCATCGCGCTGAAACTCCAATCGCGCCCGCAGGCAGGCGATACGCGCCAAATCGCGCGCCTTCGCCAGATGGGGCAACAGCATCATCAACCCATCTTGCTTATTGAGGCCCCAGTCGCACTCGTTGATTGCCGCTCCGCGGCGAAGCTGGCGCAGGCTGTTGCTGCTTGCCTCGATGAGTTTCGTGGCCTGGTCATTGAGTTCCGCGGTAGCGAAATGTTCGACAATATCGCGCTGGGCTTGATCCATCACCGGCAGCTCTGCGAATCCCTGCCAATACTGGAGAGCCGCGTTGGGGGCTGTCTCATGTACAGGCTGCGCTGTAGCTGCCGGTGGCGCATCCGCAGAGCGCACAACCGTATTGCCACACATAACCACCCCAATAATGGCCGAGGCCAATACAGGGAATCTCCGTTTTGAAGTCCGCTTCAGCATGATGTTCTCCAGTAAAAGTTTAGTGGTCCAAGTCGTCGATTGAATGGCAGGACGCGCGAAGGGTTGAGCCGCGCGCCAAGCTAATGGATCGAGCCGCGTCGGCATCGAGCATTGAATCCAGGGCTTTGCCAGATTGATGCTCGGCTGACGTATACATCGCCAGGGTCATACGCATCTCGGGATGATCATCACGAACCTTCGAATTCACCGGGAGCATCGCCTGTGGCAAATCAATTGAATGACTGCGATTACCATGAATAACCAGAATCGCAATCGCAAGGCTTGCGGCGACACCCATGCCGACGGCGGCAACACGATATAATGAATCTCGCCGCGCAATTCCTGAGCGGGGCGCACTTCGATCTTCTTCCACAGCCCGCCCGATGCGCGATCGAATTTCGACCGGAATTCTCGGCAATTCCAATGCTTCCAGTTCCTGTTCCAGCGGATCGCGCATCATGACACGCCTTCTTTTGCGCCGAGCATCACCCGCAGTTTTTCCAAGGCATACCGATATCGAGATGCCGCCGTGCTCGGCGAAATCTCAAGAGCCGCGCCGATCTGTTCAAATGTCAATCGGCCCCAGATCTTCATGGTCAGCACCTCGCACTGATCCTCGGGAAGTTCGCGAAGAGCAGCTTCAATTTCGCCGATGCGGGGATCAGCCGCATCCGACACGCTCAGCCAATGATCGACGCCTTCTTCACGAGCGACCGCCCTTTCGCGCCTGCGGCGCCGATTTACCTGGCGGTGCTGATCCACCGCCGAACGCTTCAGGCAGGCGTACAGATACGCTGTCGGATCGACCGCCGATTTCCTCCGGCTCCAGAATCGAACAAAGGCCTCCTGCATCGCGTCGGCCGCTTCGTCATTGTTTGCGGTCCATTGCCGAGCCAGCAGCAACAGCGTGCGGCCATGCCGATCGAGCCACTGGTTCCAGTCATCCACTTCTGCCATGCACCGCACCGCCACAGGTAAGACGGCACGGGTTTGCGATTTATCTAAAAAATCGATTGCAGTTGCGTCGGCGCATAAGATGCCAAAGGAGGCATTTGGGCATGTCGGAGATGACGGCCGACGAACTTTTTCGTGCTGCAATTCGCGAGCATCAGGCAGGACGCCATGATGAGGCACTGGCACTGATACATCGCGCCATCGCCATTAATCCAAGCTCGGCCGACTACCACACAGCTCTTGGTGTCGTGCTGGCCTCTCAAATGGAGGTTGATAAGTCAATTGATGCATACCGGCGCGCCCTCCAACTGAAGCCGGACAATCCTGATGTGCTCAACAATCTTGGCCTCGCGCTGAAGGAAAAAGGCGATCTGCCGGGAGCGATTTCGGCTCTACGCAAAGCGATAGAGCTACACCCGAAATCTGCCATTGCACATAATAATTTGGGTGCCGTGCTAGAGGCCCTGAACGAGCTTTCGCCCGCTATCGAGGCGTACCGCCGTGCCGTTGCCTTGGAACCCAATCATCCCCAGGCGTTGGCAAATCTGGGTCGAACGCTTTGCAAAGCAGGGCAATTTGAGCCATCGATCGCCGCGTTGCACCGCGCGGTCACGCTTGCGCCCAACTGGGCTGACGGATTCATCGGCTTGGGCAATGCTTTTCGAGAATACGGCCGCCTCGATGAAGCTCGCCAGGCGATGGAGCGCGCGCTGATGATCACCCCGCGAAACGCGGAGGCCTGTGCGAATCTCGCGGTGATCCATCAGGAGCGCCGCGAGGTGGACTTGGCCATCGATCTGTGTCGAAAGGCGCTGGCGCCTCAGCCGCGGTTACTTCAGGCTCTCAATAACCTTGGACGTTCCCTGCTGGATACAGGATTGATCGATGAAGCGATCGCCAGCTATCGAGAGTCCGAAGCGATTGCGCCATCTCCAAGCACCGGCAGCAATCTTCTCTTTGCGCTTCATCTTCATCCTGATTCCGATCCGCAAAGCCTGCGGGATGCCCATTCGCGGTGGAACTCAATGTACGCCGCTGCGCTTGCACCGACCAATTTGTCCTTTCCCAATGATCGCAATCCGGATCGAACGCTACGAGTTGGCTTCGTCTCACCCGATTTTCACAACCACCCGGTCGGCCGATTTATGCGGCCGCTGCTGGAGCATCACGATCGAACGCAGTTCCAAACCATTTGCTAAAGCGATTCACGTCATAGAGACGATATGAATCGCCGGCTTCGCGCTGCTGCGGACACCTGGCATGACACCGGGCCGCTTAGCGATGATCGTCTTGCGAATCTGATCCGTAGCGATCGCATCGACATCCTGGTCGATCTTGCCCTGCATACCGAAGGCAATCGCCTGCTGGTTTTCGCGCGCAAGCCCGCGCCGGTACAGGCGACTTATCTTGCCTATTGCAGCAGCAGTGGCCTGTCGACGATCGATTACCGTCTGACCGATCCCTATCTCGATCCGTCGGAGTCGGATGAATCGGTTTATTGCGAAAGTTCAATTCGCATTCAAAGCTACTGGTGCTACGCGCCGCCTGCTGAAAGTCCGCCCGTCGGGCCGCTTCCAGCTTTGCAAAACGGCTTCGTAACTTTCGGCTGCCTCAATTTATTCCAGAAGGTCAATGGCCCGCTGCTGCGATTATGGAGCCAGATTCTTCAAAACGTCCCCAATTCGAGGCTGATGCTCTATAGTTATGAAGGCAGGCATCGCCGTCGAGTTCTCGATTTATTTGCGGGCGAAGGGATCGATCCAGCCCGGATCTCCTTCGTCGGCCCCCAGCCGACTCCAAAGTACTTTCAGCAGTACAACGCCATCGATATCGCACTCGATACGTTCCCCTACACTGGCGGGACAACCACCTGCGACGCCCTGTGGATGGGTGTGCCGGTCGTGACGCGCGCTGGGAGAACCGCGGTATCGCGAGGGGGCGTCAGCATTCTGAGCAACGCAGGCTTACCCGCGTATGTCACGCTTACATCGCAACAGTACATCGAAACTGCGGTCAAACTCGCACTCAATGTCGAGCGGTTGGCTGCTCTACGAGCCTCGTTGCGCAGGCAAATACAGAATTCCATCTTAATGGATTCCCCGCGCTTCGCCCGCGAAATGGAACGATCGTTCCGACAGATGTGGAAGGCTTGGTGCGACGCAAGAGCACTGATTAATTAACGCGCCATTAGGCTTGCTGGGGTTTCTTAGAAGGCGCCGAAATGCCAACACGTACTAGCGCCTGCAATAGCGATATTGAGGCGCCCCATATCGGTTTTGTCATCGGGTTTTCCGCTGCCAGATTTTGTGGCCCCTCGCCGAAGTGAAGGCCGGCCGGCGATATGAGATTGATCCGGATATCTCCAAGCGCTGGTGCTGACCGGCGCGGCTCCTTCCATGGACCGATTTTTCGGATGATTTGCGCGCCCTCTTCAAGCATCGAACCGATGAGTGGGTCGAGTGATGGATCAGGCCGGAGCCACAAGACAGACGAGCCATTAAAATTGAAGTAGGCGGCATGATGATCGGCATACGCCGCGAGCACGTCTAACCCGCCCTCCATTGGAACTTCGAGTACGACCCCAAACAGATCCTTTGCGATGCTCGGATCAGGATCAACACTATATCCGCGTAGGAAATGCCAGGCCTGGGCATAGTGGAGCGACTCAAGGTTTTGCATCCCCAAAATCTCTTGCCAGAGGGAAATCGCCTCAGAGATTCGGCCTCGATCCACTTCCACTCGGGCCTGCACAAACGTCCGCCATGGCTGATGGGATAGCGCCTTCACCCAGGGTGGCGGATAAGCGTCCAATGATAAATCGCCGAACAGAGTTTCTCTTCTTAGGTCATTACTGCTCATTGGATGGCTCCGCTGCCGACGCTACCTGATACAATATCCATCATGCCGGGCGCCGCCCAACATCTCACGCGCAGATCGAAACCCGGTCGCCGATTTTCAAACATCTCGGCAGTCTCTTGCTGCCTCTTCGCCCTTCTCGTTACATGGGCAGCGGCCGAACCGCTGTCGGAAAGGATCGATTATTTGTACCTCGCAGTGCTGGTAGTAACCGGGATCTGCCCGGCTATCTGGATTGTCTGGCGATTTCGGCCGCGCCCATTGACGATGTTGACGGCCGTTTCCGCACTTTCGCTTCCGGTGCTGCTGTGGCTCAGCACGCGTGCCGAGGCAATGAATCGCCCGGACAGCGCCAAAGTGAAACCGCAACTGGAAATTCTCGCGATGTATGCCACGATTCTCCCATTCTTCTGGGCAAACTTCAGGATCCTGCTGCTGGTTCGAATCGCTCTCACACGGCTTCGCCCGCTATCAGCCGGCTACTGCGCCAATTGCGGGTACGACCTTCGAGCCACGCCAAACCGCTGCCCAGAATGCGGACTGGTTGTAAAGAGGCCTGGCGATGCAGCGTGAACCCCGGTTCATTTTGATCCTTTCCTCCGTTGGAGCGACTATTGGCGTTTTCCTTGGGCTGGGAACTTTCGCGTCGCTTGCGTTGAACTCCCCGGCATCATTTCTTGGCGCGTCCAACCCGCACGACATCGGCTTGGGCTTGTGCATGGTTGCGATGTTGCTGACTTCACTCTCATTTCTAGGCTTCGTTCATGTTGTCTTGCATCAATTGAATCGAAAGGTGAAACGGACGATTGTGCAACATCTTCATGCGAAACGCGCTGCCGGGTGCTGCATCGAATGCGGATACGATTTGCGGATGAACAACAGCGGCATTTGCCCGGAATGCGGAAGGCGACTTGGCCCGATCAGTCGCGGATGGTCGGCGCCAGAGCGCGGATTGCGATAGCGCATCTATTCGCGCTCGTCGTCGCGCCCTACCGCGTAAACCCATTTCCTGCTACATCAGCCAGCCAAGATGAGCATGGATGCAGGCATTGGGATCATCGCCCTTCCGCTGGCAGTGTTTGGGCCGATAGATTGGGGCATCGTCGGTGCCTATTTCGCGCTGATGATTTACATGGGCGTGGTCGCGGCCCGCAAGGACCAGGACACGAAGGAATATTTCCTGGCCCATCGATCGATGCCGACATGGGCGGTGGCGCTGTCGATTGTCGCGACCAGCCTCAGTGCGGCAACGTTCGTCAGCGTGCCGGATCTGGCCTTTGTGGGGAATATCAGCTACCTGTCACTGTATATCGGCGCGCTGATTTCGGTGGTCATCGTTTCGATCCTCTTTGTCCCGCGCCTCTATCGAGCCGGCACCGTCACGATTTACGGCTACATTGACCAGCGTTTTGGTGAAGGTGCGCGCATTGCGATCAGTGCCGCATTCCTGGTCGGCCGAATGCTGGCCTCCGGCGCTCGGCTCTTCATCGCGGCTATTCCGCTTTGCCTGCTGATGTTCTCGACGCCGAGGCCGAGCCACGGGCAGCTGATCGTTGCAATTTGTATCATCGGTCTGGTTGGTACCTTCTATACTTCCTTCGGCGGGATCCGGACCGTTATCTGGATCGACACGATTCAATTCACCATCGTCATGGGCGCCGCGATTATGAGCGTAATCGTGCTGCTGCACGCGATTCCGCTTTCGCCTGGACAGATCCTGCATGTGCTGGGCGAGCCGGCCGGGGCCAAGGGTGGACATAGCAAGCTCTTTTTCCTCAATACGGCATGGGACGTGAGCCAGCCCTACACGATCTGGGCGGTGATTTTTGGATATACGTTTCTCTCCGTCGCCAGTTATGGCGTCGATCAGGACCTCGCCCAGCGATTTCTGGTGGCCAAGAGCATCGGGCGCGGCGCGATGTCGCTGATCTGGTCACAGATCATCAGCATCGTGGTCGTCGCCGGATTCCTTGCCATCGGATTACTTCTCTACATCTTCTATCAGCGGCCCGATCTGATGGGCGTACACGTCGGCGTGAATCCGCCGAGCGATGTTTCGGTCTATCCCTGGTTTCTGCTGAACCAAATGCCGACGATTGTGTCCGGCATCGCGATGGCCGGGTTCTTCGCGATCGCCCAAGGCTCGATGGATTCCGCGATTAACGCGCTCGCCTCTAGTGCGGTGGCCGATGTCTATCTGCCCCTGCGGCGCAGAGCGGGTCGCGGAGAAGAAGCCTCGCACAACACCGCTCTTCCCAAGCTGGCGGTGGCCTTCATGGGATTGCTCATGACCGGCCTCGGGATCATCTGCGTCTTTTGCTACGACCCCAAGAGCCACACGCTGATCGACTTTGCATTGGGCGTAATGACCTTCGCCTTCACCGGCATGCTCGCGGTGTTTCTCACAGCGCTGCTCACGCGCCGGGGAAATACGGTGAGTGTAATCGCAGCACTCATTGTGGGCATCGTCGCGGTGGTACTGATGCAGGACAGCATCCTTGCCGCATGGAGCACGAAGCTACTGGGTCATCCGATCAAACTCGCCTGGACCTGGTGGACGCCGATTGGGACGCTGCTCGCGATGGGAGTTTGTGTAGCGGGACGACCCTCAAGAACCGAGCGATCGAAAGCGACTGAAATCAACAACGAGAATACAGAACATCACCAGCAAGCGCGCGCGTAGCTGAACGGTCACTTGATCCAGTTTCACCGTTCCTCACGGCGAAATTCATCTCGAATCTTCATCAGGATCTGGCCGAGCATGTTCTTTCCGGATCCGTCGCCGCCGTCGCCCCAGTAGGCATCGTTGCGGGTGTGCTCGACGAGGATTGCATCTCCCGTCCCAAGCAGCATCGCCCGCAGATCGGCATGCTGCGTGAACTTGGCCCGCACTGCCTGTGTCATCACCTCTACTTTGATCTCCTCCCAGTCGTCCTTGATCTTTTTGCTTCGATCGCGACCCATGCGAGCCGCGACCATCGCGCCTTTCACGTTGCGAATCGCTTCCTGATGATCGTCATCTATGAATTTCTGAGCCTGGAAATAATGCTCCGACGTCGGCCATATCTTTCCGTCCAGCTCAATTGGATGTGGCGAAAAATTTGAGAATTGGCCGAACTTGTCTTTCGTGCTGTAAAACTGAATCGTCCCCATTGAATGCATTTCCTTGAATCAAATGAACTGATCACATCGATCGGCTATTTCTTCGCCCGCTCTTCATAGAGTCCGATGACGTTACCTGCCGGATCGCGGAAGTTGGCGATAAGCTCTCCGCCCGGCGAATCGAGGCCGGGCGGATCGACAACCTGCCCTCCATTGGCAGTCACGCGCGCCAGCACCTGTGGCAAGTCATCCACCCAGATGGAAACTAGGATGCCGGCGTTCGCGGATGGCTGGCGATTGGTCACGAAAGCGCCGCTAACGTAGGTCGTCGCATCGTCAAAGCTCGGACGACCTGAATCGCGATGGCGGATGTTCCAGCCAAATACTCTTTCGTAGAAATCGGCCGATCGCTGGGCATCCGTTGCGGGAATTTGCAAGTAGCAGACCCGCGGCCGGGGCAGCAATGTGAGTGGGCTTTCTATCTTTGCAATCTTCGCGCCCCATAAACTCGGATCGACATCCGCAAACGATTGAGTGAACGTCCATCGTTTACCTTCAAGGTCTTCGACACCGTACTGAATTTCGCCAAACTCGCAGCGATTGGGCGCGCTGATGATTTTTGCGCCAAAATCCCGCGCCCGCTCGCAGTGACCCTGCGCATCCTCCACCCGTACGACAAGTCCTTCAGAAAACTGCCCCGGCTTTGGAGCTTCTCGTTTGACTTTTCCCCGAAATTCCGTGCTGTTCCCAGTCAGGATCACGGCGCCCATTCCAAACGAAAGTTGCGCATGATGAATCGTTCCATCCGGCTCCGCAGGCGTGCGTAGCCGCTCGACAAATCCAAACGCCCCGCAAAGCCAGTCGATTGCCGCCGCCACATCGTCGTAAATCAACCTCGGCACGATCACGCCGGGCGGCGCTGATGAGTTGTAAAGCATGATCACCTCGGCGGTATTAGAAGTTGTCGTCCGCGGATCGGCAAATCAGGTCATCAGCATTTCCATATAGACGATCCGGCCCCGCACTTCGAATGATATAGTCGGCTTTCTTTCCAGCCTGATAAACCGAATACTGATAGGCGCTTCCCCAAGGGTCAACCGGCAGAAGATAAAGATATGGTCCATTCCATCCAGGCGTATTCGTGCAGTTGGTCATCAGCGCGTTCAAGCCTTGGATGTTTGATGGATAAGCACCCGTATCCGTGCAATAACAATCGAGGGCATAGCTGATGTGTTGCAAGGTCACTTTTGCCGCGTCTGTCCTGGTGCAAAGCGTCTGAGTCGCCCAGCGATCCAACGCGCGTGCGCCATGAAGTGCACAAGCCAAAACACCAGCCGCAATCGACATTTTGATGATCTGTCGACGGCTCCACCGTGGCGTTGATTCGCGAGCGTAAGGCAGGGTTGGACGATTCTCGACAGGCATATCACTCGCGCCTGAATGGGCGCTGCGACCTTGACCGAATCGCCACGCCTCTCAATCAATGCGCGATCTGATGAAACGATGCGAAGTCGGGCGCAATGCGACCACGAATCTTTTGGCATAAACCGCATTCCCGGAAATTGGTGCTTTGAAATGCTGATAGCTGGCGAACTTAGCTTGCGCTTTCGCGGATTCGGCGAAGCATCGTATTAACGCGTATCGCGCACTTTTGTATGCCCCTTTTCCGAACATTGCCCCCCGTCGATGGTATGACCTTGGTATGGCCCTGCGTTTTGGCAAATCCTTTTCTTTCGCGGTTTTGGCGGCAATTTCCTGGCTGATTCCGTCGCCCTCGCCTGCTGCCACGGTCGATTTCAACCGCGATATCCGCCCGATTCTGGCGTCTAACTGTCTTAAATGTCATGGCCTCGATGAATCCGCACGAAAGTCAAAGCTGCGGCTGGATTTGCGCGCCACCGCGACCGGCCCTGCCAAATCGGGCAAATTGCCGATCGTTCCCAACAAACCCGACCAAAGCGAGCTGATTCGCCGCGTCACTTCGAAAGATCCCGATTATGTGATGCCGCCCTCTTCGACGCATGTGACGCTCAGCACCGAGCAGAAGCAGTTGCTTCGCGACTGGATCGCCCAGGGCGCGCCCTATGCCCAGCATTGGGCATTTATCGCGCCTCGGCAGGCTCCGTTGCCGAAGGTGAAGCAGGCCAATTGGCCGCGAAATCCGATGGATTATTTTGTGCTGGCCGACCTGGAGGCGGCGGGATTGGATCCTTCGCCACAGGCCGACCGCTACACGCTGATCCGCCGGCTGTATCTGGACCTGATCGGCATTCCGCCGACGCCGCAGGAGGCGGATGAGTTCGTCAATGATTCATCGCCGGATGCTTACGACAAAGTCGTGGATCGATTGCTCGCCAGCCCGCACTATGGCGAGCGGTGGGCGCGCCGCTGGCTCGATCTGGCGCGATACGCCGACACCAACGGCTTCGAGAAAGACCGCCCGCGCACGATCTGGCCCTATCGCGACTGGGTCATCAAGGCGTTCAACGATGACATGCCCTTCGACGAATTCACGGTCGAGCAGCTCGCGGGCGACATGCTCCCGAATGCGACGCTCAGCCAGAAGATCGCCACTGGCTTTCATCGCAACACGATGCTCAACGAAGAGGGTGGAATCGATCCGCAGGAATATCGCTTTTATTCCTCGATCGATCGCATCAACACCACCGGCACCGCCTGGCTCGGCCTGACCGTCCGCTGCGCGCAATGCCACACGCACAAGTACGATCCGATTACGCAAAAAGAGTATTACAGCCTGCTGGCGTTCCTGAATGACGCGGATGAGCCGCAGCTTGAAATTCCCGACAAGCAGATCGATGCGCGCCGGAAAGATGTGCAAAAGCAGGTCGATAAATTAACTGCAGAATTACCCAACCAGTTCCCCGGCGGCGCTGCGGCGCTGTCGCAGGCGTTCGATACTTGGGAAAACCAGGCCTCCGCGCATGCCGTCCATTGGACCGTGTTGAAGCCGCAGGCGATGAAGAGCAGCAAGCCCTACTTGACGCTGCAGGATGACAACTCGATCCTCGCCGGCGGCGACATCGCCAAAAGTACAACGTACGATTTATCCTTCGCAGACGTGCCTTCGGGCATCACCGCGATTCGGCTCGAAGCGTTGCCGGATGATTCGCTGCCCGGCCATGGCCCCGGGATGGCATTTTACGAACTGCAGCACGGCGATTTTTTCCTCAGCGAGCTTTCACTCAAGTGCGACGAACAAGTCTGCAAACTTGCCAAAGCGGCCCAGACCTTTGGCTCGCCCGCCAAGGATGCGATCGATGGGAATCCATTGACCGGCTGGCGCATTACCGGTGGCACCGGTAAGGCCCACACCGCAGTCTTTTCCTTCGATGCTCCGCTCAAGCCGATGCATGAACTGAGCATGCACATGCTTTTCGAGCGATATGCCGCGGCTCCGCTTGGCCATTTCCGCATCTCCGTCACCACCGATCCGCACGCGCTGGAGCCGCAGGCATTTGATGCGGAGATCGAGTCGATCCTGACCGAGGCGCCCGCCACGCGAAACACGGAACGGCGTCGCCAGCTTTTCGATTATTTTCTCCAGAGCGCTCCGGAACTCGCTTCAGCACGAGCTGCAATCGACCGCGTCCGCGCGACCATGCCGGCGGAGCTCACCACGCTGGTGCTTCGCGAGCGGCCTGCCGATCACGAGCGTCAGACGTACGTTCATCATCGCGGCGAATATCTTTCGACGACCGATCCCGTGACGCCTGGCGTGCCAGCATTTCTGCCACCGCTTCCGGCCGGTGCGCCGGCCAATCGCTTGACCTTTGCGCGATGGCTGGTGTCGAAGGACAACCCGCTCACCGCGCGCGTTCAGGTCAACCGACAATGGGCGGCCTTCTTCGGGCGCGGCATCGTCCGCACGCAGGAGGATTTTGGATATCAGGGTGAGCCTCCGACAAATCAGGATCTGCTGGATTGGCTGGCGGTGGAATTCATGAAGGATGGCTGGTCCTTCAAAAAGCTGGACCGCCTCATCGTTACCAGCGCCACCTATCGGCAAAGTTCGAATATCTCGCCTGAAGATATGGCCAAGGACCCGACTGATGTTCTCATGTCGCGCGCCCCACGTTTCCGCATGGACGCGGAATTGGTCCGCGACACCGCCCTTGCCTGCGCAGGACTCTTAACAGACAAAATTGGCGGCGCGAGTGTCTTTCCGCCGCAGCCGGCTTCGGTGACCACCGAAGGTGCGTATGGCGCGCTCAAATGGGTGCCCAGCAAAGGCCCCGATCGCTATCGGCGGAGCCTCTACACCTTCTCCAAGCGCACCGCCCCCTTCGCCCTCTACAACACCTTCGACGCCCCCAGCGGCGAAAGCTGCGTCGCGCAGCGCGACATGTCCAACAATCCGCTCCAGGCGCTGGCGCTGATGAATGATCAGGTGTTCATCGAGCCCGCGCGGGCCATGGGCAAGGAGCTCGCCGCAAAACAGGTAACCGATGAAGCGCGTGCGACCGAATTGTTCCGCCGATTCCTGATTCGCCCGCCCGATACGGATGAGCTGGGCATGTTGACCAGCTTCGCCGCCCAGGAGCGCTCGCGATTTCAGGAGGATCCGAAAGCAGCCAAAAAGCTCATCGGCGCGGACAGCGAAGATGCCACCGAGCGCGCCACCTGGACCGCCGTCGCCCGTGCCGTGATGAATTTAGATGAATGGGTAACGAGAGATTGAGAGACGTACGGCCATGACAATCGATCAACATCTTCTCAACGAATATAGCAAGCGAGTAACGCGCCGCTGGTTTTTCAAGCAGTGTGGCGTCGGATTGGGCGCGATCGCTTTGGGCGAATTGCTCACCGCCGAGCAATCGAAGGCGGCCGTCCTGCCGGCCAATCCGCTGGCTCCGCGGCCTCCGCATTTTCGCGCGACCGCCAAGCGCGTGATTCACCTGTTCATGGCTGGCGCGCCAAGCCAGCTCGACTTGTTCGATTACAAGCCGAAGCTCGCAGAGCTCGCGGGCAAGCCGCTGCCTCCTTCGGTGATCGGTGGGCAGCGCTACGCCTTCATCCGGCCCGACGCGGCGGTGCTTGGGCCCCAATTCAAATTCGCGCGTTATGGCCAGTGCGGCGCGGAGCTTTCGGAAGTGCTTCCGCACCTGGCGAAAATTGTCGATGACGTCTGCTTCGTCAAAAGCGTCCACACCGACCAATTCAACCACGCACCGGGCCAGATCTTTTTCAACACCGGCTTCCAGCAGCCGGGCCGGCCCAGCATGGGGTCATGGGTGACCTACGGCCTGGGTGCGGAAACGCAGGACCTGCCCGCCTTCGTCGTGATGTCCACCGGAGCGGGAATCTCCGGCGGCGTCGCCAACTGGTCCAGCGGTTTTCTGCCGACGGTTTACGCCGGCGTGCGCTTCCGCAATCAGGGCGATGCCATTCTCGACGTCTCCAGCCCTGATGGCATCGATCCCTCCATCCAGCGCGATACGTTCGATCTGCTGGGGCGCATGAATCGCCGCCGGCTGGATGTCGTGGGCGATCCGGAAATCGCCACGCGCATGAGCCAATATGAAATGGCGTTTCGTCTGCAGACTTCCGCGCCGGAATTGATGGACCTCAAGAGCGAATCGAAAGCGACGCTGGAGATGTACGGCTGCGACCCCGCCAAGCCGTCGTTTGCCCGCGCCTGCCTGCTGGCCCGCCGAATGATCGAGCGCGGCGTGCGGTTCGTGAATATCTACCATGAAGGCTGGGACGCCCATTCCGATGTCGTCGGCAATCACAAAGCACACTGCCGCGAAACGGACCAAGCCTCGGCAGCTTTAGTAAAAGATTTGAAGCAGCGCGGCCTGCTCGATGACACGCTGGTGATCTGGGGTGGCGAATTTGGCCGCACGCCTATGGTGGAAAACAATCCCGTCCTCAATCGCAAACTCGGCCGCGACCACCACCCCACCGCCTTCACCGTCTGGATGGCCGGCGGCGGTGTCAAACCCGGACTAACCTACGGTTCCACCGACGAACTCGGTTTTCATGTGGCCGAGAATCCCGTGCACGTGTACGACCTTCAGGCCACCATCCTGCACCTCTTAGGTTTCGACCATGAACGCCTCACCTATCGCTTCCAGGGGCGCGATTTCCGGCTGACGGATGTGCATGGGAAATTGGTGACTCCAATCATTGCATAACAGCACGATTCGGGCCACGTGGACCGCATGTGTGGTTCAACAAAGCGGTACTCTGAAAATCCGGGGCGGCGCGAATACGCTAGCCCCGGCGTGGACAGGAGGGGCCCTCGCGTTCAATCGCCAGAATGCGATTGGCGCAGCACGAATCGTAAGAATCCTACCCGACAGATTATCGCAGGCCGCAAGACGAGCCCTGATTGGGCCGCGCCCTTTTTGTCCACACCGAGGCTAGCGTATTCGCGCCGCCCCGGATCTCGCACGTCTCCGCATTCATCGCGGGTGTCGCCGTGAAATCATGGCCAGATGACCACCTTCATAACATCCAAATCGGTCACTCGATTATTGTCATCGATTCTTACAGTTACATTTAAATGCGTCTCAATCAGCACGCAGACATCAGTCATGCGTGTTGCAAAAATTCCGCCAGATGTTGGATGGGTCGCATCAAGATTGTCTTCCCGTATTTTGTAATCCTGTTCAAAGGTCAGCCGCTGGTCATCAACCCAAAACCCCTCTGATTTTAAAACCGCCAAAACCTTGTCGGCCGAATCGCCTTTGTGAATCCATTGCCGAACCTGGGACTCGTTTGGCCCGCCGATTCCGCAGCAGCCTTGTAGAAGCTGAATAGCAGCAAAACGCCGCAGGGAGAGCAACGCCAGAAAATCGATGCAAACCGTCGCATGTCACTCACCTTCATGCTTTCTCTGCAGCAGAATTCAATTGCGTGGCCGATTCCAGCGAACTAACCTATTAACTTCACCACCCAGGGCAATCACAATCCTACTAAACGACGTGGTGAGGGCTTTTTACCGAAGGAAGAATTATGCGCAATGTACATCCCATCGGGTCTATCGGAATTCTATTCTGCGCTCTCATGGCGCAAGCATCGTCGGCCGCGGTCATTCCGTCGCTGTTCAACACCGGCGTCGTTGCCAACGACGCCAACGGACAACCTACTTCAGTCATTCTCGACAATGCGCCTGATCCGCATTATCAGTTGGTCGGAGTACCTGGCGGCGAGACAGATCCACCTATCCCAACCCAGGCAATAGTTGTCATCCAGGGCCAATTTCCGTTCGTCAACGGTCCTGCTGTTTGGGCGCCGGATACCGCCACCTCCAAGTGGATTGCACCTCATGGGAACGAGAATCGTCCCGAGGCATTTGGCAACGGATACGATTACCGTACGAGCTTTGACCTGACCGGCTTTGATCCGGCTTCTGCACGGATTCAGGGAAATGTATACGCCGACAATCTCCTCACCGGCATCGAAATCAATGGCGTGCTTACTGGCATCAGCGGTGCGACATTTACCTCGGGAATGCCATTCGCGATTTCTTCGGGATTCATATCGGGGATGAACACGCTGGACTTTCTTGTTCAGAATAACAATGACCCCCTGCCTAATCCCACCGGCGTGCGCGTCGAGATGACCGGTACCGCCACGCCTGAGCCGGGAGCATGTGCTGTCGCGCTCAGCGTAATGTGCGGGTTTCTTTTACTTCGCAGGCGGCCATCAGCTTGCGCGCCAAATACTCAGCCTTGATAACCTGGACAACAGCAGAGAGGCACTTGTCCGTCATTAACGGCCATGGAGTATGAGTCGGCAATGACAGTCGGCCTATGCGCGCGGGCCTACGCATGGCAGATGCAGCCTTAATCTGCTTTTAATGCAGTTTGATGCTGCGTTAAGGTTCCACACTCCGGACATCGATTCGGCGTCGCACGCAGATCAAATCCACAGACCGGACAGAGGCCCCGACGAATCGCCCTTTGCCGGCGCGGCACGATCCAAAGCAGCCACCAGGCCGGCATCACCAGCAGTCCAGCGATCAGCCAGCGGTATGAAACGGTCAGCGAGTACGTCCCCAGAACTGGAGTCGGCACCTTGGTAACGACGGGACTTGAATAGTATCCCGTGATTGTCGGGCCAAAGAACAAAAAGAGTGGCACCGTCCTTTTTACGGGGATCGTCTGAGTTGTCACCACATTCTTCAGCACCGTTTGCGTCGGATATCCCGTGTACGAGATGCCTGCAATTTTCCAATGTGCTTCGATTGCCCTATTGGCGGTCGGCCCGAGCGCAATCGGTCTCGACTTCGCGTCGCGCGTGTGAGTTAGAAACGGCATCTTCTCCTGGGGATCGCGGGCCTGATGAAGCGCGAGAATTTGAATTTCTCCGCGGCAGGAGAGGATGATTGGCTGAACTGCCTCTTCGTCATTTAGATTTGCAGGAATCCCGGCCGGAAGCGCAACATGTAGCGGGCGCGCCGCCATGTCCCATTCGTCGCCGCGGGCATAGCTTCGAGCAAATCCGACACACGTGAGAAATAATGCGAGTAACGAAACAAGCGTCGCGCCGGCACAGGCGCGCTGAATCATGCTGGTGGCTGGACCGCGCGGGCGCACCAGCATGGCCAAGGGGAGAATCAGAAATATCAGAACGATCCAGCCGATCCAAATCTCAAACACCGGCACATCGAGCTGATCGCTCCACTGATCGGCGAGCTCCTTCCAATGCGATAAATCCGGCCCCTTCGCTTGTGCGTCGCCCGGAAAAGTGACATCGGGCATGATTTCCCACTCATGGGCCTCAGCCTTGCTCGTTTGAAATTGCAGTAACAGATGGGCTGGCACGAATCGGTCGGGATCGTGCACTGCCGCAAGCAACGCGGGATCAGCCATATTGGTCATTTCAGGCTGATGCACGATGTCCTTAACCAGTTGATAGAGTTGCCACGAATCGCTGCCGCGCCGTGGTTCGCCCCGGAAGGTCCATCCCTCGCTATGATGGGAATAGAAGCTCCACGGCTCGTCAGTACTTAAGCTGAGTCCCCATCCCTCGCTGTGGCTGAACCCGCCGAACCAGTCAATGTCGCTGTTGCGCATTCGCAACGCGAGATTCCAGATTGCAGGATCGCCATGACCGTGTCCCGGCGGACGGTCAACGCGAATCGTTTGGTCACGAATCCGCAAGATGTGCGGCACGGCATCCGTGGAATAGCGCAGTCGCCAGGTATGTGACGCCGATGCCCACCACAGCACCGACGTCAAAATACACAGCACCAGCGAAAGCCAAGTCAGGTTCTTCATCCAGCCCCGCATGGAGGCATTATACCAATACGTGGCCGTTCATTGAGACCGCCGTCGGAATTCTCATACCGTACTCAGGGCAGATGCCGGACGTGTTACCCGCGAGGTTGTAGCCGCAGTGGGTGCAGTGTCCGCGATTAGGATTTCGCTGGTACCAGAGCGAAAGACCGAAGGCTAAAGTTGCGAACAGTGCAACAATCCACAGGTTCAGGAGTTTGATTGTGTTCGTTGATTCAGTGGGGTAGCCAAATCGCCCCACCGAGCTTGCGCTAAAGTTATGCGCACTGGCAAGACAAAGCGCGCCGTCAAACGAATAGACGACGGTGCCTCCGAAGCCGTGATATGTCAGCACCAGCGGTTTATGAAGGCTCCCAACGCAAAGCACAAGTGAAGCGACAAACAGACATGCCGACAGGATTCCGAAGATAAGTCGGCGCATGTCGGCATGATAATCTGAACAGTTACCTCATGCTCACTTCGCATCGGTGATAACCGGAAAAGCTGGCGCGTTCGCGGGACGCGCGATGAGCCAGCGCACCGGGGCGATGAGCAGTAGGAGAAGCAGAGGCCAGACGGGAATTCGAAGATCGATTTCAGCTTCTTTTCGGGAAACATGGAATTGGAACTCGCGGATGCCAAATAAAACGGCATACCGATCCGGATTTTCATCGCCATGAACATGCCCGCCTGGCTCGGAGGGTATTGCCTCTCCCGATCTGCAGACAAAGCCGGCGGTGCCGCACTCCAGGACGAATGCGTACCCTTCTCCATGGACCACGGTTTGCCATGCGTCGTAAGTCCAGAAGCTTCTGATGCCAGCGCACGCCACAATCACAAACGCCAGCGATGACGTGAGTGCGGCAATCGACAGTCGGCGTGTGCGAGTGGGCCTGCGCATGCAAGAGGCAAATTATACCGGGAGGCGCATCTCGAAGGACCGCCTTAAACGGGCGGCTTTTTTTATGCTCGAAGGGATAAGATAGAGATAAGAAAGAAGAGCCGAATGCAGATCTTGTGTCACGGTGAAAACCTGTTGGAGCGGTGGCACAGAGACCGAACCGTAATTGATGTGGAAATTACTGTCGGTCACGTCTGGATGACTTTCAGCGGCACCGTCAAATACTTCGACGGCACCGAGTTGGTCCTAGCGCACGCCGACGGGGAGTTGTCCATATCGCTTTTCTGCGGCAGTGGCAAAGTGATAGAACCACAAGCGGACCAGGCCTCAAATTCTCACTGGTGCAAATATCGTCGGACAGTTTTGGTCCATACAGACGGCGGCGCCATTTGTGCGTTGCATGAGCGGCGCTGAAGCTAAGAGGCGAGCGCCAACTCGCGCTCTCAATAATGCCTTAGAGTGATTTGAGGGTTGGACGGATATGCGACGAGATATCACTAAACGCTCGGCGGGGCGCGCGTGAGACATTTATTCGAGCTGGACAAAGCGCCCGAAATGGTCGAGCGGCATAAGTGGATAAGCGGCGGAATGTTAGATGCCGCATGTAGTAAAGTCACTTGACAAATGTGCGGGGCGCGGATGACATGTCTAGCAATAATTTGATATTGCCGTAAGTGTTTGCCCCGGAATGTGTTATCACAGAAAATGATGTGTTTTTGAAGGCCAAAAGCGGTGGCTGCGCGCCCCGTTTTGTCTCATTTTGTTCCATGTACGGGAACGTACTATCGTATCCGGTTGAGGATGCGGGAGTTGCGATGAGGGCCGAAATCGCGCTCGGCGGGGCGCGGGACGCCTGTCGCGCCCCGACTGTCTCACAAGCCCGGCCCAAATATGGCGCGAAAGTTCCGCGTGGACCTCATCCAATCGACGCCAGGAATCGCGGTGCGATGCGCGCCTTGGTGGCTTGCTCGAAGGCGTAAGCGAGCTTCAGAAGCGTCGGCTCGCTGTAGGCGCGGCCGAAGAAGGAGAGGCCGAGCGGCAAGCCCATCACATTGCCGGCGGGAACGGTGATGCTCGGATAGCCCGCGACGGCGGCGAGGGTCGAGCTGCCGCCGATGTCGCGATCGCCGTAGATTAGATCGGTCGCGCCGGCGGGGCCGCCTGTCGGCGCGACGATAGCGTCGAGATGATGGGCGTCCATCACGGCATCGATGCCTTGCGTGCGTGCAAGATCGCGGCAGCGCTTGAGCGCATCGAGATACGCCTGCTCTGTCAGCGGCCCTTTCTTCTGCGACTGGATCAGCGTCTCCTGGCCGAAGTAGCGAAGCTCCTGATCGGCATGGCGATCGTTGAATTCGATCAGATCGGCTAGCGTGCGAATCGGTGCATGGTCGCCCAACGAATCGAGATAGTGATTCAGGCCGTCCTTGAATTCGTACATCAGTACCAATTGCTCGGAGCCGTCCAGCAGATTGATCGACGGGATCTCGATCGGATCGACGAGTTCCGCGCCGAGTTCGCGGAGCTTGTCGATAGCGGCTTTCAGCACTTCGCGCGGCTTGGGCCGGGTATTGAAGAATTGCCGGGCGATGCCGATCCGCGCGCCGCGTAGGCCATTTCTATCGAGGAATTTCGTGTAATCCACAGGAATTGCCTCGCGCGCGGGAAGCGCGGGCGGATCATCCGGATCAACCCCGGCAATTGCGCTGAGCATGATGGCCGCGTCTTTCACGCTGCGCGCCATCGGGCCGGCGGTGTCTTGACTCTTGGAAATGGGAATGATCCCCGATCGGCTCACCAGCCCCACCGTCGGCTTGATGCCGACGATCCCGCAGGCAGTGGAGGGAGAGACGATCGAGCCATCGGTTTCCGTTCCGATCGCAACCGCACAGAGATTCGAAGACACGGCGACGCCCGAGCCGGAGCTGGAGCCGGAGGGATTTCGATCGAGGGCATAGGGATTTTTGGTCAATCCGCCGCGACCGCTCCAGCCGCTGGTGGAGGCATGGCCGCGGAAGTTGGCCCACTCGCTCAAGTTGGTTTTGCCCAGTAAGACCGTGCCAGCCTCGCGCAATTTGCGAACGACAAATGAATCGCGCGGCGCGATCGAACCCTGCAGCGCCAGCGAGCCGGCGGTGGTCATCATGCGATCGTGCGTGTCAAGATTGTCTTTCACCATCACCGGCACGCCATGCAATGGGCCGCGCGGCCCTTTGTTTTTCCGCTCGGCATCGAGCTCGCGCGCGATGGACAGCGCATCGGGATTAAGTTCGATGACCGCGTTGATTGCCGGGCCGGCTTTGTCGAGAGCGGCAATGCGATCGAGATATTTCTGTGTGATGGAGACAGCCGACGCTTTACCGGATTGCATCGCGGATTGAAGCTGGTCAATGGTCGCTTCTTCCCATTCGAAGGCGGGAATCTCGCTATGCGAAGCATTTTCGACCGGCGCGCCATGAGCGGCACTGGAGCCCAACCCGATTGCCGCCTGTGCCCCACCGGCAGCGGCCATGCGAAGAAGATCGCGTCGTGTCATTTCAAATGCCTTTTGCTTTTGCATTTATTGCAGCGGTTTTCGCGGCATGCGCTGATCCATCATCGCGGCCTGATAGACGAACGCCGCGATGATCGTCGAAGCCTGCTTCAAATCGTCCGCCTGTATGCGATCGAACGAATCCTGATTGGAGTGATGCGTTCGGCTGAAATACTCAATGGGATCCTGAACGAACTGGAAGCCCGGCAAGCCAATCGCGTCGAAGGAAAGATGATCGGTGCCGCCGGTGTTGGAGAGCGTGAGCGTCGAAGCGCCAAGATCTGTAAATGGCCTCAGCCAACTGCGAAAGATCGGGCGGACAGCGTCGTTGCCCTGCATGTAAACGCCGCGGATTTTGCCGGTGCCGTTGTCGAGATTGAAGTAGACCGAGAGGTTTTCGTATTCGCTTTCGCGCACGAGCTTGCGAACGGGGCGAGACTGGGCATCAGCCTGCTGCGTCGCAGGATTCCCTCGCCGGCCGCGCCGCGCAGGAGCTTCGGGGTAATAACCAAAGTGCTTGGTGACGTACCCTTTTGAACCTAGCAATCCTTCTTCTTCGCCGGTCCACAGCGCAATGCGAATGGTTCGGCGCGGCTGCAGATTCAAGGCGCGGAGAATTCGCACCGCTTCCATCATCGACGCCACGCCGGCGCCATTGTCGGTGGCTCCGGTGGCCGAGTGCCAGGAATCCATGTGCGCGCCGACCATCACGATCTGGTCTTTCAGATCGGAGCCGGGAATTTCGGCAACGGTGTTGTAGGCATCAAGATCGTCGCTGTGGAACTGCACCTGAAGATCGACGGCCATCTTCAATTTCTCGCCGGCCTGAATCATGTGGACGAGCCGGTTGTAATGCTCGACGGCCAGCGTGATCTGCGCCGGGCAGGCCGGCGCATCGATCGACCACGGGTGCGGCTGATTCGCTGCATTTGCTCCAGTCGGACGATCCGGCCCCGGCAGCGAAGCCGCCGCGACAAACAGAGTTCCGCCATCGCCCTGCGTGCTGGGGCTGACGACAAGCGCCGCGCCTTCTTCCTGTAAGAAGGTCATCAGTCGGCCGATAGAAAGCTGACGGGCGGGTCGCGTGCTGGGCTGCGTGGTTGAGCGGCCGGCAGCACCGCCGCGGCGTCCGACGAACCGCCCGAGCGGCGTCGATTCCAGCAGCGCCCGCCGATCGGCGGCATTCATCGTTCGTGCCATGCCCGGCGGAGAAACGGTCGTCGTATCGGCATTCGCCAGTTGCAGCAAATCCGAATCGGTCACCCGCGCGCCCATCGGCTCAAATCGCGCCACCACATCCCGCGGCGAGCCGACCAGGACGATCGCGCCGTGCAATTTTCCCGCATATTTCTCCAGATCGCTCTCGCCCCGCGCATCGAGCCACACAACCGGCGCCTCGATCGGCTTATCAAATCCCGGCGACCAAGCCTTCGGATAACCAATCAACGGAATATCCTGCGGCTCGATCACCTGCGCTGAGAACCGCTTCAGCGACCAGCCGCGCCCAAAGCGCCCCCACGCTTCCAGATGCGCATTCTCCAATCCCCATGAGGCCAGCTTGTCGCGCGTCCATTCATTGGCGCGATGCAGATTCGGCGAGCCGGTAAGGCGAGGGCCGATGACGTCGGTGAGATAGCCGAGCGTCTGCATCACCTGCGAATGATTGAGCCCTTCATCGCGGATACGGGTGATAACGTCGGCGGAGGGATCGGCCGAGCCGGGGCGAGTGGTCTGCGCAACGGCAGGCAACTGGAACCAGCAGGCTGCTGATACTACGAAAAATAACGAGAAAAACGCGCGATTCGGAGTGAATTGTCGTTGCATTGTCCCGCGCCCTCACACCAGAAGTTCGCGCGATCCAGTTCGGGAGCAGCCCGAGCCCGGCCGCGCTGATGTTGAAATGCTATCAATCCACTTCCGCGCCAACAAGAAATTGCTCAGGCCGCGCCCGAGATTTATGGCAAATCTTCAAGAACAGAGGCCTGCGGAGGCAGGTATACTCAGATGGCTGGTTAAGGCCTGATCCTCTCATGCAGTTACCACGCAATTATTTCATTATCTGCCTGCTGGCGGTGTTCGCGTGCGTGGCTGCGCCGCGGATCGCCTTTTGCGCGCCCTATTCCAGTCCTGTCAATTTCGATCGGGAAATCCGACCCATCCTTTCCGACAACTGCTACAAATGCCACGGCCCGGACGAGCAGGCGCGAAAGGCGAAGCTGCGGCTGGATATCAAAGACGGCGGCGCGTTCATTTTGAAAAAGGGGAAGACGCCAATCGTGCCGGGAGCGGCGGATCGAAGTGAACTGGTTCGGCGGATTTCATCGACCGACCCGGATCAGATGATGCCGCCGCCGGACTCGAATCGGAAATTGTCGGCGGCGCAGATTCAGTTGCTCACGCGTTGGGTGGAAGAAGGCGCGACCTGGAGCCAGCATTGGAGTTTTGTTCCGCCAAAGGAAGTCGCGCCGCCCCAGACGAAGCTGAAGGGCTGGGTGCAAAATCCAATCGACCATTTCGTTCTTGCGAAATTGGAGGCGCAAGGATTGGAGCCTTCGCCACCGGCCACGCGCAAGGCGTTGATCCGTCGCGTGAGTTTCGATCTGACCGGCCTTCCGCCGACACCCAAAGAAGTGGCCGACTTTGTTAATGACAAAGATCCAAAGGCTTACGAGCACCTGATCGACCGGCTTTTGGCCAGCCCGCGTTATGGCGAGCGCATGGCCGCCGACTGGCTCGACATCGCGCGCTTCGCCGACACGCATGGCTATCAATCCGACCGGTATCGGCCGATGTGGCCCTATCGCGACTGGGTCATCAAATCGTTCAACGAGAATCAGCCGATCGATCAGTTCATCACCTGGCAGCTTGCCGGCGATCTGCTGCCGCATGCGACCAAGGAGCAGCGCCTCGCGACTGCCTTCAATCGCCTGCACATGCAGAACGAAGAAGGCGGCATCGTCGAGGAAGAATTCCGCGTGGCCTACGTCGTCGATCGCGTGACGACCTTCGGCACCGCGTTGCTCGGCCTGACCTTCGAATGCTCCCGATGCCACGACCACAAATTCGATCCGATCACGCAGCGCGATTTCTATTCGCTGTTTTCATTTTTCCAGAACATCGATGAGTCGGGGCAAACCAGCTATTTTACCGATGCGATCGCAGTGCCGACGCTGCTGCTGAGCACCGATCAGCAGGATCAAAAGCTGGCGGAGATTGCGAAAGAGATTAAGCAGAAGCGCGCCGAGCTGGATGCGATGCGATCGAGCAGCCGGGATGATTTTCGCAAATGGCTTGCGTCGAAGCCGGTAGTGAAGCCCATCGCTGGTGAAATTGCCGCGTATCCGCTGGATCAGATCTCAAAGGGCACCGTCGCCAATTCGATCGATCCGAAGAAGCCGGGTAAAGCGATTGAGCATCCGAAGATCATCGAGGACGAAGGCGGCGTCGGCGCTGAGCTTTCGGGTGAAAACGGATTTGTCTTCCCCGGCATCGGCACCTTTACGCGTGCCGATCCGTTTTCTATTTCGCTGACGATCAAAGCGCCGCAGTTTGAGCCGCGGATGGTGGTGCTGCATCACAGCAAGGCGCCGATCGACGCGGGGAGCCGGGGGTATGAACTGCTGCTGGAGGATGGGCACGTCGCCTTTGGGCTGCATCATATGTGGCCGGGCAATTCGCTGAAGGTGCAGACGACCAGGCCAATTGAGAAAGATAAATGGCAGCAGATCACCGTCACCTACGACGGCTCGAGCCGGGCGGCGGGCGTTGCGATCTACGTAAATGGCCAGCGGCAGGAACTGAGCGTCATTCGCGATGGTCTATATAAGGACATCACCTACGAAAGCGGCGGCGAGCCGGACTTGGCCATCGGTTATCGATTTCGCGACAGCGGATTCAAAGGCGGCTTCGTTCGCAATCTACGCGTCTTCAATCGCAGGCTAAGCGAGCCGGAAGTCGAGCAGATCGATGGCAGGCAGACAATTGAGCAGGCGATCGCGCAGGCCGAAAAGAACGATAATGCAAGCGGCGGACTCCTCGATTACTTCCTTTGCAATGTATATGGGCCATCGGGCACGCTTCTCCAATCGATCCACGCCCTCCGGCAAGAACAAAATCAGATCACCAATCCCATTGCCGAAGTGATGGTCATGCAGGAGATGGCCAAGCCCAAGCCGGCTTTCATTCTCAAGCGCGGCGCTTACGACGCGCATGGCGAGCAGGTTTTCGCGAATACGCCAGCATTTTTGCCGCCGATGGATCCATCTTCCCCGCATAACCGGCTGGGCCTCGCGCAATGGGTGGTGTCGAAACAGAATCCGCTCACCGCGCGCGTCTTTGTCAATCGCGCCTGGCAGCAGATGTTCGGCAAAGGCATCGTCGAAACCAGCGACAACTTCGGCAGTCAGGGGTCGCCGCCCACGCATCCGGAGCTTCTGGATTACCTCGCCTGCGATTTCCGCGATCATGGCTGGGACATGAAACGGCTGCTGAAGGAAATTGCCATGTCGGCAACTTATCAGCAATCGTCCCGCGCGTCGGAGCATCTTCTGTCCATTGACCCGGCCAATCATCTGCTGGCGCGCGGACCAGCGCGGAAGCTGACTGCTGAAATGCTGCGCGACCAGGCTTTGTTCGACAGCGGCTTACTCGTCGAAAAGCTCGGCGGGCCGAGCGTCAAGCCGTATCAGCCCGATGGCGTCTGGGACGTGGCGATGGGCCATCCGCATTACGACCAGGGTCATGGCGACGATCTGCATCGCCGAAGCCTTTACACCTTCTGGAAGCGCACCGTTCCGCCGCCGGCGATGACGACGTTTGACGCTGCCGATCGGAGTATCTGCACCGTGCATCGGCAGGAAACCAGCACGCCGCTGCAGGCGCTGGCGCTGCTGAATGATGTTCAGATCACCGAAGCAGCGCGGTTCATGAGCCAGCGCATGCTTCGCGAAGCCGGCTCGACACCCGATGCGCGGATTTGCTGGCTCTTTGCGCTGATTACCGATCGTCAGCCCAAGTCGCGCGAATTAACAATCCTGCGACAGTTGCTCGATGAGCAGCGCGAAATTTTCGCCGCCGATCCGACATCGGCAAAGAAGCTGCTGAACGTCGGCGAAACCAAAAATGATCCGTCGCTCGATCCGGTCGATCTGGCGGCGGGAACGGTATTGGCCGAGGCGATTTTGAACTTGGATAACGCCGCCATGCGACACTGAGAGGACGTATGCCACGCTACTGCAACAACATCGAACATGCGGTCAATCGGCGGGATTTTCTGGCGCGCTGCGGCATGGGGCTCGGCGGCGCGGCGCTGATGTCGCTGCTCAATCGCGATGCGCGGGGCGCAAACGTCGCGAGTCAAAATCCTTTCAAGGGAATCTTGCCGGCCCCCCACTTTGCCCCGCGCGCCAAGAGGATCATTTACCTGTTCATGAGCGGCGGCCCATCACAGCTTGACCTGTTTGACTACAAGCCGCTGCTGAACCGGATGAATGGCCAGGACCTGCCCGCATCGGTGCGCAAAGGTCAGCGTCTCACCGGCATGTCCGCCAACCAGGCGACGCTTCCGCTGGCCGGGTCGATTTTCAAATTCGCCCGGCACGGGAAGAGCGGCACGTGGGTCAGCGATCTGCTCCCCTGGACTTCCAAAATCGTCGATGAACTGTGTTTTGTGAAATCGCTCTACACGGAGCACATCAACCACGATCCCGCCATCACCTTCTTCCAGACCGGCCATCAGCTCGCCGGCCGACCTTCGATGGGCTCGTGGCTTAGCTATGGACTGGGCAGTAACAATGAAAATCTGCCCGCCTTTATCGTGCTGATTTCCAAGGATCGAATCGATCAGCCGCTCTATGCCCGGCTGTGGGGCAATGCGTTTCTGCCGAGCATTCATCAGGGCGTGCAATTCCGCAGCGGGAAAGACCCGGTTCTGTTCCTCAAGAATCCCGAAGGTATTTCGCAGCTTGGCCGTCGAAAGATGCTGGATCGCCTGGCGGAATTAAACGAGGTCCAATACCAGGACCTGGGCGATCCGGAAATCAACGCGCGCGTGGCCGAGTATGAGATGGCTTACCGCATGCAGACCAGCGTTCCCGAAGCGATGAACGTCGCCGATGAATCGCCGGAGACGTTCGAGCTGTATGGTCCCGAAGCGCGCCAGCCCGGCACGTTTGCCGCTAACTGTCTGCTTGCGCGCCGGCTTGCCGAGCGCGATGTGCGGTTCATTCAGCTTTATCACCCCGGCTGGGACCAGCATGGCAATTTGCCTGCAGGAATCCGGCGCGAAGCCAACGACACCGATCGCGCGACCTATGCCCTGATTACCGATCTGAAGCAGCGCGGGCTGCTCGACGACACGCTGGTTGTCTGGGGCGGCGAATTTGGCCGGACCAATTATTCCCAGGGCAAGCTCACGCCCACCGATTACGGCCGAGACCATCACCCCCGCTGCTTCACCGCCTGGCTCGCCGGCGGCGGCGTCAAGCCGGGCTTCACCTTCGGCATGACCGACGATTTTGGCTACAACGTCGCCGAGAATCCCGTCCACGTCCACGATTTCCAGGCCACCCTCCTCCACCTCATGGGCATAAACCACGAAAAGCTCACCTTCCGCTTCCAGGGAAGGTATTACCGCCTGACCGACGTCAGCGGCCAGGTGGTGAAAAGCCTGCTGGCATAAATGGTTCGATAAAGCCCAAAAACGCAGCCGAGTAGGTTAGAGTATGTGTTATTGTTGGCTGCTTTTGCGGCCGGGCTGCGTGCGCAGTCTGCAAATCAGGCGTAAAAGGGACGGCGGACCTACCGCCCAAGCAACATGATCAGAACCGCAACGATCGCCATCGTCGCAATATCGGCCGCCTGGATGGGCAGCCGCGCCGCAATAGCAGCGCCGGCTGAGGTTCGTTTCAATCGCGACGTCCGCCCAATCATTTCCGAAAATTGCATCGGCTGCCATGGCCGGGATGATGCGAAGCGCAAGGGCGATTTTCGGCTCGATCTGCCTGATGGGGCGACGCACGCGGCTAAGGATGGAAAAATCCCGATCGTGCCCGGCAAGATCGACCAGAGCGAACTCGTTCGAAAGATCACGGCAACTTCGCCGGACGATCGGATGCCGCCCGCGGACAGCAACAAGCATCTGACGGCCGAGCAGATCGAAACGCTCAAGCATTGGATCGCGCAGGGCGCGAAGTACGAAGAGCATTGGGCATTTGTCGCGCCGGTCCGGCCACAGCTTCCGACGGTGAAAGACCAATCCTGGTGCAAGAATCCGATCGATCGTTTTGTCCTCGCGCGGCTCGAAAGCGAAAACATGAAGCCCTCGCCGCGCGCCAGCCGGGCGACATTGCTGCGGCGCGTTTATCTGGACCTGATTGGCCTGCCGCCGACCGTCGAGCAACTCAACGCATTTTTGAATGACGATTCGCCCAATGCATATGAAAAAGTCGTCGAGCAATTGCTCGCCTCTCCGCACTATGGCGAGCGATGGGGACGCCACTGGCTCGATGCCGCGCGCTATGCCGACAGCGACGGATATGAGAAAGACAAGCTGCGCTTCATCTGGTTCTATCGCGATTACGTGATCGACGCTTTCAATCGCGATCTGCCTTACAACCAGTTCATCATCGAGCAGCTCGCCGGCGACCAGCTTCCTCATCCGACGCAGGCGCAGCGCATCGCCACCGGCTTCCTGCGCAATTCCATGCTCAACGAAGAGGGCGGCGTCGATCCCGAGCAGTTCCGCATGGACGAAATGTTCGACCGCATGGATTGCATCGGCAAAAGCATCCTCGGCCTGACCATCCAATGCGCCCAGTGCCACAATCACAAATTCGATCCCATCTCGCAGGAGGAGTATTACCGGCTCTTTGCGTTCCTCAATAACGATTGGGAATCGCAGCGCGTGGTGTATTCGCCGGATCAGCTCATGAAGATTTCCGATCTGCGCCGCCAGATGCGGCAGATCGAACTGGATCTGCAAACTCAAACGCCCGACTGGCAAGAGCGCATGTCGGCGTGGGAAGAGCAGATTGCAAATAACCAGCCCAAGTGGGAAATCGTCAAGCTGGAACACATCGGCGACAACGACCAGCGATACTTGCCGCAGAAGGATGGCTCATATCTGGCGCAAGGTTACGCGCCGACAAAATTCACCGCGACCTTCAAGGCCCGGACGAATCTCGAAAAGGTCACGGCGATTCGTTTGGAATATCTGACCGATCCGAACCTACCAGCAGGTGGACCCGGCCGATCGATATTTGGTACTTGCGCTTTAAGCGAATTCTCCGCGGAGGCCGCATCGACTGCCGAGCCGCGCAAGACGACGAAGGTGAAATTCTCGCAGGCCACTTCAGATTACGATCAGCCGGCGCGCGATCTGGAGTCGATCTTCGGCGATCGAACCAACAACCATCGCACGACCGGGCCGGTGAAGAACGCGATTGATGGAAATGCGAATACCGCATGGGGCATCGATGCCGGCCCGGGGCGACGCAATGTTGATCGCAAGGCGGTTTTCGATTGCGCAAAACCCATCGAGGAAAAAGATGGTATCGTTCTGACGATTCATCTCGGTCAGAACCACGGCGGCTGGAACAGCGACGACAATCAGAACAATAACCTGGGCCGATTCCGAATTTCGGTGACGGATGCCGACGGCTCCGTAACAGCCGATCCGGTGCCGCAGGAAGTGCGGGATATCCTGGCAATTCCCAAAAAGCAGCGCTCGCCGGCACAAGTCGAAACAGTTTTCAATTACTGGCGAACGACCGTTCCTCAATGGGCGGAGGACAACAAGAAGATCGATGCGCTTTGGAAGCAATGGCCTGAAGGCACGCTGACCAGCACGCTGACCGCGCGCAAGACGGAACGGGATACACATATCCTCTCGCGCGGCGATTGGCTTAAGCCAACTAGAGAAGTGACGCCTGGCGTACCCGCGATCTTGAACCCATTGCCGAAGGACGCGCCGCCGACGCGGATGACCTTTGCCAAATGGCTCGTGGACGACAAGGCCCCCACCACCGCCCGGGCTTACGTCAATCGCATGTGGCAGCATTACTTTGGCATCGGCATTGTCTCCACATCGGAAGATTTTGGCACGCAGGGCGAAATGCCTTCGCATCCGGAGCTTCTGGATTGGCTGGCATGCGAATTCATGCATCCATCGCAGCGCGTTGGATCGGAGTCGGAACTGACGCCCTGGAGCATGAAGCACATTCATCGGCTGATCGTGCTGTCGGCGACGTATCAGCAGAGCAGTCGAATCACCCCGCAGCAATACACGGCCGATCCCTATGACCGGATGCTGGAGCGCGGCGCTCGCTTCCGTGTGGATGGTGAAATCGTCCGCGATATTGCGCTGTCGGCCAGCGGTTTGCTTGATCCGCAAGTCGGCGGCCGAAGCATCATGCCGCCCGCGCCGGCATTCTTGTTCCAGCCGCCGGCCAGCTATGCGCCGTTCCCGTGGATCGAGGACAAGGGGCCGGAGAAATATCGCCGGTCGGTCTACATCTTCCGCCGGCGCTCGACGCCCTATCCGATGCTTCAGACGTTCGACGTGCCCAAGGCAGATGTGTCATGCGTTCGTCGGCAGATATCCAATTCGCCGTTGCAAGCATTGGTGACGCTCAACGATCCGATGTTCGTCGAATGCGCGCAGGCGATGGCGAAGAAAGTGTTGAAGGAAGGCGGCTCGAATGATGCCGACCGGATCGAATATGCGTTTCGATCGGTCGTGTCGCGCTCTCCTACGAAAGCGGAGCAGGATGAATTGCTCTCGCTGCTCAACAAAGAGCGCAAGCGTTTTGCCGAAGGCTGGCTGAATCCCAACGAGCTTGCCGCAGGGCAAGCAACGCCGCCGAAGGATTTACCGAGTGGCGCCACGCCCACCGATTTAGCCGCTTGTACCGCCCTGTCGCGCGTCGTGCTGAATCTGGATGAGGCGATCACAAAAGAGTGAAGAGTTCACCACGGAGGCACGGAGACACGGAGGCCAAGTTTTGCTGATATGTGGTCCGACGCGAGTGAAGCGATCAAAGAGATGAGTTAAGAAAGAATCTTCAGTGTATTATCTTCAATTAGAATTTATGTCTCGCCGCGGTGCATGGAGCTTTGATTCGACCTCCGTGTCTCCGTGCCTCCGTGGTGATTCTTTCTTCCTGATCGGAGTACAGCGATGAACCGCCAGCAACAATGGTTTGAGGAGTATCGCAGGCAGGTCACTCGCCGATGGTTTTTCAAACAGTGCGGCGTGGGGCTGGCTTCCATTGCGCTGGCGGAATTACTGGGAGCGAAGCCCTCGCGCACGATGGGCGCGACGTTGGCCAATCCGCTTGCGCCGCGGGCTCCGCATTTTGCGCCGAAGGTCAAGCGGGTGATTTACCTGTTCATGGCGGGCGGGCCAAGCCACATGGAGCTGTTCGATTTCAAGCCGGAGCTGGCCAAGTGGGATGGGAAACTGCCGCCGGCTGATCTGCTCAAGGGCTATCGCGCGGCTTTCATCAATCCAAATTCAAAACTGCTGGGGCCGAAATTCAAATTTGCCAGGCATGGCCAAAGCGGGATCGAGCTTTCGGAAATCCTGCCGCATTTGGCGGGCGTGGTGGATGACATCACGCTGGTTAAGTCGATGCATACCGACGCCTTCAATCATGCCCCGGCTCAGATCCTGATGAACACCGGCACGACGCAGTTTGGCCGGCCGAGCATCGGCGCCTGGACGACCTATGGCCTTGGTAGTGAAAGCAGCGACTTGCCGGCTTTCGTCGTTTTCTCCACCGGCACCAAAGGCACCAGCGGCGGGTCTTCCAACTGGGGAAGCGGGTTTCTGCCATCCATGTATCAAGGCGTGCTGTTCCGCAACGTGGGCGATCCGGTGCTCTATCTTTCGAATCCCACTGGCGTAGACAGCGAGCTGCAGCGCGATTCGCTCGATTCAATTCGCCATCTTAATGAGATGCACATGGATGCGGTTGGCGATCCGGAAATTGCGACGCGCATCAATTCATTCGAGATGGCTTATCGCATGCAGAGCAGCGCGCCGGAAATGATGGATATCGCGAGCGAGCCGGCCCACGTGCTGGAGATGTACGGCGCTGAGCCGGGCAAGGCTTCGTTTGCCAACAGTTGTTTGCTGGCGCGGCGGCTGGTCGAGCGAGGCGTGCGCTTCGTTGAAATCTTCCACGAAGCCTGGGATCAGCACGGCAATCTCACCAAAGACATTAAGAAAAACTGCATCGCCACCGATCAGGCGAGCGCTGCTCTGGTGAAGGATCTCAAACAGCGCGGCATGCTGGAAGACACGCTGGTGATCTGGGGCGGAGAGTTCGGCAGAACGCCGATGGTCCAGGGCGGAAACGACGGCCGCGATCATCATCCCAACTGCTTCACCTACTGGATGGCCGGCGGCGGATTGAAACGCGGCTTTGCGCTGGGAGAATCAGACGACTTCGGATTTAACGTCACCGTCGATCCAGTACATGTTCACGATCTGCACGCGACCATTCTTCACTTGCTTGGCTTCGATCACACGAAGCTGACCTACCATTTCCAGGGTCGCGATTTCCGATTGACGGATGTTAGCGGAAATGTGGTGCAAAAAATTCTGGCGTGAATGCGAGCTCGAAACTTTGATCAACCTGCCTTGGCCGGAAGCTCCACATTCCATTCCTCAGGTGTGTAAGCCAACAAGGTGCCGACCTCCATAACGGCGTTGGTGCCAAGTTCAGCATCCAGCGCGTCCCAAATCATTTCCTGCCGCACGCGGTCTGACTTTCCGCGAAAGGTTTCGGAAATGATCGAACCCGCGATTTTCGATCCGATCTTCTCGAGTCGAAATTCCGGCCTCTTCAGGGCCAATTTCTCGGAAAGAAGTTTTTGAAGCTTTACCTTTGACATAAAACCTCGCACCGCATGACGACTCTTTCGCATGCAAAATAGAATGACTCGGTCGCCTGCTTCAGCGTTCGGCCTTTTCGTACCTCACCAAGATTATACCACCTGGATTCCACAAACTTCGAGGAGGCAAACCGCATATTGTTAAACCAAAGGCGGGCAATCTGCTGAACATCCTGATGCAATGCGTCACGCCGGGAAGGCGGCTCGGTTAGCAAACCAAGATTTCTCACGCGCGTGAGCAGCTCCCGAAGATCATGCCCGGTGTCGAGGGATTTGATGCCCTTTCTCACATCGTCATCGCGCTTCCAGATGACCGCGCGAAGCATGCCTTCCACAGCGCGACCCGCGGCATACGCCGATCCGGCATGCTGACCCGCACGTAGCAGAATGCGACCGTCGCTCAGCCGTTCCAAAGCGCCTTTGCGATAGTCGTCGCCTTTCATGGTTCTGATGAAACTTCTACGCGCATGCCGCTGTGGCCCCATCTCACGGAGACGCCATTACCCCTGCATCGAAATGCTGGCTTCCATCTGGGCGCTGGGGGCGGGCATGTCGAGGCGGCTGGCGTGGTTGGCGGCCTTCTCTTTAGCCAGTTGATCCAGCAGCATTGCCCAGGTTTCGCGCTGGAATTTCAGAAGTTTGATAGCTTCATCGATCGCCTCGATGGTGTGCTTCACGCTGGCTTCAGTGAGCTTGCGATAGATGTAGTTGTAGAGCGAGGCGAGCTTGGCGCACAGTTCGGGGGCGATCTGGTGCTTGAGGCTCGTCGTCAGCTCGAGCACGATTTTCTGGGCGCGCGAAACGTTGTTGTACGTGTTTTCGAAATCGTTCTTCAAAAGCGCGAGGCGGGCCTGCTCGGCAAAACGGATCGACCCGTCATAAAGCATGATCTGCAATTGCTCTGGCGTTGCGGTCAGGACCCGCGTGCGAAGGTAGGTTTGTGCAGCCTGAGGATTCATTCAATCGATGTCCTGTCGAGAAACCCTTCCCAATCACTATCGACCGGCAAGGGCGGACAGATTAACGTCCCCGGCGTTTTGCAGAACGGCCTTATCCGCTGGTCGAAGAACTCGACTTGGAGGAGGTAGATGCCGGCGCGATCGTCGTCATTGAGCTCAAGGCCGACTGCTGGCTTTGCAGGCCGGCCAGCACCGATTCCATGTTGGCAAACTGCTCTTCCAGCAGGTTTTTCTTGTTGGCCAGCAAGGCATTGAGGCTGTCGATCTGGGTCTGGAAATTCTGCTGCTCGGTAGACAGGGTCTTGTTTTGCAGCGTGATGAATCCGTCGGTTGGATCCACCAGCATTTTCATGCTCTTGTCGATCAGCGTCCCCAGGCCCGTATTGGTCTGGGTGAACAGATTCTGCACCGCCGTCGGATCGGTGGCATAGGCGGAAGTGAACGTGTCGGAATTGAAGGTTATTTTTCCATCGCCGCCGATGGTCATGCCGACGTCGGCCATCTGATTGAACTGGCCCGCCCCCTTCACAATGTTGTTGAAGGCGGTGTACATCTGCTGCTGAACGTTGAGGATCGTCGAATCGCCCAGGAGCAGGCCGCCGGTGTTGGTGCTGCTGTTCCACTGGGTGAGCGTGCTGATCTCATCGACCAGGCCATTGAAGCTGTCGGTGAAAGTCTGCAACTGCTTGGAGACCGTGCTCGGGTCGCGCGTGATATTGAGCGTCACCGGATTGGGGCTTGCACCGGTGAGCTGAATCGTCACGCCGGGAATCACGTTGGTGAGCTGATTCGTGCTGCTGGTGATCAGCAGCGGCTGCGAGCTTCCGCTGCCGCCATAGAAGACCGCCGCGTCCTGCGCCTGCACGACGGTATTGGTCACGAGGCTCGTCGTGCCGCCATCAATCACCACCTGCCCGGCCTTGCCGGAATTGGTGGCGGTCAGCGAGAGGTGATACCCATTTACGCCGCTGCCGTCGTTGACGATGTTAGCGACGACGCCAGCGTTTAATTGCTGAATCTTGGTCTGAAGGCTGCCCAGCGTGTCGGTGGAAGAGACGGAGATGGTCTTCTCAAACGAGCCGTCGATCGTGTTGCCCGTCGCCGTGCCGGCGATGTTTAGATCTTTGGCGGTGGTTCCCGTCACGTTGGCGACGGTCAACTTGCCGGGACCGTTTAGTGTGTCGGTGAGCAGCAGACCATTGCCGTTTTGATTGATCGAGGCGGTAACACCCAGCCCTTTGTTATTGATCGCGTTGATCACATCGCCGAGCGTGTTGAAGGTGCCGCTGGTCAGATCGATCGTGGTGCTCTGCCCCTTTGAGTTGGTGATGGAAAAGCTGCCGGGCGTGACGCCCTTGCCGCCGTTGTATTTGGAAAGCTGCGAGTTGGCCGACACCCACTGCACGTGAAGATTCGCACCCTTGACGGCCTGCGTATTGGTGTCAAACGTCCCGGCAATTCCCAGCGCCTGCGCTGATGTGGAATTGACGTCGCCGATCACCAGGTTCCCTGAGCCGCCAGTGTTGTCCTGAATCTGAATTCCGTTGCCGGAGTTGTTGAGCGATGCGGTAACGCCGGCGCCGGAGTTATTGATGTCGTTGAGAAGGTCCTGAACCGTCTTGGCGCCCGAGAAATTGACGTTGGTGGATGCGCCGTTGCGATTTTTGATTGAGATTGTTCCGAGCGGCAATCCCGAGCCGCCATTGAGCGACGAGACCAGCGAAGTGTCCAGCCCCGCCAGCACCGTCTTACCGGTGACCGTTCCACTGGATGGTGTATTGGTGAAACCCAAATCCTCGGCTGCATGCGAGCCATTCTGCGACAGCACCGAAAGCGTGCCGGCTCCCGTGGACGAGTCGGTCAGGTCGATCGAATTGTTGTTGGCATCGAGCGTCGCCTTGAGCTTCGATCCGCCGGCCGTGTTGATGGCATTGATGATATCGCCGACGGTTTGCGCGGAGCCGAGCGAGACGCTCACAGAGCTTCCATCGGCAAGCGTTGCCTGAAAATCGGTGCCGCCATTGGAAGCGGTCCGAATGCCCAGCCCATCATTGAGGCTCGCAACAGCCGTGTTCAGGCCAAGCGAATCGATGGAGGTGCCAGTGAGCGTCCCGGAGCTGGAAGTGCCGGCGATGCCCAGATCCTTTGCCGATTCTCCGCTGCCCATGTCGCGCACGGTAAGCGTGGCATTAGGCTGGCCACTCATGTCAGTCAGCACGAGGTGATTATTGCTCAGGCTCGCGTGGACATTGATGTCCATTGCCGAATTGATCTGGTTCACGACGTCGTCGATGGTGACTGCACTGGAGGTATCGATGACGGAGGAATTGCCGCTGCCATCGGTGATGCGAAATTGCCCGCGCTGGACGCCGTTGCCACCATTGAGCTGCGCAAGATTGGTCTGAGTATTGAGGCTGCCGCCGCCCATCGAAAGCGTGATCGTGCCGGCTCCGACCAGCGCGTTGGTCGAAGCGTAACCATTGCTGATGCTCTGCTGCGCGGTGACGAGGCGAGCCACTTGGAACTGATAGGAGCCGACGGCGGCGCCGATGCCGGTGGTTGCCGTCAAGACATTTTGATCGCTGCTGTTGGCGGTTGAGTTGCTGAAGCTGGAGGGAAGTTCGAGAGATTGGCCGACCTGCTGAAGGGATTGAAGCTTGTTGGACAGATCGGTATACGCGGCTCCCTGCGCATTGGCCTTGGCCATGCGCGTCTGGAGCTGAGTGACCGGCTGCTGATCGATCGACATCAGCTCGCTGATCAGCTGGCCGGTATTAATTCCGCTGATTAGCCCAATACCAGAGGTAATGGTACCCATCGAACCTCCAACTCATGTGGGTTCATCGTCCCACAAGCACGGCGGCTGCAAATTTGCTCCCGAAAAATTCGGACCGCCCCCGCCCAGATCCGCCGCCAGGCGATCGAGCAGCATGGGTCCGATAATCGACTGATCGATCATCCAACGAAGGCCAAACTCCTCCTGCGCGAGTTGTATGTCGCGCAGCGTGCAGGCAGCATCCACCCAGTGGCGCATGATCCTCCTTGTGTCCCGTTTGAGTTATCGGAACTTGTGACAAATTGGCATGAGTGAATCAGGAGCGCGACTACCTATGGTGTGGCTGCGGCAGTCGCGGGCGTCTGAGTGGTGGAGGGCTTGGTTGATGGCGTCGAACGCTTCTGCACGACCAGCAGAATGGAACTGCCGATCGGGAAGCGCGCCCATCGCAGCCAGAGCTTCTCCGATTTGAAGATCTGATAGAGCATCCAGTCGGCCCAGCGCGGCCCGAATTTCAGATCGTGCGTCTTCTGCGACGGCTCCTTTCCCTTTTCGCGTCGGTTTTTGAGCTGCCGGGCGGCATATACCATCGGTAGCAAAAGCGACGAAAAATAGCTGGCCTGAAGTACCTTCCATTGATCAGATGGGAACAGCGGGAGAAGTGTTTTGATCGTGTACCGCCGGAAATGGTGATTCACGACATCGTGGCTCGACCAGAGCCCCATCAGAGCCGGCACCGTCACCAGCACGATGGCATTATCGTTGAGCACATCCCGCACTGCATCCACTGCTTCCTGATCGCGCTCGACATGCTCGATGACATCAGTCAGCGTCACCAGATCAAACTTGCCATACTCGCGAAAATCCCAGCGAGGCTGCACCTGGCGCACATCCAGCCCCTTGGATCGCGCGCGCTCGACCGAGCCTTGGTCCAGCTCGAGGCCAAGCTTGTTGGTGATGGCCGGATATGAATCGAGCAGAACGCCGGTGCCACAACCGACATCCAGCCAGCGAGGATTCTTCGAACCGAGCCGCCCGAAGCGATTCAACGCCTGCTGAATGATCAATCGGCGGGCGACGAACCACCAGTGTCGCAGCTCATAACCTTCATATTCCAGCGTATAGGATGCATCCATTTACTGCGGCTCCTGCCGATCATTGACCAAACTTTCGACAACTCAGGATAAGGCGTCTTCAATGCCCAATGCCAGATTTACAGAAAAAGGCTGTGCTGACCAGTCCCAAAAATGATATCATTGCGTCAGCTTCCAACCGGAGGCCCGATGCGCTGGATCGCCATCCTGGTTTTTATCTCGACGCTATTTGTTATCGCATGGCAAATGGGCCTTCAGACGCCCCCTCTTTCAGGGCTTCTTGCTTTGATCGGGGTCATTTTATCAGCTCTCCTGCTGATCTTTTCCCTGGCGCGCCGACTGACACGCATGGATTCAGATTCGCCGTGGCAATGGTAAGAGGATCGAATTCTCGCCGGCACGCATTGATTCAAATATTTTCCTGTAATTTATGAACTCGCTCATCATGCAGGCGTAAGACCGCATGAAGCGGGGCCATCGGGAATGGATTTCTGGTGCGCTTCATCGGGGTGTGGTCAGTCGTTGTGGCAGGGAATACGCCGCTCTACCGGCCAGGGAAAAATGTCGATGCCGAAAGGCTATCGAAAGCCGTCGCATTTCAGGTGCGGCGGCTTTATTTTGCGCGCGGGTCTTTCTGAATTGTTCAACCCCTGCCTGAAACTGTCTGCTTGCCATATGATCCGGCCATGAACGATGTCGCGCCATCGTCAGGCCCATCCGATTCGTCCGAGCCTACCCGACTCGCCCTGCTGCTGCGCGCGTTCAGCCATCGCAATTACCGCCTGTTTTTCTCGGGACAAATCGTTTCCCTCGTCGGCACATTTCTGACGCAAGTCGCAATCGTCTGGCTGGTTTACGATCTGACCAACAGCGAGCGGCTGCTGGGCGTCGTGGCGTTCGCCGGGCAGATTCCCATGTTTCTGCTGGCTCCCTTCGCCGGCGTCTGGGTCGATCGGCTGAATCTTCGGCGGCTGCTGGTGATCACGCAGACACTATCGATGCTGGAATCTTTCGGCCTGGCCGTGCTGGCCTTCCTTGCTTACCAGAAGCATCTGGCCGGAACGGTTCACCAGGCGCACGCGATGGGCGTCGTCTATGGGATCATCGCCCTTTCGACGGTGCAGGGATTGATCAACGCATTTGATATGCCGGGCCGACAGGCGTTTCTGGTGCAGATGGTGACGCGCCGCGAAGACCTGGGGAATGCCATCGCGCTCAATTCGACAATGGTTCACGGAGCTCGGCTCATCGGGCCAGCAATCGCGGGATTTCTCATCCATTTTGTCGGCCCGGCCATTTGCTTTCTGATCGACGGCTGCAGCTATATTGGCGTGATCGCAGCATTGCTGGCCATGCATATCGTGCCGCGGCCGACGCCAGAAGATGTGCGAACGGTCTTCCATGACCTGCGCGAAGGGCTGCGATACATCTGGAACTTTAAGCCGATTCGTGTGCTATTGGTGGTGCTCGCGCTTCTGAGTCTGACTGGCATGCCCGCCTTCACCGTCCTGATGCCGGTCTTTGGGGAACATTTTGGTGGAAAAGTTCATAGCGCTGAAACACTCGGCCTTTTGATGGGCTCTTCAGGCCTCGGCGCATTCTGTGCCGCGATCTATCTCGGCTCGCGCAGGACCGTCGTAGGACTCGGCCGATTGATTGCCATGGCTATGGCATTATTTGGATTCGCATTGATCGGATTTTCCTTCGCCAGTCATCTCTGGATCTGCCTCGTCGTCGTGCCGATCGCGGGCTTTGGCATGCTGATTTGCTTCGCATCTGCCAACACATTGCTCCAGACGCTCACCGAAGACCGCATGCGCGGCCGCGTGATGAGCCTTTTCTCCATGGCATTTGCGGGAATGCTTCCGTGGGGCAGTCTGCTGACCGGTGATGCCGCGGCTCATCTTGGAGGCGAGTTTCTCGGTGCAACGCGCGCTTTGAAAATCGCGGCTGCACTCGTGCTGATCACCTGCGCCAGCTTCACGCTAAAACTGCCCGACCTTCGCCGAATCATCCGGCCCATCTACGTCAAACAAGGCATTCTTCCCGCCGAAGTCGGAGCCGGCATGCAGACGGCAACAGACGTCGTCACCGGGCCGGAATACTAATCCCACAACTCCAATGCGATTCCGGGGATTGCTCCGAGTTTATGGGACGCTCGCCAATCTGCATCCGAAACTTTCGGCCATTCGCATAAGAGCTCGCCGATGATGGGTAGCCGTTTCCATTCGATGTCGAATGGAACCAGCATCAATCTGTTCCGCATACCGTCATGAAAAATCGCAACGCGCTGATGGCCGGCTTATTCATCGTGATCAGTATCGCTCTGGCGGCAGGAGTGCTGGTCGGCGTCCGGGGGCTGGCGGTGACGCCGCTGCAAGTGCGGACGATCTCCTTCGCCCTGACCGACGATCTGGGTGGCCTGAATGTCGGCGACGACGTACGCATCGGCGGCGTCAAGGTCGGCTCCGTCAAGCAGGTGCAGCTTGCCGAGCTGGATACGCCCCACCCGCATGTGCTGGTGAAATTCTCTTTGCCGGTCGCTTACACACTTCATAAAGACGCAACCGTGCGCATTCAAACCGCTCTCACTGGCCCGACCAACTTAAACATCGAAAGTCTCGGATCCGGCGAGGTTTTAACCGAGGCCGTCGCGCTGGTCGGCCACCCTGACCCCAAGAGCGAGCTTCTGGCCAGCCTCGGGCGGACTTCGCCGCACCTGGAGGCGATCATGGCCGACGTGCAGACACAGACGATCCCGAAGGTGAACGACACCGTCGTCGCCTTCAAACAGACCGCCAATTCCGCCACGTCGCTCGTGCAGCATGTGGACAGCAAGATCGATCCGATCGTGCAGAAATATGATGGCGTCGCCGATCACGCGGGCGAGATGATGGTGCAGGTGCGCGACCTCGTCGGCGACAGCAAGACCGATTTCCGCGGCACCGTTCGCAACCTCAATCAGGCCACCGCCTCAGTGCGCGACAAGCTGCCCAACATTCTCGACCAGGTCAACACCGCGCTGACAAAGGTAAATGGCGCGGTCGATTCGGCTCGTGCCGCCCTGCAGGATGTTCAAACGACCGTGGCCAACGCGAAGGATATGAGCGCCACGCTGCGCTCAGTCATCAGCGGAAACCGCGGCAGGCTCGAGTCGATCGTCACTTCGCTCAAAGCCACCAGCGACAATCTCAAGGCCACCAGCATCGAAGTCCGCCGAAGCCCCTGGCGATTGCTCTACAAGCCCGAACCGGGTGAGATGGCCAATCTCAATCTCTACGACACCGCCCGGCAATTCGCCGAAGGCGCGGGCAGCTTAAGTGACGCCGCCACCGCGCTGCGCGATGCGATGTCAGATCCAAATGCCGACAAGGCCCAGATTGAAAAGCTGATCAAGCATCTCGACGAAAGCTTCCAGAGCTTCCATCAAGCCGAGAACAAGCTTTGGACGGCAGTGAAGGAGTAGTGCCCCGCCGCTTCGCTCCTCGCAAAGCCGTCCAGACGCGAGCGCCCAACGTCAAGAGCATCGATGGCGCGTTACAAAATGTTACAGTATTACACTATTTCGCGCGCAACAAGTGTAACATGGCGATTAGATTTCTCCTACAAACCTTTTATCAATAATAAGTTACGGTCAAGTATTTAATGCTGGTCTCGATGTTACACGGTGTAACATCTGTAATATATACATATGTAAATATTTAAAGTTTCTGCTCGTTAGGTCATGCCTGCTGGAACTCATGAATCACCTCGCTGGGGCCCACGATTTGCCGATTAAACTCGTCTAACTTCTGGCGAGAACGGATACGGTATTTCCTTTTCTCATCGAGCGGCTTGTGAACAAACCCGCCGACGCGCGGGCGCTTGACCAACTCCGTGGACGCCAACGGCTCATCCGAGAAGCCACTGCGAGAGCACGAACCTGACATGAACATCGGTCAATTCCCGATTCGTTCCCGGACTTAAGCTGATACCAGACTCCGCGTGTGCCCCGATGCAATTCCGGCCACACGATGGCGACAATTGCTACTGCTCTAACGAGGAGACTACGTGGCAACTCGTCGAATACGGGAATTTCTCGACGGCAGCGCCGTCAAATATGTGACCATCAGCCATTCGCCCGCATACACCGCTCAGGAGACCGCCGAGTCGGCGCACATACCGGGTCGAAAGATGTCCAAAACGGTCGTCCTCCGCATCGACGGCTTCCTTGCACTGGCGGTTGTTCCCGCCACCAGGGATGTCGATCTTCAGGCCCTGCGACGGCAGATTGACGCTCAGGCGATCGCGCTGGCACATAAAGAGGAATTCGAAAACCGATTTGACGGCTGTAAAATGGGAGCGGTGCCACCGTTTGGAAATCTCTTTGGCATCGATACGTTTGTCGATCCTTCGCTCATGGGACAGCAAGACATCGCCTTTCCTGCCGGCACGCACACCGACGTGATCGTCATGAGCGTGAGCGACTACGAAAGGCTCGTTCGTCCCAAATACGTGCGCATGGCCGTCGAACCGATCACGCTAGCGCCTCCGGCGCTGTCAATTTGATTCGACTTCTCTAAGCGGCGGATTACTTCCCCGGCGGCGGAATCACGCCCATCTGGCCCATCAGGCCGAGCGTGTCCATGATGATTCTTGTTTCTTTGATCCGGCCATCGACGAAGCGATCGATCACGACGCCCCAGACCGACACCTTCCTGCCGGTTGGCGGCACGCCCAGAAATGGCCCGCGATGGGTGCCGGTCCAGACAAAGCGGGTCATGACACGGTCGCCGTCGGTCATCTGCTCTTCGATTGTCCAGTGAATATCCGGGAAACCGGCCTTCATCCCGCGCAGCACATCCTGCAATCCCTTAAGCCCCGGCCCCTGGCCCGGCAGCGGCACCTGCTCGATCACATCCTCCCACACAAACCTTCCGGCGTTGTCGATGTCACCGCCGTTGAGAACTTCATCGGTGAATTGACGAATGATCGCGGCGTTGTCTGGCATTGAAGACTCCAAAGTGCTGGCGAGCACCTTAGTGAAAAGCCTCATCCGATCAAGCCGCTCTTGCGGCGAATCAACTGCTCGCATCAGCAAGCACGATCGAACTGACGTGTTACTCGGTGCTCAGCGCCGCCGCGCGCTCGACGGCTTGTTTGGCGACGCTGTCGCAGACCAGATGACATAGGTCGAAAACCAATGGCATGGCGATTGAATAGATCGCGCGGTTTCCTTCCTGCTGCCGGTCAATGACGCCGGCCGATAGCAGAATTCCCAATTGCTTCGACGCGTTAGCTTGCTTCAAGCCGCTCCTTTCAACCAGTTCCCCGACGCTTGCCGGACCTTCGTGAAGAATCTGCAGAATTCGCAGGCGGCTGGGCTCAGAAAGAACGCCAAAGAGATCGGCAACGGCCCGGAGCTGCTGCGCCCCCAGGCCAGCGCGGCCGCGGCCGGAAATGCGACGCATTAATTTCATTCCATCCACCTCAATCGCTTCTTGACTATATTACTGTTTAGCGATATAGTAATTATACGAATGGCCTGCCGGTCTGGCAAGGGCCGTGTCGAATTTGAAGGAGATGCTTTATGTCAACGAACGCAAAGGCTTTCTACGAAGGTAATGCTGCCGCCATGAAACCCGTGCGGACGGCCATGCCGGATCTGATCAAGGGATTTGGCGGCCTGCATCAGGCTGCGATGAAGGCCGGCGCCTTGTCGGCGGCCGAGAAGGAATTGATTGCGCTCGGAATCGCCATTGCCGTGCGGTGCGAGAACTGTATCTATGCGCATGTGAACGCAGCGTTAAATGCCGGCGCCACCCGCGAGCAGATCCTGGAGACTGCGGGCGTTGCCGTGCTGATGCAGGGCGGCCCGAGTTACACTTATCTCCCCCGCGTCACCGAGGCGCCCGATGCCCTGGCCGAGCGGTCGGCCCATTCATGAAGGCGAGTTTGCCATGCCTGTAAAAACGATCAGCCTGGCGCAAGTCCGGGAATTGATGGACGGCGGCAAGACGCTCACGATCATCGATGTGCGAACTCCGGCAGAGTTTGAACGCGTTCATGTAAAAGGCGCGCAGCTCAAGCCGCTGGATGGCCTTGATCCGCAAAACATCGCGAGTTGTTGCAAAGATCCAGCCGATGCGGTCTATGTGATCTGTCAGTCCGGCGGGCGCGCCGCCAAAGCATGCGAAAAACTTGAAGCGGCAGGATTCGGGAATGTTTATTCCATCGAAGGCGGCACCAGCGCCTGGGAAAAAGCCGGGCTTCCGGTCGAGCGAGGGAATTGCCGCGTGATCCCGCTCGAAAGGCAGGTGCGTATCGCTGCCGGGACGCTGGTTCTGATTGGGCTGGCGCTGGCGTGGGCGATTCATCCCTACTTTCTTGCGCTGTCAGCATTCGTTGGCGCGGGGCTGGTCTTCGCAGGCATCACCGACTTCTGCGGGATGGCGATTCTCTTAAGTAAAATGCCCTGGAACCGACGAGGCGGCGTCAAACCAGCCGCAACGACATGTAAGTGACGCGGCATTCATCATTCCCAGCACTACCCCTCAGTTGACCGCACACGTTGATGCCTCCAAAGCGACACGAAGATTGTAATTGTTGACGCCGCGATCCCGAGCTATCATCCGCCCTTTCAAATCTTTGCTTGACCTTGAAGGAGGCTGCTCATGGGCTTGCGAGGGATCCTTCTCGTGATGTTATTGGCGTCGGTTGCCTGGGGTGCAGATGCGCCGAAAATTCCGGATGCCGCCAAGTGTGGGCCGATCGATTGCGATACGCTGAAGAACGATGCCAGCGCGCGTTCCAAGCGGGAAATTGCCGATGCGGCAAAGGGGAAAATCATCGACCTTGGCAGGATTGGCGAATACCGCAAGAAATTCTGGGCGACCTATCCAGATAAGGACGGGCATGAGGAGGCGCGCGAGGATTTTGCGCAGGCTTTGTACAAGAAGGACTGCGCCTATCTGCAGATGAACATCCTCAAGCGTGTTTACACCTCCGGCGCGGATCCTGGCGCCAAGCAAGGCATCGACATTATCGCCAAAGCATTGGAACGCGAGTCAGGCGGGATAGACGTGGGAATCCGCAAGCCGGCCCAGGCGGAATACGATGCCTGGGCGGCGCAAGTCTGGCACGACATCGGCGGCGCGCACACTTACGAGGACATCATCCTCCGCGACATTCAGGCAGGCGTCGGAACCTTCTCTCCCACGTTTGCCAAGGCGGCCAATTTCAGCGGGAAGCAATATCAGCAATATCTCATGGCGCGCGACTGGGCGGAATTCGACGCCGCCAAGGTCGTGCCCGCAGAATTCAATAACCCGCAGCACTATGGCGAATTGATCTACATCCGATTTGGCAGTTGGCCGTATGAGGATGCGCTGCGCGTTTACCAGAACATGTGCCAGGCGCTCGGTCGGCCGATCGTCGAGTCGGCAGCCAAGCAAGTGCTGGACGCACCCAAAAACCTAAACGGCGAGATTGTTTGCACGATTCCGCCGCCCCTGAAGCTCGGTCCCGGCG
>Ga0207695_10001168_pt1 | contig 45314 bp, 51 predicted proteins | sample KBSC54metaG_FD_184354 | JGI IMG/M metagenome (GOLD analysis project Ga0207695, IMG submission 184354) | Corn rhizosphere microbial communities from Kellogg Biological Station, Michigan, USA - KBS C5-4 metaG (SPAdes) (version 2) | ecosystem: Host-associated > Plants > Roots > Rhizosphere > Soil...
GCCGCATGCGCGGGGGTCTTCAGCACGAAGGCCTGGGCGACGCCGAGCCGCAGGATCTGCACCACCTTGTCGGGCGGGGCCTTCTTCACGCGGGCCTGCAGAGCCGAGTCGATGGGGCCGAGGTGGCGCAGGGTCGCCATCACCAGGGCGCGGGCGAAGGCGCGGTCGCGACCGTCGAGGGCGGCCAGCGCCGGGTGGCTCAGGCCCTCGTCCATGCCGGCCCGGCCGCCGAGGGCTGCGGTCAGGAGATCGAGGGCGGCGGCGCGGGCCGGCAGGCCATGAGCCTGCAGGAATGGGGCGTCGTTGGGCGCGGTTTGGGGAGCGATGTCGGTCACGGGCCGCGGCGTGCCCGCTCGGGCGCGCGGACGCAAGCGGTTTGCGGTGCGCCCGCCTAAGTCTTAGATTCGGGCCATGGACGATCCGCCCCCCAACGCCGCCCCCGACAAGCCACTGACCCCGGCCGCCCGCCGCGCGCTGGAAGAGGCCGAGGCCCGCCGGGCCGAGATCGAGGCCGCCGCGGCCCGCGGCGCCGAACAGGGCGGCCCCAAGGGCCTGGAGCCCACCCGCTTCGGCGACTGGGAACGCAAGGGCATCGCCGTCGACTTCTGATCTTCAAGATGCTCCCCTTCAGGGGGAGCTGTCAGCGAAGACTGACTGAGGGGGTTTCATCTCCGGCAGTCGGGATGTCCGCTGTCGCGGACTCGGCGGCGCAAGCCCCCTCCGTCTCGCGGCTGCGCCGCGCGCCACCTCCCCCCCATCGCGCTCCGCGCTGGGGGAGGAACCTTACCCCGCCTGCGCCATCTCCGCGGCCACGCGCAGCGCCGCGGCGTGCGGGTCGTTGGCCGCGGTGATCGGCCGGCCGCAGACGATGTGCGAGGCGCCGGACTTCAGCGCCTCCAGCGGGGTGGCCGCGCGGGCCTGGTCGTTCTTCGCCGACCAGTCCGGGCGCACGCCCGGCGTCACCACCAGGAAATGCCGGCCGCCGAGCGCGCGGGCGAGCGCGGCCTCGTGCGGGCTGGCGATCACCCCATCGCAGCCCGCGGCGATCGCCTGGTGGATGCGCCGCTCGACCAGAGCACGGGCCTTCTCCGCATAGCCCATCTCCTCCAGGTCCTGGTCGGTGAGGCTGGTCAGTACGGTGACCGCCAGGACTTTCAGGGGCGAGGCGCCGCGTCCGCGAACCGCGGCGGCCATGACCTGCGGCTCGCCGTGCACGGTGATGAAGTCGCAGCCCGATTGCGCGATGGCGGCGGCGGCGCGCTGCACGGTCGTGGGGATGTCGTGCAGCTTCCAGTCCAGGAACACCTGCTTGCCCTCGACCTTCAGCTCGCGGGCCAGCGCCATGCCGTCGGTGGCGAAGAGCTCTAGCCCCACCTTGTAGAAGCTGACCGCGTCGCCGAGGCCCGCGACCATCGCCCGCGCCTCCTCGGCGGTGGGGACGTCCAGGGCCACGATCAGGCGCGGATCGGCCTTGACCGACGGGTTGGCGAGCGCGGCTTCGGCCATGGCGAAGACTCCGGGCAAGTGATCGCGCAAGCCGGGGGTCGGCGGGCGCAGCGATTTGGGCTAAGGCCCGTGGATGATCCATTGGGACTTCGCGGTCAACTTCTTCGTGGCGCTGTTCGCCCTGCTCGATCCGATCGGGAACGTGCCGGTGTTCGCCGCCTCGACGGTGGGCGCCAGCGGGCGCGAACGCGCGCAGATCGCCTTCGTCATCTCGCTGTTCGTGCTGGGCTTCCTGACCTTCTTCTACTTCTCGGGCCTGTCCCTGCTCACCTTCTTCGGCATCTCGCTGCCGGCCTTCCGCATCGCCGGCGGGGTGATCCTGTTCGTGCTGGGCCTGAAGATGATCGGCGACGACTTCACCGCGGGCTTCGCCGACGCCGCCGAGGCGACGGCCGACGACAAGCGCACCTATGTCCGCCGCCGGGTCGAGCAGATGATCGTGCCCTTCGCCATGCCGCTGCTGATCGGCCCCGGCGCGATCTCGACGGTGATCATCTACGCGAGCCAGGCCAAGGAATACGGCCTGCCCGGCGCGGCGCTCGGGGTCGGCGCCATCGCGGCGGTGTCGGTCGCGACCCTGGCGTCCTTCCTGGCGACGCCGCTGATCGGCCGGCTCCTGGGCAAGATCGGGCTGTCGATCATCGTGCGCGTGCTGGGCCTGATCCTCTGCGCCATGGCCGTGCAGTTCCTGCTGGCCGGCATCGCCGATTCCACCCACGGGATCATCCGCCCGGAAGCCGCCTGGCCCTATTCGAAGTGAGAGATCCTCCCCCAGCGCGAAGCGCGATAGGGGGAGGTGGATCGGCGCGCCAGCGCCGAGACGGTGGGGGTTTCAGCCGCTGAGTCCGCAACCGCCGACATCCGGAGCGCCGGAGATGAAGCCCCCTCAGTCGGTCTTCGCTGACAGCTCCCCCTGAGGGGGAGCATCTAGCCGCCCCTACAGCTTCCGGAACCGCGAGCTCTGCGAGGCCATCAGCGCGAGCGCCCAGTCGTCGGGGATCAGCTTGGCCGCCGCGGCGATCGCCTTGTTGGGCGCGCCGGGGACGCAGATCGGGCGGTTGGCCTCGACGGCCTCGTAGCCGGCGGCGGCCACCTCGTCGGCGCCCAGCCACAGCCACGGCGGCGTGGACTGGGTGATCTGGGCCCGCGTGCCGGCCACGTCGTGGAACTCCGAGAAGGTGAAGCCGGGGCAGAGCGCGCTGACGTGGACCCCTTGCGCCTGCGTCTCCAGGTGCAGGCTCTGGGAGAAGCGCACCAGGAAGGCCTTCACCGCGCCATAGAGCGTATGGCCGGCCGCGCCCGGGACCAGGCCCGCCAGCGACGAGACGTTGACGATGCGGCCGAACCTGCGGTGGATCATCCCCGGCAGCACCCGGTGCGCCAGCTCGGCCGGCGCGGTCATCATCACCTGGATCACCCCGCGCTGGTCCTCCCAGCGGGTGTCGGCGTAGGCGCCGGGCAGGCCATAGCCGGCGTTGTTGATCAGGGCGTCGACCGTGCGGCCATGGGCGGTCAGGAAATCGAGGATCTGGCCCGGCGCCTCCGGCTCGGCGAGGTCGGCGGTCACTGTCAGGGCCTCGACGCCATAACGCAGGGAAATCTCCTCGGCGAGCTTGTCCAGCCGGTCGGCGCGGCGCGCGGTCAGCGCCAGGTCGTAGCCGTGACTGGCCAGGATGCGGGCGAAGGCCGCTCCGATACCGGCCGAGGCGCCGGTCACCAGCGCCAGTCTGCGATCCATGCGGCTCTCCCAGTCTCAGGGTGCGAAACTAGGGCCAGGAGATGGGCATTCAAGGAAAAGCATAGCCAGAGATGCGAGCCCCAGCTCGCCTCCTGGGCGGCGCGCCATTGAACGGGGTCTGGAATGGGTGTATCGCGCCCGCCGCAAGACGGCATCGGGCCGACCAAGGGAACAGCGCTTACGTTCCCGGAGAGATTGGATGGCTGATACGGCCGGCGGCGCCACAGGGGCGTCCGAGGAGTCGCATCACTCCCCGCATAGCGAGAGTTTCTGGGCCCTGGCGCTGGGCTCCATGGGCGTGGTGTTCGGCGACATCGGCACCAGCCCGCTCTACGCCATGCGCGAGGCGCTGCGGCACACCCGCGCCACGGTTTCGCCGGAGATCGCGGTGCTGGGCGTGGTCTCCCTCGTCACCTGGGCGCTGATCCTCATCGTCACGGTGAAGTACGTCGTCTTCCTGATGCGGGCCGACAACAAGGGCGAGGGCGGCACGCTGGCGCTGATGGCGCTGGCCCAGCGGTTCGTGCCGCGAAGGTCCGGCTGGGTGCTGCTGCTCGGCATGGCCGGCGCGGCGCTGTTCTACGGCGACGGGATCATCACGCCGGCCATGTCGGTGCTCTCGGCGGTGGAGGGGGTGCGCGACGCCCCGGGCGCCCCGCACGAGGTGGCCAGGCTCACCGTGCCCATCGCGGCCGGCATCCTGATCGCGCTCTTCCTGATCCAGGCCAAGGGGACGGCCAGCGTGGCGCGGTTCTTCGGCCCGATCTGCGCGGTGTGGTTCCTGGTCCTGGCCGGGCTGGGAATCTACCACATCGCCGACGACCTCACGATCTTCCGCGCGCTCTCGCCCCACTACGGTGTGGTCTTCCTGTGGGACAACGGCTTCCTGGGCTTCGTCATCCTGGGCAGCGTCTTCCTGGCGGTGACCGGGGCCGAGGCGCTCTACGCCGACATGGGCCACTTCGGGAAGGGGCCCATCCGCGCGGCCTGGCTGGTGCTCGTCCTGCCGAGCCTGCTGCTCAACTACCTGGGCCAGGGCGCGCTGGTGCTGCACCACCCGGCCGCCCACGTGGACCCGTTCTACCGGATGATCCCGCAGGCGATCTATTGGCCGGTGCTGCTGCTGGCCAACGCCGCCACGGTGATCGCCAGCCAGGCGGTCATCACCGGCGCCTTCTCACTCACCCAGCAGGCGGTGCAGCTGGGCCTGTTCCCGCGCATCTCGATCCTTCGGACCTCCGAGACCCAGGCGGGCCAGATCTATGTGCCGCAGGTCAACAACTTCCTGATGATCGGCGTGCTGGTGCTGCTGTTCGTGTTCCAGAAGTCCGAGAACCTGGCGGCGGCCTACGGCATCGCCGTGACCGGGGCGATGTTCGTCGACACCCTGCTGTTCTTCGTCATCGTGCGCTTCATGTGGAAGCGGCCGCTCTGGCAGGCGATCGGCGCGGCCAGCGGCTTCGGCGTCCTCGACATCACCTTCATCTCCTCGAACCTCCTGAAGATCCCGCAAGGCGCCTGGATGCCGCTGGCGCTGGGGACCGCCATGGTGGTGATCATGTGGACCTGGACCCGCGGCGCCCAGATCCTCACCGACAAGACCCGCCGCGACTCGGTGCCCCTGATCGAGCTGTCGGAGATCCTCAAGGCCCGCGCGCCGCACCGCGCGCCCGGCACGGCGATCTTCCTGACCTCCGACGCCTCGATGGCGCCGGTGGCGTTGATGCACAACCTCAAGCACAACAAGGTGCTGCACGAGAAGAACATCGTGCTCACCATCGAGACCGCCGAGACGCCCCGGGTCTCCGACGACAACCGCGTGCGGATCGAGCCGGTCAACGACGACTTCAAGAAGGTGATCATCTCCTACGGCTTCATGGAGAGCCCGAACCTGCCCAAGGCGCTGGGCCTGTGCCGCAAGCTGGGCCTGAAGTTCGACATCATGGCCACCAGCTTCTTCCTCGGACGCCGCTCGGTGGTGCCCTCGGCCCAGTCGGGCATGCCCCTTTGGCAGGACAAGCTGTTCATCTTCCTGATGAAGAACTCCGCGAACCCCACGGACTTCTACAAGATCCCGCCGGGCCGGGTGGTGGAGCTCGGCACGCAGGTGACGATCTAGCGGTGAACCTGCTCGTCGTGGCTCCTGGGCTGATCCTCGCCTATCTCGGCGACGCCATGTGGGTGGTCTGCCTGGCGGTGATGTTCAGCGTCTCGCTGCGCGCCTGGCGCCAGACCGCGGACCAGGCCAGCCTGCCCTTCCTGGGCGGCCGGATGCGGCGCGACGTGGCGCTCTGGCTGCTGCCGGCGGCCGCCTTCGCCGCCAGCCTGTGGCTCCTGCTGCAGGCCCGGAACTCGGAGGGCGACGCGGCCCTGATCGTCTTCGGCGTCCGCGCCGCCACAGCGCCGCTCCTGACTCTGCTGCACCTGCGATGGGTGAAGGCCGCGCTTAAGCCTTGAACCGCGGGTCCATTCGCCCTTAAAGGCGCGCGACCCTTTCCCCTCCTCTCGTCAGGACGCCGCCGCGCCATGGCTCTTCCGCCCGTCAAGAAAGTCGTCCTCGCCTACTCCGGCGGGCTGGATTCATCGACCATCGTCAAATGGCTGCAGACCGAGCTGGGGGCCGAGGTGGTGACCTTCACCGCCGACCTGGGCCAGGGCGAGGAGGTCGAGCCGGCGCGCCAGAAGGCCATGACGCTGGGCGTCAAGCCGGAGAACGCCTTCGTCGAGGACGTGCGCGAGGAGTTCGTGCGCGACTACGTCTTCCCGATGTTCCGGGCCAACACGGTCTACGAGGGCCAGTACCTGCTGGGCACCTCGATCGCGCGGCCGCTGATCGCCAAGAAGCAGATCGAGATCGCGCGCAAGACCGGCGCCGACGCGGTGGCCCACGGCGCGACCGGCAAGGGCAACGACCAGGTCCGCTTCGAGCTCGCCTACTATGCGTTGGAGCCGGACATCCGCGTGGTCGCGCCCTGGCGCGAGTGGGCCTTCAAGAGCCGCGAGGCCCTGCTCGACTTCGCCGAAAAGCACCAGATCCCGATCACCAAGGACAAGCGTGGGGAGGCGCCCTTCAGCGTCGACGCCAACCTGCTGCACTCCTCCTCCGAGGGGAAGGTGCTGGAGGACCCCTCCATCGAGGCGCCCGAGTTCGTGCACCAGCGGACCATCGCCCCCGAGGACGCGCCCGACAAGCCGTGCGTCTTCACCATGGACTTCGAGAAAGGCGACCCGGTCGCCATCGACGGCCAGACGCTGTCGCCCGCCGCCCTGCTGACCAAGCTCAACCAGCTCGGCCATGACAACGGGGTGGGTCGCCTCGACCTGGTGGAGAACCGCTTCGTCGGCATGAAGTCGCGCGGCGTCTACGAGACCCCCGGCGGGACCATCCTGCTGGCCGCCCATCGGGGCATGGAGTCCATCACGCTGGACCGCGGGTCCATGCACCTGAAGGACGAGCTGATGCCCCGCTACGCCAGCCTGATCTACAACGGCTTCTGGTTCGCGCCCGAACGCGAGATGCTGCAGGCGGCCATCGACCTTTCGCAAGGGATGGTCACCGGCCAGGTGACGGTGAAGCTCTACAAGGGCAACGTCACCATCATCGGCCGCACCAGCCCCTATTCGCTCTACGATCAGGAGCTGGTGACCTTCGAGGAGGGCGCGGTCGCCTACGACCACCGCGATGCGGCCGGATTCATCCGGCTCAACGCGCTTCGCCTGCGGGTCCAGGCCCAAAGGGACAAGCGGGTGAAGGGCTAGGCGTCCAGCCGGTTGAACGGATAGCGGTCGCGGATGCGGGTCTGGAAGAAGCGGCCTTTGGAGTCCGCCGCCACGAAGGACCGGCAGACCTCTTCGGGCACGCCGACATAGACGTAGCGCTCGCCGCTGACGAAGCGCACCAGGAGCTTCGCCCGCTCGGCGTCGTAGTCGATCTGGCTGATCGCGCTGGAATCCACGTCCATCGGCGCCTCCCGGCCTGTCTCGCCCGACTAAACGCGCGGCCGCGCATCGCCGGTTCCCGTCGAACCCCGATACGTGGCAAGCTCCCGTCCAGGGCGAAGCTCGGCTCGCCGTTTCGGGGGAAACGAACATGATGATGGAACATCGCTGGACCGCCGTGGTCACGCTGCTGGCGCTACTGGCCTATATCTTGATGGGCCTGCAGGTGGGCGCAGCCCGGGGCAAGACCGGTATCCACGCGCCCGCCATGACCGGCGACCCACTGCTGGAGCGCGCCGTGCGCGTGCAGGCCAACACCTTGGAATGGCTGCCGATCTTCCTGGCCAGCCTGTGGCTCTTCGCGATCTACTGGAACGAGCTCGTCGCCGCCGGCCTGGGCGTGGTGTGGATCGTGGGGCGCCTGCTCTATTCCACCGGCTACATGTCCGATCCGGGCAAGCGCAGCACGGGGTTCATGATCCAGATGGCGGCCTCGGCGGTCCTGCTGTTCGGCGCCTTGGGCAAGATCGTCTACAGCCTGGCGACCGGGGGCATATGACGGCGCGCGTCCGCCGCGCATCATCATGAAACGCGGAAACCACAATTGCGGCCAAGTGTTGTGTGGACTGGGCCATGTCCCTCGAGGGACCCATTGCTGCGAGACTTCAAGATGAGCAAGACATCAGCAGCCCTGGCGAGCGCCCTGCTCCTGGCGACAGGGCTGGCGGCCTGCGAGACGGCCACGCCCTACCAGCCCGCCGTGCGCGGCGCCGCCCACTCCGGCGGCTATTCCGAGACGCGGATCGAGCCCGACCGCTGGCGGGTGAACTTCTACGGCAACTCCATGACCTCGCGCGAGACGGTGGAGGGCTATCTGCTGTTCCGCGCCGCCGAGCTGACCCTGCAGAACGGCGACGACTGGTTCTCGATCGTCGACCGGCAGACCGACGCCAAGTCGCGGACCTATGTGAACCCCGATCCGCTCTATCATCCCTGGTACGGGCCGGGCTTCGGCTATTGGCGGCCGTCCTGGCGGTTCCGCGGCCGCGGCTTCGGCTGGCGCACCTGGGATCCGTGGTTCGGCGACCCCTTCTTCGCCGACCGGATCGACGTCCAGACCATCCAGAACTTCGAGGCCTCGGCCGAGATCATCACCCACAAGGGCGCAAAGCCCGCGGGCGATCCCCGCGCCTTCGACGCCCACGCCGTGGTCGAGAACCTGCGGCCGAAGATCCAGTACCCGGCGGCGAAGTGAGCGCGCAGCGACTCATCCCGGCGTAGGCCGGGATCCGGCCGCTGCACGGCGTCAGGTCAGGTACGCCGCCGCGAACAGCGCCAGGCCGCCCAGGCCCAGGCCGATCGAGCCCAGCCAGAAGGCGCGGCGGCGCGTGATGATCGCCACGGTGCAGATGGCGATGCCGATCTCCAGCAGGGTCGCCGCGGCGGTCAGCCAGTGGTGCCGGTGCTCGTGGGTCCGGCTGGCGGACAGCAGCTTGTCGCGCTCGGCCTCATCCTCCTGCGCCTGCTTCTTGATCTCCGCCTGCTTGGCGACCTGCTCCTTGGCGGTCGACTGATAGCGGGCGGCATTGGGGCCGCCGCCGTCGCCGGCGATCCCGTAGATATGCTTCTTCAGGCTGTCGGCCTGGTATTCGCCCCAGACGTCGGTGGCCTTGTCCTGGCTGAGCACCGCCTCGCTGGAGGCGGTGATCGCCCCGCCGGCCTCGATGGTCTCCAGGCTTCCCACGCCGGCGGCCAGCACCGCCAGTATCGCGATGGTGATCGAGACCCGGCTGATGAAGGGGTCGTGCTCGTGGGCCGCGTGTTCGGCGTGCTCGGCGTGCTCGTGGGCTTCGAGCGCGGGATCGTGGGTCATGAAGGCCTTCTGCGATGCGCGGGCGTTGGACGCGGCCAGATGTAGCCCAGGCGCGGAAACGAAAAAACCCTGGCTCGCGGGTCGCGCAAACCAGGGTCTCGTCGTCGTCGGGCCACAAGGGCCCGCGAACAGGTCTTAGGCGAAGGCGGCCTTGCGGCGGCGGGCGCGCATCATGCCGCCGGCCATGCCGAAGCCCATGATCATCATCGCCCAGGTCGCCGGCTCCGGAGTGCCGGTGGCCACGTTGTCGATCTCGAAGGAGTTCTGCGAGGACGACAGCGTGATGCTGGTGAACTTCTCGTGGTTGGTGCCGACGACCGTGAACAGGCCGTTGGTGCCGGGCGAAGCCTGGTTGCCGTTGGCCAGGTTCGGGAAGTTCCCGCCCGGGATCACGGTCAGGTCGCCGCCGGTCGAGTGGATGACCAGGGTGTTGTAGCTGTCGATCGAACCCCAGTCGAACTGGAACGCCGAGAAGCTGCCGCCCAGGTCGATCGTGGCGCTGTCGCCTCCGAGGACCGAGAGATAGGGCGTGCCGGCCGGCGAGGAGTTGGCCGGAGGGGCGCCGTTGCCGTCAGCCGGCGGCGTCTTGATCTGGAAGGTGCCGCTCAGGTTGGCCGGAACGCCGGAGTTGAAATCGTCGATGATCGTGAAGCCCGGGCTCGGCGAGGCGCCGCCGGGGGCGAAGCTGAAGATGATCGCCGCGTTGGCCGGCGCCGCGGCGAGCAGCGCGGAAGTCGCGAAGCCGCTGGCAAGCGCCGTCAAGAGTAGCTTGGTATTCATTTGATAACCCCACCCTCTGGTCGCCTTCCTCGAAGGGAAAGCACATTCATCGCAGCGTCTTTAGACTCTATTCACCTCACTGCGGAGTCGATTCTCCTCTGGCGCGAATCACCGCCTCTTGCGGCCCGGCCCGCCGTCCTTCGACGGCTTTGGATTCATGCGGGAAATTTGGAGCGGGCGAAGAGATTCGAACTCTCGACCCCAACCTTGGCAAGGTTGTGCTCTACCACTGAGCTACGCCCGCGCTCCTCGGGGTCTTACCGCCCCGAAAATTCGAGAGGCGGCTTATGGCAGACGCCCCCACGCTTTGCAAGGAGGGGGTTGGCGCGCGGACCTATCGCCCGATTTTCGGATCCTTCAGGCGGCGCTTGTTGACGTGATCCTCGCGGGCCGGCGCGATGTCCTCGGGATACTCGCCCTTGAAATAGTAGCGCTGCCACGCCTCCTTGGTGGCCTCGGGATCCTGGCGGAAGATCCGCTGGTTGAATTCGCTGCGGTGCTTCTCCCAGACGTCATACTGGTGGCGAAGCTCGGGATTGGTGTCCATCCGCCGGATCACCGGCTGGATCTCGTGCAGCGGCTTGTCCTGCAGCAGGGTGATGAAGCAGAACGGCTCGCCCTTTTCGAAGCGCACCCTGCCCGGCCGCGTGAACAGCCAGTTCATCGTGAAGGGGAACGGCAGCCAGTCGGTCTCCACCACGCCCGCCAGGGCCTGGATGCCGTCCTTGACGTGGTTGGGCGAGCCCATGGTCAGCATCGACCACCCGGGCGGCGTGCGGAACAGGTAGCCCGGGTGCATGGTCAGCACCCCGTGGCTGAAGTGGCTGGACGCCAGGCGGTGGAAGTCGGGGCTCGGATAGTCCGGCTTGAGCGTGATGTCCTCCTGCCGGATGCCGCCGCTCCACTCGGCCGTGAAGGCCACCGGGCAGAGGATCTCCCAACCCGAGGTGTTGGCCATGTTGAGCGGCAGGCAGCGGTAGGCGTGGCGCGCATGGAAGGCGTCCATCCAGGGCCGGGTCGGCCGGCCGGGCACGATCTCCGGCGGCCGCTCGGTCGTCGGATAGCATTCCAGTTCCATGGACGGTCTCGCGCAGCAGCTGGGGCCCCTTAAGTCCATAGGCGGCGCCCGCGGCCGGCGCAAAGAAAAGCCCCGGCCGCGTGGGCGACCGGGGCTCTTCAATGGGTTCCAGGCCGGTTTCGGCCTGAAGGTCGCTCTGGGCCTAGGCGCAGACCGCCTGGCGGCGGCGCTGGCCGCGCAGGACGGCGCCCGCGCCGCCGAAGCCCAGGATCATCAGAGCCCAGGAGGCCGGTTCCGGCACGCCGCCGACCGCAAGGTTGTCCACCTCGAAGGAGTTCTGGGACGAGGCGAAGGTGACGCTGGTGAAGCGCTCGCCCTCGGTGCCGACCACGCGGAACAGGCCGTTGGTGCCCGGATCGACCTGGTTGCCGTTCGCCGCATTGGGGAAGCTCAGGCCGGGAACCACGATCGGGTCGGCGCCCGTCGAGGTGATGGTGAGCGTGTTGTAGCTGTCCACCGAACCCCAATCGAACTCGAAGGCCGAGACGTCGCCGGTGAAGGCGTAGGTGGCCGAACCGCCGCCCAGGACCGAGAGATAGGCGGTGCCGGCGGGGACGGAGTTGGCGGGAGGCGCGCCGTTGCCGTCGGCGGGCGGGACCTTGATCTGGAAATTCGAACCGGTCAGGCCATCGGCGGTGTCGAAGGCGTCGACGACGGTGAATCCGTCGGTCGGCGAGGCGCCGCCCGGGATGAAGGTGAAGACGACGGCGGCGTTCGCGGAGCTCGCCACGAGGGCGGTCGCAGCGGTCGCGGCCAGGGCCAGGAGGCGAAGCTTCATGGGTCCAGACTTTCGTTTTGTGGCGCCGGGCGTCGGGAGGGACGGCCGGCGTGATCGAAAACGGCACACGGGTTTGCGGCCGCACCCTCCCCGTGCAATCCAGCGGCCATGAAGACCCGCGCCGACCTGATGGCCCTGTTCGACCGCCTGGGCATCGAGACGCTCACCCATGACCACCCCGCGGTGTTCCGGGTCGGCGAGGGCGAGGAGATCAAGGCCGCGATCCCCGGCGCGCACACCAAGAACCTGTTCCTGAAGGACGCGAAGGGCCGCCTCTGGCTGATTTCGGCGGCGGACCGCACGACGATCGACCTGAAGCGGCTGCACCCGGTGATCGGCTCGGCCAGGCTGTCGTTCGGCAATGCCGAGCTGATGGAGGAGACCCTGGGCGTCACGCCGGGCTCGGTCACGGCATTCGGGCTGATCAACGACACCAATCACAGGGTCAGCTTCGTGCTCGACCGGGTGCTGGCCGAGGCGGCGCGGGTGAATTTCCACCCGCTGACCAACACCGCCACCACGGGCGTCGACCAGGCGGGGTTCCGGACGTTCCTGGCGGCGGTGGGCGTCGAGCCGCTGATCGTGGACTTCGAAGCGATGAAGGTGATGGCGGACCCCTCGGACGCGGCATCGTAAGATGCCACCCCGCCTTAAACCTCATGGTCAGACCCGGAGGCAAACTGTCCGCCATGAGAATTAAGCCGCAGACCGCGAGCTTCTTCGCGTTGAAGGCGGCGCGCCGTGGGACCATCTTGGGCGGCGAGACGTTTCAAGGATCGAGCTTTTGAGGACCTGGCCATGAGCCTGATCGGGGAGACCGCCGGCAAGCCGCCCGGCGACATCATCAAGGACGCGACCGACGCGAGCTTCGTCGACGATGTGGTGGAGGCCTCGCGCGCCCAGCCGGTGATCGTCGACTTCTGGGCGACCTGGTGCGGCCCCTGCCGTCAGCTGGGGCCCGCCCTGGAAAAGGCCGTCACCGCCGCCAAGGGCAAGGTGAAGCTGGTCAAGGTCGACATCGACAAGAACCCGGCCTACGCGGGCCAGCTGCGCGTGCAGTCGATCCCGGCGGTCTTCGCCTTCGTGGACGGCAAGCCGGTGGACGGCTTCATGGGCGCCCTGCCCGACAGCCAGGTCCGCGACTTCGTGGACAAGCTCGCCAAGCTCGGCGGCGCCGGCGCGCCCTCGCCGATCGACGAGGCCCTGGAGATGGCGCGCGAGTCCCTGGAGGTGGGCGACATGGGCGGCGCGGCGCAGGCCTATGCCCAGGTGCTGCAGGCCGACCCGCACAACCTCAAGGCGCTGGGCGGCCTGGCCAAGGTCTACCTGGCCTCGGGCGACGCCGAGAAGGCCGGCGAGATCCTCGCCATGGCGCCGGAGGGCGCCAGCGACCCGGACCTCGACAGCGTCCGCGCCGCCCTGGCGCTGGCCGCCGAGGCGCCGTCGGACACCGCCGCCTTCGAGGCCCGCCTGGCCAAGGACCCGGACGATCACGAGGCCCGCTTCGAACTGGCCAAGGCCCTGGCCGGACAACACAAGCTCGCCGAGGCCGCCGACCAGCTCCTCGCCATCATCGAGAAGGACCGCGCCTGGAACGACGAGGCGGCGCGCAAGCAGCTGCTGACGGTCTTCGAGGCCGCCGGCCCGATGTCCGAGGTCGCCCGCGGCGGGCGACGCCGCCTGTCCGCGATCCTGTTCAGCTGAGCCGCCGGGAGGCGCGCCATGTCGCACTATCGCCGCACCGCCGACCTGCCGCAGATGATCCCGGTGTTCCCGCTGGACGGCGCCCTGCTGCTGCCCGGCGGCGACCTGCCGCTGCAGATCTTCGAGCCGCGCTACCTCAACATGATCGACGACGCCATGGCCGGGGACCGGATCATCGGCATGATCCAGACCCGCGCCGGCGGCGACCGCGAGCGGCCGAAGCTCTCGGACGTGGGCTGCGCCGGGCGCATCACCAGCTACGCAGAGACCTCCGACGGGCGATACCTGATCACGCTCACCGGCGTCTGCCGTTTCGACGCCGGGGCCGAGCTGATCATCCCGACGCCCTACCGCCAGCTGCGCGCACGCTACGACCGCTTCGAGGCGGATCTCGCCGAGGACGACGAGGCCCTGGCGCCGGAGGCGGCGCGGTCGCGCTTCGCCAAGGCGCTGAAGCGCTACCTCAACCGGCGCGAGCTCGACATCGATTGGGAGACCGCCCACACCGCGCCGCTGGAGGCCCTGGTCAATTCGCTGGCCATGGGCCTGCCCTTCGAGCCCGCCGAGAAACAGGCGCTGCTCGAGGCGAGCGACCTGGCGGCCCGCTTCGAGACCCTCTCGACCCTCCTGGAGATCGACGGCGTCGACGACGGCGATGACGCAGGCCATTCGGTGCAGTAGGACTGCGCGCCATGAGCGAACCCGCCGTCCCCGCCACGACCAGTCCCGAGACCGGCCCCGAGGTCGAGATCGATCCGCGCCTGCTGGAGATCCTGGTCTGCCCGGTGACCCATGGGCCCCTGGAGTACGAGCGGGCCCGTGGCGAGCTGATCAGCCGCTCGGCCCGCCTCGCCTACCCGATCCGCGACGGCGTGCCGATCATGCTGCCGGAGGAGGCGCGCGAGCTGGCCGATGGCGACTAGGGACTTCCGCGCGGTCCGCCGCTTCGGCCTCGCCCACGTGATCGGCGCGGTCGTGGTGATCACCGCCGGCTTCAGCCTGGTCACCTTCCAGTTCGTCCGCGACCGCAACGCCCACATCGCCGCCGCCCGGGCCTGGGACATCCAGGGCCCGCCCTGCCCGCGGCTGACCGAAGCCCAGTGGGCCGCCAAGCACGAAAAGGCGCCGAAGACCTTCGACTACGACGGGATCACGCTCGGCCGCTGGTCCGGCGACGCCTCCTGTTCCGACGTGCACGACAAGGGCGGCGCGGGCTTCGGCGTCGACAAGGTCTGCCAGTTCACCAGCCCGCTGGCGCTGAGCGTCGCCTCCCGGGCCGGGACCTTCTACTTCCTGCCCGATGTCGGGAAGCCCGCGACCGTGCGCATCCACAAGGATGTCGCCAGCTGCGTGATGGCCTCGAAGTTCACCCTGCAGACGGAGTAGGCGCCTCAGCACCTCACCCGTGAAACGGGGGAGGGGAGGGGGACCACGGAGGGGGCGCTGGGGCAAGCTCGGCGCACGGCCCCAGCGCCCCATCCGTCACCTTCGGCGGCAGCTCCCCGCACGCTGCCGCCACGGGAGGAACTGGAGCGATCGGCGTCGCCAGTCCTTGGGAGTGGCGGCTTTCCTTAAACCTCATGGCGAGATTGCAGCTTGGGCTTCGGGGCTGGTCAAGGACGAGGGCTCCGCCCTCGCCGCGGGGCGGCGCGCCAGGGGCGCGTCCTTGAGCAGACCCGAAGCCCAAGCAATCTTGGCCGCCGTGGATTTAAGGGTCGATGGGTTTCGGGTCGATGGCGATAGCGCTTCCCAGCGGTCCGCCTTTGGCGTCCGGTTCGATCAGTAAGCGCCGCGAGATCAGACGTCGCCGCGCACTAGGCGTTGAGCAACCCTGCTTGTTATACCGGCGGCCGTCGAATTCCAGCACGCGATCGCATGGCGCGATGCCGCCACCACTCTGCAAGACGCCGATATCTCGCCAGCCGTGTCGGCGCGACTGAAGAGCGGCGATGGGCGGGCGGGTCGCGGGCCCGCCGCCGATATGCCGGAAACCGTGAGCGGTTCGCTGAAAAACCACCAGTGTGCACCCCCCTGTGCCACACCACCTATCGCCCGAAACATACACCACAGCATCTCGCTGGCCGTCTCCGTTGAGATCGACCCACGCGACGGTAACCGGGGTTTCGGCATCAGCGTCGCCACGCGCCCATAGCTCGATGGCGCTTCGGAGGCTCGGCCTCTCGGCCGCGAGGGAGGCCGGCGCTTGGGGGGCTAGGACCATCGTCAGCGCGAATGCGATGAACCGGGTCGCGCCCACCACTACAGCGCCTCGCCCCTCAGCAGCCGCGGCAGGTCCCCCACCGCCCCGCCGGCCTCGGTCATGAAGAACCGCCGCGCCGGGCCGATGCGGTTGACCGCGGCCATTCCCGCCCCGCGCGCCAGGCGGATCAGGGGGTTGTCGTTGGAGAACAGGCGCACGAAGGCGTCGGCGGCAGCCGAGACGCTGACGGTGTCGAAGCGACGCCAGGCGGCGTAGCGCTCCAGCACCGCCTCGGAGCCGATGTCCTCGCCCAGCCGCATCGCCTCGACCAGCACCTGGGCGAGCGCCGCGGCGCCCTTGAGGCCCAGGTTCAGGCCCTGGCCGGCGATCGGGTGGATGCCGTGGGCGGCGTCGCCGAGCAGGGCCGCGCGGGGGGCGACCAGGCGCTCGGCGAGTTGCAGGCTGAGCGGATAGGTGAAGACCGGCCCCTCGACCACCGCCTCGCCCAGGTGGTCGCCGAACCGGCGCTGTAGGTGGGCGTGGAAGATCTCCGGTCGCGCGGCCTTCAGCGCGGCGCCGCGGGCGCGGCTCTCGGTCCAGACCAGGCTCGCACGATCGTCAGTCAAAGGCAGTATGGCGAAGGGGCCGCCGGGCAGGAAGTATTCGTGCGCCACGCCCTCGTGCGGATGGGCGAGCCGCACGGTCGCCACCACGCCGGTCTGCGGATAGTCCCAGCCCACCGCGCCGATGCCCGCCTCGGCGCGGATCACCGAGCCGCGGCCCTCGGCGCCGACGGCGACCGGCGCGCGCAGGATCCGGCCGTCGGCCAGCGTCACCACCGCCTCGCGCGGCCCGAACGCCGCGCTGGCGACACGCGCGGGCGCCAGCACCTCGATGCCGGCGGCGATCACCGCCTGGGCCAGCGCCGCGCGGATGTGGCGGTTCTCGATCAGATAGCCCAACGGCTCGCCGTCCGATGAGTCGGCGATCTCGGCCGAGTCGAAGCGCAGGAAGAACGGCCCCGTGCCGTGCGACGCCGCGCCCGGCGTCTGGCCGTCGGTCACCAGGATCTGCTCGATCCGCTGGGCGTGCGGCGCCAGCGCCTCGCCGACCCCCAGCGCCCGCCACTGGCGGAAGGCCGCATAGGCGATGGCCGAGGCCCGTCCATCGAAGGTCGGCGCAACTTGCGCGTCGAACACCACCGGATCGATCAGCACGGGCTTGAGGCCCGCCTGGTTCAGGGCCAGCGCCAGGGTGGCGCCCGCGATGCCGGCGCCGGCGATGATCACATCGACGTCCCTAGGGGCCGTCGTCGGGGCGCCGCCCGCGACCATGGCGGCTAGGCCTCCGTCTCGTCGTCTTCGCGGAAGCCCATGATGTGGAAACCGGCGTCGACGTGAACGATCTCGCCCGTCGTGGAAACGCCGAGATCCGACAGCAGCCACAGCGCCGCGCCCGCCACCCCCTCCATGGAGGTGTCCGCCTGCATGGCCGACAGCGAGCGGCCCTTGGCCAACATCCCGCGCCCGCCGGAAATACCGGCCAGAGACAGGGTCTTCATCGCGCCGGGCGAGAGCGCATTGACCCGCACGCCCCGGGGACCCAGGTCGCGCGCGGCGTAGCGCACCGAGGCCTCCAGCGCCGCCTTGGCCACGCCCATGGTGTTGTAGTTCGGGATGGCCCGCTCCGAGCCCATGTAGGTCAGCGTCAGGATCGATCCGCCGGCCGCCGGCATCATGGCCGCGGCGCGGCGCGCGCAATCCACGAAACTGAACGCCGAGATGTCCATGGCCCGCAGGAAGCCCTCGCGGGTGGTGTTCTCCACGAAGCTGCCCTTCAGCTCGTCGCGGTTGGCGAAGGCGATGGCGTGGACGAAGAAGTCGATGGTCCCGAAGGCCTTCTCGACCGTGCCGAAGGCCCCGTCCATCGCCGCGTCGTCGGTGACGTCGACGGGGGCCAGGACCTTGACCCCGATGCTGTCGGCCAGCGGCTGGACGCGCCGCTCCATGCCGGGCAGGTGCAGGAAGGCCATCTCCGCGCCCTGGGCGGCCAGCTGGCTGGCGATGCCCCAGGCGATCGACTGGTGGTTGGCGACGCCGGTGACGATCCCGCGCTTGCCGCGCATGAGCTCGCCCTTGGGCATCTGATAGTCTTCGGCCACGTGGCGTCTCCCTGGGTCCGGTGTGGTGCGGGCAGTTTGTGGCCGGGCCGCCGGCGATAGGCAAGCCGCCATCGGCCCCTTCATTTTTGGCCCCCGCGCGCCCATAGGGATGGTCCGGAGCCCTGATGATCGACGTTTCCTTCCTGGCGCCGCCGCGACGATGGCCTGTCCGGCTGGCGGGCGCGCTTCGGCGGCGCCTGCGGACCAGCGAGCTGTGGCTGATCGCGCTGTCGGTGGCGGTGGGCGCGGCGGCCGGCCTGCTGGCGGTCTTCCAGAGCCGCGTCGCCCACGCCCTGCAGAGTTTCTTCTACGGCATCGGCGACGCCGACCACCTGAGCGCCGTCGCCCGGATCGCGCCGGCCCGCGCGCTGTGGCTGGTGGCCGGCGGCCTGGCGCTGGGCCTGTTCAGCTGGGCGGTCTCGCGCCGCCGCTCCACGGGCCTGGTGGACGTGGTCGAGGCCAACGCCCTGCACGGCGGGGTCCTCGGCCTGACCGACAGCCTGATCGTCTGTGTCCAGACCATGTTGTCCAACGGCGTCGGGGCTTCGGTGGGGCTGGAGGCGGCCTACGCCCAGGCCGGCGGTGCGGCGGCCTCGTTCGCGGGCGGCCGGCTGAAGCTGCGCCGCCACGACATGCGCATCCTGGTGGGGGCCGGCGCCGGGGCGGCCATCGGGGCGGCGTTCGGCGCGCCCTTGACCGGCGCCTTCTACGCCTTCGAGATCGTCATCGGCTCCTACACACCCTCGGCCATCGCCCCGGTGGCCGCCGCCTGCCTGGCCAGCGTGCTGGCCGCCAAGGGCGTGGGCGGCGTCCCCTATTCCATCGAGATCAAGGCGCAGCACGCGCCCGACGCCATCGGCTACCTGCTCTATGCGGGCCTGGGCCTGATCAGCGCCCTGGTGGGCGTGCTGATCATGCGGCTGGTGGCGGCCGCCGAGCGGGTGATGCGCCGCTCGCCGATCCCCATGGTCCTGCGTCCGGCGATCGGCGGTGTGCTGCTGGCGGGCCTGGCGCTGGTGTCGCCGCAGACGCTTTCGGCCGGCCACGGGGCGCTGCACCTGGACCTGGCGGTCGGCATGCCGCTGGCCCTGCTGGCCATCGTCCTGGTGCTGAAGAGCACCGCCTCCATCGTCTCCCTGGGCTTCGGCTTCCGGGGCGGGCTGTTCTTCGCCTCGCTGTTCCTGGGCACGCTCCTGGGCCAGATCTACGCAGGCCTCCTGGACCTCACGCCGCTCACCGAGAAGCTGGCGCCGGAGAACGCCGCCCTGGTCGGGATGGGGGCGCTGGCCGTGTCGATCGTCGGCGGGCCGCTGACCATGAGCTTCCTGGTGCTGGAGACCACCGGCGACTTCGGCGTCGCCGCCGCGACGCTCGCCGCAGCCCTGATCGCGTCCACCGTGGTGCGCGAGCGGTTCGGCTACTCCTTCTCCACCTGGCGGCTGCACCTGCGCGGCGAGACCATCCGCAGCGCCCGCGACATCGGCTGGATGCGCAGCCTGACCGCCGGGCGGATGATGCGCGCCGAGCCGCCGACCTTTCCCAGCACCGGCACGGTGGCGGCGTTCCGCGCCCGCTTCCCGCTGGGCTCGGCCTCGCGGGTGTTCCTGGTCGACGACACCGGCCGCTACGCAGGCGTGCTGATCACCGCCGACGCCTATGCTGAGGGCGTGGACCCGCAGGGCGCCGCCGACGCCCTGGCCACCAGCCGCGAGATCACCCTGTCGCCGCAGACCAACATCGAGCAGGTGATGGCGCTCTTCGAGACCGCGGGCGTCGACGCGCTGGCCGTGGTCAACGACGAGCGCCGGGTGCTGGGCCTGGTCACCGAGGCCTATGTGGTCCGCCGCTACGCCTCCGAACTGGAACGCCAGCAGCTGGACCTCTACGGCGAGAGCCGGCCCTAGCGGTCTGTCGCCGGTTACGGGTGTCGGCGCTCGCGCCTACACCCGGGCCATGACCAGGCAGCCGTTGGTGCCGCCGAAGCCGAAGCTGTTCGACATCACCGTCTCCAGCGGCTTGTCCGACCGCTCCAGGAGGATCGGCAGGTCGGCGAACTCGGGGTCCAGCGTCTCGATGTTGGCGCTCTTGGCCGCGAAGCCGTTGTTCAGCATCAAGAGGCAGTAGATCGCCTCCTGCGCGCCGGCCGCGCCCAGGCTGTGCCCGGTCAGCGACTTGGTCGACGAGATCAGCGGGGCCTTGGCGCCGAACACCTGGCGCACGGCCTCCATCTCCTTGGAGTCCCCCACCGGCGTCGAAGTGCCGTGCGGGTTCAGGTAGTCGATGGTCCGCCCGCCGATCGTCGACATGGCGAGGTTCATGCAGCGGACCGCGCCCTCGCCCGAGGGGGCCACCATGTCGTAGCCGTCGGAGTTGGCCGCGTAGCCGACGATCTCGCCGTATATCTTCGCGCCGCGGGCCTTGGCGCGCTCGTATTCCTCCAGCACCACGATGCCGCCGCCGCCGGCGATGACGAAGCCGTCGCGGTCCTTGTCGTAGGCGCGGCTGGCCACGGCGGGCGTGGCGTTGAAGTTCGAGCTCATGGCGCCCATGGCGTCGAACATGACGCTGAGCGTCCAGTCCAGCTCCTCGACGCCGCCGGCGAAGACGACGTCCTGCTTGCCCATGAGGATCTGCTCGTAGCCGACCCCGATGCAGTGGGCGGAGGTGGCGCAGGCCGAGGAGATCGAGAAGTTCAGGCCCTTGATCTTGAACCAGGTGGCGAGCACGGCGCTCGCGCCCGAGCTCATCGCCTTGGGCACGGCGAAGGGGCCGACGCGCTTGGGGCCCTTGGTGCGGGTGATCTCGGCGGCCTCGACGATGGCGCGGGTCGACGGCCCGCCGGAGCCGACGATCAGGCCCGTGCGCTCGTGCGAGACCTCCGCCTCCTCTAGGCCTGCATCGGCGATCGCCTGCTCCATGGCCAGGTGGCCGAAGGCCGTGCCCTGGGCCAGGAACCGCGCCGCGCGGCGGTCGACCATGGTCTCCCACTCGATCTGCGGCGGGGCGTGCACCTGGCAGCGGAATCCGAGCTCGGCGTATTCCGGCGCGGCCACGACCCCGGACTTCGCCTCGCGGAGCGAGGCGAGCACTTCGTTTGCGTTGTTCCCGATGGACGAGACGATCCCCATCCCGGTGACGACGACGCGGCGCATGGTTCTTCCCGGTTCTTCGGCCCTTAGGGGCGCTGATAGAGGCCGACCCGCAGGTCGGCAGCCCAATAGATGGGAACTCCGTCGGCTTCCAACACCCCGTCGCCGATCCCCATGACCAGGCGCCGGTTGATGACCCGTTTCATCTCGATCTTGTAGGTGACCTTCTTGATCGTGGGCGTCACCTCGCCGCCGAACTTCACCTCGCCGCAGCCGAGCGCGCGGCCGCGCCCCTTGCCGCCGATCCAGCCCAGGTAGAAGCCGACCAGCTGCCACAGCGCATCGAGGCCCAGGCTGCCCGGCATCACCGGGTCGCCCAGGAAGTGGCAGTCGAAGAACCAGAGGCTGGGATCGATGTCGAACTCCGCCTCGATGTAGCCCTTGCCGTGCGGGCCGCCGTCGTCGTTGATCTTGGTGATCCGGTCGAACAGCAGCATCGGCGGCGCCGGCAGCTGGGCGTTGCCCGGGCCGTACATGTCGCCGCGGGCGCACGACATCAGCTCGTCGAAGCTGTAGTGGTCCTTGGCCTTGGCGTCCGTCATCTGCCGTTCCGTATCCTGGGGACGTTGGCCGTAGCAGAGCCGACTGCGGCGCTCAATGGCCCCCTCAATGACATTGCGGCGTGTCGGTCGTGCCCCACAGCACGCCTTCGCGGACCCAGCCGACGGCACGGTCGGCGCGCACCTTGCACCAGCCCCTGTCGCAACGATCCAACGTGGCGAGGGCGCGGGAGTTCAAATAGGCCGCGGGCCTGGCGCCCTCCTTGGGCCGTTTGAGCAGGGTCACGGGCGACGCCTGGGTGTTCATGGTGGTGCGCCGCCCGTCGGTGACGCGCTTGTGCACCCAGGCCAGCGTCCCCTCTGGATCGCAGACGCGGCGCCATTCGCTGGTCTCGGCGATCACCTGCAGCGGCAGGCCGCGCACCCGGTAGACGAACAGCAGCTTGTGATCGTCGCCCGGACCGGCGCGGGCGTTGACCTTGTCGAACTTCAGCGAGACGTAGCGCGGCACCGGCATGCCCGAGGGCGTCTGCCGCTCGGCCGCCGCGACGCCGCCCGCCGCGCCGCAGCCGGCGAGCCCCAGAACGGCCATCAGGACGAGCGCCGCGGTTTTCATCACCGGGGCTCGCGCCGTCATCAATTGGTGTGGGTCGCCTTGGCCGCCCATGGAGCCTTTGCTAGAGGTTCTAAACAACACGGCGCGCCGGTGAAGCGGCGCGGGAAACGTCCCTCTTCACGTCACGTCCTTTTTCAAGACAGACATGGCCGCCCGCAAGCCGAAAGTCATCGTCACGCGAAAACTCCCCGATCCGGTGGAGACGCGGATGCGTGAGCTGTTCGACACCGAGCTCAATCTCACCGACGCGCCGATGACCCGGGCGCAGCTGTCCGAGGCCGTCGCCCGCGCCGACGTGCTGGCGCCCACCATCACCGACAAGATCGACGCCACCCTGCTGGACCGCGCCGGCCCGCAGCTCAAGCTGATCGCCAATTTCGGGGCCGGCATCGACCACATCGACGTGGCCGCCGCCACCGAGCGCGGCATCACGGTGACCAACACCCCCGGCGTGCTCACCGAGGACACCGCCGACCTGACCATGGCCCTGATCATGGCGGTCGCGCGCCGGATCGTGGAGGGCGCCAACGTCACTCAGGCGGGCGACTTCACCGGCTGGACCCCCACCTGGATGATGGGCCACCGGATCACCGGCAAGCGGCTGGGGATCATCGGCATGGGCCGGATCGGCCAGGCGGTCGCCCGCCGCGCGCGGGCCTTCGGCCTGCAGATCCACTACCACAACCGCAAGCCGGTCAGTCCGCGCATCGCCGACGAGCTGGAGGCCACCTACTGGGAGAGCCTCGACCAGATGCTGGGTCGCACCGACATCGTCACGGTGCACTCGCCGCACACGCCGGCCACCTACCACCTCCTGTCGGCCCGCCGGCTGAAGCTGCTGCAGCCGCACGCCATCCTGATCAACACCGCCCGCGGCGAGATCATCGACGAGACCGCGCTCGCCGAGCTCCTGAAGTCCGGGGCCATCGCCGGCGCCGGCCTCGACGTCTTCGAGTTCGAACCGAAGATCAATCCCAAGCTGCTCGGCCTGCCCAACGCGGTGCTTCTGCCCCACATGGGCTCAGCCACCATCGAGGGCCGCGTCGACATGGGCGAGAAGGTGATCATCAACATCCGCACCTGGATGGACGGCCACAAGCCGCCCGACCGGGTCATCCCGTCGATGATGTAGGACCGGTCACGTCCATGAGGCCGTCCGCCGACGGTGCGACGGCGGCCCTCCGGCTCGCCGACCTGGCCGCTCCCTTTGCCCTCCTGGAGGACCGGCTCGACCTCGCCGCGCCGGCCTGGCTCTACCGCGATCCCCGGGCCGTGGTCGTCTGTGACGATCCAAAGGATGTCGCCGCGGCGTTCAGCGCCATCGAAGATGGTCTCGCGCGCGGCCTGCATGCGGCGGGCTTCCTCGCCTACGAGCTCGGCTATGCGCTCGAGCCCGCCCTGGCCTCGCTCATGCCGCCGGACCGCGCCGGGCCTCTCCTGTGGTTCGGCCTCTTCGAAGCGCCGCTTTCGGTGACGCCGGCGACCCTCGACGCCGCCTTCGTCGAGCTGGGGCCGCCGCCGCCGATCGCGGCGCTGCGGCCGGCGCACGACCGCGCGACCCACCTGGCCAAGGTGCGCGAGATCCTGCGATTGATCCGGGCCGGCGACCTCTACCAGGCCAACCTGACCTTCCCCATCGACTTCCACTACGCCGGCGCGCCGCTGGCGCTCTATGGCGCGCTGCGGACGCGCCAGCCCGTGGCTCACGGCGGGGTGGTGGCGACGGGAGATCGCACCCTGCTCTCGGTTTCGCCGGAGCTGTTCTTCGAGGTGGCCGGCGAGCGGGCCACCGCCCGGCCGATGAAGGGCACGGCGCCGCGCGGGGACGATCCCGATGCCGATGCGTCGGCCGCGCGAGCCCTCGCCGCCGACCCGAAACAGCGCGCCGAGAACCTGATGATCGTCGACCTCTTGCGCAACGATCTCTCGCGGATCAGCGCGCCCGGGACGGTGCGGACCTCGAGGCTCTTCGCGGTCGAGACCTATCCCACCTTCCATGCCCTGACCTCCACGGTGACAGGGCGGCTGCGGCCGGGCCTGGATCTGCGCGAACGCATCGCGGCCCTGTTCCCCTGCGGCTCCATCGTCGGCGCGCCGAAGATCCGCGCCGCCCAGGCGATCCGCGGACTCGAGGCGCGGCCGCGCGACGTCTACACCGGGACCATCGGCGTCCTGCGGCCGGGCGGCGATCTGGATCTCAACGTGGCCATCCGAACGGCCGTGGTCACCCGGGACGGCGCGGGGACCTATGGCGCCGGCGGCGGGGTCGTGGCGGATTCCGATCCGGACGCCGAATACGACGAGGCGATGCTGAAGGCCCGCGTGCTCAGCGATCTGGCGGTCGACTACGGCCTGATCGAGACCCTGCGCTGGTCGCAAGGTCACGGCTTCGTCCGCCTGGCCGCGCACCTCGACCGCATGGCCGTCTCGGCCGCGCGCCTGGGTTTCGCCTTCGATCGCCCGGCGGCGGAGCGCGACCTGGCGGAGCGGGCGCGAGCCTTCCCGGGCGACCGACGCGTGCGGGTCCTGCTGGCGGGGGACGGAACCCTGACGGTCACCGACGAGCCCCTGTCCGCGGCGCCGGCCCTGCCGCTGAGGGTCGGCCTGGCCGCCGAGCGGCTCGACCCTGGCGACCCGTTCCTGCGCCACAAGACGACCCAGCGGCCGGCCCATGAGCGCGCCTTCGCCGGGGCGGCCGCGCGAGGCCTCGACGAGGCCCTGCTGCGCAACCGGCGCGGCGCGGTCGCCGACGCCTCGCGCAACAACGTCTTCGTGGAGGTCGACGGACGTCTCGTGACCCCGCCGCTCGGCGACGGCGCCCTGCCCGGCGTCCTTCGCGCCGAGCTGATCGCCGCGGGGCGGGCCGTCGAGGGCGAGGTGACGCTGGACGGGATCCGCGCCGCGCGGGCCTGGTTCCTCGGCAACAGCCTGCACGGCCTGCGCTCTGCACGGCTCGTCGAAGGCCTCACAGCTAGAGCACTATGGGGTCAGCTGGAATCGCCTGACCGCTGAATCGTGCTCTACAAACAAAAGCGTAGACCCTGATGGGTTCAGATCGCGGCGCCCCCGCATACCGGGCAGTCGGGATCGGCGCCCACCTTCACCGTCCGCGTCTCGGCCGAGAGCGCGTCGTAGATCAGCAGCCGGCCGGTCAGCGGGTCGCCCGCGCCGGTGACCAGCTTGACCGCCTCCAGCGCCATCATCGAGCCCACCACGCCGGCCAGGGCGCCGACCACGCCGACCGCCACGCAGGTCTCGGCGTCGGGCGGGGTCTCCGGCACCAGGCAGCGGTAGCAGGGCCGGCCTGCGAACACGCCCACCTGCCCCGTCCAGCGCCCGATCGCGCCGGAGATCAGCGGCTTGCCGTGCCGCACGCAGGCGGCGTTGACCTCGTAGCGGACGGCGAAGTCGTCGGTGCCGTCGAGCACCATGTCCACGCCCTCGCACAGTTCGTCGGCGGTCGAAGCATCGAAGGCCCCGTTGTAGCCGGCCACGAAGATGTGCGGGTTGAGCCCCGCCAGCCGGTCCGCCGCCGCCTCGGCCTTGGGTCGGCCGACGTCGGCCTCGGCGTAGAGGATCTGGCGCTGCAGGTTGGAGGCCTCGACGTCGTCCGGGTCGACCAGGATCAGCGTGCCGACCCCGGCGGCCGCCAGGTAGAGGGCGGCGGGCGAGCCCAGGCCGCCGGCCCCGACGATCAGCGCGCTCGCGGCTTTCAGCTTCTGCTGCCCGGGGCCGCCCACCTCGCGCAGCACCAGGTGGCGGGCGTAGCGCTCGATCTCGGCGTCGGTGAAGGCCATGGGCCGCATCTTGGCTCTAAGACCGCCGCGCGCAACCGCCGCGTCAGCCCCGCTCGCGCCGGGCCTCCCAGATCGCCTGTTCCAGGGCGCGGGCGAACTCGCCCCGCTCGCGCGGGCTGAGCGCCTGGGCGACCGGCACGTCCTTGCCCGAGAGCGCCAAGCGCACCCCGACGGTGCGGTCCTCGTCCGTCTCCACGGTGACGCGGGTGAAGGCGGTGGGGCTTTCCCAGACCACCTTCGTCCAGTTGGGCGCCTCGTGGGTCACCACCACGTCGCGGGCGGTGATCGTCACCCGCTCGATACGCCGCGCGCCTGCGAAGCTGACCGTGAAGGCCACGATCACCGCCAGCACGTCGAAGGCCATGAAGAACGGCACCAGCGTCGCCCCGTCGTAGACGAACACGGCCGAGGAGATGCAGTTGCAGAGCGTCACCACGCTGATCAGGATGATGAAGCCCCGCTCGGAGAGCGATCGGTGCGGCGTGATCACCGCGTCCATATAGGTCTGGCCGAGCATGATGGGCGCGAGGATAGGCCCGGAAAGCGCCTTGGCGGAAGGGGTCCTGACGGCCATCTTGCGCATCGCATGGCCAAGCCCTCCAAATCCGCCAAGAAAGTCCCGCGCCCGCCGCGCCCGAAGCCCGCCGAACAGGCGCGGATCGCCGAGATCTTCCGCCGCTTCGAAGAACAGGAAAGCGACCCGCGCACCGAGCTCGACTACGCCAGTCCTTTCGAGCTGGTCACCGCCGTGGCGCTCTCGGCCCAGGCCACCGATGTCTCAGTGAACAAGGCCACGGCCAGACTCTTCCAGGTCGCCGACACGCCACGCAAGATGCTGGCGCTGGGCGAGGCTGGCCTGAAGCCGTTCATCTCCTCGATTGGCCTCTACAATTCCAAGGCCAAGAACGTCATCGCCATGAGCCGCATCCTGCTGGAACAGTATGGCGGCGAGGTCCCCCTGACCCGCGAGGCGCTGCAGGCCCTCCCCGGCGTCGGGCGCAAGACCGCCTCGGTGGTGCTGAACGAGCTGCGCGTCGAGCCGGCCATCGCCGTCGACACCCACGTCTTCCGCGTGAGCCACCGCCTGGGCCTGGCCGCCGGCAAGACGCCGGACCAGGTCGAGGCTCAGCTGATGGCCATCGTCCCGGACCCGTTGAAGACCCGCGCCCACCACTGGCTGATCCTGCACGGCCGCTACGTCTGCGTGGCGCGGCGGCCGAAGTGCGAGGACTGCGTGGTGGCCGACCTGTGCCCTAGCCGGCATCTGTTCGTGGGGCGGTAGGACTTAATCGACGCTGAACTCACCAGAGTCGTCGATCTCGGTCGGGAACTTCGCGTGACGTTCGTGAAAGCGCGATTTCGAGAGTTTCTTGATTTCACTGTCAACGATCAGCTTGGCAACCGCATTGGCGCTGGGTGCCCAGCCCGCAACCTTCGCAAGATAGGTGAGATAGGCGGCCTGCTGCCGGGTGAACCGCAGGGTGTAGCAAACTGGCGGCTCCTCGCGCGGCGGGCGCCCGGGTCCCTTTCGCTTGGACGGGAGAGGAAATATCTCGGCCATTTTGCTTCAATTTAAATTAGACGAAAAATATTGAGCCGACGACCCGAATCGGTCCAAGCATCAATGAGGGCGGCCATCGGCGCCCAGCTTTTTTCGTAAACCAAAGGTTAACGGGCGCGCCTGCCCCTCGTCAGATCAAGGGTTTGGCGGTCGTTGACGCACCTTAGCTCACGACACTGTGACACCAGTCGCGCGGCTCTAGGGATTCAGTGCCAGGGTAAACCAGCACACGGACGTCTGATTTCAGCGATTCAACTCAGCGGTTTGTGGTGGTCGATCACACGACGGTGTGCGCCCGTATCCATCTGGATGCTGGATAGCCCTGAAGCCCATGGCAGATCGGAGCTACGGCTTCGGGCTTCGTCAAGGACGAGCGCCCCGCGCTCGCCGCGCAGCGGCGGCCCTGCGGGCCGTCCTTGACCAAGTCCGCAGCCGTAGCAAACTCGCCCCCATGGACTTAAGGCGCAGTCCCTTCAGGCCTGTCTGCTAGGCAGAGGCTCCCCCCAAGTTTGCCGCGACGTCCGATATTCGCTAAGCCCCGCGCTGGCCGCCTCCACTGAAAGCTCAAGAATGCCGGACCTTTACGACGTCGCCGCGATCGGCAACGCCATCGTCGACGTGATCGCCCCGGCCACCGATGACTTCCTGGCGGCCAACGGCCTCGACAAGGGCGCCATGATGCTCGTCGATCCGGCGCAGAGCGCGGCGCTCTACGCGAAGATGGCGGCGGGCCTTGAGGCCTCCGGCGGCTCGGCGGCCAACACCATCGCGGGCCTGGCCAGCTTCGGCGGGCGGGGCGCCTTCATGGGCAAGGTCGCCGACGACCAGCTGGGCGAGGTGTTCGCCCACGACATGCGCGCGATGGGGGCGCGGTTCGAGAATGCGCCCCTGGTCGGCGGACCCGGCACGGCGATCAGCATGATCAACGTCACCCCGGACGGCCAGCGGACCATGTGCACCTTCCTGGGCGCCTCGGTGGAGTTTACCGACACCGATGTGGAGGCGGAGACCGTCGAGGCCGCCAAGATCGTCTATCTCGAAGGCTACCTGTTCGACGCCGAGGCCGCCCGGCGGGCCTTCGCCAAGGCCGCCGCCCTGGCGCACGGCGCGGGCCGGATGATCGCGCTCACCCTCTCCGACGGCTTCGTGGTGGAGCGCCACCGGGCCGGCCTGATGGGCTTCATCGAGGGCCAGGTGGACCTGCTGTTCGCCAACGAGAGCGAGATCTGCGCCCTCTTCCAGACCGACGACTTCGATCAGGCGGTCGAGGCGCTGCGACCGCACGTCAAGCTGGCCGCCGTCACCCGCGGTGCGGCCGGCTCGGTGGTCCTGAGCCAGGGCGAGCGGCTGTCGGTGAAGGCCGAAGCGGTGCAGAAAGTCGTGGACACCACCGGCGCCGGCGACCAATACGCAGCCGGATTCATGTTCGGCCTGTCGCGGGGGCGGCCGCTGCAGCAGTGCGGGCAGCTCGGGTCGCTCGCGGCGGCGGAAGTGATCTCGCACTACGGGCCGCGCCCGCAGGTCTCGCTCAAGGACCTGGCGGCGGCCAAGGGGTATTGAAGATGAGCCGCAAGGCCGAGGTGGTCCGCAACACCAAGGAGACCAAGATCCGGGTCGTGCTCGATCTGGACGGGACCGGCGTGTCGAGCGTCTCCACCGGCATCGGCTTCTTCGACCACATGCTGGAGAGTTTCATCCGGCACGGCGGCTTCGACGCCATCATCGAGACCAAGGGCGACCTGCACATCGACATGCACCACACGGTGGAGGACACCGGGATCGTGCTGGGTCAGGCGTTCAACCAGGCGCTAGACGGCTTCAAGGGCGTGCGCCGCTTCGGCCACGCCTACATCCCCATGGACGAGACCCTGACCCGCGCCGCCATCGACCTCTCCAACCGGCCCTACCTGATCTGGAACGTGTCCTATCTGACCCCCAAGGTGGGCGACATGGACACCGAGCTCTTCAAGGAATTCCACCACGCCTTCGCCATGAACTGCGGCGCCTGCGTGCACCTGGAAACCCTCTACGGGAAGAACTCGCACCACATCGCCGAGAGCGGGTTCAAGGCGCTGGCCCGCGCGCTGCGGCACGCGGTCGAACTCGATCCCAAGACCGGGGGCCATGCGCCCTCCACAAAGGGCGTGCTCTAGGAGCGGAGCGACGGACAGGAAGAGTGGAACGCTTTTCCGTAGGACGCGCGACAAAGTAAGGAATCTTCCCCCATGCAGAGCGTCGCCCTGATCAACTACGGGTCGGGCAACCTTCGCTCGGCCGAAAAAGCCCTGATCCGCGCCGCGGACGGGGCGAGCGAGATCGTGGTCACCGACGATCCCGACGTGATCGCCGTGGCCGACCGCGTCGTCCTGCCGGGCGTCGGCGCCTTCGCCGCCTGCATGGGCGCGCTGGAGGCCCGTCCCGGCGTCATCGAGGCCATGACCGAGGCGGTGCACGGCAAGGGCGCGCCGTTCCTGGGCATCTGCGTGGGCATGCAGCTCCTGGCGTCCCGCGGCCTGGAGTTCGGCGAGACCCTGGGCCTCGACTGGATCGCCGGCGACGTGCGCAAGCTCAACGACGGCGGCGACCCGACCATCAAGATCCCGCACATGGGCTGGAACGACCTGACGGGCGTCGCCGACCATCCGGTGTTCGCCGGCCTGAGGGCTGGCGCTGCCTCAAAAGCGGGCCAGACCGTCTATTTCACCCACTCCTTCGCCTTTTTCCCCAAGGACGAACGCGACGTGGCGGCCTATGTGGAGCACGGCGAACGGTTCCCCGCCGCCGTCGCGCGCGGCAATGTGGCCGGCGTGCAGTTCCATCCGGAGAAGAGCCAAGCCTCCGGACTTTCCCTGCTTTCGCGCTTCCTGGAGTGGCGACCGTGATCCTCTACCCCGCCATCGACCTGAAGGACGGCGAGTGCGTGCGCGTCGTGCACGGCGACCTCGCCACCGCCACGGTGTTCAACACCTCGCCCGCCGCCCAGGCCAAGACCTGGGCCGACGGCGGCTTCCACTGGATCCATGTGGTCGACCTGAACGGGGCGGTCTCCGGCAAGGCGGTGAACCACGCCGCCGTCGAAGAGATCCTGAACGCCGTCTCCGTGCCCGTGCAGCTAGGCGGCGGCATCCGCACGCTGGCCGACATCGACGGCTGGATCGAGGCCGGCGTCTCCCGCGTGATCCTGGGCACCGTCGCGGTGCGCGAGCCGCAGATCGTCCGCGACGCGGCCCGGGCCTATCCCGAGCAGATCGCCGTCAGCGTCGACGTGCGCAAGGGCAAGGTCGCCGTCCAGGGCTGGACGGAGGACAGCGACCTCGACGCGATCACGGTCGCCCGGCGGTTCGAGGACGCCGGCGTCAGCGCCCTGATCATCACCGACATCGACCGCGACGGCACGGTCATGGGCTTCAACGTCGAGGCCTTCGGGGCCATCGCCGACGCGGTGGCGATCCCGGTGATCGCGGCGGGCGGCCTGGCCACCGTCGACGACATCGTGCGCCTGAAGGCCCGCCCTGGAACCGCCATCGCCGGCGCCGTGCTGGGCCGGGCGCTCTACAACGGCGCCATCGTCCCCGACGCCGCGCTGAAGGCCGCCGCGTGACCCTGCGGGTGCGCGTCATCCCCTGCCTGGACGTCAAGGACGGCCGGGTGGTCAAGGGCGTGCAGTTCGTGAGCCTGCGCGACGCCGGCGATCCGGTGGAGCAGGCGAGGGCCTATGACGCGGCCGGCGCCGACGAGCTGATGTTCCTGGACATCACCGCATCCCACGAGAACCGCGGGACCATCCTCGAAGTGGTGGCGCGCACCGCCGACGTCTGCTTCATGCCGCTTTCGGTGGGCGGCGGCATCCGCGCCGTCGAGGACGCGCGGCGCCTGCTGCTGGCCGGGGCCGACAAGATCTCCATCAACACGGCCGCGGTGGAGAACCGCGACCTGATCGCGGCCTGCGCCGACGCCTTCGGCAGCCAGGCCACCGTCGTCGCCATCGACGCCAAGCGGGTGGGCCAGGCGTGGCGGGTCTTCACCTACGGCGGGCGCACCGACACCGGCCTCGACGTGGCCGACTACGCCGCCGAGGCCGTCGCCCGCGGGGCCGGCGAGATCCTGCTCACCTCCATGGACCGCGACGGCGCCAAGACCGGCTACGACCTCGATCTGCTGAAGGCCGTCACCGGCGCGGTCTCGGTTCCGGTCATCGCCTCGGGCGGGGCAGGCGACGCCCGCCACATGGTCGAGGCGGTCACGCAGGGCCGCGCCGACGCGGTGCTGGCCGCCTCGATCTTCCACTTCGGCGAGGTGTCCATCGCCGAGGTCAAGGACGCCATGGCCGGCGCCGGCATCCCGGTTCGCCGCACGGAGGCCGCCGCATGAGCCGTTTCGCAGACGTCCTGGCGCGCCTCGCCGCCGTGATCGAGAGCCGCAAGGGCGGCGACCCCGCCCAGTCCTATACCGCCAGGCTGCTCGCCGACCCGTCGCTCGCGGCGAAGAAGCTGGGAGAGGAGGCGGTCGAGACCTTGATCGCCGCCACCCAGGGCGACCGCGCCGCGCTGGCCGCCGAAAGCGCCGACCTGGTCTACCACTGGCTGGTGGTGCTGGCCGCCGCCGGGGTGTCGCTGGACGAAGTCGCCGCGAAGCTGGAGGCCCGCGAGGGCACGTCCGGGCTGGACGAGAAGGCGTCGCGGGAGACCTGATCCTGATGCCGCTCATCCCCGCGAAGGCGGGGACCCATGCGAAGGCTCAGCACGGTCTCCGCCGGAAGGTATTTTCGCGCACTCGGTTTGGGTCCCCGCCTTCGCGGGGATGAGCGGCTTCTAGGGTCGCGGCTTGCGCTTCAGCGCCACATAGAGCGCGCCTTCGCCGCCGTGGTGGCGGGCGGCGTCGGAGATGCCGGCGACGATGTGGGCCAGGTGCGGGGCGGCCAGCCATTCGGGCGCGCGGCGCTTCAGGATCCCGTCGCCCCGCACGCCCTTGCCGGTTATCACCAGGATAGCGCGGAAGCCTTCGTCCCAGGCGCGGATCAGGAACCGCTCCAAGACGCCCCGCGCCCGATCTTGATCCAGACCATGCAGGTCGAGCCGCGCGCCGATCTCCTCGCGGGCCTTGGCGATGCGGTGACGGCGGTTGGGTTCGATGGGATCTTTTCCCTCCCCTTTATGGGGAGGGTGGCCCGGCCGTAGGCCGGGACGGGTGGGGAGATGTGGGCCCGGGCCCGGCGCCTTGCCGACGACCGGTTTCCCCACCCCGGTCGCTTCGCGACCTGCCCCTCCCCATAAAGGGGAGGGAAAGGCCTCGTCCGACGCCTCGTCCGGCGTCGCGCGGCCGGGCAGGGGGTGCACGGTGGCGGCGACCATGCCCCAGATGTGCCGCTCGTCCGGCTTCAGCGGCCGTTTCACGGCGCGGCGTCCCCGGAAAGCGAACGCGGGACCAGGCGGTAGAGACGCAGCGCGTGGCGCACCCGGCCGGCCTCGAGGCCGGCGGCGGGGCCCTGGCCCAGATAGAGGTCGGCGCGGACCTCGCCCTTGATGGCGCCGCCGGTGTCGAGCGCCATGCCGATCCGCCGGTAGGCCGGGAAGGCGCCGGCCAGCATCGGGGCGTTGGCGTCGACCCACAAAAGCTCGCCCATCGGGTGGAAGGCCGGGTCCACCGCCAGCGAGCGCCCGGCGGCCAGCGCGACGTTGGCCGTGCCCACCGGCTGGCGGCCGTCGTCCGGCGCCAGGCTGAAGAATGCGTAGCGCGGGTTGAGTTGCATGATCGCCTGGGCCTCGGGCCCGCGATGGTCGGCCAGCCAGCTGCGGATCGCCTCGGCCGAGGTGTTGTCGCCGGCCAGCAGGCCGCGGTTGCGCATGGGGTTGGCGATGCCGAGGAACGGCCAGCCGTTGTTGGCCGCATAGACCGCCTTCATCCGCCGGCCGTCGTCGAAGGTGAGCACGCCGGAGCCCTGGATCTGCAGGAAGAACAGGTCCTCCGGCCGCATCCAGGCCAGCGCCTTGTCCGGCGGCGCGGATTCGATGGTCGTCCGATCGGGGTAGGGCGCGAGCGGCCCGTGGCCAGTGTCGCGCGCGGCGGTCTGGCGGCCGGATTGGCTGGGGTCGAAGGTTCCCGCATCGACCACCCGCAGGTCGGCGGGCTTGGCGCGCAGGGGCGCGCTGAATTCGTCGCTGGGCTTGCGCCGCGCTGGGTACTCCGGGGAGAAATAGGCGGTCAGCACCCCCTCGCCGGGAATCCGCTCGGCGCGGAAATTCGCCTCCAGGAAGCCGCGCGACTGCTCGCGGTCGAGGCGGCCGATGGCGCGCGCGCTGCGGCAGACCTGGGCCATGGCCGGGTCGCGCGCCGCGCCGCAGGTCTCGCGGAACGCGTCCAGCGCGGCGGCATGGTCCTCGTCGTTCCAGCCCTTCAGCCCGTTGAGCGGCAGGAAGCGCGGGGCGGGGGCCTGCGGCGGCTCCGTCGCTCGGGGCGGGCGGCGTTCGGACGGCGCGGCGGCGGGCGGGGGACGGCGCCCCGGCGCGGGGGCTGCGGGTTTCGGCGGCGGGGTCGTGGCGCAGGCGGCCAGGGAAAGCGCGGTCAGGGCCACGCCGGCGGCTCGCCACTGCACGGAGCTTCAGGCCTCCGCGGCGTCGACGTGGATCAGCATCCAGTTGGGGTCGCGGCTCTTCAGGTGCCGCTCGAAGGTCCAGAGCTCGGCGGTGCGCCGGTCCTCGACACCCTCGCCTTCCGGCCCCTTGGTGCGGCTGCGGAACTCGGCCAGGAAGCGCACGGTCAGCCGCGCCAGGTCCGCGCCCACCACTTCGGCCTTTTCGAGGTCCGCGCGGGGCGTGTGCAGGAATTCCACCGTCTCGGTGCGGCTCTCGGCCTCGCGCGCGGCGATGGCGGTGTCGAAGCCGGCCATCACCGGGGGGGCCAGCAGGCCGCGCAGCTGCGCCCGGTCGCCGGCGGCGAAGGCCTTGACGATCATCTCGTAGGCGCTCTTGGCCCCGCCCAGGAACCGGCCGACGTCGAACGCCGGGTCCTTGGCCTTCACCGCGGCGAGACCGGTCAGCGACACGCCGTCGTCGGAGGCGAGCGCCGGGGCGTCCGGCCCGCGCTCGAGCGCCGCGCTGGTGGTCGGCACGGCCGGCGAATCCTCCGGCTGTCGGCCCACGCGCCGGCCCAGCACCGCATAGAGCTGGTAGAGGACGATGGCCGCGAGGCCGGCGAAGATGATCAGTTCGAGCACTTGCAACGGTCGGCCCTTCAGGGAGTCGCCCCGTACCGGTGTCTCGCGGGGCGCGCGCGGCAATATAGACCGTTGCAACGTCCGCGTCAGGGGCGGCGTTGCATCGCTCAGGGCCGCATGATAGCCCGGCCGCCCGATAAGACGCGAACCCTTCGTGGTCTCCACACGGATTTAGCTGACCGATGACCGATACCGACGCCGGCGCTGGCGCCTCCGAAACCGCCCCCGAGGGCGCCCTGGCCGCCGACGGCCCCGGCATCCGCATCCTCGCCCAGTTCATCCGCGACCTGTCGTTCGAGAACCCGCGGGCCCCGGAATCCCTGCGCGGCGGCGCGGCCCAGCCGCAGATCGACCTGGGCGTCGAGATGAACGCGCGCAGCCGCGAGGACGGCTTCTTCGAGGTCGACCTGAAGCTCTCGGCGAAGGCCAGCCGCGAGGACGGACCGATCTTCGTGGTCGAGCTGATGTACGGCGGCGTCTTCCAGATCACCGGCGTCGGGCCCGAGGACCTGGAGCCGGTGCTGCTGATCGAGTGCCCGCGGTACCTCTTCCCCTTCGCCCGCCGGATCATCGCCGACGTGACCTCGGACGGCGGCTATCCGCCGTTCCTGCTCGACCCCATCGACTTCGCCGGCGTCTATCAGGCCCGCAAGGCCGCCGAGGGCCAGCAGGTCGGCCACGCATAGAAATCGTCCCTCCTCTTATGGGGACGGAGATCACATCCTGAATTTCTTCCAGAGCGAGTCGTTCTTGACGACGTCGCGGATGAAGCTGGCGTGGATCTGGCGCTCGTCCTCGGTGGAGCGGGCGGCCAGCGGGCGGGGCCGAGCGCCATAGGCCGCGCGGCTGGCCACCGCCACGGCGTGGACCATAGCCCCGGTGCTGAGCTCCAGGCGCCGCTCGCGGCCGCCCTTCAGCTCCAGATAGACCGCCGCCAGCAGCTTGGCGTCCACCAGGGCGCCGTGCTTGTCGCGCTCCGACAGCGAGATCTTGAAGCGCTTGCACAGCGCATCGAGCGAATTGTGCATGCCTGGGAAGCGCACCCGGGCGAGCGAAAGGGTGTCGATCCAGCGGTGCTCGTGCAGGGGATCGCGGTTGATGGTCCCGAGCTCGTGGTTGATGAAGGCCCGGTCGAAACCGGCGTTGTGGGCGATCAGCGGGGCGTCGCCCACGAACTCCAGGAAGGCGTCGACCACCTCGGGATGCTCGAAGCGCGGCTTGCCCCGCAGGAAGGCGCCGGACAGCCCGTGCACCCGCTCGGCGTCCGGCGGCATGTCGCGGCAGGGGTCGATGTAGGTGTGGAAACTCCGGCCGGTCGGCACGAAGTCGTCGATCTCCAGGCAGGCGATCTCCACCATCCGATGGCCCATGGTGGGTTCGAAGCCGGTGGTCTCGGTATCGAGGACGATCTCGCGCGCCATGTCCTTTCATGGCCCGGTTCGGGGGCGAAGTTCAACCGGGCGCGGCGCCGCGGGCGGGCCGGAACTGTGGATCGCGCAGCGCCGCGATGATCTCGGCGACGCGGGCGCGGGCCGGCTCCAGCCCCTTGGAGGTGTCGACCACGAAATGGGCCCGGGCGCGCTTCTCGGCGTCGGCCATCTGCTGGGCGAGGATGGCGTCGAGCCGGTCCGGGGTCATGCCGGGCCGCGCCAGCACCCGCTCGCGCTGCAGCTCGGCCGGCGCGCTCGCCACCACCACCGCGTCCACCCCGGCGTGCCCGCCGGTCTCGAAGAGCAGGGGGATGTCCAGCACCACCATGTCGGCGCCCGCGGCCTCGGCCTCCTGGAAAAACCCCGCGCGGTCGCGACCCACCAGCGGATGGACGATGGCGTTCAGCCGCTTCAGCGCCTCGGGATCGCCCAGCACCGCCCGGCGCAGCGCCTCGCGGTCCACCCGCCCGGCCTTGACGGTTCCCGGGAAGGCGTCGCCCACGGGGCCGACCGCCGCGCCGCCCTGGTCGTAGAGGTCGTGGACCGCCGCGTCGGCGTCGTAGACCGGGATCCCGGCCTCGCGGAACATCGCCGCGGTGGTCGATTTGCCCATGCCGATGGAGCCGGTCAGGCCGACCAGGATCACGCCATCGCCTCCAGGGCCGCCTCGCAGAGGGCGCGGACGTCCACCTCGCCGGGCGGGACCCGCCCGTAGAAGGCCTCGAACGACGGCCCGGCCTGGCGGACCAGCATCTCCAGGCCGTCCACGGTGCGGCGGCCCATCAGCTGGGCGCGGGCGAGGAACGGGGTCAGCAGCGGCTTGTAGGTCATGTCCATCAGCACCGCGTCGTGCGGCGTCGCCTCGATGGGCAGGTTCAGCGCGTCGTCGCTGGCGATCCCGGCGGAGGTGGCGTTGATCACCACATTGGCGCCGTCGAAGGCCTCGGCCGCCTCGTGCAGGGGATAGGCCCGCGACGACCTGCCCACCGAGCCAGCCACCACCTCGGCCCGCGCCAGGGTCCGGTTGACGATCCGCACCTCGGGCGCTCCGGCCAGCACCAGGGCCGCGGCCGCGCCGCGGGCGGCGCCGCCGGCGCCCAGGATCACCGCGGGGCCCGCCTGCGGATCGAACCCCGGCGCCTGGGCGGCCAGCGCGCCCAGCAGGCCCAGGCCATCGACGTTGTCGGCGGTGATCGAGCCGTCCTCGTTGAAGATCAGGAGGTTGGCCGCACCGGCCAGCGCCGCGCGCTCGCCCACCTCGTGCGCGACGCTGAGCGCCGCCTCCTTGAAGGGCAGGGTGACGTTCAGGCCCCGGATCGCCCCGCCGCGCAGGCCCTCGGCGAAGTGGCTGAACCGATCAGCCGGCGGCGCGAAGGCCACATAGACCGCGTCGATCCCGGCCGCCTGGATCCAGGCGTTGTGGATGATCGGGCTCAGAGAGTGGGCGATGGGCGAGCCGGCGACGCCGGCCACGGCGGTCGCGCCGGTGATGGTGGAGGTCATGGGCTCAGAACACCTCGCCGGCGCAACAGCTCCAGCAGGCCCATCAGCGGCAGGCCCAGGATGGTGAAATAGTCCCCGTCGATCCTGGCGAACAGCTGCGCGCCAAGACCCTCGAGGCGATAGCAGCCCACCGAGCCCAGCATCGCCTCGCCCTCGGCCGCCAGATAGGCGTCCAGGAAATCGTCGGAGAAGTCGCGCATGCGCAGAGTCGCGCTCTGGGTTTCCCGCCAGACGACGGCGCCGCCCTGGGCGACGACCACCGCGGAGTGCAGCTGGTGTGGCTTGCCGCGCAGGGTCTTCAGCCGCGCCCTGGCGTCGTCCAGCGTCGCGGCCTTGTCGTAGAGCCGGCCCTGGAACTCCAGGGTCTGGTCGGCGCCGATGACCAGTTCGGGGCGGCCGACGGAGACGGCGATCGCCTTGTCCTCCGCCAACGCCTCGGCGACCTGGCGCGGCGTCGCGCGAGCGGCCAGCAGCGCGGCCTTCGCGGCCTCCTCGTCGACGCCCGACCCGACGGTCTCGAAGGCCACGCCCGCGCCCTCCAGCACGGCGCGCCGGGTCGCGCTCTTGGAGGCGAGCACCAGGCTCGCGCTCATCCCAGCACCTCCACCTGGCCGTGGCCGCCGTGCAGCAGGTTGAGCACCGCCGCGGCCGTCTCTTCCACCGAGCGGCGGGTCACGTCGATCACCGGCCAGCCCTGGCGTTCATAGAGTCGGCGGGCCTGGACGATCTCGTCGCGCACCGCATCGGTGTCGATGTAGGTGGATTCCCGGTTCTCCTTGAGACTGAGCAGTCGGTTGCGACGGATCTGGATCAGCCGGTCCGGGGAGATCGACAGGCCCACCACCAGGGTGCTCTTCAGGTTGAACAGCTGCTCCGGGGGCGGGCGGCCCGGCACCAACGGCACATTGCCCGCCCGCACCCCGCGGTGCGCCAGGTAGATGCAGGTGGGCGTCTTCGAGGTCCGCGACACGCCCACCAGGATGACGTCGGCCTGCTCCAGGTCCTGGCCGCCCTGTCCGTCGTCGTGGCCGATGGCGTAGTTCAGCGCGTCCATGCGGTTGAAGTAGTCGTTGTCGAGCCGCAGGTGCGCGCCGACCCGGGTCGTGGTCGAATAGCCGAGGTAGCGCGACATGGCCGAGACCAGCGGGTCGAGCGCCGGGATGCAGAGCATGTCGAGCTTGCGGCAACCGTCCTCCAGCGCCTGGCGCAGGCCGTCGTCGACGATGGTGTGGATCACCACGCCCGGCGCTTCCTCGATGTCGCCGAGCGCCCGGTCGAGCTGGCGCTGCGAACGGACCAGGGCGTAGATGTGCTCGATCGGCAGGACGTTGTCGAAGCGGGCGCACACCGCGCGCGCCATGGCGTTCAGCGTCTCGCCGGTGGAATCCGACACCAGGTGGACGTGGAAGTAGGTGGCGAGCCTTGGGGTGGGCGTGGTCACGAAGCGGCCTGCCGAAAAATGCCTGGGGACGATTCCTGTGGAGCAGTCTTAGCGAAGGTGCGGCCGAATGGGGATAGATCGCGTGCGCCGAGACGGCGGCGGCCGTCCCCATGTATGGGCGGGATGAAATGGGGCGTTTACGTCCTGTTAACCCACATGCCCGGCCGGCCTGCGAACCGGCGCCGCGCGATTGTCGACAGGCTCGGGATGGCGCGATCGGCGCCGCCGGCCATCCCCCGAAGTCTTAACGAAACCTTAAGGGCCTCAAGGAGCTTGCCGGGCGGTCCCCGCTATCCACAGCCTGTGGGGGCCCGCGCCGCCGGCGTCGGATCGGCTGGGGACAAGCGTTGCGCCGGCGGGGCGCCGCGCCTTTTGTCCACGGGCTCGACAGGGTCTACCGCCACTTCCCCAATCCTTTTCCTAAAGTCTTCCAGGGAAGGAAGAAGGGCTGGGCGGGCGGCGCGCCGAGCCTCGGGCTTGAGAGTTCGGGCCAGAGGCGATTTAAGGCCCCCATGAGCGAGACCCCCCGCCTGTTGCGCGCCCTGGCCGGCGAGACCCTCGAGCGGCCGCCGGTATGGTTCATGCGCCAGGCGGGCCGCTCGCTGCCGGAGTACCGGGAGCTTCGGACCCGGGCCAGCGACTTCATCTCCTTCTGCCACAATCCCGAGATGGCCGCCGAGGCCACCCTGCAGCCGATGCGCCGCTTCCCGTTCGACGCCGCCATCGTCTTCGCCGACATCCTGCTGATCCCCGGGGCGCTCGGCCAGGAGGTGTGGTTCGAGGCCGGCGAGGGGCCGAGGCTGGGGGAATTGCCCGACATCGCGCGGATGGCCGACCAGGTCGAGGCCTCCACCGGCCGGTTGTCCTCGATCGGCGAGACGCTGGCGCGGGTCCGCGCCGAGCTGGAGCCGGACCGGGCGCTGATCGGTTTCGCCGGCGGGCCCTGGACGGTCGCCACCTACATGATCGAGGGCCGCGGCTCGAACCGCGAGGCGGCCCGGACCTTCGCCTACGAACATCCGGACAAGCTCGACGCCCTGCTGCGGGTGCTGGTGGATTCCACGGCCCGCTACCTGATCATGCAGGCGAAATCGGGCGCCCAGGCGCTGCAGATCTTCGAGAGCTGGGCCGAGGGCCTGGCCGAGGACGTCTTCGAACGCATCGTCGTCGCGCCGCACCGGGCGATCGTCGAGCAGGTGAGGGCGGCCGGCGTCACCGCGCCCTTCATCGGCTTCCCGCGCGGCGCCGGCGCGCTGGTGGACAACTATGCTCGCGCCGTCCCCGTGGAGGGCGTGGCGCTCGACACCCAGGCCAGCGCCGAGCTTGGCCGCCGGCTGCAGGCGCAGGGCAAGACCATCCAGGGCGCGCTCGACAACCTCCTGCTGCGGGCCGGCGGACCGGCCCTGGACGCTCGGGTCGAGGCCCTGCTCGCCCAATGGAGCGGCGGCCCCTACATCTTCAACCTGGGGCACGGAGTCATCCCGGATACGCCCATCGAGCATATCGCCCGGGTCGTGGCGCGGGTGACCGGCAAGCCAGCGAAGGCGATGGCGGAGGCGTGACCAAGCTCGCGGTCGTCCTCTTCAACCTTGGTGGGCCGGACGGGCTGAAATCCGTAAAGCCTTTTCTTTTCAACCTCTTCCGTGATCCCGCGATCATCACCCTGCCGGCCGTCGCCCGCTATCCGCTGGCGGCCCTGATCTCGGCGACCCGGGAGAGGCCGGCCCAGGCCAACTATGCGGTGATGGGCGGGGCCTCGCCGCTGCTGGCCGAGACCGACGCCCAGGCGCGGGCGCTGGAGGCGGCGCTGAAGGCGAAGGACGCGGACCTCGAGGCGCGCTGTTTCATCGCCATGCGCTACTGGAAGCCGTTCGGCCGGGAGACCGCCCGGGCCGTGGCCGCCTTCGCGCCGGACGAGATCGTGCTCCTGCCGCTCTATCCGCAGTACTCGACCACCACCACGGCCTCGTCGTTGAAGGACTGGCGGGCGGTCTACGAAGGCCCTGGCCGCAGCCGCACCGTCTGCTGCTATCCGACGGCGGCCGGCCTGGCGCAGGCCCACGCCCAGGCGATCCGCGAGACCTGGACCGCCGCCGGCGAGCCCGCAGGCCTGCGCCTGCTGTTCTCGGCCCACGGCCTGCCGCAGAAGGTCGTCGACGGCGGCGATCCCTACCGGGCGCAGATCGAGGCCACCGCCGCGGCGATCGCGGCCCTGCTGCCGGAGTTCGCCGACTGGCGGGTCTGTTTCCAAAGCCGGGTCGGGCGGCTGCCCTGGCTGCGGCCCTACACCGATGCGGAGATCCGCCAGGCAGGCTCGGAGCGCAAGGGCGTGCTGGTCGCCCCCATCGCCTTTGTCTCGGAACATGTGGAGACCCTGGTCGAGCTCGACCGGGACTATGCGGAACTGGCGCGGGAGGCCGGCTGCGGACCCTACCTGAGGGCGCCGACCCCCGGCGTCCGCAAGGTCTTCATCGATGAGCTGGCCCGCGCGGTCCTGGAGGCCGTCGACGGGCCCGCCGGCGTCGCGCCGCACGGGCCTTGGCGCTGTCCCGCCGGCCATGCGAAATGCCGGCTTCGGACGGGAGAGGCGGCCTAGATGGACTGGTACGACCTGCTGCGCGGCCTGCACATCATCTCGGTGATCGCCTGGATGAGCGGCATGATGTACCTGCCCAGGCTCTTCGCCTATCACACCGAGACCGCCCCGCCCGGCAGCGAGTTCGACGCCCACTTCCAGGTGTGGGAGCGCAAGCTCCTTCGGATCATCATCAACCCGGCGATGACGCTGACCTTCGTCTTCGGCCTGGGCCTCATCTGGGTCGACGGGAGCCAGCGGCTCGGCTGGGGCTTCCTGCTGCAGACCTGGATGGTGGTGAAGATCGCCGGCATCGTCTTCCTCAGCGCCTGGCACGGCTTCCTGTCCCGGGCGCGGCGCCGTATCGCTGCCGGAGAACGTCCCCGGACCGCCAAATTCTGGCGCGCTACCAATGAGTTACCTTTCCTGGCGGCAGTGGTGATGGTGCTGGCGGTGACCCTGGAATTCAAGTTCTGGTGACCCCGCCTGTGGCCAGCGGCCACAGCGGCGATCCTTGACCCGGGCCCGCGTCTGTGGTTCCGATCCCCCCACGCGTCCCCGACAAGGGCGCGCCCCGCCTTATCTCCGGCCGCCCCGCGCTCAGACGCAGGGATCGGTCCGGCCCCCACGAAGACGAAGACATCCGCGCAAACTCTGCGCCCACATCATCTGGAAGCCCGCGCCCGGAGTCCGTCCGGCCCGCGGGCGAAGCCCTAAAGTGAATTCCATGCAAGACGAAAACGAAACCCCGATCGCCGACGAGACGCCCGCGGCGGACGTCGAAACCGCCGTCGCGCCTACGGCCGAAGAGGCCGCCGCCGCCGAGGAGGCGGAAGCCGCCCACGAGCCGGAGGAGCCCTCCGAGGTCGCCAACACCATCGCCAAGATGGGGCTGACCCGCATGAGCCTGCAGGAGCTGAAGGACAAGGCCCCGGCCGACCTCCTGGCCTTCGCCGAGCTCTTCGAGATCGAGAACGCCAACTCCATGCGCAAGCAGGACATGATGTTCGCGATCCTCAAGGTCCTGGCCGAGGAGGGCGTCGAGATCTCCGGCTCCGGCACCCTGGAAGTGGTGCAGGACGGTTTCGGCTTCCTGCGCAGCCCCGAGGCCAATTACTTGCCCGGCCCCGACGACATCTACGTCAGCCCCTCGCAGATCCGGAAGTTCGGCTTGAGGACAGGCGACAGCGTCGACGGCGCGATCCGCGCGCCGCGCGAAGGCGAGCGCTACTTCGCCCTCGTCAAGGTCGACCTGACCAACTTCGAGAACCCCGAGAACGTGCGGCACAAGGTGCTGTTCGACAACCTGACGCCGCTCTATCCCGACCAGCGCCTGCGGATGGAGATCGACGACCCCACCCTGAAGGACCGGTCCGGCCGGGTGATCGACATCGTGGCGCCGCTCGGCAAGGGCCAGCGCTGCCTGATCACGGCCCCGCCGCGGGTCGGCAAGACGGTGATGCTGCAGAACATCGCCAAGTCCATCGAGACCAACCACCCCGAGTGCTACCTGATCGTCCTCTTGATCGACGAGCGCCCGGAAGAAGTCACCGACATGCAACGCACGGTGAAGGGCGAGGTGATCTCCTCGACCTTCGACGAGCCGGCCACACGCCACGTGCAAGTCGCTGAAATGGTTATTGAAAAAGCCAAGCGACTGGTCGAGCACAAGCGCGACGTGGTGATCCTGCTGGACAGCGTCACCCGGCTTGGCCGCGCCTACAACACCGTGGTGCCGTCCTCCGGCAAGGTGCTGACCGGCGGCGTGGACGCCAACGCCCTGCAGCGCCCGAAGCGCTTCTTCGGCGCGGCGCGGAACATCGAGGAGGGCGGTTCGCTGACCATCATCGCCACCGCCCTGATCGACACCGGCAGCCGGATGGACGAGGTGATCTTCGAAGAGTTCAAGGGCACCGGTAACTCGGAAATCGTGCTGGACCGCAAGGTCGCCGACAAGCGGGTCTATCCGGCCATCGACGTGATCAAGTCCGGCACCCGCAAGGAGGAGCTGATCACGCCCAAGGAGCACCTGACCAAGACCTACATCCTGCGCCGCATCCTGGGCCCCATGGGCGCACAGGACGCCATCGAGTTCCTGCTCGACAAGTTGCGCAACGCCAAGACCAACGAGGAATTCTTCTCCTCGATGAACACCTGACTTCGGGTAGGGCCGCCAGCGGAACTCGCTGTCAGCGCGCCGTTCCGGCGGCCCTACCAGTTCTACTTGTGTTTCACGTGAAACAGAGCGCCCTTCCCTCCCCGTTCCGGGGAGGGAAGGGCGCTCTACGGAAGCAGCAGGCTCGCGCCCACCGTCCCGCGGCCCTCGAGCGCTTCGTGCGCCTGACGGGCCTCGGCGAGCGGGAAGGTCTGGCCGACCTGCACCTTCACCTGGCCCGTCCCCATGACCGCCCAGAGCGCCGCGGCGCTGGCGTCCAGCTCCTCGGGCGTGGCCACGTAATCGAACAGGGTCGGGCGGGTGAGATAGAGCGATCCGGCCTGGGCCAGCCGCCCGACCGCCAGGGGCTCCGGCGGCCCTGAGGCATTGCCGAAGCTGACGAACAGGCCGCGCCGCGCAAGGCTCTTCAGGGTCCCTTCGAAGGTGTCCTTGCCCACCGAGTCATAGGCCACCGGCACGCCCTGGCCGCCGGTGATCCGCCGGACCTCGGCCGCCACGTCCTGCTCGCGGTAGAGGATCACGTGGTCCGCGCCGAGCTTCCGGGCCCGCGCGGCCTTTTCCTCGGAGCCCACCGTGGCGATCACCTCCGCGCCCAGCGCCTTGGCCCACTGCACCATGATCTGGCCCACGCCGCCGACCGCGGCATGGACGAGGATCATCTCGCCGGGTTTCACCGCGTAGCAGCGCCGCAACAGGAACTCGACGGTCATGCCCTTCAGCAGGGCGGCGGCCGCCGCGGCGGGGCCAATGCTTTCCGGCACGGCCACAAGACGGGTCTCCGGCACGGCGTTGAACTCGGCGTAGCCGCCCGAACCGCCGGCGTAGGCGACGGTGTCGCCGGGCCTGAAGCGGGTCACGCCCTCGCCGACGGCCTCGACCGTGCCGGCCGCCTCGCTGCCGGGCGTGTAGGGGAGCTTCACCGGATAGAGGCCCGAGCGATGGTAGGTGTCGATGAAGTTGAGGCCGATCGCGGCGTGCCGGATCAGGACCTGGCCGGGGCCCGGCGTGGGGGTTTCGACCTCGACGAGCTCAAGGACCTCGGGCCCGCCGGTGCGTTCGAAGTGGATCGCGCGCATCAGCCGATGGTCCTTTGGAAGAATTGAAGGGTGCGGCCATTGGCGAGCTTCGCCGCCTCGGCGTTGAAGTGGTCGCCGCCTTCGCGGGCGAAGGCGTGGTCGCAGCCGGCGTAGGTGTGGACCTCGACCTGCGGGTGGTCCTTCAGCGCCGCCAGGATCACCGCCTGCGCCGGCCTGGGCACGAACTGGTCGTCCTCGGCGATGTGCATGAGCAGCGGGTGGGTCAGCTTCTCGGCCTCGGCCACGCGGTTCTCGAGCCCGACGCCGTAGTAGGAGACCGAGGCGTCGGCGTCGGTCCGGGTGGCGGTGAGGAAGGCGAGCTGGCCACCCAGGCAATAACCGACAGCGCCGACCCTGCCGTTGCAGCCGGCGTCCTTGCGGATGTGGGCGATGGTCGCGGCGATGTCGCCGACGCCGGCCTCCACGTCGAAGGCGTTGAAGAGCTCGAACGCCCGCTTCCACTCGGCCTCCGACTTGTCGGTGATGTCGATGCCGGACTCGATACGCCAGAACAGGTCGG